>Ga0247825_10002518_pt1 | contig 12067 bp, 11 predicted proteins | sample 13C_Vanillin_Day_FD_194413 | JGI IMG/M metagenome (GOLD analysis project Ga0247825, IMG submission 194413) | Soil microbial communities from agricultural site in Penn Yan, New York, United States - 13C_Vanillin_Day48 | ecosystem: Environmental > Terrestrial > Soil > Agricultural land | place...
GGTTGCTGCGCTGTCGCCCTCGAAGGTGATCTGTCGCGTGGCCGCGATGTAGTACCCGGCGACGGCTTCCGTGCCTACCAGCTCGTTGTGGAGTCTCCAGGTGAACGAGCCGCGCAGCACGAGGCCCTCCGGCGAAGGCTGCTGTGACGAGAACTTGAGCACCGAGTTGCTCCAGTTGAGTCCCATGTCGTCGATCGCGTCGCGCAGCGTCCAACTGCCATACGCGAGATACGGCATTGCTGGTTGCGGTGCCGCGTCCGGCTTCGCCTCACGTGTCGTGAGCTCGATGAAGCCGCTTTCGACCAGTTTCTCAAGTTGTTGATCGAACTGGTATTTCAGATCGCCGATGTCTCTGTAAACGGACGGGAAGTGTCCGAGCAGCGACAGCTTCTTCCTGAACGCCCAAAGACTCATCAGGTCGCTTTCCTTGGCGGTGGCGACGCTGATCTGTGTGTCCTTGAAATACGTGAAGATGAACGGCTTGTTCGTGGCCTTGAACTGTCCGAACGCGGTCTCGAACTCTTCCTCCGTGTACTTGCCTACCTTGGTACTGAAGAGCATCACGAAGATGTCGCTCTCTCGAACGGCCTTGTTGTACTCGTCCTGCAGACGGGTCTGCGACATCCCGTCGAAGAAATCCTCCCAGATGACGAGCTCCAGGAACACGCCCTGACGAACCCAATCGTTGTTCTGGCGGCCGACGACGCTCTCGAACTCGCGTCGGTCTTCTCTCAGTTCAGAGGACGAAGCCAAAAAGATCTTCTTGGTCTTCATGGCGCGGATGCCTGGTCAGAGTAAGACGCTGCTGAAGCGCATGTATAGCATATCGGCCGATCGCGCCAGGCCAGACGGGGGTCAGTAGAGACGGCGTGTTTCGACGAACGTGTCCGGTGTGCCATCGGCGGGATTGACGAAGATGATGTCCCTCGGATCGCGCCGCGGCGTATCGACAGACAGGAACACCAGCGGCTCGCCTCCGATCGGCCTAATAGCGTGGACGACGCCTTTCTTGAAGAAGACCAGCCGGCCTGGACCCACCTCGACAGGCGCCGTGTCGCCCATCGCGAAGATGGCACGGCCCGTCACGACGAAAAGGTATTCGTCGCAGGTTGCGTGATAGTGCGGCGGTACGTCGGTGTAGACGCGGAACACGCGTGAGCTGGCCTCTGGCTCGTCGGTGAGACGCGTGTCGATCAGCATCGTCTCGGCGAGGTCAGGAAAGTTGCTCGCGATCGCTGGAATATCGAAGACGGCACTCATGGAAGCCTCGTTTCTTCGGGCACCTGTCTTGGCGTCAACCGCATTCGCCAGGGTGTGAGCTGGCTTGGACGATCGCTTCCGAGACGCCATGACCCACGGTGGCTGTGACATCGATACGCACGTCGTTCCAGGTGACCGTATCGCCGACCGTTGCGGGGCGGCCGAGGAGCAGCAGCACGAGACCGCTGATCGTCGTCGTCTTCGGGTGCCCGAGCGAGCACCCGAGCGCGGCGCCCGCTTCCTCGAGACGAACGGTGCCACGGACTCGAAAACCGCCGGACGGCTCACGGACAATTTCCCGGCGGCCCTGGCCCTCTTCGATGTCCCCGACGACCTCCTCGAACAGGTCTTCCATGGTGACGAGGCCGGCCGTGCCGCCGTGCTGGTCCATCACCACGGCCATCTGCGCCCGGTGGCGTCGCATCGCGGCAAGGACTTCGTCGAGCGGTGTCGGTCCAGGGACGTACGGCAGCGGGCGGGCGTCTTGCGCTGTGACCGGCCGGCGAGTGACCAGGTGACGAAGCGCTTTCTTGATGTGAAGGCTCCCGATGATGTGGTCGAGATCGCCGGCGTAAATTGGATACCGCGTGTGCGGACTGCGACGAACGATCTCACTCAGCTCGTCTGGTCCGGTCCCGACCTCGATGCCCGTCAGCGCCACCCGCGGCACCATGGTCTCGCCCGCCGTGAGATCGCCGAACTCGAAGAGCTCCTTGAGAATCCGGCCCGACTCTCCTCGAAGCAGACCGCCTTCCTGGCTCTCTTCGATGATGTATTGCAGCTCTTCGGTCGTGTGGTATCGCTCCCTATCGACCTCCTTCCGCCGAACCCCGATCAGGCTCAGCAGCCGGTTGCCGATCGCATTGAGGCCTACGACCACGGGCCGCAATGCCGTCTGGATGGCCAGGACAATCGGCGAGACATAGAGCACCGTCCGTTCGGCACGCTGCAGCGCCAGCGCCTTCGGGATCATTTCGCCGATCACGATGTGGAGATAGGTCAACACCGACACAGCGAGCAGGCTCGCCAGCGCGTGGGCCGCGATCCAACGGCTGCTGTCGAACGGCTCCAGATGCGGCAACAGCCAACGGGCCAGGACTTGCTCGCCGTACATTCCGAGTCCCAGGCTTGCCACCGAGATACCGACCTGGGTGGTCGCGATGTACAGGTCCTGCCGTCGCGGCTCCGCGAGGATGTAGGCCACACGCTGGGCCAGCGCGCTCCCTTGCGCGGCCTGATGCTCGATCGCCGCCCGGGATGCCCCGACGATCGCGAACTCGGCCGCGACGAACAGGCCGTTGGCAATGACCAGCAGGATGATCACGCCGATTGGGACGAGGACCTCTGTCATCCGTTGTCTTCGGGTGTGTCCGGCGCCACGCGGCGCACCAGAACCGACACGACTGCGCGGTCGGCGACCCGCTCGACTTCAAACTCGTAGGCCCCGATGGTCGCGAGGTCACCTGGAGTCGGCAATCGACCAAGCGTCGAAGTCACCAGTCCGCCCACGGTGGCCGCGTCGGTATCCCAGTGGGTACGGAGCAACGTCGCCGCGTCGTCTGCGGCCATCGATCCCGGGACACGCATCCGTCCATCGGCCGTCGATTCGGCCGCCGGATCCCCGGACTTGAACTCATCGCCAACCTCCCCGAGTAGCTCCGACAGCACGTCCTCGAGCGTCAGGAGTCCGGCCGTCCCGCCGAACTCGTCCACGACGAGCGCCTGGTGCGCTCGGCGTTCACGTAGCTCGCGGAGGACGCGGTCCACTGTCAGGCTTTCGTGCACGGTCGCAATCGGTCTCAACAGGGAGGCAAGGTTGACGTCGTGCGCGCCGCTGACGCGCCACCGGACGAGGTCCTTGGTGTGAAGCATCCCCACGATATTGTCGATGGAGCCTCGATACACGGGCAGTCGTGAGTACGGGCTCTGCGCGACGGCAACCGTGACCTGTTCGAGAGGGGTATCGATGTCGAGCGCGGAGATGCGGCGCCTCGACACCATGAGCTGCTTCGCCTGTCGGAGATTGAGCCGTAGCGCGCGCTGCAGGCGACGGTGTTCGTCGGGCTCGAGGAGACCGCCGTCCCGGCTTTCGGCAATCAGGAGCTCGATCTCGTCCGGCGAGTGAATGTGTCGATGGGTCTGCGAAGGTGATCCGAGCAGCCGAAGGAGGAGTACGCCTGAACCGTTCAACCACCTGATAAACGGGCGGTACACCCACAGAGACGGCACCATCGGCACGAGCGTGTAGAGCGCCGTTTGCGTCGGGTACTGCAGTGCCAGCGACTTCGGGATGAGCTCCGCGAAGATCACCTGGCCGACCGTCAGGACCAGGAGGACGATGACGACGGAGGTGGACTGCGCGGCGACTTCCTGCATGCCGCCCCAGTCGGTCACGAGTGGTGTCAGCCACACGGCCAGCGTGCGTTGGGCGAAGGCGCCGAGTATGAGACTCGAGAGCGTGATGCCAATCTGGCACGCGGCGATGTAGCGGTCGAGCGCGGCGGGCGATTCGACGAGGGGCAGCAGCCACGCCGCAAGGACGTTTCCGTCCTCAGCCAGTTGTCGAATGCGGCTGCGACGTGCACTGACCGCGCTGAACTCGGCGCCGACGTACACGGCGTTGATCAGGATCAGCGCAACGACGATGAGCAGGGCCGAAAAGATCACTCCAGTGGGTTGTGTGACTCAGCGTGTGGCCGCTTGAGGCAGATCCTGCCTCGCGCTGATTCGCGCCGCCAGTTCGAGCACAAGCGTTGCGACACGGGCGGTGCCGACCGCATCGATCCGATTCCAGTCGTCGCCGGGCCGATGGTAATCGTCGTGGAAACCGGTGAAGAAATGAAAGGCAGGAACGTGCCTGTCGATGAACGAGGAATCGTCGCTGCGCCCGGCCCCAGGGCCTCCGCGTGTCGTCGTGATGCCGGCGATACGAGCCGCCGCCTCGACGTCGGCCGCAAACGATGGCGCCTCGTTGAGGCCGCCGATTTCCACCTTGCCGTTGGACCGTCCAATCATGTCGAGATTCACCATGGCGACCGTGTCCGTCAACGGGAAGGTCGGGGCGATCGCGTATTGGACGGATCCCAGTAGCCCCCGTTCTTCGCCGGCGAATGCGACGAAAACAAGGGAGCGCGAAAAACGCGACCGATCCGCCGCCGCCGCTCGCGCAATCTCGATGAGGGCGGCGGTACCTGACGCGTTGTCGTCCGCGCCGTTGTGAATCTCACCCGTAAGCTCGGGGGCGTTCGAGAACCGGCCGCCCAGACCGACATGGTCGTAGTGGCCGCCGAGTACGACCGCCTGCCCTTGATGCGCGCCATTCGGGACGTCGAGGACGCCGATGACATTTCGGACCGTGCGCCGCCTGAGCGACAGCCGCTCCGCGTAGTCGATCGAGGCGCCAGCCAGCGCCCCAGAACGCGGCATGAGATCGCGATCGATCGTTGCGGCGATCTCGTCGAGTTTCCAGGCGTTCAGGAGCGGCGCCACGGCGTCGCGGCGCACGCGAAGGACCGGGATCTGGTGATCCTCCGGATCGGGATCGATCTCGAAAATCCCATAGTTCGCCTGATCGACGCTATGGCTGGGGTCGGAAACGACCAGGAGCGCTCTGGCGCCGCGGTTGCGCGCCGCGAACGCCTTGCCGTACAGCGTGGTCTCACGCATCGGTCGCGCACCGTTCAGTCGGCTGTCGCGCAACGCTTCCTGTGGTTCGTGGGAGAAAATGAGAACCGCCTTGCCTTTGACATCGAGGCCCGCGTAGTCGTCGTAGCCCGCCGTCGGCGCCGACAGGCCGTAGCCAGCAAACACCACGGGCACGCCTTTCAAATCAACCGACGGCTGCTGGGTGGCGCTGGTCGGCGTGGCGGCCAACGGGTAGTACGACTCACCAAGCGTGAGACGGACTGATTCAGTGCCAGCGCGAATGACGAGGGAATTGCCCTCATCGATGTTCAGGCCTGCCGTCAGCCCGAAAGGCTGAAACCATCCGCCGTCCTGTCCGCCAGGTCTCAAGCCGGCCGCTTTGTACTGAGCAGCGATGTACTCGGCCGCGCGTTCGAGCCCTTCGGTTCCGTTACCTCGCCCCTTCAGTTCATCGGATGCCAGGAACTTGATGTGCTCGAGGATCGCCTGCGGCGGGATTGGCGGCGTCGCGGCGCCGACGACGCCTGTGGTGAGTAGCCCGAGAAAGAGAGCCGACCGAAGGTAGATGCGCACTGTATTGATATTGATCCTATACCTAGGCGTTGAGGGCGGTCTGGAGCCGCACCTGCTCCCTGGGCCCTATCTCTGGGACCCGGATTTCGGCGATGCCGCCAGCGGAGAGTTGTGCCGGCAAGACTCCCACGACGTGTTTGACCCCAAACTCTCCGTCGAGCCAGGTGAGCACGCTGAACGAGCGTCTGGAGGCGGACAGGATGGCTTCGGTGACCGCGGCCGCGGCGGCCCCGAGGGTGTTGGGTCCGGGCGGCCACAAGTGACCGGCTCGGGCCTCGATTCGCGCCAGCTGCGCCTGCGAGACGACGCGCTGCAGCGCATAGCCCCCTATCGAGACCTCGCTCCACGGCACCACGAATCCAGTCGGGGGTTTGCCGAGCACCGCCAGCGCGACCTCGCGCGGCGAGCAACGCGCCTCCAGTGCCACAATCGCTTTGATTGCAGAGACCAGCGCTTCTGGCGAGGAGCCGATGAGACGCGCACGTCGAAGCGAGAGTTCCCGAGCGGTCTTCCCGAGGAGTTCCACGTGGGAGACGCCGGCGAACACGATCGGCGTGTCCCCGAGGTACCGAGCGATCCGCCCAAGCATCGCCAACCCGTCGTCGCCTCGCCATTCTTCGGACTTCGGGCCCATGCGATCGGCGATCACGCACACGCTGCAGCCAACGACGCGCGACTCGTCCGCGGTGCCCTGAAGGCTCGTGTGGAAACCGTCCACGGCGCCAGACTGTTGGATGTCGAGGGCTTTGCCCGCGGCTGCATCGCCCGCGGCGTCGACGAGCAGCACGCGGCCGACTTGGTCGTGGGCGGCGAGCGCTCGCGCGGTCGCACCGCCTATGTCACCGGCGCCAACGATCGCGACGGTCTTCATGCCCTTGCGGGGTGGGGTGGCATCCGCCCGTGTATTGTATAAGGCGACGACATGATTACAGACAAGGTCGCCGTTGTGACCGGTGGCTCTAGAGGCATCGGCCTGGCGACGGCACGAACACTCCTTCAGCGGGGTGCCCGAGTGGCGATCACGGCAACCTCCGACGCCACTCTTCGCGCGGCTACTGACGAGCTGGACAAGATATCGGGAGACTCAGCCGTCATGGCCGTCCGTGCCGATGTGCGGAGCTATGCGGACGTGGAGCAGGCCTTTTCGAGCGTTGCCCAGCGGTTCGGTGGTATCGACGTGGTCGTGAACAACGCCGGCGTCGGCGCCTTCCGCGCGGTGGCTGACATGACGATTGAGGAGTGGCGGCAGGTCTTCGACACCAACGTCAGTGGCGTATTCCACGGGTGCCGGGCGGCTGTGCCGCACTTGCGAACACGAGGCGGCGGTTGGATCATCAACATCAGCAGCCTGTCCTCTACCAGTCCGTTTCCAGACGGCGCCGCGTATTGCGCGTCAAAGGCCGCGGTCAACGCGTTCAGCGAGGCATTCATGCAAGAGGTCCGGCACGACGGCATCCGGGTCGCATGCGTGCTGCCGGGCTCGGTCCGCACCGATTTCATGGGCCGGTCGTCGTCCAGTTCGGATGATTGGAAGCTTGCGCCTGACGATGTGGCCCAGGTCGTGGTGGATCTGATCGCCCACCCGGCACGGAGCCTTCCGAGCCGGGTCGAGATTCGTCCCGCCAGGCCCCCCAAGAAGCGGTAGCAGATGGAGGAGGCCATGTCCGTTCTCGTCAAGCATCGCGATGCCCTCGAGGTTCACGAGACCATGATGGGCTCGACCAGCGGGCGTCTCGCCGTGGCACTCGACCTTCTGACCGACGCACTCGCCATGGTCGGCCAGCATGGTGTGTATTGCCAGAGCACACGTCTTCCCGGAAAGCCGGCGTTGGACATCGCGTTCGTGGTCGAGCAGATCGGCGACGCGAAAGAGCTGCTCCAGAGCGTTCTCGAGTTGAACCGTCCAGCGTGAGCAACGCCCCACCAGCTCCGATCGGGGTGGTTGGCCACTACAACCTGCTCGAGCGGCTAGAACCCGCCGGTCCCGGAGAACTGTTTCGCGCACGGGATACTCGCCTTGGTCGAACGGTAGCGGTGAGGCTTCTCCCCGACGGGTTCGCCAGCGACGCTGGCGAAAGGGCCGAACTGCTCGACAGGGCGGGGGCGCTCATCGCGCTCTCCCACCACAACACGACCGCGCTTTTCGAGGTGGGTGAGCACGAGGGCCGTGTCTACCTCGTTTTCGAGTTTCAGGTGGGGCAGACACTCCGCGCGGAGATGGCCGGCCGACAGATGAAAGTACGTCGCGCCATCGAGGTGGCGGTACAGATCGCCGATGCCGTGTCAGATGCCCATGCGGCGGGGTTCGTACATGGTGGGCTGAGTCCCGAGTCGATCGTCATCACCGCGAAAGGTCACGCCAAGATTCCGGCGTTCGAACTGGCCTCACGCGCTGGATTCGAGCCGAACACCGCTGAGGCTCGGCTGCACGACTACGACGCTCCCGAAGAGGCGAAGGGTGAGGAGTCCGACGAGCGATCCGACGTCTATTCGGTCGGCGCGATTCTCTATGAGATGCTCACGACCCGGCGGCCCCTCCATCGAGGCTCCGCCGCGCCGAGCGCGACAAATGCGCACGTACCCGCCGAATTGGACCATGTCGTGCTGAAAGCGGTCGCTCCGAATCCCGCCTCCCGCTTTCAGAGCGCGGCCGTGCTTGCCGCGGAACTGAGAGCAACCGTCGCCCTGCTCGATTCGCGCGACGTTGCTGGAGAAGAGGACGAGCGATCCGTGGCGCCTGGGGCCGGCTTTCCGTGGACCCTGGCGCTCGGCGTCATTGTTCTGCTGGCGATTGGTCTGCTGGCTTGGTGGTTCGTGGCGCAGTGAGGATCTGGCCGAGTTGCTCAGAGAACGCGGAGCGGGCCAGCACTTCGTCGATGCCTGCGCTACGGGCCGCACTGATGACGTCGGTCTGGACGTGCGAAACGTAGCCGAGCGTCGGGATACCACGCAGCGTCGCGTCAGCCTTCAAGTGAGCGATCACTTCGAGAGGCTGCAGCTTCGTACTGTTCAAGTCAAGAATCACAAGCGTCGGCATTTTTTCTCGAATGCGCGACACGAGGTGCTCAGGCGAGCGCTCGAAGAACACCTCGGCGCCGAGTGCCTTGGCGGCAGTCGAGATCTTGATCGAGAAGATCAGGTCGTCCACGGCGCAGAGGATCATCGGTGTAAGGGTACAGAGTACAGGGAAATGATTCTCGAGGTTCGCGAGGCTCCGCCGTTTCACAAGAATGGCTTCGTGGTTGGCTGCGAGCGAACCCGCGAAGCCATCGTGGTCGACCCCGGCGACGAGGTCGATGAACTGCTTGCCGCCGTGACGGCGCATGTGCTCGACGTGCGACACATCCTTCTCACGCACGCTCATATCGATCACATCACCGGTGTGGCGGCAGCCAAGGAGGCGCTGGCCGCGCCGGTGTATCTCCATCGGGACGACCTCCCGCTCTACGAACACGCTGTCGAGCAGGGGCGGATGTTCGGTTTCCGCGTCGAACAGCCTCCGCCGATTGACCGGTTCTACGATCAGGATCCGATCCAGTTCGGAGACTACGAAGTCCGCGTGCACCATACCCCTGGGCACTGCCCTGGGGGAGTCTGTCTGCAGGTGGGGACGAGGGGCGAGGCCGGTGCACACTTACTGGTTGGCGACACGCTCTTTGCCGGCGCGATCGGACGCACCGACCTACCGGGCGGCAACTACGAAGTGCTGATGCGTTCGATCACAAACGTGCTGTTCGTGCTCGGTGACGATGCGATCGTCCATCCCGGTCACGGTCCGGATACGACGATCGGCCGCGAGCGCCGCACGAATCCATTCGTGCTGGAGTACCTGCAGGGACGATAGTCGTCTGGAGTCCGCGCACGCTGAAGCGTGTGCTCTACATCGCAGGGTGTCGAGTCGAGCGCACAGCAGAAGCGCGCTTTCTTCAGGCCCCACGGGCTCGTCATCGACCACCTGTAGAGCGCAGGCTTCAGCCTGCGCGTGACAGCTCAATCTGCGTCGCGCAGCGCGACGAGCTCCATCCGTCCGACGCCCAGGCGATCGCCCGATGACAGGCGCTTGGAGACGACACGCTCGCCGTTCAGGAATGTGCCATTCGTGCTGTCGAGGTCCAGGACCTCGAGCTCCCCGTTGGCCAGTGCCGTGACACGGCAGTGGATGCGGGAGACCAGCGGCGCGTCGACGATGAAATCGGCTCCGGTGGAACGGCCAATCGTACGAACGCTGCCTGCCAGAATGCGGAAGGTCTGCTCAGGCTCTCCCTCGACCACGGTTCGCAAGATCCACATCTGCTCGTTCCGACCTAGCGGCTGATCGCCGCGGCCACGGCCTTCATCATGTCGGCAGTCGTCGCACGGCCGCCGAGATCCGGAGTCTTGACGGTTTCGCTGCCGATGATGCGCTCGACAGCCGACAGGATGCTGTCATGCGCCGCTCTTTCGCCGAGGAAGTCGAGCATCATCGCGCCGGCCCAGATGGCGGCGATTGGATTGGCGATCCCCTTGCCGGCGATGTCCGGAGCCGACCCATGAATGGGCTCGAACATCGACGGCGTGGTCCGTTCGGGATTGATATTGCCGCCCGGTCCCACACCGAGGCTGCCGGAGATCGCTGAACCGATGTCGGTGAGAATGTCCCCGAAGAGGTTCGACGCCAGGATCACGTCCAGGGTCTGGGGATGTGTGACCATGCGGGCCGCGATCGCATCCACGTGATACTTGCGATAGCTCACGTCCGGAAACTCTTTGGCCACATCCGTGACGACTTCGTCCCAGAGCACCATCGAGTGCTGGAGCGCATTGGATTTCGTGGCGCTGGCCAGGAGCCGGCGTGGACGCGTCTGTGCCAGCGTAAAGGCGTAACGCGCGATGCGTTCGATCCCTCGCCGCGTGAAGATCCCGGTTTGTTCGGCAAGCTCGTCCGGTGTTCCACGGTGGAGGCGGCCCCCGATCCCGCAGTACTCGCCCTCCGAGTTCTCCCGGACGCACACCATGTCGATGTCCGCCGCCGTCCGTCCCCTCAGCGGCGAATCGATGCCCGGCAGCAGGCGCATCGGCCTCAAGTTGACGTACTGCCGCAGTTGCTGGCGGAAGGGAAGGATCATCTCCCGTGCCGTGATGTGGTCCGCCACGCGCGGGTCGCCGATCGCGCCGAGGTAGATCGCGTCGAACTTGAGCATCTGCTCGATCCCGTCAGCGTCGAGCATGCGCCCCGTGCGGAGGTAGAAGTCGGATCCCCACGGGAAGTCGGTGAACTCACACTGGAAGCGTCCCTGTGCGGCAGCGATCTTCATGACCTCGATGCCCGCGGGGATCACTTCCTGTCCGATGCCGTCTCCGGCAATCACTGCAATGCGATACGTTTTCATCAATTCCCAAGTTTAGCCTTGATGCATCGATTCTCGGACTCGCGCCCTCGATCTCCTTACCGGGCCACGGAGGCACAGAGATACAGGGCCAATCCAGTTGAACTAACCACGGAGAACACGAAGGTCACGAAGTCCAGTTAGCGGGCATCATGGTTCGTTCGCGATCGCACTATGTGCCGCTTTCGAGTTGGCTCTGTGCCTCTGGGTCTCTGTGGCCCCGGTGAGGTCAGGTCTTGCGCAGCGCGGAGACCGCGCCGAACGCGGCCGCGGCGACCAACAGGCCTGCAAGAGTGGGATCGAGCCAGCGGTTGTCCCCCGCGAAGCCAAGACGAACGATGAACATGGTGAGCACCCCGCACGCGATGGCTGCAAGCGCCTCTGCCGAACGAGCACGCGTCAGATAGAGCCCTCCCAGGATCGGGACGAACAGCGTCACGACGAGCAAGGAGTAGAAGATCGTCAGCGCACCGATGACCGTCTGCAGGACGATTGCCAGAGCGACACCAATCAACCCTCCGCCGACCGCTGTAAGCCGCGCGACACGCAGTAGTTGCGCGTCGGTCGCGTTGGGCTTCAGGAAGCGCTTGTACAGGTCCTGCGACGCAGACGTCGAGATCATGAAAAGGATGGCGTCGCACGTGTCGACTTCAGTCGAGAACACCGCGGCGAGTGCCAGCGCGCCAAGCCACGAAGGGAGCTGCTCCTTCAGCAATGTCGGCAGGACGGTATTGGGATCCTCGATCCCCGGCATGGCCACACGAGCCGCCATCCCCAGGAGCACCGGAACGAAAGCGAACAGCACCAAGACGAAGGCATTGAGTGCGATGCCGGTGCGCAACGCCCCCTCGCTTCGCGCTCCCCACGACTTCTGGATGAGTCCCGGCGATACTGCAAACGCAGGCGCCAGCAGCACGAAAAGCGTCCACCCCGATCCAGGGCCAGACGAGTACATGAAATCACCAAACCAGGGGGGCGCCTCGGGACCGACAAGAGCCTGGACTCCGCCGACGCTCCCGAGCACGGAGGGGATCGCCAACGCGAAGCCCGTCATCATGACGACGAGCTGCAAAACATTGACTCGCGCCGACCCAAGTAGCCCGCCGGCGGTGAAGTAGACGGTCATGATCGCGCCGCCGATCAGCGCGCCTGCCCAGCGAGGGACGCCGGTCAGCACGTTGAGAATCGCCGCGCCGGCAATGAGTTGTCCTGCCAGTAGCGCG
>Ga0247825_10002519_pt1 | contig 12065 bp, 14 predicted proteins | sample 13C_Vanillin_Day_FD_194413 | JGI IMG/M metagenome (GOLD analysis project Ga0247825, IMG submission 194413) | Soil microbial communities from agricultural site in Penn Yan, New York, United States - 13C_Vanillin_Day48 | ecosystem: Environmental > Terrestrial > Soil > Agricultural land | place...
TTTCCCGATCGAGAAACCGACGGCCAAGGTCAGGAAGATTGTCAGTTCCGGGTGGTTTCGCAGCGCGTCGACGACATACTCGACCATGTGTCGATGATGTCGACCGCCGACGATCGTGGCTATGCAGAAGCGGTTTTTGGGTGTAGAGGTACGGCGCATGGCAGACGATGCAGTGGTCGTGGTGGCGGCCGAGGTGCCGGCACGGCAGGTTCGGACCGGGCACAGGTTTTACGTCGGCTTCGGGGTCTTCGTCATTCTTCTGAGCTTCGCGGGGTTCGCACCATCGCTCATCGATCAGTCCCGGCGATTCGGGCCGCCCACGACGCTGCTGATGGTGCACGGTGCGACCGCGCTCGCATGGCTGCTGCTGTTTGCGACCCAGGCGCTGCTCGTCGCGAGGAGAAGGGTCAACCTTCATCGCCGCCTTGGCTGGGCCGGGCCCATCGTCGCGGCGCTCGTGCTTCTATTTGGGTACTACCAGCTCGTCGACGGAGCCTTTCGTGTCTCGGATCTCAGTGGCGACTTCTACAGGTTGATGATCGAGCCCGGATCGCCCCCATTCACCGAGGCGGACTACATCGTGGCCTTCTGGGGCCCGCTTGGCCAGCTGGTCACCTTCAGTCTGCTGGTCGCCGCAGGCATCGTGTTCAGGCGTCGCCCGGAGCTTCACAAGCCGTCCACGACAAAGTGACCCGAGGCCGAATCCATCCTGCGTCGATGTGGATTCCGCTTCTGCTTATTGTGGGGTTCGCCGTGCTCAACACGGTGGTGGCGCCGTCCGCGCTCGCATTCAAGGTGGGGAGCTGGCTGCTCAAGTAGGCACTCGTAGATGAGAGTGTGCGACACTCTCGTTTCATCGGGTGAGGGTCGGAACCAAAGGACAACACACGCCGAGAGGTTGAAATGACGGGACGCACGTACGTCGGCGTTGCCGCTGTGGCGCTGAGCGTTACGCTTGGCGGAACAACCGGATTCTCACAATCGCCGCCGCCAACCAGGGGGCCCGCGGTCGACGGATCCCCGGCGTGGTTTCTCCAAGGATCATTTCCGGACCCTGGTGGACGAACGATCGTCGAGCCGGGCGGACGCGTCACCGTCCCCGGGCGCGACAGTGCGCCCGCCACAGCCGGCGGCGCCCGCGGCACGGCGCCGCCACCTGCGCCGGCGTGCACGCAGTCGCCTCTCTGCGGCAGCCGGCTTGGTCCGGGCCGCCAGACACTGCAACGTGTGCAATGGCAACAGACGCTCGGATACACGTTCACCTACCCGTATAACCTTCCTCCCGGTTTCGGCGGTGTCCCTGCGGTTGCTCTCGATTCACAAGGCAACCTGTGGGTCCTGCAACGCGCACCGATCGGAAAACCACAGCTCTTCAAGTTCGACCCGGACTACAAGCTCGTTCTCGAAGTCGGCGAGGACGTGATCGGCTACCAGGACAAGGCGCACGGCATGGCGGTCGATGCAGACGACAACGTCTGGATTACCGCCGCGAACGGCGCCACCGTGATGAAGGTCAGTCCCGAGGGCAGGCTGCTCATGACCATCGGCGAGCAAGGACGCCGCGGGGATTGGAACGAGGCGCGCGGGCAGCGGTTGCTCTGGCAGCCGCTGATGGTCGCCTTCGCTCCAAATGGTGACGTCTACATCGGCGAGGGGCATGCGAACGAAAGCCCGAACGACACCGATTCAAAGGACCCGAGCAACAACATCGGCGCCGCGCGCGTGATCCACCTCGATAAGAACGGCAAGTACGTCAATCAGTGGTACGGAAACCAGGTCGGGCAGGGAAAATTCAGCTCCGTCCACGGGCTGGCCGTCGATCCGCGCAACGGCGACGTCTGGATCGGCGACCGCGAGGAGTACCGCATTGTCGTCTACACCGCCGACGGCAAATTCCTCAGGACGATGCAGATGAGGAATCTCGTCTGCGCACTGTACTTTGACTCGCACGGTGAGCCGTGGATGGCGAGCGGACAGGACGGCCAGTTCCTGAAGCTGGATCGCACGGGTAAAGTGCTCGGCGCGATCGGCAACGGAATGGGAATCGGATCTGGTCAGTTCATCGAAGCCAGCTACTGGGCGATGGACAAAGCGGACAACCTGTATGCCGGCGACACCAGCGTGGGCCGGATCACCAAAATGGTCGCGCCCGGTAAGTAAGCAGCCTCGGCGCCTTTGTTCTGCGCCGTGCGGCCCGTGTTATTCTCGGCGCCGTCGGCCTTGGGTTCTGAGAATTCAGGCACTCTTCAGGACCATGGGAGGGACCACGATATGAAGCGCTGTCTCGTTGGCCTGGCTGTCGCAGCCGCGCTCGTCGTCGCGGTGCAGGCGTACGCGCATCACTCGTTCGCGGCCACGTATCTCGAAGATCAGCGCGTGCAGATCGAGGGCGAGTTGGTGCAATTCCAGTTCAGGAATCCCCATTCCTTCGTGCACGTGATGGTGAAGGAGAAGGACGGCTCCGTGGTGCGCTACGGCGTCGAGTGGGGGGGCACCAACCAACTCGGCGGAACGGGTGTGACCAGAGACACGCTCAAAGTGGGCGACCACGTGATCATCACGGGCTCCCCCGGCCGTAACCCGCAGGATCATCGCGTGCGCATGGTGACGCTGTATCGGCCGAAGGACGGTTTTGTCTGGGGCAAGCGTCCCGGCGAAGTCGTCGACTAGGAGTCCGACTCGCGCCTATTTCGCCCCGCCTCGGCCGCCCGGAGTCACGGGCGCGGGAGGCACGTATTTGTCCCTGAGCCTCTTGCGGTACTCCGGATACATCGTTTCCGGCCCGCCGAGGACAGCCTCGAGCGGGATGTTGTACCGCTTGGTCATTTCGTTCAGCGCAGGATGCTTACCTGGCAGGTAATGGGGCACGAGCGCCGGATTCTCATGGAGGCGCGGCAGCTCCTCGATCGGCTCGCACGCGGTCAGCGGGAAGTTGTTCGGGTTGGTCGTCAGGCGGAAGATCTGGGTCAGCACGAACGGCTCCGCCAGATACACGGGGTCCTCGAGGATGCCGGTGACGGTCAGCAGGTCTCCGTGCCGGTTGAAGCGATAGCTCATCGTCGCCCGGTCGCTGCTGAAGCCGCGGTGTCGCTTGATGTCGCCGAGTTTGAAGTGCGTGGTGACGGCGGTCAGCGTGTCGCCTTCCCACGCGCCCGTCGTGAAGCCGCCGTGTGAATGCGGCGCAATTTTCGACGGATGCGGCCGTCCGTCCATCCAGATCACCGTCTCGTCGCGATCGCCCCACCCCGCTATCTTCCAGGCAAGCAGCTTCTGCGTAATTGGATCCGGGACCATCGAGAACTGCAGCGGGAACGGACCGACGATCGCGTACATCGGCGGGTACATCTGGCACTGGCGCTCGGTCGCTGAGAGGGCCGCGATGTCGTAGCTCAGCGCCTTCGCCCGGCCGTCAGCGCTGAGCGGCATGCCCAGCAGATCGACCGGTTCCTGCGATGCGCCGTTGTCGTTCCCTCCGACGCGCTGCCACGTTCCGGTGAGATCGACCTGGGCAGCGACAGGAGCCGCCCACAGCATGATGACCACGATCAGTACGGCGATGCCCGGTTTCTCGAATTTCATGTGTCACCACCTCGCCGAACAGGGCGTCGGATCCCACTTGCTCCCGTTGGGTTCCTTCTTGAATACCGGCGCGGTCAGCCTGACGTTGGACAGATACCGGGGATCTTCGACCTGCGTCGTGATCGTGAGCCACTCCTCACCATTCGGCCGCTTGTAGAGATCCCAGTGCTCGGTCAGCACGGCGTTCTCGCTGTAGGGAACGCCGTTCTTGCGCAGGTATCCCGCGCGAAGGTTCGTGGTGACGACTCGCAGCGATCCACCGGTCGGGCGAAGTGGCGGCGTGTCCGCGGTGCGATCCGCCGGCCTGAGCTGCAACGGTACGTTCGGGCGCGCAGCCAGCCACTGGGCTTCCGAGATGCCCTGCCAGGTGCGCGGCGCATCCGCCGGCTTGTTCGTCTGCACGTTGCCGAATCGCAGGAGTCGCGTCTGCATGCCCGCATCGGCATCCACCTTGATCGTGGTGTCGTCCTGCCAGGTGATGTGAATCCGCCCGGGAACGCTCATCAGCGCGGGCGCGCCGTATGACCTGCATTGCTCACCGGTGGCTTCATCCCTGGCAGGATCCCAGGCGTCGGCAATCTTTCTGCCCTCGGGGGTCATCTGAATGCCCTGGTAGTCGCCTTTCGCCGGCGTCACCATGCGCCAGCGCCAGTCCTGCGTGACGATCGACACCCAGTAGCCAGTGAGGTCGATGGGCGCCGCAGCTCTCGGCGGGCGCGGCGGCTGCGGGTTTCCACGCTGGGCCTCGAGGCGGGAGAACCCACACACGATCAGCGCCGCAACGACCAGGCACAGGACTCGGCTCATGTCGCCCTCATTTGCCCAAGGCGCCCCACAGTCCTACTTGCCCTTCTTCCGGTTCGCGGCGAGCTCATTGTAGATAACCTCGACGAACATGTCGGTCGTCCACGGACCTGAATCGGCGCCGTACTGGCTGCGGTATCCGAGTGTCGGATTGGCAGCCTTCACCTGCGCGAGCGACATCCCCTGGTTGATCAGATCCAGAACCCGATCCCGGACCACGGTCACCGCGTCGCGGTACTCGAGCAGGTCGAGCTTGTCGTAGACGAAGCCGTGCCCGGGCACCAGGAACGTGCGGTCCGGATGCCACTGTATCGGCAGGTTGTGGATGCTCAGATCCATCAGGCGGTTGAGCGCATCGATCTCGCCCTGGACGGTGCCGCCTCTCTTGATGTCGATGACCGGCCACCGGGTCGTGTCGATGACGTCGCCCGTCGCGATCACGTCGCCACGCCGGAAGAACACGATCGTGTCGCCGTCGGTGTGCGCGGCGGGCATGTGAATAACCTGAATGCCCTCGCCGTTCAAGTACATCGAGTACATCCTGTAGGCGAAGGTCTTGGTGGGCCAGAGAGCAGTTGGGACCGCCTGCGGGCCCGATGCCGTCATCCGGGTCAGCACGTTTTCATGCGCCAGCACGCTGGCCCTGCCCGAGTTGGAGACCAGGTCGTCGTTCAACCCGGCGCCGGCCGCGACGGCGCCCGGGAGGATGCTGAGTCCGGCCCTGGCGAGCTTGTCGTTGCCGCCGACGTGGTCGGGATCCATGCTCGTGTTGATGATGTAGCGGATGGGAAGCGGCGTCAGACGCCGGATCGTTGCCAGCACTTCATCGGCCATCGCCGTCGAACCGGAGTCCACGAGGATGACGCCGTCGGGACCAGTTTGCACGACGATGTTGCCGCCCGCTCCGCCGATGACGTAGAAGTTCGAGCGCAGCTGAACGACGTCGAGACCGCCGCTCTTGTCCTGCGCGACCGCGCGCTGGGCGGAACCGTCAAACGACATTCCCGCAGCGACCGCGATCGCCCAGATCGCTGCCAGCATCCGGCTCCGCCCGCCTGGTCTCATCGTCATTGTCTTCCCGGTTTCGCGCGCATTCTGGTCATGACGGAAGCATCAAGTCAAGGCAGCCGACGGTGTCATGACCTTCGGCCTCCAGGTCATGTCCAATTACGGCGGCGCGAAATGCCGCTTTGCGAACGCCCGGCCGGATTTCAGGTAGCGTTCGAAACGGACAGCTTCTCGTTCGGTCGGAAACTCCCCGAACTCCTCCTCCCATGTTGGTGACGTCAAGGAAGCGGGCCACACCTTCCGGAACGTTTTCATGACGGATTCCCTCTGAGTCGCGGTACTCCGTTCCTTATCGTCGTGAAGGCCGGGCCAAGAACGCCGGCAGTGCGAGTACCCCTATCGCCAGCACCGCTGTTATTCCCACTGTCGCGACTGTCATCGGGTGGTCGGCAGCGGGCGCCGCCGTCACGTTGCGCCAGGCGAACGCGATGAGAACAGCGGCCACCAGTCCTGCCGCAGCGCAGTGGAGGTACGTGACGATGTGCGCGACGCGTGATCGGCGGTCGCGAAGACGGCTCACCTTCGCGCGCCAGAGCGCCTGCTGCGCCGAGGGGAGGTCCGCGGCTCGAACCAGGCTCTCGGCATCCGCCTTCAAGGACAATCTCAGCTCACGTTCGTCGTCAGTCATCACGGTCTCGACTCTCCGAACAACTCGCGAAAACGTCGGCGCGCGCGGACGCCAACCTGACGAATGCTGCCCTCTCGATACCCGAGCAGCCGCCCGACTTCACGCCACGACCATCCCTCGACGTAAGCCAGCCACAGCGTCTGGCGTTCGATTCGAGTCAAGCCGCTCAGCGCCTGCGTCACGGCCATTGCGTTTTCCGGTGACGATGTCGGCGAGTGCCCCGCCCGCTCTTCGAACGGCACCTCCACGAGACCGCGATACCGGCGTCGGATCAAGTTGGTAGCCACTGTGTACAGATACCGGCGTCGGTGTTCCTCGTCCTCCGTCTCCATCGCTTTTGCCCGAAAGACTCTGGCGAATGCTTCCTGGACGATGTCCTCCGCGGCTGCGCCATCTCGTATGGCGCGCGTCACGTACGCCCAGAGGCGACGAGCGTGCGCCTCGTAGAGCGCACAGAAATCCTCGTCTGTCATTCGGCCTACGGCGCTTCGCCCGCATCAGTCCGTGTCAGTAGCCCCCATCGGTTCGAGAGCCAATATCCGATTGCCGCCGCGCCGCCGAGGCCGACGGCAAGCGCCACCGTCACTGCCGCGCCAAGTCTGGACACGCCGGGCGTGATGAGCGCGTAACCGAGTAGCACCACGCCCACCGGCAGCAGAACGACAGCCGCCTGAGCCGCGACGATGATCCGTGCGTGGGGACGTTCGGGACCGCTCAGCAGCGCCTCGAGTGTGCGCCCGTTTCCTGACCCGAACAGCGTGCCAACGCTCGTCGGATCCAGCTTGTCGACCAGACGGCCCCAGACCTCCGCCTGTCTTCGGGCGATGCGAATGCGGCCGGCGACCGTGACGATCCAGCCCAGGAGCAGGATCGCGAAGGGAATCGCGATGCCGGCCGCGGCATCACCAGCGAGATCGATACGGATATCCATAACGGCTCCTATTGAACGCGTTTGCGCGGCAGCAGCATGTCGGCGTTGGCCAGCCGGTAAATGACGCTCGCCAGCGCCACCGCCGATGCACGTGCGTCGTCCAAGACGACGTAGTCGGGCTCGTCCATGTTCGTGTGATGAGTTCGCTGCTCGTAGTTCAGTGGATCTTGAATGAACGACAGGCCGGGAATGCCGGCGCCTTCGAACGCCGCCTGGTCCGACCCCAACGCAGTCCGCAGGCTCGCGACAAGCGTGCCGTCTCCGATGTCCGCGAGCCATCGGTCGAACACCGGTTTGAGGGCGTCGTTGCCCTGCAGGTAGATGCCACGGATCCGGCCGCTGCCGTAGTCGAGATTCAGGTACGCCGACAGCAGGCGGTGGGAGTCCGTGGGCGTACCTCGCTCGTCGAAGAGGTATCGCTGAATGTAGCCGCGGGATCCGGCGAGATTGAACAATTCTTCGCCCTGCCAGAACGCCACGCGAACGGATCGCCGAAGGGGGACCCGCGACGCGGTCAGGATTCGAACGGCCTCCAGAACCGTGGCAACGCCAATCGCGTTGTCGGTGGCGCCTGTGGCGCCATGCCATGAATCGAGGTGTGCGCCGACGAGGACAACTTCATCCGGGCGGCCGGTCCCGCGGATATCGCCAAGAACGTTCTGCGTGCCCGTGCGGTCGTGAAACGTCGATTCGAGATTCACTTCGAGCCGGACCGGCACGTTGTGGTTCGTCAGACGAAGCAGTCGATTGAAGTGTTCGGGTGACAGATCAACCATCGGCGGTGGCGCGCTCGCCAGACCCGGAGGCGTTGGCGGTCCGTTGACGATAAGTGTGCCGCCCTGGCTGCCCCGGCGCGCCGGACTGATCAGCGCCAGCACACCTTCGGCGCGCAGGAAGTCGAAGATCCGGCTGAACTGCTTGAACGTCTCGCCGGGCGATGGCGGAAGTGCCGGTGGCGAAGCCGGTGCGGGCGGTGCGGCGGGGCGTGCCGCGGGAGCGGGCGACGGCGGTGCGGCAGGCGGCGGGGATGTCGCAGCCGCAAATGCCCGCAACTCGTCAGGCGTATACCGGTGGAACCCAGGCCCTTCCTGCGGTGCAATCGCGGCCTCGCGATCCGCCACGAGGAGAAACCGCCCGCGCAACCGGCCGCGATGACGCTCGATGAACGCGGTGATGTCCGCTGCGCTGGGGCGCGGCAACGGAGCGATCGTCACTTCGCCGGACACAGGCCCCTTCGTCGATGCCGAGTACATAACCGGCACCGCGATGAGCGTCTGCTGCCAGGGCGCAAGCTGCTGGACTGTGAGCCGGCTCCAGGACCACGCCGGCGGGTCCAGTGTCAGCCCGCCGCCGACGTTGACTGGTGGATTCCGTTCGAGTTTGACGTTGCTCAGACCGTAATCGCGCAGACGCGCTGAAAGCCACTCTTCGGCATGGCGAAGCGCGGGCGATCCGACCACTCGGGGACCAGCCGCATCCGTCAGCTGAAAGAGAGCGTCAGCGAGTTGAGACGTGTCCTTCGCCGCGCTGGATATGCGGTCGAGAACGGGATCCCGCGTCTGCGCGTGGAGATTGAAGGCAACAATGCAGGCAAGAGCGACTCCAGCCCATTTGCCAGTTGCGCGTTGAACAGATGCCATGACTCCTCCGCCTCCACCGTTGCCGGTGACTGATGCCATAAGTCCGTGCGCGTGAGATTTGTGAGTCCTGCGCCGCGCGGAGGTGGGCTGAGAATCTTGTGTTCCCAATCGAACCGCGGGTAATCCAGGGCGGAAGTGCTTGAAACGATTGATGTTCTCGTGGAGTGCGACCCGGGTCTCGAACTTGGCTGGGAGGCAGGGATTCCTCAGGCGCGCTCTTCGTCCGCTTGCGGATTCTCGCCGCTCACGAAGAGCACGCGCATGCCAGCCCTATTTTCGTTGAATGGCGATCACTTCGGGGCCGCCGCCCGTATCGACTCGCGTCGTGACGAATTCGTCTCTGTCCTCGATGATCTCGTCGCCGCCAGACACGGTCTTGGCGGGTTGCGCCGAGACGTCGCCGTGAAGCAACTCGCTTGTCGTCGTGGCCAGTCTATCGACGGTCTTCGTCAACCGCTCCAGGCCAAACCCGACGGCGGTTTGCTTTTCGTACTCATCCTGCGCCAGCCACCCAGGCATGGCAGGCAGCAACTCGCCGAATTCAAGAGCGGCCGCATCGAGGCGGTATGTTTCGTCGGCCTCGACATGATCGCGAATGAACGCGAGCACGCTGGAACGCCAGGTATGCCGTTGGGCCTCGTTCTCGCACATGTGTGACGGCAGCAGCGGCGCGTCCTCGGTTGCGTCTTCCTCCGTGCGCGTCTCCTCGCGCCTCCACCAGTCAGCCCGCTGCACGTGCTCCTGAATGCGCACGTCCAGCAAAGTTCGCAGTTCAGCACCGGAGAACGTCAGCTTCAATCCATCGATCATCGGGTGATCCTCCCGCAGGTCTCGACGCACCATCCGCGCCAACCCGATTAATCGGCGTGTTCCTAAGGATTCCGACCAGGCGCGATAGCGAGTACGCGGATTAAACGATTCCTTGGCCACTCGAGGTTTGCGGATTTTGCGATCCGGTTGCCACAACTAGTCGCGCTGCGCGAAGTGGCGTCTCAGCGAAGGCTCGGCCCGAACACGAGAAGGCAGAGCCTGCCTGGCCGAAGCGCGCTCCATGATCCACGCGCGCGAAGGCTGGCTGGCTGGCTGTTAGGGACGATTTCCGGAACTGGCCAACGGCGGTTTGAGCCGGCACTGCGCGCAACGGTTGACGCGCGGATGGGTGGGTGCTACGGTCTCCGCTCGATGCCGATGGCACCTGCCGAATGGCTTGCCGCGTACCGCACTGCCTGGCTCCAGCGCGACGCCGACGCGGCGGCCGCCCTCTTCACCGAAGACGCCACCTACGCGGAGCAACCCTATCAGGACGCGTTCGCCGGGCCTGCGGCCGTGCGCGAATACTGGGCGCGCGTCACCGCGACGCAGTCGAACATCGAGATGCGGTACGGCACCCCGATTAGCGTGGGGAATCGCACCGCCGTCGAGTGGTGGACGACGCTCGTCAACGATGGAGCGCCGATCACGCTGGCTGGCGCGTTCATTCTTACGTTCGACGCGTCGGGACGGTGCCGAAGCCTCCGCGAGTACTGGCAGTTCACCGACGGCACACACGAGCCGAAGCCCGGCTGGGGGAGCTGAGTGGTCAGGCCACCGCAGGGTGGAGACCGGCTTCGACGAACTCTCACAGCGTTCGCGCGGGCCGCCCCGACAGCGAGGAAGCGTGACTATTCAGTTGCCGCGAAATGGCGTTTGGCGAAGGCTCGGCCCGAGCCGGATTTCAAGTAGCGCTCGAAGCGGACGGCTTCGCGCTCGCTCGGAAACTCGATGACAACCGCGATTAACCAGGGACGGTAATCGACGGTGTAGCCAGACGGTCCGGCATTGTGCCACTTAAGGCGTGCGAGAACATCGTTTGTGATGCCGATGTAGTGGCGCGACGGGTTGGCCTCGCTGCGAAGGATGTAGACGATGCACTTTTCCAATCCATGCATGTGGACTCAACGTCGCACGCTTGGCGCCAACAAGGATTTCGAACAAACAGTCGGACTTGGTTCGAAAGTACGCAAATCGTGCCAGGCGTTGCGTCGTGCGAGTACGCCGAATTGGTTAGGAAGTCCGCCTCCGCTCGCCGTTCGGGCGAGCTACGGCGCGACAGCCTTCGCATGAACGTGACGGGTCGCGCTGCGGCAGAGCCTGCCTGGCCGAAGCGCGCTCCATGATCCACGCGCGCGAAGGCTGGCTGGGAGGCAGGGATTCACGCGATTCGGGTTTCGTCCGTTTGCCACCATTCGCGTTCTGTTGCGAACTCTTTCAGGTGGCGCAAGTTAGCGCGACTTGGCTTCTTCGTCCGCTTTCATCCGCTTGCCGCCTGTTGCTGCCAATGCCGGCGCGATGTCACTCGAAGTGACACTCGTTGGAGTCGACTTCCTGAAATGCCGCGCTGAAATCCTCCTGGTCGGTCTCCGCTGCTGGAGGGGTCACACCACCTCGACGAGCGTTTCGCCGCGCTCGAGCGCGTTCAGGGTCGACGGGAAGTGTTGTCTCGAGACGGCGAAGCCGGTCTGCTCGGCGCGTGTTCCCGATCCGCACCCAGACGAACCTTCGGGTCTAGCATCTCGCCGGCTCGGCGCCGGGGGCTTTGTTCAGCTCGCGAAAAAGATCCTATCTGCTGACCGCTATGCTGGCTTGCAGATCCGTTGGACGAACAATCGGCAACGGAGGCTTCGTCACGACCAGTTTGACCCAGAGGGCATCCCCGCCCCTGAAATAAGACGTCGCGTTCGCCTTGCGCAATGCGTCCATGCTGGGCTGTTCCGTTCCGGAGGCTGCTTTGGTGAAACCCGGCAGCTCAAATATGACCCATGCCCCCTGGTCCATTTCGGCCAGACTGAGAGAGACTTGCTGTCTTTCGGTCTTCACCAGGATCTCGGTGCCGGCACGCACAGTGCTCTGGTTGCCGGTGATCTTGAAGTCCTTGCCATTGCGGCTCAGGACGATTGGCTGCTGGGCAGCTCCACGGCCGCCAGCACCGCCACCGCGCGGGGCAGCCGCCGGCGCAGGCGCAGCCCCCCGCGCAGGACCAGCGGGCGGAGCGGCACCAGCGGCTGGACGATTTCCACCGATCGTAGAGAGAAAAGCGAACCGAGCGGTCCGAGTTTCGATATTGACTGTGCCTGGAAGTTCTCCTCTATTGTTCGAGAGATTCAGGCGACCGACATCACCCGTGCACACAGAGGCGTTCCAGGTGGGATGAATCGCACAGCTGTCGTCAGTGACGACGCTGTCGTTCTCGCCGTCGTGGAGCATGATGTGGGAATCGCGGATGCCCGTCACCGAACCGTCCAGGTCGTGGATGGACAGGGTCCGGTAGCCCACGCCACCCCGGTTGTCGTTATCGAATCTGGAATCGATTTTCGGAAAATATACCGGCTTGGCATTGACGAATTTCGCACCGCTGATGGTGCTTCCGGTACTGACC
>Ga0247825_10002520_pt1 | contig 12065 bp, 13 predicted proteins | sample 13C_Vanillin_Day_FD_194413 | JGI IMG/M metagenome (GOLD analysis project Ga0247825, IMG submission 194413) | Soil microbial communities from agricultural site in Penn Yan, New York, United States - 13C_Vanillin_Day48 | ecosystem: Environmental > Terrestrial > Soil > Agricultural land | place...
TTCATCAGCTATCGGCACACGGAACCTGACAAGGCGCACGCGATCGACATCCTGGAGTCGCTCGAGCGTCGCGGATTGCGGGTCGCCATCGACTTCCGTGACTTCGCGGCGAACGAGCACTTTCTCTCGGAGATGGAGCGGTGCATCAAGGAAAGCCGCTACGTGCTCTGCGTGATCACGTCGCTGTACCTGGCCAGCGATCACACCTCTGAAGAAGCCATCATTTCGAAGACGCTGGACCTGGCCGATCGGCGCAAGCGACTCGTGCCGCTGGTGTTCGAGCGGGTCCAACTGCCGGTGTGGCTGCATGGGCTGGTCGGCATCGACTTCACCGAGTCGGCAAGCGTCGAACCAACGGAGCGCCTTCTCGGCCTGGTCGCCCCTCCACCCGTCAAGCGCTGAATGTACGCATCTTCGAGAGCACATCAGCAATCAACAACCAATCAAAGACGATAATCACCAATCACCCATGTCAACGTCGACTTCGACAGCGGCTGTCCAGCTAGACACCGAGTTCAAGCGCGGGCTCGGACTGTACGCGTCCACGATGGTCGTCGTGGGCTCGATGATCGGGTCCGGCATCTTCCTCGTGTCGGCCGAAATGGGGCGTCAGACCGGAAGCCCCGGCCTTCTCCTGACCGCGTGGGTGCTGACCGGCGTCCTCACGCTCGCCGCGGCGCTCTCCTATGGCGAACTGGCGGCGATGATGCCGCGAGCCGGCGGACAGTACGTCTACCTGCGCGAGGCGTTCTCGCCGCTCTGGGGTTTTCTGTACGGCTGGACGCTGTTCATGGTGATCCAGACCGGCACGATTGCCGCGGTCGCCGTCGGGTTCGCACGCTACACGGGCTATCTCATTCCGTGGTTCGCCGAGGACCGCTACCTCGTCGCGCCGATTCATTTCTCGTCCGGGTACGCGATTTCGCTGTCGACGGTGCAGCTGCTGGGCGTCGCGCTGATCGCGCTCCTGACGTGGACCAACACGCGCGGGCTCGATTGGGGCAAGCTGATTCAGAACGTCTTCACGACGACGAAGACGGGCGCGCTCATCGCGCTCATCGGCGCCGGGCTGTTCGTCGGATGGAATCCGGAGGCGGTGAGCGCGAACCTCGGCGACCTGTGGACGCCACGCGGGGCGGTGCCCATCGCACCGGGCCTCGATGCCACGACGGGCTACGGGCTCCTGATTGCGCTGTGCGTGGCGCAGGTGGGATCGCTCTTTTCCGCCGATGCCTGGAACAACATTACCTTCACGGCGGGAGAAGTGAAGGACCCGCGGCGCAATATCCCGCTCGCGCTCGCCCTGGGCACGGTGATCGTCATCACGCTGTATCTGCTGGCCAACGCCGCCTATCTCGTCACGCTGCCCTTCGACGCCATTCAGCAGGCGCCATCCGACCGCGTCGCCACGGCCACCCTCGAAGCGATCTTCCCGGGTCTGGGCGCGATGATCATGGCGATCGGGATCATGATCTCGACGTTCGGGTGCAACAACGGACTGATCCTGGCCGGGGCGCGCGCCTACTACGCGATGGGGCGCGACGGCGTCTTCTTTCGGCGCGCCGGCACGCTCAACGAGCACAAAGTGCCCGCATGGGGCCTGCTCCTGCAGGGCATCTGGGCCGCCGTCCTGATCCTGCCGCGCACCTACAACACGACGACGCAGTCGTACGGGAACCTCTATGGAGATCTCCTGACCTACGTCATCTCGGCCGCGCTGATCTTCTACATCCTGACGATTGCGGGTCTGTTCCGCCTGCGCGTGAAGATGCCGGACGTCGATCGGCCGTACCGCGCCTTCGGCTATCCGATCGTGCCCGCGCTCTACATCCTCGGCGCCGCGGCGGTGCTGCTGGTCTTGTTCACGTATCAGACGGCCACCACCTGGCCGGGACTGGTGATCATCGTCGCCGGCGTGCCCGCCTACCTGTTCTGGACGCGTCGAACGTAAGCCGCTCAGAGCCCGGGCAACTCGCTTTCCCGTCTCCAGCAGGCGCTCGGACCTGACTACGGAAGGAGCACGGGATCGGATTGACGCACCGCGCAGCGAACGAGCGTATGATTCCCCCGCTTCAGTTCGGAGTCACGCGCCGATGCATCACACTGTTCGCCTCCACCGAATTGCCGCGGCGATCGCTCTCGCCACCGTGGGGCTCGTGCCGACGCTGACTCGCGCCGCCGGCCAGCCCGGCGCGCGACCAGGCAACGTCGCCGCGAGCGACTGGATCCAGCTGTTCAACGGGCGCGATCTTGCCGGCTGGACGACCAAATTCGCGAAGCACGAGCTGGGCGAGAACCTCCACAACACCTTCCGCGTCGAGGATGGGCTCCTGAAGATCCGCTATGACGAGTGGCCCTCGTTCGACGGTGAGTTCGGTCACATCTTCTACAAGGACCCGTTCTCCTACTATCTGATCGCCGCCGAATACCGCTTCGTCGGCGAACAGGTGACGGGCGCGCCCGCATGGGCCATTCGCAACAACGGCCTGATGCTGCACAGTCCGAACCCACGGACGATGCTGAAGGATCAGGACTTCCCCATCGCCCTGGAGATCCAGCTGCTCGGGGGTCTGGGGAAAGGGCCGCGGCCGACGGCCAACCTCTGCACGCCAGGCTCGCACGTGGTGTATCAGGGCACGCTTCACACGGCCCACTGCACCAACTCGACGTCGCAGACCTACGACGGCGATCAGTGGGTACGGGTGGAAGTGCTCGTCCACGGCGACGAGCTCCTTCGCCACATCGTCGAGGGCCAGACGGTCCTCGAGTACTCGAAGCCGCAGATCGGTGGCGGCGCGGTCAACCTGGCCGATCCGGCGGTCAAGATCGACGGCACGCCGATGACCGGCGGTTACATCTCGCTGCAGGCGGAGACCGCGCCCACCGACTTCCGAAAGGTCGAACTGCTCAACCTCGAAGGGTGCACCGACGTTCGCTCGAAGAGCTATCGGCCGTACATCGTCAGGTCGAACCCGGCGATGTGCCACTAGCCATGCCTTCCCGGTTCAGCGGTGCGTTCGTCTGGACCATCTCCGTCGTCCTGCTGCCGGTCTCACTCACCGCTCAGGGTGGTCCCACCGATCGGCCGGCAGTCGATGAGACCGCAGCGGCGCGCGGCCGGGGGGTCTATGCGAAACACTGCATCAACTGCCACGGCAGCACGGCCAAGGGCGGACCGAATGGCCCGGACCTGATCCGATCGACCGCGGTGCTACGCGACCGGCTCGGCGCGAGCATCGGGCCGGCGATGCAGGCGAAAGCGGCCTCGCATGCCGCATCGCTGACCCAGGCGCAGATCGTCGACCTCGCGCATTTCCTGCGCCAGCGGATCGAGGGCGTCGCCCGCAACCGCACGCCCACGGCGCCGATCGACGTGCTGACCGGCGATCCGGAAGCCGGCCGGCGCTACTTCGACGGGGCGGGGCGCTGCAGCACCTGCCACTCGCCCACCGGAGACTTCGCAAGCTTGCGGACGCGCACCTCCGACGCGCTCACGCTGCAGCAGCGCGTCCTGTTTCCAACGCTGACGCGGAGCACGAAGAAGGTCGAGGTGACCGTGACGACGCCCTCGGGCCCGCCGGTGTCCGGAACGCTGGAGCGCCTCGACAACTTCAGCGTGGCACTACGCGACGCCTCGGGCGACTATCGATTCTTTTCCCGTGTGCCCGGCATGACCGTCGACGTGCGTGATCCGCTCACCGCACATCGCGAACTGCTCGACCAGTACACCGACGACGCCATCCACGACGTGGTGGCCTACCTGTGGACGATCAAATGAGACTGGCTGCCGCGCTGCTCGTCGTGGCGTCGTTCGTGGCGGCGCTGCACGGGCAAGGGACCGTCTCGCCGTCGGCACTGGCCGCACCCACCTCAGACTCGTGGCCGATGCACAACGGCGACTACTCGGGCCGGCGTTTCAGCGAGCTGACCACCATCGACAGCCGCAACGTCGCGTCCCTGTCACTCGGCTGGACACACCGGATCGCGGCGGCAGGGCCCGCCGGCGGTGGCGGCAGCACAGCCGCCGTCATCAAGGGCACGCCCGTTGTCGCCAACGGCGTGCTCTACGTGACGATTCCGGATCACGTCTGGGCCCTCGACGCGCGCAGCGGGCGGGAGTTATGGCACGCCAGCTGGCCGTCGAAGGGCGGCTGGCACATCGGCAACCGCGGTGTCGCGGTGCTCGGCACCAGCGTGTATGTTTCGACGCCGGATTGCCATCTGCTGGCACTCGACAACCGCACCGGCAAGGAGAAGTGGCGCGCCGAGATCTGCGATCTGGATCAGTTCTACTACGCCTCGGCCGCACCGCTCATTGTCAGGAACCACGTCATCGTGGGCGTCAGCGGCGACGACCTCGACATCCCCGGCTACATCGAGGCGCACGACCCGGAGACCGGCGCGCGGCAGTGGCGCTGGTACACCCACCCAGAGCCAGGGACGCCCGAGGCGAAGACATGGCCCAGCGTCGAGGCGATGCTGCACGGCGGCGGCATGACGTGGGGATCGACGACGTACGACGCACAGTTGAACTTGATCTACTTCGGCACCGGCAACCCGCAGCCGGTGATCAATGGACGCAGGCGGCAGGGAGACAACCTCTACACCGGGTCGATCGTCGCGCTGAACCCCGACACGGCACAGCTCGCCTGGTACTTCCAGGTGTCGCCGCACGATACGCACGACTGGGACGCGACGCAGACGCCGGTCCTCTTCGACGGGACGATCAATGGCCAGCCGCGGAAGCTCCTGGCGCAGGCCGCGCGCAACGGCTGGTTCTTCGTCCTCGATCGTGAGACGGGGCGCAGCATCTCGAGCAGCGAATACGTCAAGACGAACTGGGCGCTCGGTGTCGACGCGAAGGGACAGCCGGTGCCGAATCCCCGGAAGGAGCCGCAGATCGACGGCGCGCTCGTCTCGCCGAACCAGGCCGGGGGGCAGAACTGGCCGCCGCCCAGTTTCAGTCCGCAGACCGGCCTGTTCTATGTGAACGCCACGCGCGCGTTCAGCGTGTATTACCTCTACGAGAGCGAGAACGACGAGAAGCCGCAGGGTTGGGGCGGGAACGATCGTGGTGGCTGGTCGGAAGCGGTGCTGCTCGGCCTCGACTACCAGACCGGCAAGGCGCGCTGGCGCTTCTCATGGGAAGGCAGCGCCAGCACCCGTTCCGGCCTGCTCTCTACGGCGGGTAATCTCCTGTTCGCCGGCGACTCGGCCAACAACTTCGCCGCCTTCGACGCGGCACGCGGCGTCCCGCTGTGGCACGCCGGTCTGCACGCGTCGATCACCAACGGGCCGATCACCTACCAGCTCGATGGCCTCCAGTACGTGGTGGTCGCCGCCAACGATACGCTCTACGCATTCGCGAGCAGGGGCCGGTAGTTCCCTTGCGCGTCGGCGGCGCGCCCAGAAGTTACAGCAGGGGCCGGACCGCCCAGTCCGATGAGTCCAGGAGGGCCTGATAGCTGGCAGGTGAAATCGATCGTTTCATGTACCGGCAGGTGATGACGAAGATGTTCTTGTCTTCGTGCCAGTCGCTCCTCACGACCTCGCACTCGAAGGGTTCGCCTCCGCTCATCGACATCACGAGGATGACACCAGCCTTCGGGATCGAGTCGAGCTCCACGCGTTTGCTGAACCGAACGTCGCTGTTCGAGATGGTTTCCGCCTTGTCTTCGCGCTGGACGCGAAGGGAGGGGATTTTCAGGCTGATTTCGACTATTTGTGCCATGCGTTCCCTCTAAGGGTACTCCGAACACGCCGATCCAGATAGCCTGTTCCGCTTCATGACGCCCCGACAAGGGGGGCTCACCTAGTCCCCCCCGGGGGGCTAGCCGGCTAGCGGCGCGCGCCCTTGAGCGACGTCAGGAGCAATACGATTCCGATGCCGATCGGGATCAGGCCGAAGAGATAGATGGGCAACTCGTGGATGATCTGCTGGAGCGCGATCGACAGCGCGCCGCCAACGACCACCAGGATCAACCCGCCGAGTCGGTTCCCTTCGACCATGCGGTCCCGCTGCGCCGCCCGGCGTTTCTCGTCCAGGCGTTCTTCTTCCCGAAGGTACTCGAGCACGGCAGCCGAGCCCGCTTCAGCCAGCTTCTTGAGGGTCTCACTGCGGTAGAAGTCCTTCCGCTCCTGGTGCCTCGTGCCGGCCCAGACGGCGACCGAGAGGAACGAAAAAACCGAGACGAACAAGAAGCTCAGAAACATCGCGACATTCGGATTCACGCGGCCCTCCTTGGCTTTCGTCAGGTATGACCGTCCGGTACGGCCGGCGGTTGCGTTTTGTATGGGCGCGGCGCCCCGAAAATAACGCAACCTTTACGCGCATGCGGCAGTCGGACTCCGGTAGGGAGCCTGCGTGAGCGCCGAGGAGGATGCAGCGGACGTGGCCAGAGTGCTGGCGGGAGAGGTGACGGCGTTCGAGGCGATCGTCCGCCGGTGGCAAAAGCCGCTGATCAATCTCGCCTACCGTTTCTGTCGTGACCGCGGCCGCGCCGAGGACATGGCCCAGGAGGCGTTTCTCCGCGCCTACAAGTCGCTGGCGACGTGGCGAAGGGATGCGGCGTTCTCGACGTGGCTCTTTGCCCTGGCCACCAACGTGTTCAGATCGGAAATCAGGCGCTTGCCGCCCTTGACGGCGCCGCTTGACGAAGGTATAGCTGCGCTCGACCGGCGTGCGGCCGAACCGATCGTCGACGAGGAGCGGCGCGATCGGATCGTTCGAAATGCGGTGCTGGCACTGCCGGCGAAATATCGCGACGTGCTGACGCTCTTCTACTTTCACGGGATGGATGTCGCCAGGTCGGCGGCGAGCCTCGGCGTGCCCCAGGGTACGGTCAAGGCGCGGCTGTCGCGCGGACGCGATATCCTGCGAGGTAAGCTCACATCGCTGTTGGGAGCTCAGTCATGAAGCCCGAGGACGTCGATCGCGTGCTGTCTGAGGAAGCCGACATCGTTCCCTCGTCGGGATTCGTCGCGACGGTCATGGAGGCCGTAACCGCGGAAGCGACGGCGCCGCCGCTGACCTTCCCGTGGAAGCGGGCATTTCCGCTCGTCGCAGCGTTCCCGGCCCTGCTGTTGTGGCTCGCGTCCATGCAAACCGGCCAGGAGGTCACCGCACCTGGACCTGGCCCCTACGCGTGGTTCCAGATGATCGCGCCGATGGCGACGGGGTGGGTCGCTGCAGGACTCGTGATGACCGTCGCGATCACCGCCTGGTCGCTGCGGCTGGTTCGGCTGAGATAACCGATCATGCCGTGCCTCGTCGGATGCCTGGCGCTCTCGGCGCCGCGGTTCGCGATCGTGCTCGTCGTGTTGTTCAGCGACTACATCGGCCGTGCCTTCGGGACGGTGTTCTGGCCGTTCATCGGGTTCCTGTTCATGCCGCTGACGACGCTGGCCTATGCCTGGGCGATCAACAGCCGCGGGTCTGTCGCAGGGGTGCACCTGGCCGTCGTCGTGCTCGCCGCCCTGGTCGACCTGGGGCTGGTCGGCGGGTCGGCCTCGCGGCGCTACAGGGCCCGTGCGGACACCTGAAACGCGAAGGAGGTTGCGTCAGCTGGGCGCCGCGAGGTCACGTCGCGGAAAGACCACCAGTGCCCACACCATCGCCATGAGAACGACCGACGAGAGGACGACCAGGTCAAAGGGCGCAGCGACGCCGGTCAGGATGGCTTTTGCTTTGAGGTAGTGGAACAGCGAGTACGGCTGCAGCGCTTCCGCCGCGGGCCAGAGGGAACCGACCACTTCCAGCACGTACATTCCGATCACGATGCCCAGCGTCACGCCGAGCGCCGGCGTGAGCCGATCGAACGAGACCGATGCCGCGAGCGCGATTGCCGCAAAGGAGCCGAACAGCAGGACGCTGTTCAGCCACAGGAGCGGCAGGTTCCTGAACGCCAGTTCCTCGACGACGCCCGCAAAGGCTGCTCCGCTGACGCTGCCAAGGAGCAGCGCCGCGATGGCGATGGCGATGAATCCGAACGAGGCCGCCAGCAGGCTGAGATACAGCACTCGCCGGGACATCGGCCGCGCCAGCGCGACTTCGAGCGTGCCCCGCTGCCGCTCGCCGGCGACGGCCGCGGCTGAAAACCCCACCGCGAACACCGACGTCAGAATGATCGCGATCGGATGGATCAAGCCGAGGGCGATCGAACCGGCGAGGCTGAACACGTCGCCGCCGCCGAAGCGGGCGAACTGCTCCGGCAGCAGGCCGCTCTGCATCAGAGCGGTGAACCGGGAGCCGAACCGCGCATAGATGACGGCGAGCAGGAAGCCCCAGACAGCCAGCGCGATCGAGACGATCGCGAGCTTGGTGCGTTGTACGCGCCAGGTGTGCCGCAAGAGCGCACGGTTCATGTGGTTCTGGCCCCGTCGTAGAACTCGAGGAACGCTTCCTCGAGACGCGCGGGCTCGATCGTGAGATCCACGACCTCCGCGCCGGCGATGGCGGCAAGGAACGGACGCACGCTCCCTTCGACCCGACAGGTCACGTAGCCGTCGCCGTGCTCGACGTTCGTGATCCCGGACACCGTGTCCAGCCTCGGGGGCGGTCCGGTGAATCGCATCTGGATGTTCCGCTTGCGCCGGGCCAGGAGCCCGACGGTCTCCTCCAGCGCCACGAGCCGTCCCTCGCGGATAATCGCCACGCGATCGCACACCCGTTCCACTTCGGAGAGGACGTGTGACGAAAAGAAGATCGTCCGGCCCTCAGCCTTGAGGGTATCGAGGATGTCGTAGAACGCGCGCTGCATGAGCGGGTCGAGCCCTTCGGTCGGCTCATCGAGAATCGCGAGCTCCGGATCGTGCTGGAGCGCCTGGACGATGCCGACCTTCTGGCGCATGCCGCGCGAATAGTCCCGGACGAGCCGCTGCAACGTGTGCGCGGACAGCTCCAGCCGCTGGCACAGCTCCGCGCGGCGCGAGGCCGGGCGGCCGCTCAGCTCGCCCAGGTAATCGAGCAGCTGTTCTCCCGTGAGCGTGTCGTAGAGCGCGATGCCGCTCGGCAGGTACCCGAGCCGGCGGCGTATCGCCACACTGTCGCGTGCCGTGTCGAGTCCGAGCACCCGCGCGCGGCCGGCCGTCGGGTGAAGAAACCCGAGCAGCAGGCGAACCATCGTGCTTTTCCCGGAGCCGTTCGGTCCCAGGAACCCGAATATTTCGCCCTCGCGAACCGCGATATCGAGCGATTCAAGCGCCCGGATTGGCGGCGGCGTCGAGGCACGAAGCCGCTTCAGCAGGGACCCGAGCGGCCCCGGCCGACGTCCGTAGTGTTTCGTGAGACCGACGGTCTCGATCGCGTGCACGGGCCTTCATCAGCGCCGGACGAAGTTGCCGGCCTGGCCGCATGAATCCTTGCAGGGGGGCGGCTGGACGTAGGTGTCCTTGATCTTCTTGCGGTACTCCGGATACAGCGTGCCGGGATAACCCAGGACAGCCTCGCTTGGCAGGCCGTAGAACTTCACGAACTCGTCGAAGAACGGGTTCTTGTCCGGCGGGAAGTGCGGCACGCTGTCGCCAGGCTCATGTCCCTCGAAGCCCGGCACGCACGGGTCTCGATAGTCGAGCGGCGTCGGCGAGAGCCGGAAGCTCTTCGACACGATCTCGGGTTCCACGAGGTAGACGGGATCGCGCGCCACCATCAGGACCGTCAGCACATCGCCGTGCCGATAGAACCGCCAGTCGATCGTCGCCTCGTCGGTCAGCGGCACCCCGGTCTTGCGGATGAAGCCGGCCTGCATGTGCGTGGTACGCGCAGCGAGGGCGCCTCCCTCCCACCGGCCGGTCGTAAAACCCGCCTGTGTATGGAGGGCGTACTGGGATGGGTGCGGCCGGCCGTCCATCCAGATGACCAAGCCGTTCCAGTCCTCCCACGCATCGATCGTGTAGGACACGACGCGGTTGGTGGCAGGGTCGGCCTGAGTCGACATGCGAAGGCCGAAGGGGCCGAGCACCGCGTAGGACGCACCCCAGCCCTGACACTGCCGCTCGATCAAAGACTTCTGCGACTCGTCGTAGGCGAGCGCCCGCGTCCTGCCCTCGTCGGTCAGCGCCAGGCCGAGGAAGTCCACCGGCAGCGAGTCGTTCTGCACGTCCTCGGTCCCCAGCGGCGCCCACGAACCGGTGGGGTCGAACTGCGCCGACGCCTCGGCGGCGCCAAGCGCGACGATCAACACGCCGAGCGCCGCCCGGCGGGCTACCAGGTCGATGAGCATGGCGCGGGATCCCATTTGGAGCCGTCCGGCTCCTTCTTGAAGTGCGGGCTCACGACGTACGGCGCGCGCAAGTACACCGGATCCTCGATGACGGTGGTGACGAGCAGAAGTTGGCCGCCGTCGGGCAACGGCGCGAGATCGAAGTGCTCCGACATCGTGGCGCGGTCGCTGTAGGGCACGCCGTTCTTTCGCAGGTAGCCGGCGCGAAGGTTCGACGTCGCGACGCGCAGGCTGCCGCCGCCGTCGGGGCCCGTCGCTCGTTCCCATGCGGCAGTGGACACGCCCTGCCAGGTGGAAGCGCTGGACGGCGCGGTGCGCGCCGAGGCTTGTCCCGCCGAAGCCTCGCGAAGGCGGAAGCGGAAGAGGCGCGTCTGCCTGCCGGCGTCGGTGTCGATGCGAAGCGTGTCGGCATCCTGCCACGTGATGTGCAAGCGGCCGGGGACGCTCATGATGTTGCCAGCCCCATACGATTTGCACTGCTCACCCGCGCGCGCATCCGCAGCCGGATCCCAGGCGTTGATGATCGGCACCGCCGCCGGCGTCACGGGAATGCGACGGTATTCACCTTTGGGTGGCGTCACCATCCGATAGCGCCAGTTCTCGGTGACGTAGGACACCCAGTAGCCGGTCAGATCGATCGGCGCCGCCTCGCGGGCCGACGGCGTCGCGGCGCCGCCCGGCCGCTGCGCCTCGAGTGCGGCCGGCACGGCGAGACCGCACAGGGCCAGCACCGCCGCGACGCACCGCCTCACGGCTTCGCTTCTTTCACGAGGCTGCGGTACACCGCCTCGACGAACCGGTCCGTCGTCCACACGCCGCCGCTGTTGCCGTAGCGGCCCGTATAGCCCTTCGCGGGGTTCGCGGCTTTGACCTGCTCGAGCGATCGGCCCGCGTCGATGAGCTCGCGCACGCGATCGCGGACGATCGTCACCATGTCCCGGTACTCGATCACGTCGTACTGGTCGCACAACCGGCCGTGGCCGGGAATGACGAGGGTGCCGGCCTCGCGCGCGACAATCGGCACCGAGGGCACCGCGAGCTCGACCAGGCGGTTCAGCGCGGCAATCTCGCCCTGAATGCTGCCGCCGCGCTCGAGGTCGATGACGGGGAACTGGCGGGTGTCGAGCACGTCGCCGGCAACCACGACATCCGATCGGCGAAAGAAGACGAAGACGTCGCTGTCGGTGTGCGCGGCGGGCTGGTGCAGCACCTCGATCGCTTCGCCGTTCCAGTACATGTACTTGCGCGCGTAGTGAAAGGTCTCGGTCGGCCAGGCGCCGGCCGGGTACGCCGGTGCCGATCCGGACGTCGATGACATGTGCCGCAGTACACCTTCGGCCGCCAGGATGGCGGCGCCCATGGGATTTCTGCGGCCGCTCCGGATGTCGGCTTCACCCGCCTTCGCGAGCACCTCGTTCCCGCCCACGTGGTCGGCGTCCGGCCCGGTGTCGATGACGTAGCGAATGGGCTTCGGTGTGATGCGCTTGATCGCGTCGACGACGGCTGCGGCGCTGGCGGCCGACCCGGCGTCGACGACCACCGCGCCGTCCTCGCCCACCTGGACGCCGATGCTGCCGCCAGCACCGGCGAGCAGGAAGAAATTGGGCCGGACCTCGAGGACCTCGAGACCGCCCGGCGCCACCGCGGGCGCGGCTTGGGCGCCCAACCGCACGGCCGCGCCATGCGTGCCGAGCCACGACGCGGCACACGCAGCCAGAACCGCGGCGAGCCGCGTCCGGCCACCCCGGCGTGTCCGAGCTGATGTCCCGGCTGCTCTCACCGGCGACGAGAGTAGCATGACGACTTCATCGCCACGTGCCTTGCGGCTGCCAGTCGCCGCGGTTC
>Ga0247825_10002521_pt1 | contig 12064 bp, 8 predicted proteins | sample 13C_Vanillin_Day_FD_194413 | JGI IMG/M metagenome (GOLD analysis project Ga0247825, IMG submission 194413) | Soil microbial communities from agricultural site in Penn Yan, New York, United States - 13C_Vanillin_Day48 | ecosystem: Environmental > Terrestrial > Soil > Agricultural land | place...
AGTCGTAGCGGCCGGTCAGTCCCGTCTTGTCGATGACGGGGCGGCCGAGAAGGTCCGACAGCGTGGGAACGAACTGCGCGATGGTGCGGCCGCTGACGGCGATATTGCCGGTAATGAGGCGGGCAAAGCCGCATGCCACCGTCGGTGCGTTGAGATCGGGAAGCGGCGGTCCACCAGGCATGCCTGGAAACGGTGCGGGCGCGCCATTAGAAGGACGCAGCCCGGCGGCAGCCGCCTGCGTTGCGGCATTCCGTTCGGCGATGGTCGCCTGGCAATCGGCGGGCGTCGCGTTGATGTCCGGCCCCAGCCGCCCGTCCGTACGCGCCATGACGAGATTGAAGATCGGGAGATCGCGGGACTCGACATGCGTCGCCAGCTGGAACCGATCCTTCAGGAGGTTCAGTATCAACGTCGTCAACGCCGCCTGCGGCGTGCCGTCCGGCGCTTTCGCCATGATCGTGAAACGATCCGTGTTGATCCACGCTGGAGCGCCGATCATCTGATAGTCCGGCTTCTGCAGCGCCTGCCGAAGAAGCCATCCGATCGGCAGCTCGGTGAACTCGAATCGCGGAAGCAGCGGGAGGAACCTGCCGAGTGGGCCGGTGGCGTTGGCGACAGGCTTGACCGACACCACCTCGAACCGGGTGTTCGGATCCACCGGCGGTCCTGGCAGTGCGGGTGTGAACTGCTGCGCGGCGGTGATGACCGGCGCCAACACGATCGCGAAAACGGCCGCACGTCGTCCCTGCATACGCGTATACCCCGGCAGCTTAGACGCTGCCGAAGTCGTTGGCGTTGGCTTGGCGTTCTCCGCGAAGGAATGATTTCTATGTCGCGGAGTCCCGAGTGAGGGCTTCGAACAGCCACGCTTTCGCCATTCTCCAGTCGCGCTTGGCTGTTTCGGGTGAGATTCCCAGCACGTCCGCGATCTCCTCGACGGTCAGTCCGCCAAAGTAGCGCAGCTCCACGACGCGGCTCTTTCGGGCGTCGAGCTGGGCGAGCGACTCCAGCGCCTGGTCAAGAGCCAGGACTTCGATGCCACGCGACTCCGATGCCAGGAGGACGTCGTCCAGCGGGACGCGCAACGCATTCCCGCCACGCTTGGCATAGCCGCGGCTTCGCGCATGGTCCACCACGATGCGCCGGATAACTTGCGAACAGAGCGCAAGGAAATGCGCGCGGCTCTCGCACCGGATGTTTTTGGCGCGAACCAGTTTGAGGTAGGCCTCATTGGCCAGGGCGGCGGACTCCAGCGAGTGGCCGGCGGCGCGGCGATCCAGGTGCCGTCTCGCCATTCGGCGCAACTCCGGGTACAGGGCGGAGACCAGGCGATCGAAGGCCTCGTCGTCCCCGGTACCCCAGGCGTCGATCAATTTGCTGATGTCAGTGGATTCGGACATGACCCCTTTTCCCAGCCGTTCCCGGAATAGGTAGTGAAAGGACACTCACCCATGAAAAACCTTTTGACACGTGTAGCGCTGCCGGTCGTGTGCGCCGCACTGATTCCTGTGACGGCTCTGGCCCAGAACGGCAACGTATCCGGCGGTTTTACCGTGTCGTACACCTCCGGCGTGGTCGGCAACCCCCCGGTCTGCGACCCCAGTAACAGCGTCTACGTCGAGGCGCACGGCATCGGCACCAGCACCAGCCCGCTCGGCCCCATGATCCTGACGATCCGCAAGTGCTACAACTATCTCGCGGGAACCTACACCGGATCCTTCGCGCTCAGTTCTCCTGACGCCAGGGACACCATGACCGGTACGTACGCCGGGTCCGACGATGCCTATGCGGGCCCGTTCACGGCGTTCTTCTTTCCGTTCCATGGGGTACTGACGGTCACGGCGGGCACCGGCAAGTTCAAGGGGGCGAGCGGGAGTCTCAACTTCACCGCCGTGGCAGCCGTCAGCGATGCAGCCAGCGGCATCGCGTATTACGCCATCGAAGGAGCCGGGCACAATTAGGCGACGCGGGTCCGGCTGAAGCCGGACCCTACATCTCACGGAATCGGGATTCTGTACAGATTGCGCTGGGTCGTTTCGCGGTAGAACGCATAGACCTCGGAAGACGGACCGGGGACAATCCCCGTTCCGTCGATCCGGCGCGCTCCCGGCACACTGGCGACGTCCTTCTCGGACACGAATCCTCCGGCGGGAATGTGCGGCAGCGCGCCGCCCGCCAGCGGGAGGATCCACGCCCAGGTCTCGCCGGCAAATGGAGTGGTAAACACCGAACGGCCATCGAGCGGCCAGCGCAACATCATCGAGGCGCTGACGGGAACCGGCGGACCTCCGCTCAATGGAAACGCCTGCCAGGCAGGCGGTTTGTCGCCCGGCAGGGGAGCCCAGGCGACGAACCACTGGCCGTCTCGCGAGACGTCGCCGTGAAGGAGCGTGGCCTGCGTGAGCACCTTTCGCAGGCCGGTTCCGTCCTGCTGAATTTCGTACAGAAATTTCGCCTTCCCTTCCGCGCGACGAAAGAAGACCTCTCCGTTTTTCCCGAATCTGGGGTACCCGCCCTCCACATTCGGGATCTGCCTGGGCGCCGCGCTTCGGTCCACCTGGGCCAGCCATAGCCGCGCCTTCCCCTCGCGATCCTCCGTTTGTAACACCACCTTCGTGCCATCGAACGAGACGTCATAGTCGAGTGCCGGTAGACCCGGCGCCAGCGGCTGGGACCTTCCGGATTCCAGGTCCACGACCATCACTTCACCGAGATCTCTGTAGAAGGCGAACTCCGACGGCGGCTCCCTCACGATCCTGTAGAAGAGCGTGCGGCCATCCGGTGTGAACTTCGGCTGAGCGGCGTTGCCTTCGAGCGACACCTCGCGCTCCCCCTTCGCGTTGCGCACCCAGAGCGATACGTTCTGGAGCGCCATGGATGTCACGAAAGACTTCCCATCCGGCGCCATCGTGATGCCTTGTTCCGAGGTCGGCCCGGACGTCACCTGCTCTGGAACGCCGTCCGGAAACCGCTGCCGCCAGATGTGGTTGTCTCCTACGGCATTGGACGTGAAGTACATCCACTTCCCATCGTTCGACCACGCGGCAACCGTGCAACCGCCGCCCGGCGGTCCCACCTGACGACCCGGAGAACTGCCGTCGAACGGCACCACACGGCAAGGCAGCCACAGATGGTCCTCGTCCATCTCCACCACCAGCACCCATTTCCCATCGGGAGACAAATGAGATCGGTGCGCCATGCTGGGGTCCTTCATGGGCACGTACACATCGCGCACTCCTCCTCGGCGCACGTCGGCCGTCACGACGCCCATGTGGACACCCATCTTCATCTCGGAAAACAGCACATGCTGCGAATCGGTCCACACGAGGCCGGAGGCATTCTTCAGCAGCAGTTGCGGCGCACCGCCGCCTTGTGCGGGAACGATCCAGGTGTCCCACGCGAAGTCCGGGTCCACAGTCGTATAGGCGACGTGCGCGCCGTCTGGCGAAAACGCCGGACTCATTTTGAACAAGCTGTCATGCGTCAGTTGTTTCGGCTCGCCGTCGGGAAGCGCTTTCACGTAGATCTGGCCTGGGCCGAAGAAGGTGCTGTCTCCCCGAATGAACGCGACCATCTGCCCATTCGGCGACAGCGCCGGCTGCGTGACTGAATCGGGAAACTTCGTGAGCTGAACCCAGTCGGAGCGATCCAGCGGACGAGGGGAGTTCTGGAGCCACGCGACCGCGCCAACGGACAGCATCGCGAGAACAGCCGCCGCGCCAGCGGCTCCGCGCCAGCGGTTCCGCCCGCGCTGCACGTCCTCAATCGTCTGTCGAGCGTCCGCGATAGCGCGCAAACGTCGGCCGGCGTCCTTCTGCAGACACTGCCGCAGCAGTTCACGGATCCTTGCGGGCGTCTTAGCCGGCAGCGCCTGCCAGTCCGGCTCGCGATCGAGCACGGCCGCGACCGAGTCCGTCAACGTCTCGCCTGGAAACGCGCGAGTCCCGGTGAGCAGCTCGTACAGCAAGCATCCGAACGCCCAGATGTCCATCTGTTTGTCGGCCGCTTCGCCGCGCGCCTGCTCCGGGCTCATGTATCCCGGAGTGCCGGCAATGCCACCGGGGAGCGTCTGGCCGCCAGATCCGGTTGACGGCGACGGATGCTGTGCGCCTTCGAGTTCCCAGCGAGGCTTCGCCAGGCCGAAGTCGAGCACTTTCACTTTGCCCTGCGGTGTGACCTTCACGTTCGCCGGTTTCAGATCGCGGTGGATGATGTCTTTCTCGTGAGCCGCTTCCACGGCCTCGGCCACCTGGCGCGCGTACTCGAGCGCCCGCGCGATCGGCAGCGGCCCGCGCAGCGACTCACCCTCTGCCAACTCGAGCACCAGGCAGTCGACGTCGCCCGATGCCTCGAGGCCATAGATCGCCGCGATGTTGGGATGATTCAGCGATGCGAGCGTTCGGGCCTCACGTCTGAAGCGAGCCAGTCGCTCCGGATCTCTCGCGAACTCCTCAGGCAGGGCCTTGACGGCGACATCCCGGCCGAGCGCATCGTCATGCGCCAGGTAGACCTCGCCCATGCCGCCTTTCCCTAGCTGAGACACCACGCGATACGGCCCAAGCTGCCGCCCGACCAGGGAACCTGCAGCCGCCTGGTGAATCGTCAGCGCTTCCAGTGGAGAGACTTCCAGGAAGCTTCCAGCCTGGTGTTCTCTTGCGAGCAGCAGTTCGACGTCCCGGCGCAGTGCGACATCGTCGCCACATGCGTCGTCGAGAAACGCCTGCTGCTCTTCTGGTGAGCGCTCAAGCGCTGCGTGGAAGAGCTCTTCGACTCTGATCCAGCGTTCCGGTGTCATGACTGGATATTCGTCTCGCGTCGGGGAACGCGTGGAGCATAAATCCGCAGCTCCTGATTTTCCAATCTGAATGTTGAGCTCCGTAGCACGGGCGGTCGGGATGACGGCCCATCGAGACCTGCTCGCAAACGGGCACATAGCAGCGCTGCAATCACAGTGGCTGTTGTTCCTCCGCACCGGGGTATGTGTCTTGCTCGAACTGTAAGTGTGACGGGTGCACGCTCAGCCCGTGTCGTCCTGACCCTCGTGGTGGCCCTGCTGATTCAGCTCGACTCGGTGGCGTCCGACACCGTGACGATCAGCAAGGACGACCTTGACCGCGAGTTCCTGCTGCAAACGAGCTATCAGCAGGCCGGCAGCCGCGAGGACTTCAACACGAGCCGCAGCCGCGTCGTCATTTTCGAGCGGGGCAACCAGACGCTCAAGATGATCGAGAAGCATCGCGGCACGGGTCTTCCGGATCGCGTGCTGGCGTACGTGCCGATCCGGGGAGAGACCGAGCGCGCATTCGTCGTGGACTTCAACGCCGGTTTCGATCGTGTGTTCACGGAGGAAGACCGCACGGGCGAGGACTACAACGGGCGATCAGAGACTGAAGACTATTCGGCGATCCCGCTGGCGCAACGCCGGCTGGTGAACGTGACTCGCGACGGTCCGATGCTCGTCCTCGAGCAGCGGGGGCTGGACGAGGACGGCGGGGCGGTCACCGTGCACCACTACCTGAGCCCGTACCGGCACAACGACGACTTCGAGCCGTTCGAGCTCGCCAACCTCGATCACTTCGGATTCTACGAGACGTATCCACGCCGCGTGTCGGGCCGGGTTGTGCTCTACGCGATGAAGTTCGACAGTCATGCGCCGATTGTCTTCGCGCTCTCGGCCGGCATTCCGCCGGCGTATCGGGAGGCCGTACGCGACGGCGTTCGCTACTGGAACAAGGCGCTCGACAAGCGGCTGCTGCGGGTGATCGACGCGCCCGAGGGGGTGACGGCGCCAAGCCCCGAGTACAACGTGATCCAGTGGGTGCCTGAAGGCGATCGCGCCTCGACGTCGCACATCCAGAGCGATCCGCTCACCGGCGAGATCCTGCACGCGAGCATCTTCCTCCGCGCGCGGATGGTCAACGAAGGCGATTTCGAGGAGCGCGGTGACCGCTGGCGCTACATCGTGGCGCACGAGGTGGGCCATGCGCTGGGGCTCAGGCACAACCTCGCGACAGGGCCGACGACGACGGTGATGAACTATCTTCCGTACAAGGAATCGATCAGGATCGGCCACTACGTCGTCGAGTCCGGCGCCGACGCGCTCGAGTACGATCGCAAGGTCGTCCGCTACGTGTATCTCCGCGAGCCGATCGACCTCCGGAGTCTGCCCGCCTTCTGTACCGACCATCAGGAACGCTGCGACCCGTTCCTGGCGCTGTCCCGCAACTCGACGCCCTGACGTCGCGCTCGTAGGGCGCCCCTTCAGGGGCGGCGCCCAGACCTCGCGCTCGTAGGGCGCCTCTTCAGGGGCGCCTAGTCGAGCGTTGGCTTCTCGAACTTGTCGATGACCACGACCTCCACCGGGCCGCGTGCGTTCTCGAGCTTGAGCCCGAGCTGCTCCTGCAGCGCAGCGACGAGGCTTGGGGCATTGGGGTCGGCGGGCGGTGGTGTGGTGTTGGACGTCAGCAGTCTGAAGATGCCGGCGGAGCCTGCGGATTCGGGTGCGAACTTGAGCGTGAAGTCGTACATACCCGCCAATCCGGTCCTGTCGATGACGGGGCGGCCAACGAGGTCAGCCAGGTTCGGGATGAGATCTGCCATGGTGCGGCCGCTGCCGGCGCTGAGGCCAGGCCCCACGCGCTGCATCCCGCACGGCGGCGGCCCGTTCGGATCGCCGAGTGGCGGAAGGGGAGGCGGACCGCCGCGCCCGGCAGCGGCTTTCGCAGCCTCGATCCGTTCTTTGATGATCGCCTGACACTCGGCTGACGTGGCCTTGAGATCGGGACCGAGCCGGCCGTCAGTGCGCGCGATGACGAGATGGAAGATCGGCTGTTCGCGAGTCTCGAGGTGCGTCGCCAGCTGGAACCGGTCCTTCAGCAGGTTCAGCAGCCTCACGCTCATCGCCTGCATCGGAGCGGCTTCTGGCGCTTTCGCCCGAATCGTATAGCGCTCTGTGTCCGCCCAGCCGGGGAGGCCGACGATCTGATAGTCCGGCTTCTGCAGTGCCTGGCGGAGAAGCAGCCCGACAGGAGCGCCATTGGACTCGAACTGACCGCCCGGCATGAACATCACGCGGATCTGACTGTCGGGGGCCGGAGGCTTGATCGACACGACCTCGAACCGGACGTTCGGGTCTACCGGCGCTCCGGGCGGTGCGGCCAGGAACTGCTGCGCCGCCGCCATGACTGGCACGAACACGATCGCGAACACAGCCGCACCCCGGACCTGCATACGTCTATCCCCCGCAGAGTAGACGCACTCGGAGTCGCTTTCGTTGGCTCTAATTTCCTCTGCCGTTGCCCGGATTGCCGTTCCCTGGGTTGCCAGTCCCCGGGTTGCCATTGCCTGGATTGCCATTTCCCGGATTGCCGTTGCCGGGATTGCCGTTCCCGGGGTTGCCATTCCCCGGGTTGCCATTCCCCGGGTTGCCATTGCCTGGATTGCCGTTCGCTGGAGTGTCGTTGGTTGGATTGCCCACAGCGGCAATAGTGGTGAAAGGCTGTGAGACCTTCGGAGCAATTTGCGCGAGGCTCGCCACTATCGCGGCGGAGAGCATCCCGATGAGCAATCCGTACTCGATGAGATCCTGCCCCTCGCACCGGCGTGCGAGCGCACGAAGACTTTGAAGAATCTGCACGCTACTCCGTTGAAACAGGGAAAAGAGTCTGCCGGGCGCCGCCAAAAGAGCGCTTCTGGAAGGTGCGCTGGCCTAACTGTGCAAGCGGAGTGCCGCGTGGGTCTCGGGCGGATCGATGTCAGTCGCGCAAGCCAGAGAAGGGGGTGGAGCGATCCGCGTGCGCAGATCGCTCCTATGTGCTCAGGGGCAGGTCACCTCGGGGTTCCAGTCCGAGAACATGCCCGACGGGTTGTGCTTCCAGATCCACGCGTGCGCGATGTACCAGTTCAGAACCGGGTTGAGCACGTGCATGGTCGTGCCGAACACGACCGGCGCCGCGGTGTTGCCAGCCTGTTCCCAGAGCGGCTTATGAACCACCCATTCCACCGCCCCAAGGACCAGGGTGCCATCGTCTGACGTGTGATAGACGAGCACCTCGGGATCGGTTTCGACGATCGACGGGTCGTCCATCTTCGTCCAGTTGAAGTAGTGGTAGCCCATCGCGCCGAACGCGGGGTTGGCGATGCAGCCGGTCACCACGCCCTTGTACCCGAGTTGATAACCGTCCGCGAGCGCCGCTGACAGGTCGTGGTATTTCGCCGTGACCTGCCGAACGGCAGCCAGTTCCGACGCGACGTTGGGCGACGCTTCGGAGTGGCTGCCGCCGTGCCCGTGCCCGGCTTCGCTGTTCAGACCGGTCGTCGACGGGCTTGTCGGCACGCCTTGCTGCGAACAGGCGAAGACGGACATCGTCACCGCGAGGCAGACGAGTCCGCCCCACAACCAGCCCCGGTTCGCTTTCCGTGATTCTTTGTGCAATCTCATAGGCTCTCCTGTGTTCGGAGAGTAGTTTTTGGTGTTCCACGGAGTCATTGGATTGGTATGGTCTTTCCGTGGATTCTTCCGCGTCCAGGCGAGACGCGTTCGGTCCGTACCGCATCCTCGCGGTGATCGGGCAGGGTGGCGGGGGTGTGGTGTATCGCGCCCTGGACCCACGCCTGCAGCGTGAAGTCGCCCTGAAGGTGTTGCGTCGCCGCCGCGGTGGCGCTCACGCCGAACGGTTCGTCGCGGAAGCGCGCGCAGCCAGCGCACTGAACCATCCCAACATCGTCACCGTCTACGACGCGGCGTTCGACGACGACACGCCGTATATCGTGTCCGAGCTGATCAAGGGACGGACGCTCCGGCAGGCGCTCGCCGGCGGCGCACTTTCCGTGCGTTCCGTTCTGGATATCGCCACCCAGATCGCCGATGGCCTCGCGGCGGCACATGAAGCGGGCATCGTTCACCGGGACGTGAAGCCGGAGAACATCATGCTCACGGAATCGGGGCGCGTGAAGATCGTTGACTTCGGGTTGACGCAGACGGGCCCCCTCGAGCCCGCGCCCGATGATGCGCCATCGGATCCCGATACGCCGACGCAGACAGACGCGGGGCTGCGGGCGGGCACGATTCCCTATATGAGCCCTGAGCAGGCCCGCGGGACGTACGCCGATTTTCGCAGCGATCAGTTCTCGCTCGGCCTGGTGCTGTTCGAAATGGCCGTGGGGCACGCGCCGTTCACGCGCGAGACCACAGTCGGGACGCTGGACGCGATCGCCGGCGACGAGCCGCCGATGCAGCAGTTGACGGACCGCGCCATCCCGCCGCCCTATCGGTGGATTGTCGAGCGCTGCCTGGCGAAAAAACCGGGCGAGCGATACGCCTCCACGACCGACCTGTATCGCGACCTGGCGATGCTGCGCGAACGCTACAGCGAGGTCATCGTCCGGCAGTCACCAGCGAACACTCCATCGCGCCGGAGCCAGTGGCGCAGCGCAGTGCTGGCGACGGCACTGATCGCGAGCGTGATCGTGGGTGTGCTTCTGGCGAGCGCCGCCAGTGACAGGCCGGTGTCGCCAGGTGACTCGTTGACCTTCGAACCGCTCACCAGCGATCCGGGCTATGAGGGGATGCCCGCATGGTCACCCGACGGCCAGACGATCGCCGACGTCGCCGACGTGGACAGCACGCTGCAGGTCTTCACGCGTCAACGCTCCTCGTCGGGCTCCGCGCAGATCACGCAGGCCGCCTACGACTGCCGGTATCCGTTCTGGTCGCCGGACGGAAAGCGGCTGTACTTCATCTCGCTGGCGCGTGATCGCGAGAGCCTCTGGTCGATCAGCGCCGTTGGCGGGACTCCGCAGGTGGTCATCGAAGACGTTGCTCGGGCCGCCATCTCGCCCGACGGCCACACGATTGCGTTCATTCGCGACGAGCGCCCGGAGGACATCGTCGGCGCCGCGGCCCTCTGGTTCAGGACCGACAGCGGCGGCGAGCAGAAGTACCGCGGGTTCGACGACCGCCGCTTCGTCGAGGCGGCACTGGCCTTCTCTCCCGATGGGCGCGCGCTCGCGGTCACCGCGGTCCCACGGACGATCAACCTGCCGCCCGAGGCGCGCGGGTGGCAACTGTGGGTCGTGCCGCTGCCGGACGGGCAGCCGTATCGTCGTCTGCAGACGCACACGGATGTGGTGCCCCGGGTTTCGAACTTTGCCTGGATGCCCGATTCGCGGCATGTCGTCCTGAGCCTGGCGTCGGCGGGGTCCTCTGAATCGCATCTGTGGATGGCCGATCTCGACCGCGACTCGCTGGTCCCGCTGACGCGTGGGCCGGGGAGCGAGTCCCATCCTTCGTTCTCGTCCGACGGGATGGTGGTTGCCTTTTCGGCAGACCAGTCGGACTACGACGTCGTCGAAGTCTCGCGCGAAGGGATCAGGCGGTTGTTTGGAGGGTCACGAAACGAGTCGGATCCCGTGTGGTCGCGCGATCGGAGCCAGCTGGCCTATGTCACCGACAGGCGCGGCGAAGAGGAGATCTGGGTCGGTAGCGGTGACGGCCGTTCCGCTCATCATCCGCTCGTGGGGCAGGGTGTCTTTGGGGACGATCGAACGATCATGCTCGCGGCGCCGTCGTTCTCGCCGGATGGCGGGCGGATCGCCTATCAGCGCAACGCGCAGAAACCGGTATGGCCGCTCAGGATCTGGATCTCGCAAACGGCTGGCGGACCGCCGGTGCCGCTGCTTCCACCAACGATCGATGGTTACCAGAGCGCGCCGACGTGGTCTCCCAACGGTGAGTGGATCGCCTACACCCACTGGGACGATCGGGAATGGCGGCTCGACAAGGTCCGCGTCGGCGACGATCGGCCGCAGACTCTGCGTACCGACGGCGTCCCGAATGCCACACCGACGTGGTCACCGACGGGTGACTGGATCACGTGGGAAACAGCCGACGGGTTCGTGCTCGTCTCCAGTGACGGCACGCGCGAGCGCAAACTGTCGGACGGGCCATGGTTCGCCCACACATGGTCCCGGGATGGCACGCATCTATTCGGCATTCGTGAAACGGAGGCGCTGCGGCTGTCGCTTGTCTCGCTCGACGCCACCAGCGGCACGGTCGAGGTGATCGCCGATCTCGGACCGACGGCGCCGGTCAACAACCCGGTGAAAGGGCTCAGTGTGTCGGCCGACGGCCACCGTTTCGTTACCTCGATCGTCAGCCTGCGTGCCGATCTCTGGACGGCGGCACACGTGAGCTGGCAGGACTCGCCGTCCGTCTGGCGGCGACTATTCCGTCGCCCATAGAATCCCCATGCAATTCCAACGTTCCTGGTGATTGACTCGATCGACGGCCGGGCGTACCTTACAGCCTCCACGGAGGGCACATGCGACGACGCTCATTCATCGCCGGCGTGATGGCTGCGGTGCTCGGCAACTCGATCGATCTCAGTGCCTGCGGCGACAAATTCCTGCGCGCCGGGCGCAGCGCCAGATACCGTCGACACGCCGCCGTTCATCCGAGCGCGATCCTGATTTACAGCCCCGCCAACGCCACCCGCCGCGGGATCGACGAGCTGAAAGCGTTTCTGAAGCGCGCTGGCCACAGGCCAGTGTCGATCAAGCACGGCGCAAGCGTGTCTGCCGCGCTGTCGGCATCGCGCTACGACGTGCTGATGGCGGATTACCAGGACACCGAGCGGCTGAGGGCGGAAATGAAGTCGGCTGCGTCTGCTCCGGCGTTCCTTCCGATCCTGAATACCACGAGCAAGACCATCGAAGGCGAGGCGATGCGGCAGTACGCGTATCTCCTCAGGCCGCACGTCATGACCAAGTACGACGCGATTGACGAAGTGGACCGCCTGATCGAATCGCGCGGCCACGCATTCGGCACACGATAACCCGTCACCTGTCAGGACAACATGCACAGGGTCTGGCGCATCCGATTGCTGTGTGCACTCTCGACGGCTGCCGCCTGCTTCGGGCCAGGCAGCTCGATGGCGAACGCGTCGTCCTCGAGCACGCGACGGATCTCGGCAACCAGGCTGGCCAGGTTGGTGTCGACGACGAACGTCGAGGGCCACAGGCTTTGATGCAGCTCCCCTTTCGACATAGCGCGGTGGCGATTGAT
>Ga0247825_10002522_pt1 | contig 12062 bp, 8 predicted proteins | sample 13C_Vanillin_Day_FD_194413 | JGI IMG/M metagenome (GOLD analysis project Ga0247825, IMG submission 194413) | Soil microbial communities from agricultural site in Penn Yan, New York, United States - 13C_Vanillin_Day48 | ecosystem: Environmental > Terrestrial > Soil > Agricultural land | place...
CCGCTGCGGCAAGCCGTCACCGCCGCCTGCCGCATCCCCGAACCGCAGGCCGTCCAGCACATCCTCGAAGCCGCGCGATTGCCGGCCGATCTCGCGCGCAGCACCCACGCCCTCGCCCGCCGCATCGCCGCCCACCTGCGCCAGCGCAAGGCCTCGGCCGGCCGCGCCGGCATCGTGCAGAACCTGCTTCAGGAATACGCGCTCTCTTCACAGGAAGGTGTCGCGCTCATGTGCCTGGCCGAAGCCCTGCTGCGCGTGCCCGATGCCGCCACGCGCGACCGGCTGATCCGCGACAAGATTTCGCGCGGCCAGTGGCAGTCGCACCTGGGGAGGAGCCCCTCCCTGTTCGTGAACGCGGCCACCTGGGGCCTGCTGATCACCGGCAAGCTGGTGGCGACCCACAGCGAATCCGGCCTGTCGTCCGCGCTCGCGCGGCTGGTCGGCCTGGGCGGAGAGCCGCTGATCCGCAAAGGCGTCGACATGGCCATGCGGATGATGGGCGAGCAGTTCGTGACCGGCGAAACGATCGACGAAGCGCTGCGCAAGGCACGCGAGCGCGAGGCGCAAGGCTTCCGCTACTCGTTCGACATGCTGGGCGAGGCCGCGATGACCGCCCACGACGCCCAGCGCTACCTGCGCGACTACGAGGCCGCGATCCTCGCCATCGGCAAGGCGTCCGCCGGCCGCGGCGTGTACGAGGGCCCGGGAATCTCGATCAAGCTCTCGGCCCTGCATCCGCGCTACAGCCGCGCGCAGTACGGCCGCGTGATGCACGAGCTGTATCCGACGCTGGTGCAGCTGTGCGCGTTGTGCAAGCACTACGACATCGGCCTGAACATCGACGCCGAGGAATCGGAGCGCCTGGAGCTCTCGCTCGACCTGCTGGAGCAGCTCGCCTTCGAGCCGCGCCTGCAAGGCTGGAACGGGCTGGGCTTCGTGATCCAGGCCTACCAGAAGCGCTGCCCCTTCGTGATCGATCACGTCATCGACCTGGCCCGCCGCAGTGCCCGCCGGCTGATGGTCCGCCTGGTCAAGGGCGCGTACTGGGATTCGGAGATCAAGCGCGCCCAGGTCGAAGGCCAGGACGGCTATCCGGTCTACACCCGCAAGCCCTGCACCGACGCGGCCTACATCGCGTGCGCGCGCAAGCTGCTGGCCGCGCCGGAAGCGGTCTACCCGCAGTTCGCCACCCACAACGCCCACACCCTGGCCGCCATCCACGAGCTGGCCGACCCGCGCCGCTACACGCCCGGGCAGTACGAATTCCAGTGCCTGCACGGCATGGGCGAGCCGCTGTACGAGCAGGTGGTCGGCGATCCGGCCCAGGGCAAGCTGGGGCGGCCGTGCCGCATCTACGCGCCGGTCGGCACGCACGAGACCCTGCTCGCCTACCTGGTGCGGCGACTCCTGGAGAACGGCGCCAACACCTCGTTCGTGCACCGCATCGCCGACTCCACGATCGCGCTGGAGGACCTGGTACGCGACCCCGCCGAGGTGATCGACGACTACGCCAGGACCGAAGGCGCGGTCGGCCTCCCGCATCCGGCGATCCCGCTCCCGCGCGACATCTACGGCCCGACGCGCCGGAACTCGCGCGGCCTCGACCTGAACGACGAACGCCAGCTGCAAAGCCTCTCGCAGGCTTTCGACGCCGCGAACCAGGAACCTTGGGACGCCCGCCCCCTGCTCGCGGAGCCGACCCGCCTCGGTGAGCGCAAGCCCGTGTCGAACCCGGCGGACCGCTCGGACGTCGTGGGATTCGTGCACGAAGCGACCGCGCACGACGTCGACCTCGCCCTGGCCACGGCGTGCCGCCGCGCCGGCGAATGGTCCGGCATTCCGCCCGCGCGCCGGGCCGAATTCCTCGAAGCCGCCGCCGACCGCCTCGAAAGCGACATGCCGCGCCTCATGGCACTGCTGATCCGCGAAGCCGGCAAGACCGCCTCCAACGCCGTCGCCGAAGTCCGCGAAGCCGTGGACTTCCTGCGCTACTACGCACGCGAGGTGCGCGAGCACTTCGACAACGGCACGCACCGGCCGCTCGGACCGGTGGTCTGCATCAGTCCCTGGAACTTCCCTCTGGCGATCTTCATGGGGCAGGTCTCGGCGGCTCTCGCGGCGGGCAACGTCGTGCTCGCCAAGCCGGCGGAGCAGACACCGCTCATCGCCGCCGAGGCCGTACGCGCCTTGTGGGCAGCCGGCGTGCCGCGCTTCGCCGTCCAGCTGCTGCCCGGCGAAGGCGCGGTCGTCGGCGCCAGGCTGGTGGGCGACGCGCGCGTGCAAGGCGTGCTGTTCACCGGGTCCACCGAAGTGGCCCGCATCCTCCAGCGAACCATCGCAGGCCGCGTGGACGCGAGCGGCCGCCCCATCCCGCTGGTCGCCGAAACCGGCGGCCAGAACGCCATGATCGTGGACTCCTCCGCGCTGGCGGAACAGGTGGTGGCCGACGTGTTGACCTCCGCCTTCGACAGCGCCGGCCAGCGCTGCTCCGCCCTTCGCGTGCTCTGTGTGCAGGAAGAAGCCGCCGACCGGATCCTCGAGATGCTGCTTGGCGCCATGGCCGAACTGCGGATGGGCAATCCGCTGCAACTCGCCACCGACGTCGGCCCCGTCATCGACGACGAAGCGCGCGCCAACATCGAGCGCCACATCGACGCCATGCGCGCCAAGGGCCGGCGCGTCCACCAGATCGTGCCTCCCGCCCAAGGCACGTTCGTTCCGCCCACCCTCATCGAGATCGACGGCATCGCCGAGCTGCAGCGCGAGGTCTTCGGCCCCGTGCTGCACTTCGTCCGCTTCCGGCGCGACGAGCTCGACGGCCTGCTCGGCCAGATCAACGCCACCGGCTACGGCCTGACACTGGGCCTGCACACGCGCATCGACGAGACCATCGCGCGCGTGATCGAGACCGCGCACGCGGGCAACGTCTACGTCAATCGCAACATGGTCGGCGCGGTGGTCGGCGTGCAGCCGTTCGGCGGGGAAGGCCTGTCGGGCACCGGGCCCAAGGCGGGCGGACCGCTGTATCTCTACCGGCTGCTGTCCCAGCGGCCGCAGGACGTGCTGGCACGCGCGACGGAAGCCGACGTCCTGCCCGGCCCGACTGGTGAGCGCAACGTCTACAGCCTCGTGCCGCGCTCCGCCGTGCTCTGTCTTGCGTCGAACGACAACGACCGGCTCACCCAGCTCGCCGCGGTGCGCCAGGTAGGCAGCCGCGCGAGCTGGCCTGCCGACGCGCGAGCCCTGTTCGACCGCCTGCCGCCGGACGAACGCGCCGACGTCGCGCTGACGAACGACTGGACCGCGCCTGGTGTCTCCTTCGATGCCGTGCTGTTGCACGGCTCGGTCCAGGAGCTGGTCGACGTGCAGCACCGCCTGGCCGACCGTGAGGGCCCCGTCATCGGCGTCGAACGCCTGGAACCCGGCGACACCGCGATCCCGCTCGAGCGCCTGGTGACCGAGCGCGCGCTCAGCATCAACACCGCCGCCGCCGGCGGCAATGCCTCGTTGATGGCCATCGGCTAGGGCCGGGCGGCCCCGGTCTCAGTGCGTCGGCGGCTCGTCTTCGTCGGCGTTCAGGGCGCCCGACTGCACGGCCCGGTAGAGGCCGCCGATCAGGTTCGCCGCGGCGGCGGGCGTGAAGCGCAGGCGCATGGTGACCATGCGCGAGCGCTCCTCGAGCCGGTAGCAGGTGATGTTGAGTCCACCTTCCGGCGTGGTCTCGATGCGCACCGGCGAGTCGGCGCAGATGTCGAGCTCGATGGCGTCCGGCGGCGCGGCCGGCGCGCGCTCTTCCGCCGGATCGGACTCGTCACACAAAAGCCGCTCCGGTGCGATCACGAACCACGGCCATGCGGTCATGTCGGCTCGACTCCACGCATTCAGGGCAGCGTGAACCCCGGCGGGAACGGCGGCTGCAGCCTCACCTCCGCCGGCACCGGGAACGGGAATCCCAGCACCACCGCGCCGCCGCGCACCTGGTTCTGGGCCTGGCAGTCCTGCACGCAGTCGGTGGCCGGCGGCGCCACCTCGACGCCGTCTTCGCCCGTCACCATTCCCATCCGGCCGCCGCTGGCCACGTCCCACACGGAGACCTGGCCGCAATGCCGCACCGGCACGAACGCGCCGGTGCGGGTCCGGATCTGGTTGGTGCAGCCCTGCGGGGGCGGCGCGTCGGGTGTGGGCAGCACGCGGGTGGCCACCTGCGGGCTGTCGCGGCCGACGAACTCGGGCGAGACGTCGTTGGCCCAGTTGATGCGCGGCGCGACGGTGACCGTCGTGGCGCGGGTCGGATCGCTCGGCGTGAACGGCACCACGTCGCCTTCTCGAGCGCGGAAGTTCGGATTGTCGAAGTAGAAGACGCCCTCGGCCAGCACGTGCGTGATGCGCGTGCGCTGGCCGTCGGCCCGCTCCGGCTCCATCTGGAACAGGCCGCCCTGGGTGCAGTCCTTGGCCTGGATCTTCATGCTCACGCCGTTGCCGGAGCGCATCAGCTCGACGTTCTCTTCCTTCAGCTCGACCTCGGCCGCGCTCTGCAGCCGGGCGCCGCGCAGGTCGGGGATCTTGCTGGCGAAGACCGGCGCGTCGCCACCGGCCGTCTGCGTGCCGGGCGCGTTCGACGCCAGGAACTTGTAGTTGCGGATGCCGAAGGTCGCGGAGTCGACCTCGAACTGCACGTAGCGGCCGCGCACGGTGAACGAACTGCCGAGCGAAGCGGCTGCCAGCGTGAAATCGCGGTTGCGGTCGGTGCCGCGGACCGTCGTCCCGTTGGGCAGCACGATGGTGAAGCCGCCGCCCTCGCAGAATTTGGACGAAGCGGCATGGGTGGGCGGCGCCGCCATCCCGAGAACGCAGGCGGCGGCGAGGATGCTGCCGCGCAGGATCGAGTGGGACAGTCGCAAACGGGAAGTGGGCATCGAGAGGCTCCTTCTTTGGGAACCCACTCGGGTGCATGGCCCGTGCCAGCCTGGTGCGCGCACGGTGTTCGATGCCACGGGCTGGCTGACGCCGACCCTGGATGGTTGAGCTCGTCGCGTGAACCGGGGGCGGTGGGGCAAATGCCCCAGCGGCCGGGTCAGATGCCCCGATCGCTCACCGCGGCGCGGGCGGTGGCTTGAGCTCCAGCTTCTCGATGCGGTAGCGCAGCGTGTCGCGCGACAGGCCCAGCAGCTTGGCCGCGCGCGTCACGTTCCAATGGGTGCGCGCCAGCGCCTGCCGCAGCAACGAGCCCTCGATCTCGCCCAGCACCAGGCCCTGCTCGGGCAGCAAGGCCGGCGCGTCGCTGGACGGGTTCAATCCGAGCGCCGTCACCGGCGACAGCAGCAGCCGGTCCGGCCCGATCTCCTCGTCGGGCGCCATCAGCACCGCCTGCTCGAGGCAGTTGCGCAACTCGCGCACGTTGCCCGGCCAGGCATAGCGCACCAGCAGCTGCTCGCTCCCGGGTGAAAGATGCATGCCCGGCTTGCCGTAGCGGTGGCCGTGCAGCTTGACGAAGTGCCGAGCGAGCAGCAGGACGTCGCCGCCGCGCTCGCGCAGCGGCGGCACGCGGATCAGCACGATGCGAAGGCGGAAGAACAGGTCGCCTCGGAACCGCCCGGCGGCCACCAGCCGCTCCAGGTCCTGGTTGGTGGCCGCGACGATGCGCACGTTGCTGCGCTGCTCGCGCACGCCGCCCAGTCGCCGGGTGACGCGGTCCTCGATCAGCTTGAGCAGCTTGGACTGGGCCGGCAGGTCGAGCTCGCCGATCTCGTCGAGGAACAGCGTGCCCTCCTCCGCCAGCTCGACCAGGCCGCGCTTGCGCTCGCGCGCGTCGGTGAACGCGCCGCGTTCGAAGCCGAACAGCTCGGACTCCACCAGCGACGCCGGGATCGATGCGCAGTTCAGCTCGATGAAGGGCCCTTCGCGCCGCGGCCCGCCGTCGTGGATGGCGCGCGCCACCAGTTCCTTGCCGGTTCCCGTCTCGCCGGTGATCAGCACGGCCGGCCGGTCGCGGTCGCGCAGCGCGTGCTCGGCCTCCAGCAATCGGCGCAGCAACTCCTTCATGGCCTGCATGGGCGGCGACTCGCCGAGCAGCTTGTCCAGCGCGGCCTCGCTGCCCGGCGCCGGCGCCGCGTTCCCGCGCGCCGACGATTCGCCGCGCACCGCCTTTTCGATCGTCACCCGCAGGTCGCTCAGCGCGATCGGCTTGGACAGGTAGTCGCAGGCGCCGGACTTCATCGCCTCCACAGCGATGTCCACGCTGCCGTGGCCGGTGATCATGATCGACTTCACGCCCGGGTGGCCGCTGCGCAGGCGGCGCAGCAGCTCGAGGCCGTCCATCCCCGGCAGGCTGTAGTCGACCAGCACCACGTCGGGCTGCGCTTCGCCGATCTGGTCCAGCGCCTCGCCCGCCTGCGCGGCGGTGCGCGTCTCCCATCCGTGCTGCCGCAGGTACGTGGCCATGTTCTTGGCCAGCGTCGCGTTGTCCTCGACGATGACGACGGATCGGCTCACCGGGCGATCGGGAGATCGACGTTCACCGTCGCCCCGCCCGTGCCGCGGCTCACCAGCTCGATCGTGCCGCCGAAGCGCTCGACGATGCGGCGGGTGAGCGGAAGGCCCAGCCCCAGCCCCGTGCGCTTGGTCGACTTGCGCGGGATGAACGCGTTCCGCAGCCCCGCCGGCGAGAAGCCGATACCGGTGTCGCTGATGCTCACGCGCAGCCGGCCCGGGGCCGCGAGCGAAGTCGAAAGCTTCACCTCGCCGCCGTGCGGCATCGCTTCCATCGCGTTGGTCAGCAGGCAATTGAACGCCTGTCCCAGCAGCGCCTGGTCGGCGCGCACGAACGTGGCTTCGTCCTCGGCCCGCGTCGAGACGCGGATGTCGCGCTTGGCGAAGACGTGCGCGAAGCCTTCGATGCTGTCGTCCAGCACCTGCGAGACCCGCACGTTCTCCGGCTCGCCGGCCTCGGGCACCGCGTAGGCCAGGAGGTCGCGCACCCAGCGCTCCAGCCGGTCCACCTCGTCGACGATATCCTCGCTCGCTTCGCGCACCGCGCCCGACGCGCTCTCCAGGTTGAGCTCGGCGCTGGAGCGGATCGACGCCAGCGGATTGCGGATGCCGTGCGCCACCGCCGAGGCCATGGCGCCCAGAGCGGCCAGCGTCTCGTTCTGCACCAGCCGTGCCTGCTGCGCCTGGATGATCCGCTCGGCGCGCTGCACCGCCCAGAGCAGCACGCCGTACAGGAACAGGCCGCCGCCGATGCCGGCCAGCCAGATGAGTCGCAGGCCCTTGTCGATCGCATCGGACAAGGCCTGCGAGTTCTTGTAGACCTCGACCACGCCGATCACCTCGCCCCGGCTGCGCACCGGGAGGTAGTTCTCGATCACGGCCTTCTTGCGGTCGCCTTCGAGCGATACGTGCTCGGCCTTGTCGCGCAACTCGCTGCGCGAGACGTGCAACTCGCCGCCCAGGGCGGACTCCAGCTCCGGGTTGTCGTCGAAATGGCGGCCGATCAGGCTGGGATCGCTCGACCAGATGATGGTGCGCTCGGTCGAGAACACGTTGGTGCGGATCACGTGCGGCATCGACGCGATGCGGTTGAAGAACTCCACCACGTGCGTGTCGGCCGAGTAGGGCCCGGTGAAATAGTCGCGCGCCTGCTGCAGATCGACCACGCTCTGCACGAACTCCATGCTCACCGCCGCGTCCTGCTTGAGCAGGGTGCGCACCATGAAGCGGGAGAAGGCGAACGAGCAACCCACGCTGACCAGAGCCGTCAGCACGAGGCCGAGGATCGCGAACCGGCGCGTGAGCTCGAACGGATTCTTCATGGACATGGCCTCCCTCGCCTGAGCCATGTCCCAATATGCCCGCGCGATGCGGCGCCGCACACCGGTTGTTTGTACCGGCGGCGCTGCAAATGTTACGAACGGCGGGCCTGCTCGGCGATGGGCGTCAGCGCAGCCGCTGCAGCAGCGAAGTCCGCACGTCCGCGGCCGACGCGCCCTTGAGCACGGCGGCGACGTCGCGCCGCTCGTCGAGCACCTCGACGCGGGTGATCGCGTTGAAGTCGTTGCGGTGGTAGCGCAGCGTGCCCACGTACACCGCCCGGGCGCCGGCCGGCACGTCGAAGTACAGGCCGCCCGGGAACCACAGGCGCTCCTGGCGCAACACGTCCAGGTGCGTCACTCCGCCGTTCAGGTAAGTGCGTTGCCGCGCCGTCTTGACCATGAACGGCACGCCCCACTGCGCTTCCAGGCTGCGCTGGAACTCCGAGCCCTCCAGCTGCGAGGTGGTGATCGGCCGGTACTCGGCGCCCGTGGACATCCAGATGCGGCCGAGCAGGCGCTTCTCGCCCACCACGTTCCAGTGCGAGCGCTGCTCGAACTTCGGGTCCAGCGGCGGCACCAGCTCGATCTTGCCGATGACGACGACCTCGTTGGCGCCCGCATCGAGCGCCGTGGTTTCCGGCAAGGCCTGCGGCATGGCGCAGGCCTGCAGCAGCAGCGCGAACGCGGCGATCAGCAGCGCCTTCATCGCTGGCTCGCGAGTTCGCGGCGGATGCGGTCGGCGATGACCGGCGTGTCCTGCGCGTCCTTCAGGATCTCTTCCAGCATCTCGCGGCGGGAAGGCGGACGCGCGGCGGGCACGGCGTCGAACTTGCCCGCTTCGAAGAAGCCGGTCTTCACGTCCTTCAGGTCGTAGGAGCCCAGGTGGTAGACGCCGGGCGCGCGGATGGTCACCGCGCCCACGTCGTCGCCCTGCTTGCCGAACGAATAGCGGTAAGTGGTGTTGCTGCACAGGAAGCCCAGGCAGCGCTGGCCCGAGGCGGAGACGGTCTTGTGAGCGCCCTGCGGCAGCGCCATGGTCCAGTACAGGTAGCCGCCCTTGAACTCCTTGATCGCCGCCGGGTAGTAGGGCTCGGCGGTGTGCGGCCGGAACTGGTAGATGGAGACGTCGTGCAGCCGGTTGGCCTCGACGTCCTGGATGTTCAGCCAGCCGTAGCCGACCGAGCGATCCGTGAAGTCCGTGATCTTCGTCGTCGTGCCGCAGCCCGCCAGCAGCGCGGCGGACAACAGCAGCATGAGCAGCTTGCGCATCTTCTCTCTCCTCCTCCGTTGTGGATGCGCGCGCAGCATAGCGGCGGCGCCGTCGTCGCGGATGAGCAGCCGCAGGCCGGATGAGAACAACTGCACGCCTCGCCCGGTTTCGCGTCTAGGATGCGCGGTTCACCGGAGGACCCCCCATGAAGACTCGCGCCGCCGTCGCCTGGCAGGCCGGCCAGCCGCTGACCATCGAGGAACTGGACCTGGACGGCCCCCGCGCCGGCGAGGTGCTGGTCGAGATCAAGGCCACCGGCATCTGCCACACCGATTACTACACGCTGTCGGGCGCCGACCCGGAAGGCCTGTTCCCCGCCGTCCTCGGCCATGAAGGCGCGGGCGTGGTGGTCGAGGTCGGCCCCGGCGTGACTTCGCTCAAGCCGGGCGACCACGTGATCCCGCTCTACACGCCCGAATGCCGGCAGTGCAAGTTCTGCCTGTCGCGCAAGACCAACCTGTGCCAGCAGATCCGCGGCACGCAGGGCAAGGGCCTGATGCCCGACGGCAGCTCGCGCTTCTCGCTCAAGGGCAAGCCGGTGCTGCACTACATGGGCTGCTCCACCTTCAGCAACTACATCGTCGCGCCCGAGATCGCGATGGCGACGATCCGCTCCGACGCGCCGTTCGACAAGGTCTGCTACATCGGCTGCGGCGTCACCACCGGCGTGGGCGCGGTCATCTATACCGCGAAGGTCGAGCCGGGCGCCAACGTGGTGGTGTTCGGCCTCGGTGGCATCGGGCTGAACGTGATCCAGGGCGCGCGCATGGTCGGGGCCGACAAGATCATCGGCATCGACCTCAACCCGGCGCGAGAGGCGATGGCGCGCAAGTTCGGCATGACGCACTTCCTCAATCCCAGGGACCACGCCAACATCGTCGATGCCATCGTGCAGCTGACCGACGGCGGCGCCGACTACAGCTTCGAGTGCATCGGCAGCACGACCACCATGCGCCAGGCGCTGGAGTGCTGCCACAAGGGCTGGGGCCAGAGCGTGATCATCGGCGTGGCCGAAGCCGGCAAGGAGATCGCGACGCGGCCCTTCCAGCTGGTGACGGGGCGCGTGTGGAAGGGCTCGGCCTTCGGCGGCGCGCGCGGCCGCACCGATGTTCCCAAGATCGTCGACTGGTACATGGAAGGGAAGATCAACATCGACGACCTGATCACCCACACGCTCAAGCTCGAGGACATCAACAAGGGCTTCGACCTGATGAAGTCCGGCGAGTCGATCCGCTCGGTGGTGGTGTACTGAGATGGAAGGCATCACGACGCTGGAGGAGCACCGCGCGTTCGACGGCGTCCAGGGCTTCTACCAGCACGAATCCCGGGCCATCGGATTGCCGATGCGGTTCGGCGTGTACGTGCCGCCACAGGCGCGCCAGGGCCCCTGCCCCGTCGTGCTGTGCCTCGCGGGACTGACCTGCAACGAGCAGACCTTCGCCATCAAGGCCGGTGCGCAGCGGCATGCGGCGCGGCTCGGCCTGGTGCTGGTCACGCCGGACACGAGTCCGCGCAACACCGGCGTCGCGGCCGCCGACGAGCACTGGGACTTCGGCACGGCCGCCGGCTTCTACCTCGACGCGACGCGCGAGCCCTACGCGCGCCACTGGCGCATGGAGAGCTGGCTCACGAGCGAACTGCCGATGCTGCTTCAGCGGAGTTTCCCGGTGCAGATGGATCGCTTCGGCATCCTCGGCCACTCGATGGGCGGGCACGGCGCGCTGACGCTGGCGTTGCGGCATCCGGGGCGGTACCGCAGCGTGTCGGCCTTCGCGCCGATCGTCGCGCCTTCCGAGGTGCCGTGGGGCCGCAAGGCGTTCACCGGCTACCTGGGCGAGGACACCGCCGAATGGGCGCGGCACGACGCGGTGCGCTTGATCGCGAGCGGCGCCCGCGCGCCGCATCTGCTCGTCGACCAAGGGCTGCAGGACCAGTTCCTCAAGGAGCAGCTGCAACCCGAACGCCTGGAGCAGGCCTGCGCCGCGGCGGGTCAGCCGCTCACGCTGCGCCGGCACGAGGGCTACGACCACGGCTACTTCTTCATCATGACGTTCGTGGGCGAGCACCTGGAGCATCACGCACGGACGCTTTGAAGGGACTTGCCGGACGGCTCCGGCAGCGCTTGCGGCCCGCCGCCAGAATCCCGGCATGACACCGCTTTCCGTCCTCGATCTCTCGCCCATCCCCGAAGGCGCCACCGCGGCCCAGTCCTTTCGCAACAGCCTGTCGCTGGCCCAGCACGCCGAGCGCCTGGGCTATCGCCGCTACTGGCTGGCCGAGCACCACGGCATGCCGGGCATCGCGAGCGCGGCCACGTCGGTGCTGATCGGGCACGTGGCCGGCGGGACGAAGACGATCCGGGTCGGCGCGGGCGGGATCATGCTGCCCAACCATTCGCCTTTGGTGATCGCCGAGCAGTTCGGCACGCTGGAGTCGCTGTATCCCGGCCGCATCGACCTGGGCCTCGGCCGCGCGCCGGGCTCCGACCAGACCACCGCCCGCGCCCTGCGCCGCAGCCTGCATTCGGACCCGGACGAGTTCCCGCGCGACGTGGTGGAGCTGATGGACTACCTGTCCGAGCGGCCGCGCGGCCCGGTGCGCGCCGTGCCCGGCACGGGCCTCAAGGTGCCGGTGTGGATCCTGGGCTCCAGCCTGTTCGGAGCGCAGCTGGCCGCGATGCTGGGCCTGCCCTACGCGTTCGCCTCGCACTTCGCGCCCAGCCAGCTGATGCAGGCGATCGAGATCTACCGCGACAACTTCAAGCCTTCGGAACAGCTGGATCGGCCGTACGTGATGCTGGGCTTCAACGTGGTCGCCGCCGACACCGACGCCGAGGCCGCGGTGCTCGCTACCTCGCTGCAGCAAGCCTTCGTCAACCTGCGCAGCGGCCGCCCCACCAGGCTGCCGCCGCCGATGCCCGGCTACGTCGACCACCTCGGCCCGGCCGAGCGCGCGCTGCTGGACAGCGTGCTCGGCCGGGC
>Ga0247825_10002523_pt1 | contig 12057 bp, 12 predicted proteins | sample 13C_Vanillin_Day_FD_194413 | JGI IMG/M metagenome (GOLD analysis project Ga0247825, IMG submission 194413) | Soil microbial communities from agricultural site in Penn Yan, New York, United States - 13C_Vanillin_Day48 | ecosystem: Environmental > Terrestrial > Soil > Agricultural land | place...
CGGGTGGACAGCCACCGGGTACGGCAGGGCTCGCTCCGCGACTCCGACTTCACCCAGCTCGCCCGCGCGGCCGGGTTGCTGCAGACCTACCAGATCTGGATCGACGACACGCCGTCCATCACCCTCCTGGAGATGCGATCCAAGGCGCGCCGCCTCAAGATCGACAACGACCTGAAGCTCGTCGTCGTGGATTACCTCCAGCTCATGCGGAGCCCCGAGTACTCCGAGAACCGGGTGCAGGAGATCTCCGACATCTCGCGCTCGCTGAAGGCGCTGGCGCGCGAGCTCGAGATACCGGTCATCGCCCTCTCGCAGCTCTCCCGGGCCTCGGAGCAGCGGGGCGGCGAGCGCAAGCCCATCCTTTCCGACCTGCGCGACTCCGGCGCCATCGAGCAGGACGCCGACCTGGTGATCTTCATCCACCGGCCGGAGTACTACGACCGGGAGGACGAGTCCAAGCGCGGCCTCGCCGAGATCATGCTGGCCAAGAACCGTAATGGTCCTACCGGCGACGTCCAGCTCAAGTTCACCCGCGAGTACACCCGCTTCGACAGCTTCTCCGCCCGCGACGAGCCGGAGTAGCATGGCACGAGCCCATTCAGTCTACCGCTGCACCGAATGCGGCCACGAGCACGCCAAGTGGGTCGGGCGATGCGAGGGGTGTGGGGCGTGGAATGCTGTGGCGGAGGAGCCGGTGGCGGTAGGGCGGCCGGGCGGTCAGGCGGTCAGGAGGCACGGCACCGGCCGCCCGACCGCCCAACCGCCCGACCGCCTGCGTAACGTCGCCACCGAGCCGCTCGCCCGCTGGCGCACCGGGATCGACGAGTTCGACTTCGTGCTCGGCGGCGGGATCGTGCCGGGCTCGATGATCCTCATCGGAGGCGAGCCGGGCATCGGCAAGTCCACGCTGCTGCTCCAGGCCGCCGCGCGGCTGGAGGCGGCGGGCCGCACGGTGCTCTACGCCAGCGGCGAGGAGTCGCCCGACCAGATCCGGCTCCGGGCCGATCGCCTCACCGAAGACGCCGGGGCGGTGCACGTGCTCGGCGAGACGCGGCTCGAGGCGATCGTGGGCGCGGCCGGTGCGATCTCGGCCGATGTCGTCGTCATCGATTCCATCCAGACCGTGTATACCGACACGCTGGAGAGCGCGCCAGGCAACGTGGGCCAGGTGCGGGAATGCTCCGGCCAGCTCATGCGCTTCGCGAAGGAGAGCGGGACTGCGGTGATCGTGGTCGGCCACGTCACCAAGGGCGGCGGGATCGCCGGGCCCAAGACCCTCGAGCACATCGTTGATACCGTCCTCTACTTCGAGGGTGAGGTCACCCTCGACTACCGCCTGCTCCGCACCACGAAGAATCGGTTCGGCTCGGTGGACGAACTGGGCGTCTTCTCGATGACCGAGCAAGGCCTTATCGCCGTGCCCAACCCTTCGGCCGTGTTCCTGGCCGCGCGGGCCGATGGCATCAGCGGCAGCGCCGTCACCGCGCTGATGGAAGGCACTCGGCCGGTGCTGGTGGAAGTCCAGGCTCTCGCCGCCAAGTCCGGTTACGGCACTCCCCAGCGGGTGGCCACCGGGCTCGATCCCAAGCGGCTCGCCGTCCTCCTGGCGGTGCTCGAGCGCCGCGCGCAAACCTCCTTCGTGGACCTCGACGTCTTCGTGCAGGTCACGGCCGGCGTTCGCCTGTCGGAGCCCGGGGCCGATCTCGCGGTGGCGGCGGCGCTGCTCAGCAGCCTCTACAACCGGCCCGCCCCCGCGGACGTCATCTTCCTCGGCGAGATCGGCCTCGGTGGAGAGATCCGGCCCAGCGGCGCGATCGAGCGGCGGATCGCGGAGGCGGCCCGACTCGGCTTCCGCCGCGTCTTCGGCTCGTCTCGGAGCACGTCACAGGTCGCCGGCGTCTCGATGGTCGGGCTCGACCATGTCGAGCAGCTGGTGCGCGCGCTTGCCGCGTGACGTCGGCGTGGTGGTGGTGGCGGCGGGGCAGGGGAGCCGCCTCGGCGGCGAGGTCCCCAAGCAGTTTCTTCCCGTGGCCGGGGTCCCCGTACTGTTGCGAGCCCTGCGGCCCTTCGCCAGCCATCCCGATGTCGCCCGTGTCGTGGTGGTCCTCGCGCCCGACCAGGCCGAGAGGCCGCCAGCATTCCTCGCACCGCTCATCGGCTCCGGATTGACGATCGTAGCCGGCGGTCGCGAGCGCAGCGATTCGGTCGCCGCAGGACTTCGCGCCCTGCCCTCCGACTGCGGGATCGTGCTGGTGCACGACGGCGCGAGGCCGTTCGTGGAGCGGGGCGTGATCGATGCCGTGATCGGCCACGCGCGTGCCGGCGATGGCGCGGTAGCGGCGGTGCCGGTGAGCGATACGCTGAAGGCGCAGGAGCCGACGGACCCCACTCGCGTGAGCCACACCATTCCTCGCGATGGGCTCTGGCGCGCGCAGACGCCGCAGGGCTTCCCCCGGCGACTTCTGGAGCAGGCCTACGCGCGGGAGCGGCCCGCGGGCGCCACCGACGACGCTTCCCTGGTGGAAGCCTGCGGAGCGGTCGTACGGCTGGTGCCCGACAGCTCCCGTAACCTCAAGATCACCACCCGCGAGGATTTCGCCCTGGCGGAGGCCCTCGCGGCTGCGGCCCCATGACGCTGCCCTTCCGATCGGACGCCGAGATCGAGGCGGCGATTCCCGTCGTCGGCGAGCATCTCGCTCGCGGTGGTCTCCTGGCCTATCCCACCGAAACCGTCTACGGACTCGGCTCCGGACCCTCGGTGCCGGCGCTCGATGCGCTCGCGCGGCTCAAGGGGCGCGCGCCCGGCAAGCCGTTTCTGCTGCTGGTCTCCAGCCGGGCGATGGTGGAGGAGTGGGGCCTCGTGCTCACAGCCGCCGCGCGGGCGCTCGCAGCGGCGTTCTGGCCCGGTCCTCTGACCCTGGTGCTCCCTGGGGGCGAGGGGAAGCTTCCCGACCAGCTGCGAGGGCGCGAGGGCGGGATCGCCGTCCGTCACACGTCGCACACCGGCATCGCCCGGCTGGTCGCCGCCACCGGCAAGCCGCTCACCTCCACCTCCGCCAATCGCCCGGGCGATTCTCCCGCACCCGGCGCCGATCGGATCCGCGAGGTGTTCGCCGAGGAAGTGGAGCGCGGCGAGCTGCTGGTGCTCGATGGGGGCGTGCTCGGCAACGTCCCGCCATCGACGCTGGTGGACTGCACCTCGCCGGTGCCGCGGCTGGTGCGCGAGGGCGCGATTCCTCGCGCCGAGCTCCGACTGGCGGCCGGCCGGCTGGCGCCATGAGGACGGCGCGGCGAGCCGGCCCTCCTCCGCTTATGTTCTGACATGCACATCATCTTCGTCTGCACCGGTAACACGTGCCGCAGTCCGATGGCGGAGGCGCTCCTGAAGGAGGCGCTGGCCGCGCGCAGTATCGATTCGGTAACGGTCGCGTCAGCCGGCACCGGTGCGTGGGAAGGTGCGCCGGTGTCCGAGGGCGCGTATCTGGTGGGCCTGGAGCACGGGATGGACTTGAGCGAGCACCGCGCGCGCCTCCTGAGCCGCGAACTGGTGCGCGAGGCGGATCTGGTGCTCGTGATGTCGGGCCACCATCTCGCCCGGGTCGGCGAGCTGGGCGGAGAGCACAAGGTGCACCTGCTCGGCTCCTACGCCGGCCGCGAGGCCGGCCGCTCGGAGGTCACCGATCCCTTCGGCTCCGACCTGGCGAGCTATCGCACCACCTTGGCCGAGCTGCAAGAGCTGATCGGCACAGTGGTGAGTCGGGTCGCCGGCATGGTGCGGTGATCGACGGCAGTACCCGGGTCTTCGCGCTCCTGGGCGACCCGGTCGCGCACTCACTCTCCCCGGCGATGCAGAATGCCGCCTTCCGGGCCCTCGGCCTACGGGCGGTGTACGTCGCCCTCCGTTGTACAGCCCCCGATGTCGGCCCCCTGCTTCAGGCCCTCGCCCGATCCGGCGGGGGCGGCAACGTGACCATCCCGCACAAAGAGGCCGCGGCGCAGGCGGTGGCCCGTCAGCTGGATGATGCCGCCGAGGTGGAGGCGTGCAACGTGTTCTGGAGCGAGAACGGAGCGGTGGTCGGCGGCAACACCGACGTCGAAGGGTTGCTCCGGGCCCTGGAGCCGCTGGCGCCCCCGCCGGGGCCCTGGCTCATCGTCGGCACCGGCGGGGGCGCGCGAGCCGCCGCGATCGCCGCGGCGCGCTCTGGCGCGGCCCTCGCGATCTCGTCCCGCTCGGCGGAGCGCGCCGCCGCCTTCGAGCGCTGGTGCGGAGACCGGGGTCTGCGAACGGCGCCGTCGGCTGCATGCACCGTGGTCATCAATGCCACCCCACTCGGCCTCCGCGCCGATGATCCCCTCCCGCTGGAGCCGGATGCCGTGCCGCGCGCGGGAGTGGCGTTCGACATGGTGTACCGCACGGGCGAGACGCCGTGGGTCCGCGCCATGCGCGCGAGTGGTCGCCGCGCCGCCGACGGGCGAGGCATGCTGGTGGCGCAGGGAGCCGGGGCCCTCCGGCGCTGGTTTCCGGGCGTCGACCCTCCCGTCGAGATCATGGGCGCCGTGGTGGATGCCGCGCTTCGCTGAGCTGCGCGCGCGGCTGGAGGAGCTCGAGCGCTGGCTCCTGCCGGCCGCCTGCCTCCTGTGCGACGCGCCGATCGCCTCCCGCGACGGCGACGCGCTTGTCTGTGCGCTCTGCCGTTCCCGCTGGCGGCCGGTGCCCGGGCCGCTCTGCGACCGCTGCGGCCAGCCTGCATTCGGCGATCTCGCCTGCCGGATCTGCGCCGACTGGACTCCCGCGCTGCGCCGGGTTCGAAGCGCGGTGTGGCTGGACCAGTCCGCGCGACTCGCGGTCCATCGGCTCAAGTACGAGGGCTGGTGGCGGGTAGCGGAATCGCTGGCCGAGGCGATGCGAGGCCTCGAGCCATTGACCGGGGGGGTATCCTTGATGCCTGTTCCGCTGGGCGCTCGCCGGGCGCGGGTGCGGGGCTACAACCAGAGCGAGCGCATCGCCGCCGCCCTGGGCCGACGCATGGGCGCGCCGGTGCGGACCGATGTGCTGCGGCGCACGCGCGAGACGCAGACCCAGACTGCCCTCACACCCGAGGCGCGCCGCGCCAATCTGGCCGGCGCCTTCACGGCAACCGGTGCCGGCGGACTCGAGGTCGTGCTGGTGGACGACGTGTTTACCACCGGCGCCACCCTCGCCGCCGCCGCGGAAGCACTGCAGGCGGCGGGAGCGGCGAGTGTGGACGGCGTCACCTTCGCGAGGGCGCTGGAACCGGTCGCGTAGGACGATCGCCAACCGAGAGCCATAACACACCGGGGGAGAGCGTGGCAATTCGCATCGGCATCAACGGCTTCGGCCGCATCGGTCGCAATACGCTCCGCGCGGCCAAGAAGCTCGGGATCAGGGATCTCGACTTCGTCGCGGTCAACGACCTCACCGACACGAAGACCCTGGCGCACCTGCTCAAGTACGACTCGGTGCACGGCCGCTTCTCAGGGGACGTCAAGGCCGAGAAGGACGCCCTCGTGGTGGACGGCGACTCCATGCGGGTGCTCTCGGAGAAGGATCCCGCCAAGCTGCCGTGGAAAGACCTGGGTGTGGACGTGGTGCTCGAGTCCACCGGCCGCTTCACCGACCGCGACGCCGCCGCGCTGCATCTCGCCGGCGGCGCGAAGAAGGTGATCATCTCCGCGCCGGCCAAGAAGGAAGACGTCACCCTCGTCTACGGGGTGAACCACCAATCCTACGACCCGGCCAAGCACCACATCATCTCCAACGCGAGCTGTACCACCAACTGTCTGGTGCCGGTGGTGAAGGTGATTCTCGACCGATTCGGCTTCGTGAACGGGTTCATGACCACGGTGCACTCCTACACCAACGATCAGCAGATCCTCGACCTGCCGCACAAGGACCTGCGTCGCGCGAGAGCGGCCGCGCTGTCCATCATCCCGACCACCACCGGCGCGGCGAAGGCGACCTCGCTGGTGCTGCCCGAGCTCAAGGGCAAGATCGACGGGGTGTCGCTTCGGGTTCCCACCCCCGACGTGTCGGTCGTCGCCCTCACGTGCACCGTCGAGAAGACCACGAGCGCCGACGAAGTGAACAACGCGTTCCGTGCGGCGGCCGCGAACGGCCCGCTCAAGGATGTGCTGACCGTGAGCGACGAGCCGCTGGTCTCCGTGGACTACATCGGCTCGCTCCACTCCAGTACGGTGGACGCGCTCTCCACCAACGTGGTCGCCGGCACGCTGGTGAACGTGACCTCGTGGTACGACAATGAGATGGGCTACTCGGCCCGGTGCGTGGACCTGCTGCGCTACGTGGGGGAGCGGCTGTGAAGCGAACGCTCGAGTCGCTCGACCCGAGCGCCCTCGACGGCAGGCGGGCGCTGGTGCGGGTGGACTTCAACTGTCCGGTGAAGGATGGGAAGGTCACCGACAACACCCGCATCCGTGCGGCGATGCCCACCATCGAGTTCCTGCGGAGCCGCGGGGCACGCCTCGTACTTCTGTCGCATCTCGGCCGGCCCAAGGGAGGGCCCGACCCGAAGTACTCCATGGAGCCGGTGGTACGCGAGGTCGAGCGCCTGCTCGGCGCGCCGGTGACGTTCCTTCGCGACCCGCTCTCGGAGCAGGCTGTGACCGAGAGCCGGCGGCTGCCGCGCGGCGGGGTGGCCATCGCCGAGAACACACGGTTCTTTGCCGGCGAGGAAGCCAATGATCCCGGCCTGGCTGCCCGCTTCGCCGCGCTGGGCGATTTCTACGTGAACGACGCCTTCGGCTCCGCGCACCGCGCGCACGCCAGCACCGAGGCGGTCGCACGCGTGCTCAAGCCGGCCGTGTCCGGTTTCCTGATGCAGAAGGAGCTGCAGTATCTCGGCGAGGCGCTCAACCAGCCGAAACGGCCGTTCCTGGCGGTGCTCGGCGGGGCCAAGATCAGCGGCAAGATCGACCTCATCTCCGCCCTGCTTCCCAAGGTGGACCACATCCTGCTTGGCGGCGCGATGGCGTGCACCTTCTTCGCGGCCATGGGGCTGGAGACCGGAAGCTCGCTGGTGGAGCCGGACAGGATCGAGCTCGCCCGACAGCTCCTGGCGGGCTCGGGTGACAAGCTGGTCGTCCCCCTAGGGGCGGTTGTCGGCCGCGAGCTCAAGAGCGGCACCGAGACCCGCACGGTCCCTCGGGACCGGATTCCCGAGGGCTGGGCGGTCTTCGACATCGATCAGCGCACCGAGAAGGAGTTCGCCTCGCGGATCGAACAGGCCGGCACGGTGATCTGGAACGGGCCGATGGGCGTTTTCGAAACGCCACCATTCGACCACGGCACCCTGGCGATCGCGACGGCGATGGCTGCCGCCACCGGGAACGGGACGGTGACGGTTGTCGGCGGCGGCGACTCGGCTGCGGCGGTGGCTCAGGCCGGGCTCGAGGACCGAATGACGCACGTGTCGACCGGCGGCGGCGCGTCGCTCGAGTTCCTGGAAGGCAAGACGCTCCCCGGTGTCGCAGCGCTCGACGAGGCCTGAGACCATGGCGACGCGCCCGCTCATCTACGCGGCCAACTGGAAGATGCATCACGGCCCACTGGCCGCCCGCGAGTTCCTCACCCGTTTCCTCCAGGTCACCGCGCCCGTGGCGGGAAGGCGACTCTGGTTCTTCCCCCCCTCGGTGAGCATCGGCGCCGCCTACGAGACGGCCTCCGGCCGGGAGGACGTCACCGTCGGTGCCCAGAACGTGCACTGGGAGCCCAAGGGCGCGTTCACCGGCGAGCTGTCCATCCCGCTGGTTATGGAGGCGGGTGCGCGTGCGGCGCTGATCGGACACTCGGAGCGACGGCATCTCTTCGGCGAAACCGACGAGCAGGTCGCGCGAAAGCTCGGCGCAACCCTGAAGGCGGGCATGATCCCGCTGGTGTGCGTGGGCGAGACCCTGGCCGAGCGCGAGGGAGGGCGTACCGAACAGGTGGTGACTCGCCAGGTCGCCGCGCTGCAGGAGCGGATCAGTTCCGAACACTGGAGCAGAGTCGTCCTCGCCTACGAGCCCGTGTGGGCCATCGGGACCGGGCGCAACGCCACGCCGGACGACGCCGCGCAAGTGCACGAGCTGATCCGCTTCGAGCTGGGCCGCCGGGGCGTGCCCGGCCGAGTGACGATCCTCTACGGCGGCAGCGTCAACCAGGGCAACGTCATCTCCCTCCTGGCCCGGCCCGAGCTGGACGGTGTGCTGGTGGGTGGCGCGAGCCTGGATCCCGACGGCTGGGCGGAGCTGGTGGGACACGGCGGGTGAGCGTCACGGGGAAGCTCACCGACGCGGCGCTTCTCGAGCGACTCGTGGCCTTCGACACCACCAGCCGGCTCAGCAATCTTCCCCTCGTCGACTTCGTCAGCGAATACCTCCACCGATCGGGCGTCGCGATTCACCGACTCGCCTCGCCCGACGGGACCAAGGCCAACCTCCTCGTCCGCGCGGGACCCGACATCGAAGGGGGCGGTGGTCTCACACTCTCGGGGCACATGGACGTCGTGCCGGCGGAAGAGGCGGATTGGCGCTCCGATCCGTTCCGCTTGACGCGGTCCGATGACACCTGGGTGGGTCGAGGCACCGCTGACATGAAGGGCTTCCTCGCGATCGCGATCAACCGGCTCGCCGCCCTGCAGCCTGGTCGTTCCCGCCGGCCACTGGCGCTGCTGCTCACCTACGATGAGGAGGTCGGCACCATCGGCGCGCGGCACTTCGCCGAGACCGCCGATGCATCCGCCGCGCTGCCCGTGGACGTAGTCATCGGCGAGCCGACCTCGCTCCGGGTCGTCAGCCTGCACAAGGGCATGCTGCGAATTCAGCTCGTCTTTCACGGCCGCGCCGCACACAGCGGCTATCCCCATATCGGCCGAAACGCCATCGAGCCCGCCGCGATGGCCATCGGAGCCCTCGCCGAGCTGCGCGCGAGGATGGAGAGCGAGCGCCCGGCACATGGGGAGCACTTTCCCGAGGTGCCCTATGCCGCCCTCAACGTCGGAGTGGTGCAGGGGGGCAGCGCGGCGAACGTGATCCCGGATCGCTGTACCGTGCAGCTTGGGATCCGGCTCCTGCCCGGCATGCAGGCCGAGACCATGGCCGACCGAATCCGCGAGACCGTGGCCGCGGCGCTCCCCCAGGAGCGCCTCGAGCTGACCATGCTGGGCGAGAGTCCGGCGATGATGCTGGACGAGGGTGCGGCGCTGCACCGCGACTTGCGCAGCCTCGTGGGGCAGACGACGACCGAGAGCGTCGCCTTCGCGACCGACGCGGGGTGGCTCCAGCGAATCGGCTATCGCTGCGTACTGTTCGGCCCCGGCGACATCAAGGATGCTCACCGCGCCAACGAGTACGTTCCCATCGCCGAGATGGAACGGGCCGGGACCGTGCTGGACGAGCTCATTCACCGGAGGTGCCTCGCGTGAGCCGGTTGCTGATCCAGGCGGACCTTACCTGGCTCGACGGATCGTTCTCTCCCGGAATCACGGTGGCCGTGGGAGTGAGCGGGCGGGTCGAGTCGGTAGGCTCCGCACATCACTCCGGCTCCGGGGCGTTTCGCCGCCTGGAGGGCATGGCGCTGCTGCCTGGCTTCGTCAATGCCCACTCGCACGCGTTTCAGCGCGGCCTGCGTGGGTCGGTGGAACGCTTCTCCGGCGGAACCGGCACCTTCTGGAGCTGGCGTGACGGCATGTATGCGCTCGCCACCTCACTCGACCGCGAGACCTTCGGGCAGCTCTGTCGCAGGACCTTCGCGGAGATGCGCTCCGTCGGCATTACCTGCGTGGGCGAGTTCCACTACCTCCACCACGATGGCGACCACGACTGGGCCTTCGACGACGTCGTGCTGGAGGCCGCGGCGGAGGTCGGAATCCGGCTGGTGCTGCTGCAGACCTCCTATACCACCGGCGGCATCGAGCGCCCGCTGGAGCCGGGCCAGCATCGTTTCGATACCGTCGACCTCGCGGCATACTGGCGGCAGTGGGACCGCCTCGCCCGGCAGCTCGACCCCCGCACGCAGTCGCTCGGTGTCGTCGCCCACAGCGTTCGAGCGTCACGCCTGTCCGAGATCCAGGCCCTTCATGCCGAAGCGGTGCGCCGCCGGTTGCCGTTCCACATCCATGTCGAGGAACAGCGCAAGGAGATCGAGGAGGCGATGGCGGCCTACGGACGCACGCCGATGCGGGTGCTGTGCGAGGAGCTGCAGAGCGCGGAGGGGATCACCGCGGTCCACTGTACCCACACCTCGCCGGAGGACATGACCGTCTTCCTTCAGGGAGGAGGACGGGTATGTGTCTGCCCGCTCACCGAGGGCAACCTGGGCGACGGGATTCCCGATCTCACGGCGCCGCACTCGGTGGGCGGTCGTCTGGCGCTGGGGAGCGACGCCAACACGAGGATCTCTCCCATCGAGGAGATGCGGTGGCTGGAATATGGCCAGCGGCTTCGGGCCGAGCGGCGGGGAGCCCTGGCGGATCCGCGGGGTGGCGTCGCCGCGTGCGTGCTGGAAGCCGCGACCTCCGGCGGCGCCGCGGCCCTGGGGATCGGGAGCGGCCGCATCGCGCCGGGGGAGTGGGCCGATTTCGTCGCCATCAAGCTGGGGTCCGTGCCGCTCGCAGGGGAGCCGAGCGAGGGGCTGCTCGAGGCGATCGTCTTCGGCGGCGGCAACGAGGTCGTGGCGGGCACCTTCGTGGCCGGGAAGTGGCGCGCGGCCGATTGACCCAAGTCGCTCCGGCCGCTAAACTTCCCGGCTGCCCAGGAGATCCTATGTTCGCACTCTTGCTGACGTTGCTCATTCTAGACGCGCTCCTCCTCAGCGTGGTGGTCCTGTTGCAGGCCGGCCAGGGCGGTGGACTCGCCTCGCTCGGCGGCGCCACGACCGACACGGTGCTCGGCGGGCGCCAAGCGGTCACGATCCTCACCAAGGCCACCTGGTGGTGCGGCGGGATCTTCCTCGCGCTCTCCCTGGTGCTCTCGCTGGTGCCTCGGGGTGGCGGCTCCACCGAGTTGCAGGAGCGGCTCCGCGCCGCCACCCCGTCCGCGCCGGCCAGCGCGCCGCTGCCGCTCGGCGGCACGCCGACTTCCGACACCGCCGCGGCGAAGGCTCCGGCGGCCGCCCCGGCAGCGGGCCCGCGCGCTCCCGACAGCGGCGCGCGGGCTCCGCAGCGGTGACCGCGCGCCCCGCTTTCGTTCTGCTCGAGGACGGCGCCTGGTTCGCGGGTACCACGGCGCGGCCGCTCGATCCCGCCTTCGGCGAGGTGGTGTTCACCACCAACATCACCGGCTACCAGGAGACGTTCACCGATCCCAGCTATCTCGGCCAGATCGTGGTGATGACCGCGCCGATGATCGGGAACTACGGGATCAATCAGGAGGACATGGAGTCGGAGCGCCCCCAGGTGAGCGGCGTGGTCGTTCGCGAGCTGTCGCGCGAGCCCTCCAACTGGCGCGCTACGATCAGCCTCGACGACTGGCTCGCGGCCTCCGGAGTAGCGGTGATCGAAGGCGTGGACACGCGCCGGCTCACGCGGCACCTGCGCGAGCGGGGGGCGATGCGAGGCGTCATCGCCGAAGGGCAGGGGCCAACCTCGGAGCTCACCGCCGGCCTCCTGGCGTCGCCCTCGATGACGGGGCTCGACCTGGCCAGCCGAGCTTCGGCGCGGGAGCCCCGGGTAGAGGGTGAAGGTCCTCACGTCGTCGCCTACGACTACGGCATGAAGCGCAACATCGTCCGAATGCTGGTGCAGACGGGCTGCCGAGTCACCGTCGTTCCGGCGGACACCAGCGCGGCTCAGGTGCGCGAGCTGAACCCCGATGGCCTCTTCCTCTCCAACGGCCCTGGCGATCCCGCGGCGGTGCGCTACGCCATCGAGAACATCCGCGAGCTCGCCGGATCAGGACTTCCCACGTTCGGTATCTGCCTGGGGCATCAGCTCATCGGCCTCGCCTTCGGGGGCGACACCGCGAAGCTCCCCTATGGGCATCGCGGCGGTAACCATCCGGTGCGTGACGTCCGCACAGGTCAGGTCCTCATCACCACGC
>Ga0247825_10002524_pt1 | contig 12056 bp, 10 predicted proteins | sample 13C_Vanillin_Day_FD_194413 | JGI IMG/M metagenome (GOLD analysis project Ga0247825, IMG submission 194413) | Soil microbial communities from agricultural site in Penn Yan, New York, United States - 13C_Vanillin_Day48 | ecosystem: Environmental > Terrestrial > Soil > Agricultural land | place...
GAGTAGCGCAGCGCGGAGAAGGCATCGCCAACGCCAAGGGTGGTGAACGAGAGACTCATTTGGGGATGGCTCCCAACTCGAGGAACATCGGTTGAGGCTCGGGTCTGTCTCCGAGCTGCCCCGCACTGGCATCAAGGTCGATGAACCCCAGCTTCTCATAGAAAGGGATCGCCTCAGGTTTGGCGTCAACAACGACTCCAACGCAACCAAGCTCCTCGGACATGCGGTGGGCCAGGAGAAAGACGGCTCGTAGCAGGGTGCTGCCAACTCCGCGCCCTTGGGCGCGCTCATCTACGGCCAGCCGAGCCAGGCGGAGTACGGGAAGAGGGTACTGCGGCAGTTTCTTTCGTTTAGAGGCAGGCAGCTCCGCCACTGTGAGCACGGAAGGAGCCACGGTCGCGAAGCCGACGATCTTGGCATCATCGACCGCGATGTAGGTTGTACCAATGTGGTGGCGGAACTGGTTCTGTCCTGCGTAGCGCTGGAAGAATCGGTCGAGCTCGATGTTGCCCGAGCGGAAGTCCGAGCGATCATCTTCTAGAAGGAGGCGTCGGATCTCGAGCGCCACAGTGGCTTACCGGGCCTTCTTGCCAGCCATCAGCGCCCGCAGCGCCTTTGTCGGCTTCCGAGGGCGCTCAACCAGGCCGGCCACCCGCTCAAACGTCTGCTGACTCACCACGAGGCGAGGGGGAATGATCACATCCGTTGGCAATTCGCGCAGGGCCAGAAGGTGGTGTAGGAGCGCCTCTTCAATCAGGTGGCCCTTTTTGACCCCATGTGCCTCGACGTAGCGCTCTACAAGTTCCTTTGTGGTGTCGGAGACGTGCGCGGAGATCTGGGTGTCAGCCATGGTGAAGTGCCTTTCTACAAAAATGTAGAACAGCATACTGCCTGCGGCAAGGAAGAGACTCATGGCGGCTCCTCGTCGAGCAGCCCCGCTGCCATGCGCTTCACGGTGCTCGCCGCGGAGCCTGGTGGCACCAGCCCCGGCACTGACGCTGCGAGCACGAAGTATCCCTGGATGGCCGCGAAGAGCCCGGCCGCCACCGCACGAGCCCTTCGCTTCCCCGTCACCGCGCCCACCAGCTCCTCCAGGTGCTCGATGTCCGTCCGGACCACCTTCTCGTAGATGGCACGCACCTCGGGCTGCCGGATGGCCTCCACGCTGATGGTGACCCAGCTCGCCACTGCGGCGGGATCTGCATCCGCTCCTGTGGCCAGGAAGGCATCCAGGAACGCGTCCACCCGGGCCCGAGCGTCGTCTCCCTTCACCCGAGCCAGCCGCGAGGCCACGCGCTCATGCACACGCGCTGCGAGCTGTTCCGCCAGCGTCAGGAGGATCTCCTGCTTGTCCTTGAAGTGGTAGTGCACCAACCCCGGAGCCAACCCCGCCGCCTTCGCGATCGCCGCCACCGAGGCGCCGTCGTAACCCCGCTCGGCCATGACCTGCAGCAGCCCGGCGACGATCTGCTGGCGGCGCTCCTCGGTGTTGGATGGACGGCCCATGGCGAGTGGGGCTACAGGGTGATGACGCTGCGCACGCGGTCGGCGCCCAGGCGCTTCGCCCCATCGAGGAAGCCGAGCACCATGAGGAAGCTGAAGCCCACCAGCTCGCCTCCCAGCTGCGTGGTCAGCTTCGCGGTGGCCTCGGCGGTGCCTCCGGTGGCCAGCACGTCGTCGACGATGACCACGCGCTCACCCTTGAGGATGGCGTCCTGGTGCAGCTCCAGCCCATCCGAGCCGTACTCCAGGGAGTAGCGCTCGACAACGGTGCGGTGAGGCAGCTTCCCGGGCTTACGGGCGGGGACGAAGCCCGCATTGAGCGCGAGCGCCACCGGCGCGCCGAGGATGAAGCCGCGGGCCTCCACGCCGATGACCTTGGTGACGTGCTGGCCTCGGAAGGGCGCCGCCATCGCGTTGATGACCCGGCCGAAGAGGACCGGGTCCGCCAGCAGCGGGGTGATGTCCTTGAAGACGATGCCGGGGCGAGGGAAGTCCTGAACGTCGCGCAGGCGAGCCTTCACTTCATCGGAGAGGGCGAGATCGGGGTTCATGAGAACAGCTCCGGGTTGACGCAATGGGGAGGGCGGCGCCCTTCCAGCGCGGCGAGGAGGTTGTCCACGGCCATGGATGCCATGAGGCCGCGTGTGGCATGGCTCGCGCTCGCGATGTGCGGCGCGAGGAGGACGTTTGGCAGCTTCAGCAGCGGGCTGTCCATAGGAAGTGGCTCGGGATCGGTGACGTCGAGCGCCGCGCCACCCAACTTCCCCTGGGCGAGCGCCTCGGCCAGCGCGGCCTGGTCGACCACGGGGCCGCGCGTGGTGTTGATGAGCATGGCGCCGGGCTTCATCGCCGCCAGTTCGGCGCGCCCCACCCAGTGGCGCGTCTCGGGCGTGAGTGGCACATGGAGGCTGACGAAGTCCGACTCGGCCAGCAGGGTGGCCTTGTCCACCCGCCGCAGCCCCAGCTCAGCCTCCAGCTCCGGGCGAGGGTGGCGGTTGACGTACAGCACGCGCATCCCAAAGCCACGGGCGCGCCGGGCCACTGCGGCGCCGATCTGCCCCAGCCCCACCAGTCCGAGCGTGGCGCCATGGATATCCGCACCCAGCAGCAGGGTGGGGGACCAGGTACTCCACCGGCCCGCGCGCACATAGGCATCCGCCTCCGCCACCTTGCGCGCCAGTCCCATGAGCATCGCGAACGCGAAGTCCGCCGTCGTCTCGGTCAAGACGCCCGGCGTGTTCCCCACGGGGATGCGGCGTGCGCTACATGCCTGTACGTCGATATTGTCGTAGCCCACCGCCACATTGCTGACCGCTCGCAAGGAGGGGGCAGCGGCAAGCAGGGCCGCGTCCACCTTGTCGGTGAGCAGGGTGATGAGGCCCTCCACGTTCCGGACCCGTTCCAGGAGCGTCTCCCGAGGTGGAGGGAGCTCGTCCTCCCACACCTGGAGCTCGACATACCTGCCTAGACGGTCGAGGGCCTCTCCAGGGAGCTGGCGGGTGACGAAGACACGAGGGCGGACGTGAGGCGCCATGACGGGCGTTGATCCTCGCACAGCCGCGGGCTTTCCGGGGGGCGCGGTCTGCTCCGGTGTGAACGGTCCTGATTTCCCGTCAACGCGGCGAGCCATCTCTGTGGTATGTGAGGGGGTTCCCCCTTGCCTGGGGCCTTTGCGACCTGTGCAATCGACCGTCGACACCCGAGAATCTCTTCCACCGCAGGACGGCCAGTGGCTGCGCGCCCTCAAGGCCGAGGTGCAGCCCACCACCTTCAAGAAGGGCCGCGAGTATGCCGAGTCACGCCGCGTCTTCGGACTGCAGCGTGAAGGAGATCGCATCCAGGCCCAGGTCGCCGGCTCGTCCGGCGAGCGCTACCAGGTGGCTCTGGAGCCCAAGGATGGCAAGGTCACCTCCACGTGCTCCTGCCCCTCCTGGAATACCTATGGGCCCCACTGCAAGCACGTCGTAGCCGCGGCGCTCATCTATGCCACCCGCTTCCGCCCGCCACCGCCCCCTGCGGCCAAGGCCCAGCCACCCAAGCCCTCTGAGCCAACCGAGGCGGTCGAGCCCGAGGAGGAGGTGGCAGTGCCAGTGCTCCCTCCCTCGGCCGATCCGGTGAACCTGCCGGCGCTGGCCAAGGTGGAGAGCTGGCTGGGGCTCTCCTCGCAAGCGGACTACGAGTTCCTCTACCGGCTGACGCCCTCCAGCACGGGCCCCAGTGGCCGCCACTGGGTGCTGGATGTCCGCCGTCAGGACGCCCAGATGAAGGGCCCTGTGCACGTCAAGCGGTTGCTCCAGGCGGGCACGCGCATTGCCCCGGCCGACGAGCGGGTCTTCCTCGTGCTCGCCAAGCACGAGCACCGCTATGACTCGCGCATCGTCCTCTCGGATGAGGATCTCTCCGAGACCCTCGACTTGTTGCGCCAGCGCCGCGTCATCTATCGCGGGACGCAGCTGATCTACTCGGATGTGCCCGTGCGCCCGCAGATCCACCTGGAGTCCCGGCCTGATGGAGCCATCGCGCGCATCGAGCTGCTCTTCCCGGACGGGGTGGGCGTCGCGCTCAAGGATGTCATCCTCCTGGCGGGCCGCCGCACCTGGGCCATCCAACAGCAGATGCTGTACCCGGTGGAGCCGGACTTCCCGCCCCGGCTGCTGCGCAAGTGGCTGCTGGAGCCGACGATGTCCTTCCCGGCGCCGCAGCTCGACCGCGTGCTGACCTTCTTCGCCGCGCACCTGCCGCGCTTCCGCATGGTGCTCAAGGCGGACAACCTCGACGTGGACGAGTCGGTGGAGCCGCGCTTCGTGCTGACGCTGGAGGGCACTCCGGATCGCGTGAAGGCGCTGCTCGCGGCTCGCTATGGGCAGACGACGGTGCCGGTGTCCCCCATGGCCACACACCTGGGCTACGCCAGCGGCGTGGGCAGTGAGAGCCGCAAGCTCTACCGGCGCCGCGAGGAGCTGGAGCGCGCCGCGGGCAAGCTGCTCACGGAGCAGGGCCTGCGCTACGACCAGCAGACCCACGCCTACGAGGCCAGCGGGGACGTGTCGCTGGAGTTCTGGGCGCGCGGCTTGTCCTCGCTCCCGGAGAGCTGGGAGCGCTTCGGCGTGCAGGCCCCCAAGGTGCGCCTGCGGCCCAAGCTCAAGCCGCGCATCCGCGTGGGCATGAGTGGGGTGAACTGGTTCGAGCTCGATGCCGAGTTCGTCACCGATGATCAGGCCGTGGATCTGGGCGCGGTGCGCATGTGGCTGGAGTCGGGCCGGCGCTTCGTGCCCCTCAAGGACGGCACCTTCGCGGAGGCGGATCCCGCCGAGCTCAAGCGCGTCGCGGACATCCTGGAGGAGGCCGGCGCCATGCCGGGCCGCACGCGCACGCGTCTGCCGCTGCACCAGGGGGTGGCGCTGGATCTGCTCGCGGACCTGGGCGAGTTCACCGAGGTCGAGGCCAAGGCGCGCCAGGCGATGATGGAGCTGCGCGACACCAACGGTGTGCCCAAGGTGGCCGTCCCCGAGGGCCTCAACGCCACGCTGCGCCACTACCAGGAGACGGGCCTGTCGTGGCTCTGGTTCCTGCACCGGCACGGCCTGTCCGGCATCCTCGCGGATGACATGGGTCTGGGAAAGACGATCCAGTCCTTGAGCCTGCTGCGGAAGGTGACCAACGAGGAGGGCTCCAAGCCGTCGCTCGTGGTGGCCCCCACCAGCGTGCTCGCCAACTGGGAGCGCGAGGCTGAGCGCTTCACCCCGGGCCTCAAGGTCATGGTGTGGCACGGCCAGGACCGCAAGGAGCGCGCCGAGGATCTCAAGGGCGTGGACCTGGTCCTCACGTCGTACGCCCTGGTGCGGCGCGATCTGGATCAGCTCTCGCAGGTGGGCTTCCGCTACGTCATCCTCGACGAGGCCCAGAACATCAAGAACGCGGACAGCGCCACCGCGCAGGCCTGCAAGTCGCTGCCCAGCGACACGCGCCTGGCCCTCACGGGCACGCCGCTGGAGAACCGCCTCAGCGAGCTGTGGAGCCTCTTCGATTTCCTCATGCCGGGCTTCCTCGGCAGCGCCGAGGGCTTCAGCGATCGCTACGAGCAGCCCATCCAGGTGGCCAACGACATCGGCGCGCGCGACAGGCTGCGCCGCCGCATCCAGCCCTTCATCCTGCGCCGCCTGAAGACAGAGGTCGCCAGCGATCTGCCGCCCAAGACGGAGAGCGTCGCCTGGTGCGAGATGGAGCCTGGGCAGGCCGCGCTCTACCGCGAGGTGCTCGAGGAGAGCCGCCGCAAGGTGAACGAGAGCATCGAGAAGGTGGGCTTCAAGCGCAGCCGCGTGTCCATCCTGGCCGCGCTGATGCGGCTGCGGCAGGTGTGCTGCGATCCGCGCCTGCTCAAGCTGCCGCCCAACACGCTGCTGCCCTCCAGCGCCAAGCTGGAGCGCTTCGGTCAGCTCGTGGACGATCTGGTGGCTGAGGGACACCGCGCGCTCGTCTTCAGCCAGTTCACCGAGATGCTCGAGCTGCTCAAGACCGAGGCCGACAAGCGCGGCCTCCAGTACCTCTATCTGGACGGGCGCACCAAGGACCGCATGTCCAAGGTGGACGACTTCAACCGCCCGGACGGCCCGCCGCTGTTCTTCATCAGCCTCAAGGCGGGCGGCACGGGCCTCAACCTCACGGCCGCCGACTATGTCATCCACTTCGACCCGTGGTGGAACCCGGCCGTCGAGGACCAGGCTACGGATCGAACCCACCGCATCGGCCAGACCCGGGCCGTCATCAGCTACAAGCTCATTACCCGGGGCACCGTGGAGGAGAAGATCCTCTCACTCCAGAAGCGGAAGAAGGACTTGGCGGCAGGGGTCCTCGGTGGAGACGGTGACTTTGGTAAGTCCTTGACAGAACAGGACATTCAGGACCTGTTCTCCGAGGGCTGACCCTCCCCACCGCCCACTCTCCCGCCTCGCCGGCAAGCACGCGCCCGCACGGAACGCCTGTGCAGTGCCTTCGTTACCTGCTAGGGTGTTCAGTAGCAGGGCTCGAAGTGGATATCGGAGGGCGTGTGCTGCTGGGACTTCGGATTTCGAACGTGGCGGTGATTGAAGAGGTGGAGGTGGGGTTCGGGGCCGGATTGACCGTGCTCACAGGTGAGACGGGTGCGGGCAAGTCCATCCTCGTGGACGCGCTCGGGCTGCTGCTGGGCGGCCGGGCAGATGCGGACGTCATCCGCTCGGGGCGTGATGAGGCCTCCGTGGAGGGCATCTTCGCGCGCACGCCCGCGCTGGCGGAGCGCCTGGAAGAGCTCGGGCTGCCCGACCTGGGGGAGGAGGTGCTCGTACGCCGCGTGGTGGGGCGCAATGGGCGCGGCAAGGTCTACGTGAACGGCTCGCTGGTGACGGTGGGCGTCCTGAGCCGGCTCACCCGTGGGCTGGTGGACATCGCCGGCCAGCACGAGCACGTCAGCCTCTTCGACTCCAGCCTGCACCGCACGCTGCTGGATCGATACGGCGACCTCTCCGAGGCGCTGGAGGTGTACGGCCAGCACTACGCGGCGGTGAGAGAGGTGGAGGCGAGGATGGAGGCGCTGGGCGGAGACGAGGCCCGCGTGCGCGAGCGCGCCGAGTTCCTGCGCTTCCAACTGGACGAGATTCAGCGCCTGGACCCGGAGCCGGGCGAGGACGTGAAGCTGGACGTGGAGCGGCGCAGGCTGGCCGGGGCGGAGAAGCTCAAGCGCCAGTCCGCCGAGGCCGAGCTGCTTCTGTCGGGCGATGAGAGCTCGGCCTTGGAGACGCTGGGACGGGCCATGGGGCTCCTCAACGACGCGGTGCGGTGTGACACGACGCTCGCGCCCATCGCCCAGTCGCTGGGCACGGCGATGGCCGAGCTCGAGGAGGTCCAGCGCAAGCTGAACCGCTACTCGGAGGCGCTCGAGTCCGATCCCTCGCGCCTGGGCGAGGTGGAGGAGCGCCTGGATGCCATCAAGCGGCTGAGCCGCAAGCACGGCACCACGCTGGAGGGAGTACTCCAGAAGCGCGGCGAGCTGGAGGTGGAGCTGTCCACCCTGGAGAACCGCAAGGAGATCCTGGAGCGGCTCGCCCGGGAGCGGCAGGACGCCGAGGCGCGTGCGAGAGAGAGTGCTACAGCCCTGTCGCGGGCTCGTGCTGCCTGTGCGGGCGAATTCTCGCTCCAGGTCCGGCAGGGGCTGGCGGGGCTGGCCCTGGGCAAGGCGGCCTTCGAGGTGCGCGTGACGCCTGGCAGCACGCTCCGGCCCGAGGGGCTGGATGAGGTGGAGTTCTTCTTCAGCGCCAACCCCGGCGAGCCGCCGCGCCCGCTGGCCAAGGTGGCCTCGGGAGGCGAGGCCAGCCGGCTCTTGTTGGCGCTCAAACGGGCTCTGGCGGACAGTGATGGGTGCGGCTGTTACGTGCTGGACGAGGCGGACTCGGGGGTGAGCGGAGCCATCGCGGACGTGGTGGGGCGCATGATCAAGGAGGTGAGTGGCCACCGGCAGGTGTTGTGCATCACCCACCTGCCCCAGGTGGCCGCATATGCAGACGCCCACCTGCTTATTCGCAAGGGGCTCAAGGGGGAGCGTACCGTCTCCGAGGTGGTACCCCTGGCCATGGGGGCAGAGCGGACTCAGGAGCTGGCGCGGATGCTCTCCGGCATGGAGGTAACGCGGGAGGCATTGGGGGCGGCCGAAGCCCTGGTCCGTTCGGCGCACCGTGCCTTGGGGTTGTCCCCCCGGTCGAGACGCGAGCCGGCGCCTGGGGGGGGGAGCCGGGGACGGCTCCGGCAGAGCGCCTGAAGTAGGGCGCGAGATCCGCATCCTTGCCCCGTTCGAAGCCGTCACATAGCATCCCCGCCGTGTCCAAAACCGCAGGACAGAGCGCGGCACCTCAGCTGAAGGTCGTCTCGGCGGGTCTCACCGACGTCGGTCGGAAGCGCAACCACAACGAGGACAGCTTCCTCATTGACGACGAGCTTCAGCTCTACGTCGTGGCGGACGGCATGGGCGGTCACGCCGGCGGAGGCACTGCCTCTCGCATTGCCGTTGAGACCATCGACAAGGAGCTGCGCAAGGCGCGCGACAGCAGGGAGAACCCGTTCATCTCCGTGCCCAACCTCCAGGATGCCCTCATCCCCGAGGCCTTGCGCGGCGCCGTGGAGAAGGCCTGCTTGGCCATCTACACCGCCGCCCAGGAGGACCCGCGCCTCTCCGGCATGGGCACCACGGTCATCTCGCTCGTGGTGAAGGATGATCAGGCCTTCTTCGCCCACGTGGGCGACAGCCGCGCCTACCTGATCCGCGGCGAGCTGATTCAGCAGATCAGCGAGGACCACTCGCTCGTCAACGAGCAGATCAAAGCGGGGATGATCACGCCCGAGGAGGCCAAGCACTCCCGCTACAAGAACATCATCACCCGCTCGGTGGGCTTCGAGGAAGAGGTCCAGGTGGACGTCATGGGCGTCATCGTCGAGCCCGGGGATGTCTACCTGCTCTGTTCGGACGGCCTGGCCAACATGCTAGAGGATCGCGAGATCCACGAGCTGGTCAACAGCACGCCCGACTTCCCGGATGTGCCCAAGCGCCTGGTCGACATGGCCAACGAGCGCGGTGGTGACGACAACATCACCGTCATCGTTGTACAAGTTCAGGACTGACGGATCCGTCCGGCTCACGGTAGCGATCAAGGGATCGAGGCGAACTGTTCACCTTGACACCTTGGAAATGCAGATGATAGCAGCGCAAACTGTTCCAGTTCCGGCGAAATGCTGGTGACTGACGGACTCTGGGGGACGGGCAACGGGGACAGGTGTGGCGTGGCGGTAGGGGACTTAACTTGCGCGCCGAGAGTCCATTTCAGTGAGTGCAATCAGGGAGCTGCTGCGTGGCGAAAAAGTCCTACACCGTCATTGTGGTCTCGGACCACGACGCTCCGGTCAAGCGCTACCACGTTCAGAAGTCCTACATCGTCCAGCTGGCAGTGGGAGTGCTGCTGCTGGCCGGGATGATTCTCGGGGGGACGGTTCACTACCTCCAGGTGGCGCAGGATGCCGCGGAGAACCGCATCCTGAGGGACGAGAACCTCACCCTGCGGACCCAGCTCAAGTCAGTGCGTGAGCGCATCGAGCACATTGGCTCCACGCTGGATCGGGTGGAGCGGTTCGACCAGAAGCTGCGCGCGGTGACGATGCTGTCGGATCCGCAGCGCAACCTGGCCATGGGCCCGACGGAGCCGGAGCCCGGCAGCACGTCGCCCACCACGGACACCCAGTTCACGCAGTTGACCACCACGGACACGCCCAACGCGCTGATGGGGCGGCTGGATCGGTTGTCGGCAGAGGCCACCCGGCAGGAGCAGAGCCTCCAGGAACTGCAGGCGTACTTCCAGGATCAGAAGTCGCTGCTGGCATCCACGCCGTCCATCTGGCCGGCGCGCGGCTGGGTGACGAGCGACTTCGGCAGCCGGCTGGATCCGTACACGGCGGATCGTGTCATGCACCAGGGCCTGGACATCGCGGCGCCGCACGGCAAGGAAGTGTTCGCTCCGTCGGACGGCACGGTGGTGTTCGCGGGGCTCGAGGGCGGCTACGGCAACGTGATCGTCATCGACCACGGGTACGGCATCAAGACGCGCTACGGCCACTTGGCGAAGATCCTGGTGAAGTCCGGCGAGAAGGTGAAGCGCGGCGCGAAGATCGCGGCGGTGGGCAACACGGGCCGCTCGACGGGGCCGCACCTGCACTACGAGGTGCGGGTGAACGGCATCCCGCAGAACCCGCGCAAGTTCATCCTCGAGGAGTAGCAGGGCCGGGGACGAAGCCGTCGAGGCGGATGCGCCTCCGTTGCACCTCGTCCCCCGTTCTGCCCAGCCGCTCCATGGCGTGAGCCCGCTCGAGCTCCGCCCACAGGAGTGGCCCCAGCACCTGCCAGTGAGAAGGCTGATCCACGGTGAACTCCAGCAGCGTCACCGTGTGCTGGGGCACGTCCTGCGCGGCTGTTCCCGCGGGCAGCACCTTTGCCACATCCTCGGCGAGACGGGCCCGCGTGGCCTCCCGCTGCCCGGCCTGGACCGAGAGCTGTGAGGTGGGCGTGAGCAGGGCGGCGAGCGCGTCCGGGTGGATGCGGACGATCTTCGCGCCCGGGTACTGCGTGGCGAGCGAGTCCACGGTGGCCTTGAGCACGGCGTCTCCCACGCCGAAGCCAAAGCGCGCGTTGACGGTGATCATTCCCTGCACGTCCGCGATGACGGCTCCCACGCGCCAGCCGTCGTGGTGAGCGTGGGTGGAGAGATCGAACTCCTCCTTGAGCAGGCTGCCCTGGGTGAGCGCGAGTGCGGAGATCGCGCCCAGCTTGTCCGGCTGGCCCCGGCGTGCACGCTCGGCCTCGAGCAGCGTCTCCACGGCGAGCTGGACGGGCTGGGCGCTCCGGGCGACGGCCCAGGGGTGCAGGGCGATGAGGGCGGTAGCGGTGGCGTCGTCGATGGGGTAGGGCATCCCCACTCTTGTAGCGCGGAGGCGGCGCGCATGCAGTCGTCTCGGCTCAGCGCCGGTGTGCCGTCACCGTCACCTCGTCGCGGTCATGATAGAGCTGGCGGACGGTCAGCCCCTTCCAGCCTCCGTCCTCGGTGAGCGTGTGGCGCACGCGCAGCAGGATGGGGTTCTTGTCCTTCATGGGCAGCTTGATGTTGGCCACCAGATGCGAGGCCCAGCCGCGCCGGCCCCACTTGGCCAGGAGCTGGGCCACTTCCAGAGGCCTCCAGGCCATGTCGCAGAAGAGCCAGTCCACGGGCTCGTCCGGAGCGAAGGCGAAGGCGCTCTCCTGCACGTGCCGCACGCGCGGGTTCGAGGCCAACTCGGGCATCAGCCGCGCCGGATCCACGGCGATGACCTTCGCGCCACGGCTCACCAGCCGCTGTGTCCACCCGCCGGGCGCGGCGCCTAGATCCACGCAGACATCCCCACGGCCCGGCTCGAAGGGCATCCCGTCGAGCGCCTCCTCCAGCTTCATCGCCGCACGGGACGGAGACTCGCCCGCGCGCCGCATCCGCCGCCGGCCGCCGGGCGCAAGCGAGAGAGCTTCTCGCGCGTGGACGACGCCCAGCAGGGTGGCTCCGGGGGCCATGCAGAGGGAGACCAGCAGCGCTCCGGCCTCCCGGGCTCGATCCGCATCCTCGAGCAGGCGGCTGGCGGGAAGGAGCCCGTGCACTGCCTCCCGGAGCGACTCGGCCTGGGCGGCGAGCGCGTTACCCTGGGGCGTGTCAGGCGTGAAGGCCTGGAGCACCAGGGGCGCGGGAGGGGGCAGGGCGGCCACTGCCTGCGCCACCGTGGCAGCGAGCGTCTCAGGCAGCTCCTGGGGGAAGCTGGCCACCACGCGGAGGCCCAGCCGAGCGAACGCCGGCGCGAGCCCTTGCAGGCCCTCGCTCTCCACGAGGGCCTCACCCAGCAGCCGCGGCTCGGCTCCAGCCCATGCCAGCTCCTCGTAGAGGTGGGGCTCGAAGCCGACCCGACACGTCCAGAGCCACCGCCCGGGACGGGCGGGTAGGGTCTGTGGGGGTGTAGGGGGC
>Ga0247825_10002525_pt1 | contig 12055 bp, 13 predicted proteins | sample 13C_Vanillin_Day_FD_194413 | JGI IMG/M metagenome (GOLD analysis project Ga0247825, IMG submission 194413) | Soil microbial communities from agricultural site in Penn Yan, New York, United States - 13C_Vanillin_Day48 | ecosystem: Environmental > Terrestrial > Soil > Agricultural land | place...
CGAAGACCCGGCGGGCTTCGTGAGGCGACTGAACGGACTGATGCTGCAGCTTTCTTCCGGCGAATCGTGATCCGCGGGTCGCGGGTCGCGATCGGGTTCTAACGGCTCCCTTCCACCTGCCGCCTTTCGGCTCCCCTTGAACTACTGCCGCGCCCGGCCCCGCCCGTACTTGAGACACATCATGACCGCGGCCGGTACGTGGACCGCGCCGAGGCCGACGAGGAAGGCCAGCAAGGCGAGGAAGGGATCGTTCGGGTAGTTGAGCGCCCAGGCAAAGCCGAACACCAGCCCCGTGACAAGGAGCAAAGCCCGCGTCAACAGCAGCTTCTGGGGCTGGGCAATATAGCGCGAAATGAGGTGATGGGCATAAGCGGCAGCCGCCACCATCACGCAGGCTGAAAACGTGAGAAAAACGATTTCCATGGGACGCCCGGGTCTCTTTTACGACCCATGCGCGCCGGCATCGTTCGAGGCGTGGCGTAGTGATTACTGAAGCGGCGCGGTCGAATATAAGCGACAGCCGCGCGCCGATTCAGGTATTCTCTTCCTGCGTCCCGGAGAGGGCGCCAACCAGGGAGAGCGAAAATGAGCGAAAACACGCAGACAAACAAGGAAGAACAGAACTGGGCGATGTTCTGCCACCTCGCCGCGCTGTCCGGCTTCATCATCCCGCTGGGCAACATACTGGGGCCGCTGATCCTGTGGCTCATCAAGAAGGACACCATGCCGCTGGTGGACCAGCACGGCAAGGAAGCGCTCAATTTCCAGATCACCGTGCTGTTTGCCTTCATCATCAGCGCGGTGCTGACGATCGTGCTGATCGGGTTCCTGCTCATGTTCGTGGTCGGCATCGGGGCGCTCGTCCTCACGATCATGGCGGCAGTGAAGGTCTCGAACGGCCAGCTCGACTACCGCTATCCCTGGGCCGTCCGCCTGATCAAGTAACTTGCGAATCGGTGTGCGGGTCGCGAAGGGCCGGAAGGCAATCCGCGACCTGCTCGCCGCGGGTCAGGCGCTTTCCAGGAGCAGCCCCTGCCCCGCCAGCGGCAGGCCGCGGCCCGCTGCGCGCAGCGCGGCCCACAGACTGGCATTGAGGTTCAAGAAAACGGGCTTGCCGAACTCACGCTCCAGCGCCGGCACGGCATGCGCGCTGAGCCAGCGGCCGCCCGGAAGGACCAGCCCCTGCGCCGAGGGCGCGGATACCAGCGCAGCGCGGCCCAGCTCGATCGCCATTTTCATGCCGTCTGCCGCGCCGAGTGTTGCGTTCTCGGCCATCGAGCGCCCGCTCGCCTGCCGGCCGACCACTTCGATCCCGGCGCCCTCCAGGTAGCGGGCAACCGAGTCGTTGAGCGGCTCGTGCCAGCGCGTGGCCAGGGCCACCTTGTTCACTCCCACGTGCCGCGCCGCCGCGGCAATCGCTTCGAGGTCGGTATCGAGCTGGACTCCCCGGGTTTTCGCTTCGGCAATCATGGCTTGCACCCGCTCGCGCCCGAGCGCCGCGGACACGGGCACCCCAGTGAGCACCACCCGGTCGGCGCCGGCGCGGGTCAGCGCTGCGGCATGCTGCCAGAAGCGCGGCAGCTCGTGCTCCACCGCCGCAATCGTGTAGTCCGCTATTGCGAGATTCGCCAGCATCAACATCACGCCGTCGGGCGCCATCCGGTAGAACTGGTAGGGAACGTTGTCGACCAGCGGGTGCGGCGTGACATAGGCGAGGCGATACCACGGCTCGTTCAGCGCATTCATGCCTGCGGTCTCCTCACGCCGGCTCGAGCTGCTCGAGCCGTGCAAGGCCCTGACGCGAGTCCGCATCGAGCGTAACGCGCTCATCGGCCAGCAGCGCGTCGAGGTCGCCGCGATGGCGCCCAGCCAGGCGCCGCCAGGAATTGCTTTCCACGGCGAGCGCTAGACAATCATGCCAGGCGCGGCGACGGTCATGGTCGCTTGCGCGCGACAAGTACCACTCCAGCGCCGCAGCCAGCCGCTCGCCGTACGCCGGGTTTCCCTTGGGCATATCACGGCGGAACCAGTACAGCCATGACCACCGGTCCCGCGGCTCGAGCGCGTTCCTGCCGTCGTAAAGCGCCGATTCGACGTCGGCGCTCCACGGCGCATGGTTCATGAGGATAAGCAGAAAGTAACGCCGGACCGGCCCGTCCCGGCGCGCCGCCTCGGCAAGCCGCCGGCACAGGGCCGGATCCCGTCGCAAGATTTCATCACAGGCGCTGTCGAACGAGCCGGTCAGGGGCTCGGCCAGCGCGATGGCCCCGGCGGGATCCACGGATGCGTCGTGTCTCAGCAGTCGGCGCAACGCAGCCCTTTTTCTCAGACGCCCGCTCGCGAAGAACAGCCACAGGCCGCCGGCGAACAGCAGGCAGCCCAGCACTCCGCCGACGAACCAGACCACCAGCGCGCCGGCGCCGGCCAGCGTTTTTTCCCACCAGGCGCCTTCGTGACCCCAGGCCGCCCACGCGATAACGCCGGCGAGCAGCGCCAGCATCATCAGCGCGCCGAAATCCGGCCCTTGCTGAAACCCTCCTTGCGCGCGCACGACCGTCAGTCGGCCCGGATCTGGTTCTCGTCGATGACGCGTGCCCACCGGGCGGCTTCGCCGACGACGAACTTCTGCAGCGCCTCGGGGCTGCTGGTGAGCACGGTCATGCCGAGCTGCTCCGTCAGCCGCTTGCGCAGCTCGGGCGCGTTGATGATCTTCGTGAGCTCGGCGTGAAATCTTGTAATGACGGGCTTTGGTGTCCCGGACGGCGCGAAGACGCCCCACCACGAAAGGCCCGAAAAGCCGGGAAATCCCTGCTCCGAGAGTGTCGGCACGTCGGGCATCGCGGAGGAGCGCGCCGGGCTCGACACGGCAAGGCCGCGCAGCTTGCCGCTGGAAACGTAGGGCGACAGCACGGCGACCGTCGCGATGGCGAGGTCGATCTGCCCGCCCATCGCGTCGAGCGACATCGGCCCGAACCCCTTGTACGGCACGTGCACCGCCTTGAAGCCGCCGTCTTTCTGCAGCAACATCAGCATGAGGTGACCCAGCGTGCCATTGCCGGTGGACCCGTAGCTCACCGAGTTCGGCTTCGCCTTCGAAGCGCGGATCACGTCGCCCATGCTCTTGTAGCGTGACGAAGCCTGCGTCGCGATGCACTGCGGCGCCGTCCCGATCAGCATGACCGGAGTGAAATCCTTGAAGGTGTCGTAAGGCAGCTTGCGATACAGCCCCGGATTGATGGCATGCGTGTCGAACGCGAACAGGTAGGTGTAGCCGTCGGCCGGTGCCTTCGCCACGAGCGCAGTGCCGATGGCGCCCGAGGCGCCCTGGCGGTTGTCGACGACGAAGGTCTGGCCGGTGATTTCCGCGAGCCGCGCGCCGAGCAGGCGCGCGAGCTGGTCGTTCGAGCCGCCCGGCGGGAACGGAACGACGAAACGCACCGGACGCGCCGGCCAGTCGGCGGCCTGCGCCACGGGCGGCGCAAAGGCCAACCATCCCAGCGCCACGATCGCGAGAACGCGGTGTGCCCAGTATCCCGTCATGATCTCCCCCTTCTGTGCGCTGGCTGCGGCAACTAAGTATAGACGCCCATTGTCGAAACGCGATGCTTTACCGAAAAGGCCATCGCAGCCGGGACTGGCATTTTTGCCAGAATTGCCATGCCTGGCCGCGTGAAGATTTCGAAGAGCGGACTATAGAGCCGGACAAGTCGCAGCTGTGCACCGAGTGCACGCGCAGGCTCACCGGCCTGCAGTGCGAAGTCGTCCCCGAGCAGGGCATTTCCTGAGGACCATCCACCGGCGGCAAACGGCCAGCGGCGCCCGATCGGGCCCGATCACTCCGTGCGGATGTTGGCCACCTTGGCCACGTTCTTCCACTTGGCAATCTCGGCCGGCATCATTTTGTGGACTTCGGCGGACGTCCGGAAATCCGACTCGACCCCCTCGGCCTCGAAGCGCTTCTTCGTTTCCGGCAGATCAAGATAGCGCTTGATCTCGCCGTTGAGTCTCTCGACCACCGCTTTCGGCGTGCCAGCCGGCGCGGCGATCGCCCACCAGTTGTTCGCTTCATAGCCCTTCACGCCTGCTTCATCGAGCGTCGGGAGATCCGGCGCAGCCGTGGCGCGCTTGGAGCCGCTGGTGGCTAGCGCCCTGACCCGGCCCGACTTCATGGAAGGCAGGGTCTGGATCAGCGAGCCCATGTTCACGTGCGCCTGCCCGCCCATCACGTCCACCAGGGCGGGGAAGCCGCCCTTGTAGATCACGACGACCATTTTCATGCCGGAGAGATGGTTGAACAGCTCGCTGGCGAAGTGGGCATAACCGCCCGATGTCGTCATGGTGAGCTTTCCCGGGTTGGCCCGGCCGTGGGCGAGCAGCTCCGCCGCCGAGTTGACCTTGAGCGACGGTCCCACCGAAACCACGCTCGGCCCGTATCCCAGCCGCCCGACCCAGGTGAACGATTTGAGCGGATCGTAGTTGAGCTTGCGCGTGGCGGCGTTCACGGCATAGGCCGCCGACGCGATCAATAACGTATGACCGTCCGGCTGCGCGCGGGAGGCGATCTCGGTGCCGATGATGGCGTCCGCGCCCGGACGGTTATCCACTACGACCTGGCGTCCGAAGCGCTCCGTGAGGTACTGCGCGAAATAGCGCGCCATGATGTCGTTGCTGCCCCCCGGCGGGAACGGCACGACGAGCCGGACCGGACGCGTCGGATAGCCTGCGCCCGATTCGCCCGCCGCGCGCTGCGCCGGATGGACGCTCCCCGCGGCCGCGAGCAGCAGTGCAAAGCTGATGGCAAAGCGTGCTTTCATGGTCCCCTCCCCCTAGGCGCTCGTTGCTACGATACACCCGCCGACGGTCGTCGTCAGTCCAGCGTTCGCTTGTAGAAGCGCAGACCCACTGCAATCACCGCGAGCATGAAGACGAGGATCGGCCAGATCTGGGGCCACAACTCCATGAAACCGTTGCCCTTCAGCATGATCCCGCGCACGAGGTGCAGGAAGTGCGTCAGCGGCAGCGCCGCCCCGATCCACTGCGCCCACTCGGGCATGCCGCGGAACGGGAACATGAAGCCCGAGAGCAGCATCGACGGGAGAAAAAAGAAAAATGTCATCTGCATCGCCTGCAGCTGGTTGCGCGCGATGGAGGAAAACGTGATGCCCAGCGTCAGGTTGGCCGCAATGAAGAGCAGCACCACCCAGTAGAGCAGCCACACGCTGCCCGCCATCGGCACCTCGAAGAGCAGCAGCGCCGCCGCCAGGATCAGCGAGACCTGGATCAGCCCGATGAGGATGTACGGCACGATCTTGCCGGTCATCACCTCGATCGGCAGCGCCGGCGTGGACAGCAGGTTCTCGAAAGTTCCGCGCTCGCGCTCGCGCGTCATGGCGAGGCCGGTCATCAGCACCATGGTCATGGTCAGGATGACGCCGATCAGTCCCGGCACGATGTTGTACGCGGTGATGCCCTCGGGGTTGTAGCGGCGGTGCACCCGCATCTCGACCGGCGGCTGCACCGGCGCGAACTCGGCGAGCGGCCCGCGCAGGGTGCGCGCCAGCGCGGTCGACGAGATCTGGCTGAGCGCCGCCACGGCGTTGCTCGTTGCCGAGGGGTCCGACGCATCGGCCTCGATCAGCAGCACCGGGCGCTCGCCGCGCACGAGCTTGCGCCCGAAATTCTCCGGTATGGTGATCGCGAACTGCACTTCCCCGCGCGCAAGCAGGCCGTCGATCTCGGCCTCATCGGCGGCGAGGCGGTCGATCCGGAAATAGCCGCTGACCTGCATCGCGGACACGAGCGTGCGCGAGTATTCGCTCGCGTCGGCCGCGAGGATCGCCGTGGGCAGCCGCTTGGGATCGGCATTGATCGCGTAGCCGAAGAGAAGCAGCTGGATCACCGGAATGCCGACGATCATGCCGAAGGTGAGGCGGTCGCGCTTGAGCTGGATGAACTCCTTGATGATGATGCCCACCCAGCGCGACCAGGAAAACGACTGGCGCTTCGCCGGCGCTCTGGCGGGGAAGCTCATCGGAAACTCATTGATAATTATCCGAGGCGGTGGACACGAGGTGAATGAACACGTCCTCGAGCGTGGACTCGGCGCGCCGCCACGCCAGGCCAGGCTCGGCACGGAACGGCGCGATCGCGCGATCGAGCGCCTGCCCGTCCTCCCCGGTCACGTGCAGCGTATGGCCGAACGCGGTGATGTGCTGCACGCCGGGCACGCGGTGCAGCCGGCTCGCGAGCGAAGCGAGCTGCGCCGACGAACCGCCGACCGCCCAGGTGCTGAGGCTGTAGAGATGCAGCACCTCTTCCGGCGTTCCGGTCGCGAGCAGCTTGCCGTATGCGATATAGGCGAGCCGGTGGCAGCGCTCGGCTTCGTCCATGTAATGCGTGGACACCAGCACCGAGATGCCCGTGGCCGCCAGCACGTGGATCTCCTCCCAGAAATCACGCCGCGCCTGCGGGTCCACGCCGGCGGTCGGCTCGTCGAGCAGGAGCAGCCGCGGCTCGTGCAGCATGCAGGCGGCCAGCGCCATGCGCTGCTTCCAGCCGCCCGAAAGCGTTCCGGCGAGCTGGTCGCGGCGCGCGCCCAGGCCCAGGCGCTCGATCGCGCCGGCCGCGACGCGCTTCACGTCCTTCATCCCGTACATGCGCGCGATGAACTCGAGGTTCTCGCGGATCGTCAGGTCTTCCCACAGCGAGAAGCGCTGCGTCATGTAGCCGACTTCGCGCTTGATCGACGCCGCCTCGGTCAGCACGTCGTAGCCCAGGCAGGTCCCGCGGCCCGAATCCGGCTTGAGCAGCCCGCAGATCAGCCGAATCGACGTGGTCTTGCCGCTGCCGTTTGGGCCCAGAAAGCCGTAGATCTCCCCCCGGCGCACCTGCAGGGCGAAATCCCGGACGACGTGCTTGCGCCCGAAGGACTTGTTCAGGCCGTGGACGTCGATGACGAGGTCGTCCGAGTTCATGCGAAGGGTAACCGCCGATGAACGCCGATGAACGCCGATAGAACCGAATGAATAGGTATCAAAGTCGCCTAGTTCTCCTCGTCCTAGTCACCGGGCAGATCAGATCGCCATGACTTTAGCGCCCTTATCGGCGTGTATCGGCGTTCATCGGCGATTCATTCCTGTCTTTCAACGCCACATCCACCGGCTGTCCGGGATGCAGCCGCGTCTCGCGCGCTTCCGGGCGCGCCTCCACCAGGTACATCAGCTTGTGGCGGGAGTCCTTGCTGTAGAGCACGGGCGGCGTGAACTCGGCCTGGGTGGACACGAAATTGATGCGCGCATCGACCGGCTCGCAGCCATCGCAGGTAACGCGTACGGCGCGCCCCACGGGCAGCGATTGAATGGCCGGCTCGGGCACATAGAAGCGGACCTTGACGTTGCCCGGCGGCAGCAGCGAGGCGACCGGCCGGCCTGCCGGCACCCATTCGCCCTCGACGAAGAACGTGTCCTGGACGACGCCGCCCATGGGCGCATCGACCCGCTTCTGCTCCTGGCGCCACGAGGCCTGCGCGAGCGCCGCCCGCGCTGCCGCGACCTCGCCTTCCGCGGCCTTGCGCTCCGCATCTCGCCCTAACGGCTGCAGCGCGGTGTTGAGCTGGGCTTCCGCGTTCGCGACACGCGCGATGTCGCGCCGGTGCGCGCCGCGCGCCTCGTCGAGCCGCGCCTGCGAAACGAAGCCGTCATTGAACAGCTTCTCCTGCTGCGCCAGCTGACGCGCCGACAGCTCGCGCGCTGCGACCGCCTCCGCCAGCTCGGCGCGCTGCGCTTCGATCTCCGGCTTGCGCCGCGCCGCCGCCAGGTTCTCCAGCCTGGCCTCGGCCGCGTTCAGGCGCTCCTCGGCCTCCAGCCGCGCGGCGCGCTCGTTCTGCTGCTCCAGCACGAACACCGGCTTGCCCGACTCGACACGGTCGCCGCGCTGCACGTGCAGCTTCTGGAGCTGCCCGGCGTAGGGGGACGCGAGCAGCACGAACTCGCCCTCGACGTAGCCCTGCCAGGAGTCGGGCGCTTCCTGCGCGCAGCCGGCCAGGGCGGCGAGCACGATGACGATAGCCTGCCTCATGACGGTTCCCGGCCGGCCGACCGGCAGCACCTTACTCGGGCTTGATGTTGGCCATTTCGACGGCCTTGGCCCACTTGGCAAGCTCGATGCGCAGGAACTTCGAGGTCTCCGCCGGCGACGTGCCGGCGGGCTCGAACCCGTCGGTTGCGAAGCGCTGCCGGACGTCCGGCGTATTCATGATCCGGACGACTTCCCTGCTGAGCAGCGTAACAACGCTCTTCGGCGTACCGGCGGGCGCGAACATGGCATACCACGACGCCGCGTCGAAGCCCGGCACGCCGGATTCGTGGATGGTCGGGACGTCGGGCAGCACGCTGCTGCGCTTCATGATCGACACGCCCAGTGCTCGTATTTTTCCCGCGCGTATCTGGCCGAGCGCGGAAGGAATGGACGAGAACACCGCCTGCACTTCCCCGCTGACGAGCGCGACGAGCGACGGCGCGCTGCCCTTGAACGGCACGTGGGTCATCTGGACGCCGACCATCGCATTCATGATCTCCATCTCGAGATGCGTGACGTTGCCGATGCCGCCGGAGCCGTAGATGATCTGCTTCGGCTTCGCCCGGGCAAGCGCAATGAGATCCTTCACGTTGCGCGCCGGCACGCCGGGATGCACCACCAGCACGGACGGCCCGATCGCGATCAGGCTGACGGGATCGAGATCCTTCCTGACGTCGAACGGCAGGCTCTTGAACAGCGTCGGGCTCGCGATCGTCGAATTGGCCATCAGCAGGGTGTAGCCGTCCGGCGTCGCTTGCGAGACGAGCGCAGCGGCGATGTTGCCAGCGGCCCCCGGCTTGTTGTCCACCACCACGGATTGCCCGAGCGATGCGCTCAGTGGCTGGCCGACCGTACGCGCAGACAGGTCGACGCCGCCGCCCGCCTGGAATCCGACCACCAGCCGGATGGGGCGATACGGATAGGACTGGGCAGAGAGGTCCGCCGACGCGACGGCGCAGGCAGCGAGCACAGCGCAGCCAGCGCGCCTGAACGTTTCAATCATGATGTCCTCCGGGTAGTCGGCATGAATAAAGGCTGATGATAATGGAATTGGCACGCGCCACGGCGGGCGCCTCCCATTCGGCAACCATCGTCCAGAAAGGCAGCACGATTTCCGGCGCTCGCAGCCGACTCGCCAAATATCGATCAACGAATCGGAGCACAGTCGTGCTCACCGAGCTCGACATGGGCGAAGTCGCCGCACCCGCCGCGCGCCTCATCGCTCACTCAGCAAAAGACGTGAGAAGAACGTGACGCTTTGCGGTAACGATGCATAGTCCGGACGGACCATACCCATGCCATTGATTCTGGAAACCGAAAGTAGCATAGTGTCGACACGCGAGTAGTGAAGAGGTTACTCGCCGTCGAGCTCGGTGGCCGACCCGTTGTTATCAGCCAGCACGCTGGCCAAACACAGGGTAGTCACCGGGAGCGGCAGGAAAAGCGAGTAGCCTATCCGCTACTTGCCGTCGAGCCCGGTGGCCAACCCGCTGTTCAGTCAGCCCGACTGGCCTAACAAAGTGTCGTCGCCGGATTCGCCCCTCACTCCCGAGCACGCCGCGCGGCGTGCTTTTTTTTGAAGCGTCTGAAAGCGAGGCGCGATTCAGCGCAAAAGCGCGGCAATCCCGCCATGAAGTCAGACACGGTAGCGCCCTCAGTAATTGAAAACGTGCGGGTGGGGCACCTTCAGGTCGTGGCGGAGAAACGCCAGCGCGCTCTCAACAGTGGGAAACAGAAGCGGCTCGCCGCCTTGATCGACGAGGATGTGCCGCGCCGAGTACTTCTGCAGGGTCATTTTCCCGACGAGGTAACCCCGTGCGCCGCACGCCGCCACATACCATTGTCCGGGCGATTCGGCGGCAAGCTGCCTCGCCGCCTCGAGATTCAGGGCGTTTCTTCCCTGCCTGGCCAGCCATTCGGTGATTTCGTCGGAGGTCGCCATGGTGCGTCCGTCAGCTTGTGGTTTGCATTCTGCGCTCAAAGGTGGAAATAGGCGAAGGCACAGTCGATGGGCGAAGCGTAAACCGGCACCCGATCCACGATCGTGGCCTTCGCGCCTTCGACGGTGCCCGCCGCCGCGATCCAGTTGCAGGTTTCCCGCGTCCCGCCCTGGGGGCCGCTGAGCGCCGGCATGCCGGTCACGGTGCGGCCCGGCACGCTGATATCCTGGCTGGTGTCCCCTTCCGGAATCCGGTAGCCGTCGAATTGGGCCGCCATGGCGGCGATATCGCCCTTCGCCATGTGCGCGAGCAGCGCCTCGTCGAAATCCTCGTTCAGCCACGCGCCCGGTTTCGAGGGGGTATGCCACAGTCCGCCCGACCCGACCACCGCGACGCGCAGGCCGTCGGGATAGCCCCGGATGATCTCGCCCACGGCCTTGCCGACCCGGTAGCAGCGGTCGGCGGTCGGCTGCGGCGCGTAGTAGCAATTGATCAGGAGCGGCACGATGGGCGTGCGCAGGTCGGTGATCGATTGCGCCGGACGCAGGATGGCGTGGCCGACTCCCTCTTGCGGCTTAGGCATGTCCATGGAAAACGCCGGATCGAAGCCCCGCTTCATCAATCCGCCCAGCAGGGCGGAGGCGAGCGGCGGGTGGCCCTGGATGTGCACCCGCGTGAGCGGCTTCGACGGACGTTCCGTCGCCGTCGGCGCGTCCTGGTCGACGATATCGCCCTCGAACTGCTCGCCGACGTAAACCGAAAACGCGGGAAAGTTGGTGAAATCGAAGCATTCCATCTGGTCGTCGCCGAACACGACGATCACGTCCGGCTCGGCTTCGGCCAGCTTGCGCCGCAGCACGGCGAAGCCGTTCTGGATGCGCGCATACTTCAGCCGGTTCGTCTCGAGGTCGTCGACCGGCACGTCGGCGCGGATGGGACGGCCGGCGCGGAGGTCGCTCCATGCTTCCGGTCGCCGGTAGCAGAAGGGCGTGTGCGCGGTCTGGAAAACTCCGACTATTTTTGCCATTTCCGGTTCGCGCGCTCAGTTCAACTGCACGCCGGTGGTCTTGATCATCTTTTCCCAGCTCGCGATTTCCTGCTGCACGTAGCGCCTGAACTCGGCGGGCGAGCCCTGGTGGATGTCCATGCCCTGCCCCTTGAAAGCGGCGACCATGTCGGGCAGCGCCAGGGCATGGTTGATTTCCTTGTTGAGCAGGTTGACGACGGCCGCCGGCGTTCCCGCCGGCACGAAAAAGCCGACCCAGGACCGCTCCTCGAATCCCGGAAAACCGGCCTCGGCAACCGTCGGCACGTTCGGCAGGCTCTCGATGCGCTTCAGGCTCGATACCCCGATCGCCTTCATGCGACCCGCCTTGATATGCGGGATGGCGCTCGCCGAGCTGTTGAGAAGATCCACCTGCTTGCCGAGCAGCGCGATCGAAGCCGGTCCGCCACCCTTGAACGGAACATGCTCCGCGTCGAGCTTGGCCAGCACCCTGAGAAGATAATCCGCGGCGATGTGCGAGGAGGTGCCGACACCGGCAGTCGCGTAGGTCAGCCGCTTCCCCTTCGACATGTCGATCAACTGCCGCAGGCCGTTGGCGGGATGGCCGGCGATGACTGTGAACAGCCCGGCCGCCGAGACGGTGTTGGAAACCGGGATGAAGTCCTTGAGCAGGGCGAACCCCTTGTCGGGATAAAGCGTCTCGTTGACGCTGCTTGCCGCGGTGTGGGCCAGGATGGTGTAACCGTCGGGGGGCGCCGCGCTCACGATTTTCGCCCCGAGGTTGCCGCCCGCTCCGCCGCGGTTGTCCACCACGAAATGCTGGCCGAGCCGGTCGCTCAATTTCTGCGTGACTCTGCGCGCGGTCGTATCGGCAAATCCGCCGGCTGCAAAGGCGACCACGACCCGTACGGGCTTGGCCGGATACGCCTGGGCCACGGCACCGCCGGGCAGGCCCAGGATGACGGCCGTCGCGGCGACCGCGCCGGCCGTCAAAAGACTGTAGCGTAATGGCATTTTTCTCTCCTCGTTGTCT
>Ga0247825_10002526_pt1 | contig 12054 bp, 10 predicted proteins | sample 13C_Vanillin_Day_FD_194413 | JGI IMG/M metagenome (GOLD analysis project Ga0247825, IMG submission 194413) | Soil microbial communities from agricultural site in Penn Yan, New York, United States - 13C_Vanillin_Day48 | ecosystem: Environmental > Terrestrial > Soil > Agricultural land | place...
AAATGGCGGTAGATGGCAGGACCGCTCAGACCGGCGCGGGAGCCCAATTCATCGACACTCGTTCCGTGAAAGCCTTTTTCGTAGAACAGCTCTGCGGCGGTGTCGAGGATCTTCCTGTTCCGGTCCACAGTTGCATTCTAGCACTCGCTGTTAACGATCGTTATTATGGACCGATGACGTCACCAGCCGGAATCCCCTCATACCACCAGGTGGTTGCACTACCCCGCGAGTGCGGGCCCGTGCTCGTTCCGTCCGCCTACGAGGACGAGAACGGCCACATGAACATCCGCCACTATTTCGATCTCGAGGCGCAGGCGATCGCGGAAGTGTTCGATCGGATGGGCATAACCGACGACTACCGCACCACCCGTGACCAGGGATTCTTCACCGCGGAGCATCACATCCGCTACCACGCGGAAGTCCACGTCGGCGATCGCGTGTCGGTGCACGCGCGGATCGTGGAACGCTCCGACAAAGTCGTCCACGCCATGGCCTTCCTCGTCGACGACACCACCGAGCGCCTCGCCAGCACACTCGAGGTCACCGCGACCCACGTCGACCTCACCAGTCGCCGGGTCGTGTCCTTCGCGGACGACGTCGCCGACGCCGTCGACCGGGAACTCGCCCGCACCGACGTCGACTGGCCCGCCCCCGTGTGCGGTGCGATGGGCATCCGCGCCCGGGCAGCGGGATGACCGAGACGAGTCCTCCGGCCACCGCGCCACCGGACGGCGGCCTCATCGTTCGACGAGTCGCCGGTTGTGCGTCTCGGGACCGATTGCCGACCCGACACCGAACATGACACACAGGGCCGCGATCAGGCCGAACGTTCCGGCTTTGCCAACTCCGTCGTACACGTATCCGCTGACAACCGGTCCAAGCGCGGAGCCCACGACGAGTCCGACCGTGATCGCCGTCCCGGATCCGAGAGCCCGGATCCTCGTGGGATACAACTCCGGCAGATATGTCCAGAACGTTCCCGACAACATCTGCAGCGAGAACGCGAGGAAGAACGCACACACCAACGCCGCCCACGCCCAATCTGTCCACGCAATCGCCAGCGCCAAACCGATGTTCACCGCAGTGCAGGCGAATCCAACGTTGCGCCGCGGTAGCCGATGCGCCCCGACAACACCGAGCACACCTCCGAGTAGACCTCCGAGGTTGATCAGGGTCGACAGTCCTGCACTGGTGCCGGCGTCGAAGCCCAGCGATGTGAGTATCGTCGGCATGAAGATCGTCGAGACAGTGACTGCACCGAAAAGACTGATCACCAGCGCCCACGACACGAAGGTTCGTCGCCGCATCGACGCGTGGAACAGCTGCGCCGCCGACGACTTCTCCTCGGACACTCCCTCCCCTTCTGCTGAATCGAAGTACTCGAGGACCTCAACCGACTTGCCCGGCCGAAGTCGATCCTGGGAGATGAGCGTCAAGGTCCGATTCAGCTGCGTGTACTTACCGGCGCGGATCAAGTAGCGCGGAGATTCCGGAACGTACATCCGGACGAACACAGCGAGAAGCGCAGGAAATACCATCACTCCCAGCAGAATTCGCCACGCACCGGCCTCGGCGCCGACAACACCTGCGAGCGGCCCCAGGATGACGGCTCCGAGGCCCGCAGCGGCGAAGATCCCCACACCGCCGTGCGTCAGACTCATCGCGCCAGTTGCTGCACCGCGGCGTCTCGTCGGCATCAACTCCGCGACCACGGTGTATCCGAGAGCCATCTCACCGCCGAGTCCGATCCCGACGACGACACGCGCGATCAGAAGCCATTCGTAGGTCGGTGCCAGCGCACAGAACAGTGCGCCCATGGAATAGATGAGAATGTTCGCCGTGAAGATCATCTTCCTGCCGTAGCGGTCGGCGACCCGACCACACACGAGCGAGGAAAGTGCCATTGCCAGGAAGGTCGCCGTCGAGAGAAACCCGACCTGGGCGTTGGAGATGCCCCATTCGGCCATGATTCCCGGCGCGGCGAATCCGATGTTGTATTGCTCGATGATATTGAACAGTCCGCCCAGCGCGATGAGCCCGAGGATCTTGTAGTGAACGGACTTCATGCCGATACCATCCACTATCTCGGACAGCCTCGAATAGACCATATCGGCGGTATCGGCCTTCCCGCCTGTCAACTCGTCGTTGTGTGACAATCTTCGTCTCGATTCTGCTCGCTGAGGCTTGACGGAAAGGCGCCGCGTCTAGGGTGCGAATACCACCCGAAGGCTGCGCACCGAGCTCGGCTCGGGATCGAACCCGAGAGGCAACAGCCATGCCCGGTCGACGTCGGCTCGGCGAAGACTCGCAGCGACGACTGCCCGCTCGATCCGGCTCCGCGCCGCATCGTCCAGGACATCGCTCTCCCGGACCGCCCGACTGATGGCCGACGCCAGTTCCTCGGTCACCTGCCGCTGCTGCTCCCCCGTCACTGCGGCGTCCTCCGACACCCGCGCTGCGGCATCGAGTGCGCTCTCGAACGCCTCCGATGACGGCAGCGAGGAGGTGTCAGTCCGGATTTCCCGTCCGAGTGCAACCTGTTCGCGCAGCTGACGACGTGTCCGATCCCCGATCCAGTCCACACGGTCCTGGATGAAACGGACGAAGTCGGTGACGAGCCGGACCTGTTCGATCGCCTGGGCATCACCGCCGGCATCGACGACCGGGGTGATCACCTCGGTCAACGCTTTGACCGACGCGATCGCCGTGTTGGTCGTGTAATCCATGTCAGACCACCTTCTCGAGGAGTTGTCCCAGCTCGCGGGTCAGGACGGGGACAACACCCTCGAGCCGGGCGAGCAGTACATCCTGGTGCGAGCGGCCGAGTCGTGCCACGCGGTACGAGGTCGCCAGAGTTTTCACGATCGCGTAGTAGCTGCAGAAGACCGAATACCACGTGATGCGAGCGGGATCGACCGCCAGGCCGGATGCCTTCTCGTACTCCTCGAACAGGGCTTCCCTCGGCAACATCCCACTCGCCAGGAACGTCTTCCCGTCCTCGGCATAGTGACCGTAGAGAGGCTGGGTGCAGTACGCGAGATCCGCGTGCCGGTCGCCCAGGTACCCGAGTTCCCAGTCGAGCCAGGCCGTGATGGTCGCCGACTTCTCGTCGAAAAGGAAATTGCCGCTGCGGAAGTCGCCGTGGACGACACTGACACGCTCCGTCACCGGGAGATTCCGTTCGAGCCACCCGGCGGCGACATCCATCAACGGAACGTCCTCGCCGCGATCCTGCTCCCAGATCTGCCGCTCGAAGTTCAGCCTCCACAGCGCACTCTGACTGGTGCCGGCGTCGGGACGGACCAGCGCGTCCGACACGACGTCGGATACGTCCAGGGAATGGAGAGCGGCGAGGTGTTTCACGAATTGCGGTGCAAGCTTGGCCCGTAGTTCGGGACCGAAATTCGTTCCGAGGCCGGATACCTGCCCGGTCCGTGTGGTCTGCGGCTTCGTGACACCGTCGACGAAGTCGCACACCAGCGCCGGCTCGGGGAACTCGTCACCGTACGCATCGAGCCAACGGACCGCCGGTACCGGCAACACCCCGCTCGCCGCGGAGATGAGTTCCGCTTCGGTCTGTTTGAACGTCGCATTCAGCGTCTCGGGCGGATCCATCCGGAGCAGCATGCGGTCCGCGACCGCACCGCGGCCGGGATCGGACCAGTTCAACGTGAACGCCATCTGGATTTTCGACGCACCGCCTGTGAGCCACCGGGTTTCCGTGACCGTGAAGTCGCTCGCAACTCGCTTCTCCAGGAAACTCGTCAGCGCGCTCGTCAACTCCTCCGGGGTCGACCGAGACCAGGGCGGACCACTCCGTCGACGGAACTTCATGTCGAGTGCGATCTGACTGGCTGGATCCGTCGGGAACTCCTGCTTCCCAACGTCGATCATCGCTTCCGTCGGGTGGTCACTTCCTCTTTCCGAACCCACGGTCTCGACTGTCGTCGCCATCGCGCTCACCGACCCCTCGTTCCGGCAGCAAGTCGTCGTGCTGCTCTACCGTGCCGAGAGGTCCGCTCAGCCAGGTACTCGATCCCCCAGGTGTCGGCCATCAGGCCGTAACCGACTCTGCCGTCGAGCTCGTACCGCATCAGAGCCTGGAAGGTCACATAGGACGGGCTGAAGGTGTACCACGGCGCGCTGGCCACCGCCGATCCGTACACCTCGTAGGTCCGACCACGTTCGTCGGTCACCCGGATGCGATTGGATGTCGGAAGCAGGTCCACCTGGCTCCCCTCCATCTCCGCGCTGGTGATCCCGTGCACCTTGCCGGCCTCGTAGACGTATCCGAACCGCAACGGGCCGTAGCTCACCTCGTCGTCGTCATGATTCAGCGCCATCACGAGGTGGATGCCGAAGTTCTCGTCGAAGGGGATGTGCACGTACGAGATCGCGGCCTGGCCGAGTTCGGTTCGGGTGCCCCAGCTGCGGTCCATGCCGCCCATCGAGTCGATGGTGTACTTCTTTCCGCGCAGTTCGAGGGTGCCGGTGACGCGACCGAGGAAGTCGAGATGCCCACCTGCCCACGCATCACCGAGCCCGAGATCGGAATGCTCGGGATCCACCGACAGCAAGGGATTCTCGGATGGGTCGTTCGGGTCCCATGCCGGCATCGAGCCTTCGAGCCGCATGTCCATCGAGCACACACCCGCCAGGCTCTCGTACTCGAAGTGGTAACCGGTCGGCGGTGCGTCGACCTCGACGGACAGTCCGTTCTCCAAGGAGAATTTCACCATCGAGTCCGGGCACGGCACGTGCATGTGCGGATCGGTGAAGTCGACGCCGAACGGATCGGAATTGTGGCCTTGGACCACATTGATCGACGAGATCGTCGCGCCTACGTTCGGTCTTGCCAGAACGTAGATGTTCCCGTAGATCCTCTCCTCCGGGATTGCGAACCAGAATCCGATCGTCTCGGCCCACCTCTTCTGCGCGGGGTCGTTGGGATGGAAGTCGGCATCTTCGGGCTTGATCATATTTCCTGCCTCGTGATTGAAAGTTCTCGGTGTCAGGACATTCGGAGCCGAGGGCGCTCACGCACCCCGGTAGATCGACTTGACGTTCTGGAAACTGCGGAGACCTTCGGGACCGAGTTCGCGGCCGAGGCCACTCGCCTTGACCCCGCCGAACGGCGCCCAGGGATCGTTCGAGTAAGCGTTGATACCCACCGTTCCGGTGCGTATTCGGCACGCGATCTCCTCACCGCGTGCGGGGTCGGAGGTCCACACGGACCCACCGAGTCCGTACACGGAGTCGTTCGCGATCGCGATGGCGTCGTCCTCGTCGCGGTACGGGATCACCGTCAGGATCGGTCCGAAGATCTCCTCCTGAGCGATCGTCGCGGAGTTGTCAACGCCGACGAACACAGTCGGTTCGACGAACCAGCCCGTGTCCAGATCACTCGGCCGTCCGCCACCGGCGGTTACCTCGAAGCCGTCGGCCCGGCCCTTCGCGATGTACCCCTCGACTCTGTCCCGTTGCCTCGCGGACACCAGCGGCCCGATGTGGGTGCTCGCGTCGAGAGGGTTCCCGATCTTCAGTGACTTGACCATGTCGGTCACGCTGTCGACCAGTGCGGTGTAGTTCGACTCGGGCACCAGGATGCGGGTATTGAGCCAGCAGATCTGGCCGTTGTTGAGGAGTGTCGCCGAGAAGAAGGCCTCGGAGTGCTCAGACAGGTCTGCATCGTCCAGTACGATGGCGGCGGACTTGCCGCCGAGTTCGAGAGTCACCGGACGCAGGAGCCGTCCACAGGTCTCGGCGATCGATCGTCCGGCCGCGGTCGAACCGGTGAACGACACCTTGTCGACGCCCGGATGTGCGACCAGGTAGGCACCCACCTCACGTCCGGCCGGCACGATGTTCAGTACACCGGGAGGAAGACCGGCAGCGATCGCGGCCTCGGCCACCGAGAACGCGTCGAACACCGTTTCCTCGGCCGGCTTGAGAACGACCGTGCACCCGGCGGCGAGAGCGGGCGCGAGCTTGAGGAATGTGATCCCCTGGGGAACGTTCCACGGCACGATGGCCGCGACCACGCCGGTGGGGTCGTGGACGACGCGGGTGCTCCCTCCCGCCATGCCGGGGCGTACCTCGTCGGCGACGCCGCCTCTCATCAGGTCCGCGTAGTAGCGCACCAGAATCTCCGGGAAAACCGCCTCGATGCCGTGGGCGACAGTGGTGGGCATACCGTTCTGGATCGTCACCCGGCGCGCGGTCTCGTCGCCGCGTTTCTCGAGTTCGGTCGCGAAGGCGTCCAGGACTTCGCCGCGCCGCTCCGGCGACCAGGTACTCCACCCCTCGGGGTCGTCGAAGGCCCTCCGGGCGGCGGAGACGGCGGCGTCGATGTCCGCTTCCGTGCCCCGAGGCACCGACCCGATGTGCTGTTCGGACAGCGGTGACCGCACTGCGATCAGGTCGTCGCCCTGTGGCTGCGCCCAGGCACCGTCGATGTACAACGTGTCGTACTGAATTTCTGTCACTGTCTTCGTTTTCCCTTCACGAATGGGCGGCTACACGAAGAGCCGCAGGTCCACGTCCGGGACGAGAACGGCCTTGATGACGTCACCACGGTGTTGCGCGGCGATTGCCTCGTTGAGGGCCGACAAGGGAAATCTCGTGATCATCTTGTCGAACGGGAATCGGCCGGCCCGATAGTGCCCGATCAGTTCTGGGATGAACTCGGACGGATCACTGTCCCCTTCGACGATCCCCTTCACCGTCAGCCCCGTTTGCATCGTGCTGACGATGTTCAGCGGAAGGTCGACGGAGAAATCCGAGGGGACACCGACGAGACCGAGGACGGCGTTGCAGCCGACTGCCGCGATGGCGCCGTTTATGACGTCGACGCGGCCGGTGGTGTCGAACACGTAGTCGGCGCCGTCGGGAACGATGCCACGGATCCGTTCGGCCAGGTCACCGTCGACGGTGGGGTCGATGGTGTGCGTCGCCCCCATCTCGGTGGCCATCGCCCGCCGTGCCTCGTGCGGTTCCACGACCATGATCGACGAACAGCCCTGAATACACGCCGCCATGACCGCCGCGAGGCCGACAGGTCCGGCGCCGAGGACCACGAGGCTCGACCCGGCGTGGCATCCCATCGACCTCATGACCGCGCCCGCCCCCGTCTGAAGCCCGCATCCGAGCGGACCCAGTTGCGCCAGGTCCAGGTCGGGATCGACGGCGACGACGTTCCGCGGATTGACCACGGCGTGTGTCGCGAAGGAGGACTGACCGAAGAAGTGGCTGTATACCGGTCCGGCCTCCGACTCGAGCACCCGGGACCCGTCGGGACGCGTCCCGATGTAGTTCTCGACGGCAAAGTCGCGACAGTAGGCGGGGTTGTCGGACTTGCAGGAAGTGCACCGTCCGCAACTGTTGAACGACAGTACGACGTGGTCGCCGGGCGCCACGGTCGCCACCTCGGCGCCGACAGCAGTCACGATTCCGCTGCCCTCGTGCCCGAGCACGATCGGATACGGAAGTCCGTAGATGCCGTCGCGTGCCGCAATGTCGGTGTGGCATATTCCGACACCGCGAATTTCGACGATGATCTCGTCCGGTCGAAGCTCCGCGAGGGATACTTGCTGGAACTGAAATTTCGAATGCGGCTCGCGTGCGAGCGCTGCGATGATGGTCATCTCGCTCCTGATTTCGGGACTATCGCCCTGTGATACCGATCATACTATAGAACTATCGGACCAAAAAGAGCAATGTGGAAATCCCGGGTGAATCAGTACATCGTTGGCGCGAAATACTTTTCGGATAAAGGCCTGTCGGGAGCGAGGTTCGCGACACGACTTACACAGCGTCGGACGGCCTGAGATCACGAACACAAGACTCGATTTTGTCTGCTGCCCTGCGCATCTGGGTGACGACTCCCGATTCCAGGCCGGCCTGCAGTCGGGTTGTGGGCATCGCCACGACCAGAGCGCCGAGAGCCACACCCTCGCCGTTACGCAGGCAGACCGCGACGGAGGACAAGCCGACCTCGACCGTGTCGACCGCTGTCGCGTAACCCTTCTCGGCCACCGCTCGCAGTTCCCTCTGCAGCTGAGCGAACTCCGCCGGCGACAGCCGGGCGGCCGAGAGCGCATGGTCGGACCGATAGAGATCGGCGAGTGCAGTGTCGTCGAGTTGCGCGAGCAGCACCCGGCCGCCGGCCGACGTTCGTGCAGGCGGGACGTGCCCCTGACGATTACCGACCCGGAGCAGCCGCTCCGACTCGACGGCTCCGATCACTCGCGACTCGACCCCGGTCCGCACGACCAGATTCACGGTCTCCCCTGTCAGAGAGGACAGTTCGTGCATCGAGTCGAGGCAGGCGTCGCGGAATGTCCGGGTCCAGGACGAACCGGTGGGCCCGACTCCCATCGACGGCCCTGGTAGGTACCGCCGTGATTCGTCCTGGACGACGAAGCCGTGGTAGACCAACATGGCCAGCAGTCGGTGGGCAGTCGATTCGGCCACGCCAATCTCTTCGGCGGCGTCCTTCAACCGGAGGCTGCCGTGGTCGCGGACTGCGTTCAGCAGCAGAAGCGCATTGTGCACGGACTCGATCATGTAAGTCGGCTTACTGATCGGCCTCGTCCTCATACCGGGATGATAGTCCGACTTCGCAGCATCCGAAAAGGGTCTCCAGCACGCCGCACCCGAGGTTCCGGCGGGTCGCTCAGACGCAGACAAGTCCGCGTGTCTCGGCCTGGAATCGCCCGAACTTCCGATTCAACTCGGACAGATGCCGAGTACTCATGACGACCCCGTAGCCCTCCCGGCCCGCGCAGGTCCAGCGCATCAGGGCGTTGTGCACCATCGCGGTCGGCGCCGCGATCCAGGGCGCCCCGATGTGGGGCGTGGCCTGGAGTCGGAACTTCTTCCCGCGCACATCGGTGACCGTCATGTCGATGCCGGTACACACCATTCCGAGGTGCGTGCTGGTCATCTCCAGTTCGTCGGTGAGGCCGTAGACCTCGCCGTCGTCCAACACGTATCCGTGCGAGAGCTGGAAAGCGTTCGGACTGGCCGCCTCCGGATTCCAGGGACAGATCATGTGGAAGGCGAGGTCTTCACCGAAGGTCGCCGACACGATGTGGTTCGGCTTTCCGGCCTTCATGGGGTCACGCGGTCCCCAGCTCCGATCCATCCGCTCGATGGAATCCACGATGTACTCGCGGCCGCGAACGATCATCGTCCCGGTCGCACGCCCGGTGGCGTCCCCGTGTCCGACGGACTTGCGCGTGCCGGACTCCAGGTCTGCGTGGATGTCGGGGGCCGCGCCTGCCTGCGGGCTGTGCTGCGGATCGTGAATGTCGAACGGGTCCATGAGATTCACCCAGTCGACGTGGATCTCGGTGCCGTCGTCGGCGACGTAGTCGATGCGGAACTTGCGCGGTGCGTCCACCGCATCGATCGACAGTCCGATCGGCGAATCGATCCGCGTGAAGGATGCCGGCGCAGGGAGATGCGGATTCTCGTTGTAGTGCAACAGTTCCGCGCGGGTGTCGGTGAGCGAACCGCAGACCATGACCTGGTTCCACATCACCCCGAGACTGGGACGCACGTTGGTGTAGATCAAGGTGTAGAGATTCGCTTCCGGAATCACAATCGGGAACAGGATCGTCTCGACCCACAGATGGTCGGCCTCAGGGGGGTTCTGGTACTCGAAATGCTTGGCGTCGAATGCCATTGTTCTCATTCCTCAGTTCTGAGTGGTTGGTCTAGTGGGCTCGGATCGTGCAAGCGTGCGCGCCGCGAAGATGCCGGCGATCACGGTGAGTGCGACGACGGCCATCGCGTAGAAGGCCGGGACAGTCGCTCCACCGAGCCCGGCGAGGGCGGCAAGGATGATGGGGGTGGGACCGGCGAAGAGGGTCGTCGACATCTGCCAGCCGAGAGACAGGCCCGTGTACCGGGTGTCGGTCCCGAACATCTCGGTCAGCAGGGGTGTCACTGCGGCGATGTTCGCGGCCACCACGGGGGTCACGACCACCATCGCGGCGACCGCGAGCGCGAGTACACCGCTCGAGAGCATCACGAGGGACGGATAGATCAGCACGATCAACGTGGCCGACGAGACGAGGAGTTGCGGTATCCGTCCCACTCGATCGGACATCCGCGCAAAGGGAAGCACTGCAACGCAATACGCCACCAGTCCGACGAACGTGATCAACTGGGCGTCGGCGGCGGAGAAATCCGTGAACTCCTTCAGCGCGGACGGCATGTAGATGAAGTACAGGGCCATCATGCACGAGTTGGTCGCCGCGATACCGATGCCGATGAGAACCGAGCGGTAGTCCCGTCTCAGCGTCGTGAGCAGCGGCGACTTCTGCACGCGCCCCTCCCGGGAAAGAGCGGTGAATGCCGGGGTCTCCTCGAGCCGGAAGCGGATGTACAGACCGATCAGCCCCAGCGGCAGTGACAGCAGCAAGGGCAGCCGCCACCCCCACGCCGCCATCGACTCGGCTGACAGCGTCCTGGTCAGCACCATCGCCGTTCCCGATCCGAACAACATCGCCCCGCCGACGGTCAGCGAGATGAATCCGACGAAGAACCCGCGCCGCGAAGGCGGCGCGAACTCGGCGATGAGTGATGTCGCTCCACCGTATTCGCCGCCCGCGGAGATTCCCTGCACGAGTCGAAGCGTCATCAGGAGAATCGGTGCGGCGACACCGATCTGGTAGTACGTGGGCAGCAGCCCGATGCCCGCCGTGGCGAGGGTCATGAGAATGATGACGACGGAGAGGACAGTCCGCCTGCCGTACTTGTCCCCCAGCGGCGCGAAGATCACCGCACCGAGGGGGCGTGCCACGAAGCTGGCGGCAAAGGCACCGAAGGTCAACAGCAGGCTGACGAACGAGTTCCCGGTGGGGAAAAAGGCTTGCGCGATGTAGGTCGCCACGTAGCCGTAGATGACGAAATCGTAGTACTCGACAAAGGTTCCGAAACTGGCGGCGGAGATCGCGCGCCGACGCACGGCTGTCGAGACCGTACTGTCGGGGGCGGTGGTGATCACCTCGGATGACATGTTTTCTCCTGATCCATGAGGCAGACGCTGCGTTGGCTAGTGCGCGAGAGGCGTGGCGGCGGTGTCGCCGAGCAGAGAGCGGAGCGGCGGGACCTTATGCGGGTCCGGATCGACACCCTGAGGGAGGAACCACGACCGCTGCAACTCGACGAGTGGTCGTGAGTGTTCGAGCACGATGCGGCTGACCTCGGCGCCCGTGGCCGGGTCAGTGGTTCGCGCCGATCGGATGATCCCGGCAATCGCACGCGTCAACTCGTCCGTGGCCCGGTCGAGTTGTCCGTACTCGGGAACGGCGAGCCGATCGGTGCGGCGCGCATTCTCGAGTGCGTCCGCGAGCAGTGATCGGGCAGTGCGATCGACCTTCTCGTAGCCGCTGAGCCGTTCTGCGAGAGCGAGATATGTTCGGAACTCGTACTGCTTCCGCGGATACTCGTGGTGTGCGCGGTCGCGATAGAAGTCGAGGACGCCGGCGATGACCCTCACCTGCTCTGCGGCCAGCGAGTTCGATTCGCCCAGCGCCGGTGTCACCGTCATGCGGAGGGAGCGGGCGGCAGCGTCGAACGTGTTCGCGGACTTGTTCGCCATCACAAAACCTCCTCGAGATCCTGGCCGAGTTGATGGGCCATCAGGTATCCGGTCGCCTCGAGTCCTGTCAGTAGAACGTCCTGGTGGGTCTTCCCCAGCTTCGAGACGCGGTAGGCCGAGCCCAGCGCGGTGACGACGGACTGGTATTCGTTCAGAATCCGGTAGAACGTCAGTTTGTCCGGATCGACGGTCAGGCCGGATGCCTGCTCGTACATCTCGAAGAGAACGGCGGTCGGCAGCAGTCCGGTCGCCAGGAATTCGGAACCGTCCTCGGACGGATGGCCGAACGGGTACAGCGTCGCCCACGCCAGGTCGCGGTGGCGGTCGCCGAGGAAGCTGCGCTCCCAGTCGAGAATGGCCGTGACGGATCCGGTGTTCTCGTCGAACAGGAAGTTTCCGCCGCGGTAGTCGCCGTGGACGAGACTGACACGGTCGAGAACAGG
>Ga0247825_10002527_pt1 | contig 12053 bp, 10 predicted proteins | sample 13C_Vanillin_Day_FD_194413 | JGI IMG/M metagenome (GOLD analysis project Ga0247825, IMG submission 194413) | Soil microbial communities from agricultural site in Penn Yan, New York, United States - 13C_Vanillin_Day48 | ecosystem: Environmental > Terrestrial > Soil > Agricultural land | place...
CGGGGATGGGGTGCAAGCACGAGACGCCGGTGCGTGAGCCGGTGGTGCGAGCGCTGTGCTTCTCGGAGCTGCCGGCGACGATGAAGGTGGTGTCTCCGGCGGTGTGGAAGCCGGAGACGCTCTTCCAGCTGCTCATCAACGGGTACGAGCCGTCGACGGGCCGGGTGTCCCAGCCTCCCACGGACTGCATGGGCACGCCGATCCTCTTCCAGGATCCAGCCCCGGGAGACTGCACCGAGGTGTCGCCTCCGGGCACGCCGCTGCCGCTGCAGCCGCTGACAGTGGACGAGATGATCGTCACGGAGATGCGGCTGGATCTGAAGCTGGTGTGGGCGATCGTCCGGCGGTTCTCGAATGGCGAGGCGCTGGGGCCGGTGGCGCTGGTGGAGGCCACGCCGCGCGGGCTCTCGGTGCGGGCGCTGGGGACGCTGAAGGCGTTTCCGAAGAGCGCGCGGCTGCGGCTGGAGCGGATCAGCGGGACGGAGGTGCTGCTGGTGGATGGGGAGCGGTGCTGGGGCGAGGACGAGAAGAAGATCTGCCAGCGCTCGGTGCGGATGATGCCGCTGCGAGGCAACCGCTTCGTGGCGGAGACGCTGGCGGGGCCGGATGGCAAGTGCATGCAGGCGGCGAACGTGGCGCTGAGCCGCACGGCCACGCAGACGCTGCCCAGCCGGTGGGTTCGCAAGTACGAGTACACCTCGGCGCTCACGGTGGCGCCGAACGGCATCCGCGTGGCCGAGCAGATCACCGCGAAGGACAGCGATCCGAAGCAGCCCACCTCGCCGCCGAGGATGTACCGCAAGGCGCAGGACGAGCGGCTGATCCAGGTGCACCAGTCCGGGATGAAGGTGGACAAGCCCTCGGTGTGGAGGCAGCTCGTGGAGCCCGGGGCGACCGAGGTGCTGCCTGAGTAGGCATGCTCGGGCGGCTGCGAGGCCAGCTCACTCCGCCCATGTCGTGAGCGTGCCCCCCTCCACGAGCCACCTCTCGGTGGTGCACCTGCGCGCGAAGTGCGTGTCGTGCGTCACCAGCAGCAGGGCGCCCGGGTAGTCGCGCAGGGCTGTCTCCAGGCGCTCGATGGAGGGCAGATCCAGGTGGTTGGTGGGCTCGTCCAGCACCAGCGCCCAGGCGTGCTGCCCCAGCCCCTGCGCAATCAGCAGCTTGCGCGCCTCGCCCGGCGAGGGCTGCTCCGAGGCCAGCAGCCGCTCCGGATCCACTCCCAGCGCGGCCACCAGTGACAGCACTCGCCCCCGCTGCTCGGGAGGCAACCCCCGGACCGTCTCGAGCGCCGCCCGAGTCTCCTCCGCTCCCAGGTCCTGGGGCAGGTACAGCACCCGCTCCAGCGGTACTCGCGAGTGTGTCAGCAGGGCACGCAGCAACGTCGTCTTGCCGGCCCCGTTTGGCCCCTCGATCCGGATGCGGCTCTCCCGTCCCACGGCGAGCGTCACTGGCCCCAGCAACTCGACGTCCCCCGCGCGCAGCGGCTCGTTCTCCAGGGTGAAGAGCCACGGGTTGGGGGAGCGCACATAGTCCACGAAGACCGAGCGCCCCACTGTCTTGTCCACCTGGAATTCACCGATGGCCGCTGACGCTCGCTCCTCCTCGCGCCGGAGCACTTCCACGCGCCGGCCATGCTGCGCCTCCGCCCAGCCCGCTACGACTTTCGCTCCCATGGAGCGAGCATCGTTGTCGTTCTTGTCCTTCATCCGCCGGCCGGCGTTTCGCGCGGCCGAGGCTGACTGTTGATCCCGGCGAGCCTGATCGAGCTGCCGCGCCACGCGCCGGTGCTCCTCCTGCGCCTGATGCCGAGCAGTGATCTGGCCCTCTCGCTCGGCCTCCCAGTGCTGCCGCGCGGCGGTGTACGCACCGGGCCACAGGCGCGCCTCGCCTGCGTGCACGCGCAGCGTCGCCGTCGTCAGCTCCTCCAGCACCGTTCGATCATGCGACACGACGACGCCGATGCCGCGGAACCGGCGCAGCGCGGAGATGAGCCACCCGCGAGCCTGGGCGTCCAGGTGGTTGGTGGGCTCGTCCAGCAGCAGCACGTCCGGCTCGCTCGCGAGCGCCGCGCCGATCTGCCACCGCTTGCGCTCGCCCGGCGACAGCGTGGGCCAGCGCTCCAACGCTCCGGGATCCAACCCGAGCTGGCCGAGCACCCGCCGCGACACCGAGTCCCAGGCCTCCGCGAACGCGGTGATCTCGGGGCTCAGCGCCTCCACGCTCTGTGGACAGAGGCGAATGATCGGATCCGGGGGCTCGTACTGGAAGTGGCCCTCGCCAGGCTCCAGCGCTCTGGCAAGCAGCTGCAGCAGGGTGGACTTGCCAGCGCCGTTGGCACCGACGAGACCCGTCCAGCCAGGCGCGAGATGGAACTCCACGCCGGTGAGCAGGGGAACAGCATCTGAGAAGGAAAAGGACACGCCGTGCGCGCGAAGGGATGACATGAAGGGAACACCTGAATCCGGCCAAGCCCGCAGGGCTCGGCGTGTGGGAAGGCTCTAGGGCCGCGGATTTCAGGCGTTCAGCTTCACTGGCGTTTCAGACCTCGCGCAGGGTGAGACGGCACAGATATAGACGCCGGCCGTCTCGTGTGCAACCCCTGGTCTGCGCAAGTGATTCCCTTCGCTCTCAAAACTGCGGCGCTGGAGCCGCTTGCAGCTGGCGCGACAGCCTCCACGCACCCACGGAGGCGAACAGCGCCGCGATCATCCCCAGCAGCAGCGCGAGCACGATGTTGTGCAACGCCTCCTGCACGCCGTAGGCGATGAGCATGGGGTCATGGCCCGCCGCAGGGCCACCATAGTGGCTCAGGCATGCCATCAGCCCTGTGACGAAGCCGAGGCTCCCCGCAATCAACGTGAACACACCGAGCGACAGCATGAGCGGCACGTACCGCCGCTCCGGCTTGAGGGCATAGAGGATGCTGGCCACAAGCAGTCCCAGCCCAGCCAACAGCGTGGGATACATGCCCCACCCACCTGCGACGAAGAAATCCGACATGGTGAACCTCCCGACTGCAGTGTTCCGCGGCTCAGACACCGCCGCACGAAGCAGGTTCCCAGGCCGGTGGTGCGGGGTGTTGCGTTGACCCCGGAAAACCCGGATGTCTATGCTGCAGGCATGCACCTAGATCCTTCCTCCGAGACCCCCAAGCTTCGGCCGTTCACGCTCGCAACGCGCGGGCCTCAGTTCGATCCCCGTGAGTATGCCGAGGCCCGTCAGGTCGCGGATGAAGAGGCGCGCAGGTGGGCGCTCTCCATCGGGATCGACACCTCCATCACCACTGTCGCGGGGACGACCAACTGCGAAAAGCAGTGCACCGTGAGGATCGACACGGGCGGTCCCAAGAATCCGGATCACAAGATGGAGACGGGGACGGACACGGTCATCGACGACACGTGGGACGGTCCGCCGCAGGGCTGAGACAGCAGACAGGCACATTCCGTGGACAAGCGCACGGTCGTCATCCTCTCTGATCGGGGGGACTGGCACGCTCAGGCTGTCTCTGCGGCACTGACACGGCTCGGGCTGGCCCGTTCGCTCATCATCGATACCACCACGCTGGCGAGGGAGGGCTCCTTGTCCGTCGAGCCCTCCTCGGAAGGCGTGGGCGTCCGATGGAGGTCGGGCGGCGAGGCGCTCGACGCGCCCGTGGCGGGGCTTTGGTGGCGCCGCCCGGGAGTCATCCAGCTCGACGCACTGTCACGGGCGGACCGTGAGTTCGCGTGGCAGGAGTGGGCGGATGCGATGGACGGGTTCATCTCCGCCGCCGCGCCCATCATCATCAACCGCCCCTGGGCGGAGCGGCAGGCGAGCAGGAAGACGCTTCAGCTTCAGATGGCAGCCACGTGTGGCCTCGAGTTCCCTCGGACGTTGATCACGAACGACGCCGAACAGGCGAAGGCTTTCTTCCTGGAACTGGACGGCCGCGTCGTGGTCAAGGCGTTCCGCTCGCCCCGGGACGAGGTGGTGGAGACGCGCCGGGTCAAGCTCGAGGACTTCCAGCACAAGGAGAGCCTCCAGGTGACTCCCGCCATCTTTCAGGAGTTCGTCCCGGGAGACTCGGACCTGCGCGTGGTGGGGATTGGCGAGCACCTGTTCGCGGGCCGTATCCGTCCCAAGCAGCAGCTGGTCGACTTTCGCATGGCGGCCCGGCCGGAGATGGAGCGCTTCGAGCTGGATGCGCAAACGGCCGCGGGGCTGCGGCGGATGATGCGGGAGTTCGGGATCACCTACTGCGCCGCCGACTTCCGGCTGAGAGACGACGGCCGGCCCATCTTCCTGGAGCTCAACCCGGGCGGGCAGTACCTGTTCGTCGAGATGGGCACCGGCTATCCCATTACGGATGCCCTGGCACGCGCGTTGGTGGGCGAGGGCTGAGCTCCAGGCGGCTACTCCACGCGGTGCGAGACGGGCTCCTCCCCCCGCTTGCGCGCCTCCTCATCTTCTTCCGGAGAGTGCGCCTCGGGTTCGGGCTCCAGGCGGGCCTGCCGCTCGCTGGCCTCCCATGACTCGGCGGCGTCCCGGGCGTGCACTCGCGAGGCGGCCTCGTCATCCTGCTGGCCCGTCCAGGTGGTGTGCCCGCCCGCGAAGCCCTCCAAGGGACGCGGGCCTCGCTGGGCCTCGACCTCCAGATCCTTCTGCTCCTGCTCGCGCAACCGCTGCCGCTCCTGCTCCCGCTCCCGCTGGTGCTGCTTCTCCATCGGATCGTTGGCCATGGCCGGCACCTCCTGCTCCAAGGTGCGAACCACCACCGCTCGTGTCATCCGAGGGCCAGGCCGTGCGGCCGTGGGTCGACCGGGGGAGCATGGGGCCAGCGGGCCCGCTGCTTACGGGGAGCCCGCGACGGTCATCATCCAGGAGCGCAGGGCCTGCGTGTCCGTGGGCAGGTCATCCAGCCACAGCCGCAGGGTCCCATCCCAACTGATGGAGGCGAGGTGGTGGTCATAGGCTGGCGTGCCCACCACATCGCCATGCAGCGCGAGCCGCTCCTCCAGCGTCGTCTTCTCGCCGATGACGTCCGCCAGCGAGCGGCCGGAGACGAGCTTCATCGCGTAGAAGGGCGAGCCCGTGCTCCAGCGTCCGGCCTCGTAGACGGGAACGATGGAGGGGTGCTGGAGGCGGGCGGTGATGAGCGCCTCGGTGATGAAGGGAGACAGCAGGCTACTCGTCCTGCTGCGGGAACGGCGGCGGATTGCGCCGCACGGGCACGGGCTGGGACTGCGGCTGTCCCACGGTGCGCGCCATGGCCTGGGCGCTCAGGGCCGCCGCGGACGTCCCGGGACGGGAGGCAAGAGCCAGATCCCCCTCCCTGGCGAACAGCTCCTTGAGCATGCCTACGCTGCCCAGCGCCGCGCTGGCCTCGTACGGAACGAACACCTTGTTGCTGCCCTTGCCCAGCTCCTGCAGCGTCTCCAGGTAGCGCAGCGCCAGCACCTCGGGCGTGGCCTTGCCCTCGTTCACCGCCTCGAACACCAGCCGCGTGGCCTCGGCCTTTGCCTCCGCCTCCAGCACCACCGCGCGCTTGTGGCCCTCGGCGCGAGCCACCTCGGCGTCGCGCTCCGCCTCGGCGCGCAGGATCCGCGAGATCTTCTCGCCCTCGGCCTGGAGGATCGCCGCGGACTTGTCGCCCTCGGCCTTGGTCACCTCGGCGCGGCGCTCGCGCTCGGCCGTCATCTGCTTGGCCATGGCCTCCTTGATGGCCTGGGGCGGCTCGATCTCGCGCAGCTCTACGCGCGTCACCTTCACGCCCCACTTCTCCGTGGCGTCATCCAGCACCATGCGCAGCTTGGTGTTCACCGTCTCGCGGCTGGTCAGCGTCTGGTCCAGCGTCAGCCCGCCCATGATGTTGCGCAGGTTCGTCATCGTCAGCTGCTCGATGGCCAGCGCCAGGTTCTCCACCTGGTAGAGCGCCTTCGCCGGATCGACGATCTGGTAGTAGATGACCGAGCCCACCTCCATCGTCACGTTGTCATGGGTGATGACCTGCACGGTCTCGAAGCCCATGACCTGCTCGCGCAGATCCACCAGGTTGCTGCGCATGTAGCGGTTGCCGGTGCGCATCTCGATGGCGCGGGGGCTGTCGAAGAACGGGATCAGGATGTTCAGGCCGCTGTGCGCCACGTGGTGGAACTTCCCCAAGCGCTCGACCACCATCACCTTGGCCTGCGGGACGATCCGGATGCCGGTGACCAGGGCGAAGCCCGCCGCCAGCGCCGCGCCAATGAGCAACACCGTCATGAACGTCATTTCACTCTCTCTTTCTTCTGCGCCACGGTGGACGCGGAAACCTCGAGCGACGCGGAGGGGCGCCGCACCCACAGCTTGAGTCCTTCCACCTGCTCGACGGTGACGCGCTCTCCTTCGGCCACCGGGCCCGACAACGAGCGCGCCGTCCATAGCTCGCCGTTGATCCGTACGGTACCGCCATGCGGGTCCGAGAGCGCCTCGGTGACCACCGCCTCCTGGCCCACCATGGCCTCCACGCCCGTCTTCAGGGTGGAGGCCGAGCGCATGAGCGCTTCCTTGAAGATCGTCCGGGAGGCCGCGAACAGCGCCACGGACACCACCGTGAAGAGCAAGAGCTGAAGGTTGAGCCCCATCCCCAGGGCCGCGACGAGCGCCGCTGCCAGCGACCCAATGGCAAACCAGAGCGTGACGAAGCTGGAGGTCTTCATCTCCAGGACGCCAAACCCCAGCGCAGCGATGATCCAGAGCTGCCAGACGGTGGGAGTCAGATCCATATCGGGCCCCTGTTTGGCAGTGGGCTGCGCATCCTGTCAAACCAGTCCGGCGCACTTGTGATCTTTAGATGCGCGTCTGAACGCACGTGCAGTAAAGTAGGGGTGTGTACGCCGAGCTGGTCTGCCGCTCCAACTTCACCTTCCTTCGAGGCGCCTCGCACCCCGAGGAGCTCGTGGCGACCGCCGCGCGGCTGGGGCTGCAGGCGCTGGCGCTCACGGATGCGGACGGGCTGTACGGCGTGGTGAAGGCGCACCTGGCCGCGAAGGAGCATGGCCTCAAGCTGATCCTCGGCACCGAGCTGACGCTGATGGACGGGCCGCCGGTGGTCATCTACGCCATGGACTCGGGCGGCTACGCCAACATGTGCCGGCTGGTGTCGGCCAGCCGGATGAGCCACCCCAAGGGCGAGGCGGGGCTGCCCTGGCGCACGGTGGCCGAGCACTCCAAAGGGCTGATGGCGCTCCTGCCGAACCCGGCGCCCGCCGAGCAGGTGGCGCCGCTGGCGGAGGCCTTCCCCGGGCGCTTCCACGTGGGGCTGTGCCGCACGCTGTCCGCGGGAGACAAGGCCCGCGAGGCCCAGGCCGAGGCCCTGGCGCGCTCTCTCGGAGTGCCCCTGTGCGCGCACAACGATGTGCACACCCACCACCGGCGCCGCCAGCCGCTCCAGGATGTGCTGACGTCCATCCGCCACAAGACGACGGTGGACAAGGCAGGCACGCGGCTGCTGCCCAACGCCGAGCGCACCCTGAAGTCACCCGCGGAGCTGGCGCGGCTGTTCCGGGACAGGCCCGAGGCGCTGGAGCGCTCGGTGGAGATCGCCAGCCGCTGCCACGCCACGCTGGACGACCTGCGCTACCAATTCTCCCAGGAGGATCTGCCGCCCGGGCGCACCGCCATGGAGCACCTGCGGGTGCTCACCGAGGAGGGGCTCGCGGTGCGCTACCCGGGGAGCGTGCCGCAGGATGTCCGCAAGCAGATCGAGCACGAGCTGCGGCTCATCGAGGCGCTGGACTTCCCCGGCTACTTCCTGGCGCTCTGGGACATCGTCCACTTCGCGCGCTCGCGAGGCATCCTGTGCCAGGGGCGCGGGAGCGCGGCGAACTCGGCGGTCTGCTACGCGCTGCAGATCACGGCGATCGATCCGGTGCGCATGGGGCTGCTCTTCGAGCGCTTCCTGAGCATGGAGCGCAAGGAGCCGCCCGACATCGACGTGGACTTCGAGCACGAGCGCCGCGAGGAGGTGCTTCAGTACGTCTACGAGAAGCACGGACGGCACCGCGCGGGCATGGTCTGCGAGATGATCTGCTACCGGGGGCGGCTGGCCCTGCGCGAGGTGGGCAAGGCGCTGGGGCTGTCGCTGGATCAGGTGGACAGGCTCTCGAAGGTGTCGGCGGCCTATGGCTTCGACGTCACGCCGGAGGTGCTGGCCGAGGCGGGGCTGTCCGCCTTCGACAGCCGGGTGCGGCAGACTCTCACGCTGGCGCAGGAGATCGAGGGCTTCCCGCGCCACCTGTCCATCCATGTGGGGGGCTTCGTGATCACCCACGAGCCGCTGGTGGAGCTGGTCCCCGTGGAGAACGCGGCGATGAAGGGCCGCACCGTCATCCAATGGGAGAAGGATGACACCAACGCGCTGGGCCTGCTGAAGGTGGATCTGCTGGCGCTGGGCATGCTCACGGCGGTGGCCAAGTGCCTGAAGCTCATCCGCGAGCACTTCGGCCGGGAGCTGTCGCTGGCGACGATCCCTCCGGAGGATCCGAAGGTCTACGACATGCTGTGCGAGGCGGATACGGTGGGCGTGTTCCAGATCGAGAGCCGCGCGCAGATGAGCATGCTGCCGAGGCTCAAGCCGCGCACCTTCTATGATCTGGTGATCGAGATCGCCCTCATCCGCCCGGGGCCGATCGTGGGCAACATGGTGCACCCGTACCTGCGGCGGCGGGACGGCAAGGAGGTGCCCGCGTACCCGACGCCCGAGGTGCGCGCCATCCTTGAGAAGACGCTGGGCGTGCCGCTCTTCCAGGAGCAGGCCATGAAGCTGGCCATGGTGGCCGGAGGCTTCACGGCGGGCGAGGCGGACGGCCTGCGGCGGGCGCTGGGGCACAAGCGCGCCGAGCAGCTGCTGGAGCCCTACCGCATGCGCTTCGTGGAGGGCGGGGAGAAGCGGGGCTACTCGCGCCAGTACATGGAGGAGCTCTTCGAGCAGTTCCGCGGCTTCGCCCACTACGGCTTCCCGGAGTCCCACTCGGCGTCGTTCGCGCTGATCGCCTATGCCTCCTCGTGGCTCAAGCGCCACTACCCGCAGGCCTTCTGCGCGGCGCTGCTCAACTCGCAGCCCATGGGCTTCTACGCGCCGCACACGCTGGTGGCGGACGCCAAGCGCCACGGGGTGGAGGTGCGGCCGGTGGACGCGCGACACTCGGACTGGGACTGCACGTTGGAGGAGGGTGGGGCGCTGCGGCTGGGGCTGCGCATGGTGCGCGGGCTGAACGAGACAGCCGGGCGGCGCGTGGCGGCCGCGCGCGGCCAGGGCTACGCGAGCGTGGGCGAGCTGGCACGGCGGGCTCGCATCCCTCGCCACGAGCTGACGCGGCTGGCGCTGGCGGGAGCGCTGGCCTCGCTCTGCGGCTCGCGGCGGCAGGCGCTCTGGGAGATCCAGGCCCTGGGCCCGCTCGATGAGGATGATCTGTTCTTCGGAATGCCCATGGACGGCACGAAGGTGGAGCTGCCGCCCATGAGCGTGGCCGAGCGGGTGGAGGCGGACTTCGAGACGGTGGGCCTGTCGCTGGAGAAGCACCCGCTGGAGCTGCTGCGCCCGGCGCTGCGAAAGATGGGCGCGGTGTCCGCGGAGGGGCTCAAGAAGGTGGCCTCGGGGCGGCGCGTGGCGGTGGGCGGCATGCTCATCACCCGCCAGCGTCCGCCCACGGCCAAGGGCATGTGCTTCATCTCCCTGGAGGACGAGACGGGGATCGCCAACTTGGTGGTGCCCCCGGACGTGTACGAGCGCTGCCGCAGCGACATCCACGCAGCCCTCTTCATCGTGGGCGAAGGTGTGCTGGAGCGCACCGGCAAGGTGCTCAACGTGAAGACACAGCGCGTGGTGGCCCTGGAGGGGCTGCTGCGCTGATGCGCTGAGTCACGCGCTCGTCAACCTGGTTGCGTGCACGGGTTAGCCTATTTATTGGCGCAGTGCGTTGCTTGCTGTTTGTGGGCGATAGAAGGGTTTTTCCTGGAAGTAAGCAGCGGCCTGTTTGTACCCTGCGCGCCTCCCATATCCCCCGGGAGTCTTAGGAGGCAGTTCATGTCCCTTCGTTTCAATCTGCGCGGTGCGACCGCGGCCTGTGCGCTGGCCGCCACCGTGGTGAGCGGCTCCGCAGCCGCCAGCACCATCAACCAGAACACCTCGTGGACAATCGATCGTGCTGGCACGACGACCAAGTACCGCGTGGTGGCCTACGGCGACTCGATCTTCGCCGGCTACAACGGCAGCCTGTTCAGCGTGGCCCGCCGTGCCGCGCCGTACACCAGCGGCGAGTACCTGGGCGCGAAGTGGAACGCCGACATCGAGGTGGTGCGCCGCACCAAGTCGGGCGCCAAGGCCGACGACATCTATAACAACAAGATCGTCGCCGAGCGCTCGTACATGCAGGCCACCAACACGCGCGTGGTGGTGTTCGAGATGTGCGGCAACGACTACCTGCAGGCGCGCTCCGCGTTCAAGGATCAGACGGGTACGTGCAACTACTCTGTCCTGGACACGGCGCTGGCCAACTGCACCACGTACACGCAGCGGGCCATGCAGGCCATCAACCAGTACGCGACGACGGCCAGGTCCAAGGTCGTCATGAACATCTACTACCCGGGCTTCAACGCGGACAACGTGCAGACCGCCTGCACGGACTCGACCACGGGGACGAAGGTGAACCGGCGCGACAAGTTCCTGCCGTACCTGGCCAAGAGCAACTGGCGCACCTGCAACCTGGCGGCGCAGAACGGCTTCCACTGCGCGGACGCGTTCGCCGAGAGCATGGCGGCTGACTATGACTCCAATGGCGATGGCCTGGTCGACGCGGACGCGATCCGTTGGCGTGCCGGTGAGAGCGAGACGGACTACGTCAACCGCATCCTCTCGCTGAAGTCGACCCTGCGCGACTCCAACACGAAGTTCGTCAACGCGAGCACCAGCTACGACTACCTCCAGTCGGACGACACCCACCAGACCTACTACAGCGGCACCATCGGTACGGGCTCGGGCACGGCGACGCCGAACTTCACGGACGCGCAGCTCGTGGGTGGCAAGAACCCCGTGTGGAACCAGACGGGCCACGAGCGGACTGGCTGGTCGCTCTCCACGTACAACCCGGCCACTCCGTAGTGGGCTGACGAGGTGAGGCCCCGCTCTGTGTGGGGGCTCATCCAGGGCGCGCTCTGCTCCTCTTGGGGAGTGGGGCGCGCCTTTGTCTTTGCGGGCCTCAGCCCAGGAAGCGGTCGGCCATGAGGGCCGGGAAAGCGACGTAGTACACGAGCCGGCACAGCCACTCGGCGGCGAGCCGGACGCCGCGCGAGCTGGAGGGCAGCAGCCAGGTGAAGGCGAAGGCCAGGATCTCGGCGAGGATCCGCCAGAAGGCGGCGTACAGCAGCAGGCCGGTGGTGAAGCTGGCCCAGTAGAGCGCGAAGGTCCGCAGATAGGCGGTGAGCCCGAGCACGTCGTACTCACCGAACGACCCGCCGTAGGTGATGATCTGATGCGCCCGGAACATGATGCCGGTGGGGATCAGCGGGATCAGGCCGAACTTGAAGGCCGGCTTGTCGAAGAACCGGGGCCGCCAGTCATGCCGGGCTTGTCCAAAGCGGTGGCTGGGGTGCCCAGCTGCGGAGCTCGCTGAGGGCAGTGCCGCGCCCAGCTGGGTGAGCAGCGGAGCGGGGGCCGCGAGCTGGAGGCGGTACTGGAAGCGTCTGCCTGACTTCATCCGCAGCGCCAGACCGGAGCCTGGGAGCGGAAGTTTCCACGGCTCGATGCTGGCGACGGACTCGAAGGGGATCTCGAAGCGCACGTCGCGAAGCTGGAGCACGAGTCGCGTGGGCTCCACGAGGAGGGTCGCCGCCGTGAGGCGCCGGAGCAGCCACACGAGCACCAGGGGCAGGAGCGAGAGCACCCCCATCCGCAGCACCAGCTCGAGTGGGGTGAAGGCATCGAGGCCCTCGAGGAGCCCAAGGAGGGAGACGGCGACAAGGTAGAGCAGGTTGCCCGCGCTCAGAGCCTGGGCCGCGGTGGCGAGGAGCCGAAGGGCGGGCCGCCAGGCGTGGAC
>Ga0247825_10002528_pt1 | contig 12053 bp, 10 predicted proteins | sample 13C_Vanillin_Day_FD_194413 | JGI IMG/M metagenome (GOLD analysis project Ga0247825, IMG submission 194413) | Soil microbial communities from agricultural site in Penn Yan, New York, United States - 13C_Vanillin_Day48 | ecosystem: Environmental > Terrestrial > Soil > Agricultural land | place...
GCGCGTCGCGCGGATGGATCAGCAGGAGCACGCCGATGTCCTTGTCGATCTCCTTGGCGCTGACCGGCACCTCTTTCACTTCGAAGTCGCGCTTGAGCTCGTTGGCGAGCACCCACGGCTCGGAGCTCTGGCGCGTGAACGGGTTGAACTTCTCGCCCATCACCGGCAGCCCCGCCATCAGGCCGATCTTCGGCCGCTCGGGGTTGCCGACGCGCGCGATGGCGCGGATGAGGTCGTACTCGAGCAGGCGCTCGCGCTGCGGCGAGACCGCCGGGATCGACTGCTTGCGGTCGAGCTGGCTCACCGCGATGCCGAGGTAGAACTGCTCTCCGTTGAAGAGCTGCTGCGGCTCGATGCCCTCGAGCTGCGCCGCGTCCTCCTCTTCCGAGTCGGGCTTGGGGTTGTAGCGCTCGACGATGAGGTTCGCGCCCGCCGCCTGCTTGAACTCGCGCACCGTGTCCTCGACGCGCTGGGCGAAGCCGCGCAGCTGCACCGGCACGCTCTCGCCCTGCGAGATGTACAGCTTGACCTTCACCGGCGAGTGCAGAGCGCGCAGGATCTTGCGCGTGCCGGGCGACAGCGTGTAGAGGTCGCCCTCGGTGAGGTCGACGCGGGCGGGCACGCGCGAGACCAGGAAATTCACCGCAACCAACAGGAGCAGCAGGGCTGCGAGGCCCACTGCCGAATAGAGGAGAGGCTCGTATTTCTTGGATTTCATGTCAACCGGCCTGCCTTTAGCCCGCTCTATGCCCGCGGATGATCAGGCCGGTTGCGAACAGCGCGAAGCCGATCACCGAAAGGAAGAACACCAGGTCGCGCAGGTCGATCACGCCGCGCTGGAAGTTGTCGAAGTGCGTGACCACGGAGAACGCCGCCACGGTGTCGATCACCGCCGGATTCGCCCAGCGGGTGAGGAGATCGGTCACCGGATTGAACCCGGCGAGGATCAGGAAGAGGCACAGCACCACCGAGAGGATGAACGCCACCACCTGGTTGCGCGTCATCGCCGAGGTCATGCACGCGACGGCGAGGTAGGCGCCGGCGAGGAAGAAGCTGCCGAGGTAGCCGGCGATGATCATGCCGTTGTCAGGCTCGCCGAGTATGTTTACGGTGATGATCGCGGGGAAGGTGAGCGCCAGCGCCACGCCGATGAAGACCCACGAGGCGACGAACTTGGCGACGATCGCCTGCCAGGGCGCCACCGGCATGGTGAGCAGCAGCTCGAGCGTCCCGGAACGGCGCTCCTCGGCCCACAGGCGCATGCCGACCGCAGGCACCAGCACCAGATAGAGCCAGGGGTGCCAGCCGAAGAAGGAAGCGAGGCTCGCCTCGCCGCGCTCGAAGAAGCTGCCGGCGGTGAAGGTGAAGAACCCGGTGAGGAGCAGGAAGATCACCAGGAAGACGTAGGCCACCGGCGAGCTGAAATAGCTCGTCAGCTCGCGTTTCACGATGGTCCAGACGTTTCTCATTTCTTGACCGTGTCGGGCAGCGTGATGCGGCGGAACACCTCGTCGAGCTCGCCGCGCTCGCTGTACATGCCCTCGACCTTCCAGCCGTGGAGGTTGACCATCTCGACCACCTCCTGGGCGAGCTGCGCCATCCTCGACTTGTCCTTCGGATAGATGCGGAAGGCGCCGTTCAGCTTCTCCACCCGCCCGAGCTCCGAGAGGCGCTCGGCGGTGGCGCCGCGCGCCTGCAGCGTAACGGCGCCGGCGAGCTCGGACATGGCGCGCAGCTCCTCGGGCGTGCCGTTGGCGACGATCTTGCCGCGGTCGATGATGATCGCCCGGGTGCAGGCGGCGTCCACTTCTTCCAGGATGTGGGTGGAAAAGACGATCGCCTTCTTGCGGCCGAGCTCGCGGATGAGATTCCTCACCTCGTGCTTCTGGTTCGGGTCGAGCCCGTCGGTCGGCTCGTCCATGACGAGCACCTCGGGATCGTGGATCAGCGCCTGCGCGAGGCAGGTGCGGTGCTTGTAGCCCTTGGACAGGGTGTCGATCGATTGGCGCAGGACCGAGTCGAGGAAGCACAGCTCGACCACCCGGTTGATCGCCTTGCGCCGCGCGCCGCCCGAAAGGCCGCGCAGCTCGGCGGCGAAGCGCAGGAAACCTTGCACCGTCATGTCAGGATAGGACGCCGCGTTCTCCGGGAGGTAGCCGATGAGCCGCTTCGCCTCGAGCGGCGATTCGGCCACGTCGTAGCCCCCCACGCTCACGCTTCCCTCGGTCGGCGGCATGAAGCCGGTGATCATCCGCATGGTGGTCGACTTGCCGGCTCCGTTGGGGCCGAGGAAGCCGAGGACTTCGCCGCGCTCGACGGTAAACGAGATCCCGTCGACCGCCCGCTTGGTCCCGAAGGACTTCACGAGGTTGTCGATCCTGATCATCGCCGCGCCAGTGGGCGTAACTGCGGGCGTAACTTCGGGGGTGGCGTCGTCTGAGTTCAAGGGGGCGGATTATCGCCCAAAATTGCGGCCGCGCCGGCCGTGGAAAGCTCAAGGTGCGCTTTTTGCGTTACAGTTTTTCCTTCTTTCCCTATTCCCCTACCCGCCTCAGGAGAAACTCAATGGCCGCATTCCGGTATATGCGCGATTCCGCGTTCGCGTCGCTGCTCATCCTCGCCTGCTCGGGCGCGCTTGCGCAGACCCAGACGCAAAGCTACGAGCCGACCGTCGGACAGGAAGGCAAGGACGTCGTCTGGGTGCCCACGCCCCAGGCGCTGGTCGACAAGATGCTCGACATGGCGAAGCTGACGCCGAACGACTACGTCATTGATCTCGGCTCCGGCGACGGGCGCACCGTCATCACCGCGGCGAAGCGCGGCGCCCGCGCGCACGGCATCGAGTACAACCCCGACATGGTGGAGCTCTCCAAGCGCAACGCGACCAAGGCGGGCGTGAACGGCAAGGCGACCTTCGAGCGCGCCGACCTCTTCAAGAGCGATTTCTCGAAGGCCAACGTCATCACCATGTTCCTTCTGCCCGACATCAACATCAAGCTGCGGCCGCAGATCCTCAACATGAAGCCCGGCACCCGCGTGGTCTCCAACAGCTTCACCATGGGCGACTGGAACGCCGACGAGACCTCCTCGGTCGGCGAGGGCTGCAGCTCCTGGTGCACCGCCTACCTCTGGATCGTTCCCGCCAAGGTGGACGGGACCTGGAAGCTGCCGCAGGGCGAGCTCGCGCTCAAGCAGGAGTTCCAGATGCTCTCCGGCACGCTGCGCGCCGACGGCAAGACCGTCCCGCTGCGCGAGGCCAGGATGCGCGGCAACGAGATCGTCTTTACCGCCGGCGGCGTGCAGTACCGCGGCACGGTCAACGGCACCAAGATGGAAGGCTCGAGCCCCAGCGGCGCCTGGAGCGCCACCCGGGGAGGCTAGCCATGCGTTCTGCCCTCAGCAGAGGCCTTCTCGCCTCTGCCGCGCTCGCGATCGCGAGCGCCGCCTTGGCGCAGCCTGCCCTGAAGATGATGATTCCCGCCAATCCGGGGGGCGGCTGGGACCAGACCGGGCGCAGCCTCGCCGCGGCGATGCAAAGCGCCAAGCTCGTCTCGGGGGTGCAGTTCGACAACAAGGGCGGCGCCGCCGGGACCATCGGGCTTGCGCAGTTCGTGAACTCGTCCAAGGGCGACCCGAACGCGGTGATGGTCGGCGGCATGGTCATGGTCGGAGGCATCATCCTCAACAAGTCGCCGGTCAACCTCTCGCAGGTGACGCCGATCGCGCGGCTGACGAGCGAATGGGAGGTGATCGTCGTGCCGGCGAAGTCGCCCCACAGGACGATGGGCGAGCTGGTGAAGGCCTTCAAGGAAAACCCAGGCAAGGTGTCCTGGGGCGGCGGCTCGGCGGGCGGCACCGACCACATCCTGGTTGGCCTCATCGCCAAGGACGTCGGCGTCGACCCCGCGAAGGTCAACTACGTGCCGTTCAAGGGCGGCGGCGAGGCGATCGCCGCGATCCTGGGCGGGCATGTCACCGCCGGAGTCTCCGGCATAGGGGAGTTCGCCGAGCAGATCAAGGCGGGCAAGATGCGCGCCCTTGCGCAGTCCAGCGGGAAGAAGCTGGAAGGCATTGCGTCTCTGAAAGAGCAGGGCATCAACGTCGAGCTGGGCAACTGGCGCGGTGTCTTCGGCGCGCCGGGCCTCACGCCGCCGCAGCGCGACGCGCTGGTGAAGCTGGTGAAGAGCGCCACCGAGACGCCGGCGTGGAAGGCGACCCTCGACAAGCTCGGCTGGGAGCCCTGGTACCTCGGCGGCGATGAGTACGCCAGGTTCATCCGCGAAGACGAGAAGCGCGTGGCGGGCATCATCGAGTCCCTCGGTCTGAAGAAATAGAATGCGCCGCTCGGGCGCCGAGATTGCGCTGTCTTTCGGCGTTCTCGCGCTCGGCATCGGTGTGGCCGCCGTAACCGCGACGCTGCCCTCGGAGGGCGGCTACGCCGGCATCGGCCCCAACTTCATTCCGGCGGTTGTCGCCGCTGGAATCATCCTGCTCGGCCTGTGGCTCGCCTTCGAGGCTTTCTCCGGCGGCTGGCGCAATAGCGGCGAGCAGACCGAGGTTTTCGAGGCCAAGCCGTTCCTCTGGATCAGCGCTGGGCTGTTCGCGCAAATGGCGCTCATTGGCTGGGCGGGTTTCGTGATCGCCGCGGCGGTGCTCTTCGTGTGCGTGGCGCGCGGCCTCGGCAGCCGGCGCGTGGCGCGGGACGTGGGCATCGGGCTCGCGCTCGCGCTCGGCATCTTCCTTTTCTTCGTGAAGCTGCTGAACGTCAACCTGCCCGCTGGCTGGCTCGCTCCGATCCTGGGCGGGGCGGGAATCTGAATGGACGCCCTGAACGCCCTGCTGCACGGCTTTGGCGTGGCGCTGCAGCCGATGAACCTGTTATGGGGTTTCATCGGCGTGACGCTGGGCACCTTCGTCGGCGTGCTGCCCGGCGTGGGCCCCGCGCTCACCGTGGCCATGCTCCTGCCTCTCACCGTGAAGCTCGACCCGACCGGTGCGCTCATCATGTTCGCCGGCATCTACTACGGCGCGATGTTCGGCGGCTCGACGACCACGATCCTGCTCAACACGCCCGGCGAATCGGCCTCGATCGCCACCGCGCTCGAAGGCAACCGGATGGCCAAGGCAGGCCGCGCCGGCCCGGCGCTCGCCACGAGCGCCATCGGCTCGTTCGTCGCCGGCACGCTCGCGACCATTGCCCTTACGGCGCTTGCGCCGCTCGTCGTCGACCTCGCCCTGCAGTTCGGCCCGGCCGAATATTTCGCGCTGATGGTGTTCGCCTTCACCACCGTGGCGGCGGTGCTCGGCAGCTCGACGGTCCGCGGCCTCACGAGCCTCTTTCTCGGGCTGCTGCTCGGGCTGGTGGGCATCGACAGCCAGACCGGCCAGTCGCGCTTCGCCTTCGGCGTGCCCGAGCTCCTCGACGGCGTCGACGTAGTGGTGCTGGCGGTGGGACTTTTCGCTGTCGGCGAGGCGCTCTACGTCGCGGCCTATCAGAGCCGGCTCACGGAGATGATGGAGAAGGTGAAGGGGTCGCTGCTCATGTCCGCGTCGGACTGGAGCCGCTCCTGGCCCGCGTGGCTGCGCGCGACCGCGATCGGCTTCCCGTTCGGCACCATTCCGGCCGGCGGCTCGGAGATCCCGACCTTCCTTTCGTACGCCACCGAGAAGAAGCTCACCAAGCACCCGGAAGAATTCGGCAAGGGCGCGATCGAGGGCGTGGCGGGACCGGAAGCGGCCAACAACGCCGCGGCGACGGGTGTGCTGGTTCCTCTTCTGACACTTGGCATTCCCACGTCGGCCACTGCGGCGATTCTGCTCGGCGCCTTCCAGAACTACGGCCTGCAGCCCGGGCCGCTGCTCTTCGAGACGCAGAAAGACCTGGTCTGGGGGCTGATCGCGAGCCTCTACGTCGGCAACATCATCCTGCTCGTGCTCAACCTGCCGCTCATCGGCATCTGGGTGAAGGTGCTGGAGATTCCGCGCGACCTGCTCTACGCCGGGATCCTCGTGTTCGCCACCCTCGGCGCCTACAGCCTGCACCAGTCGTGGGTCGACCTGCTGACGCTCTACCTCTTCGGCCTGCTCGGCTTTGCCATGCGGCGCTGGGACATCCCGGTGGGCCCGGCGGTGATCGGCCTCATCCTCGGCCCGCTCGCCGAGACGCAGTTCCGTCGCGCGCTGTCGATCAGCCAGGGCGACGTGGGCGTCTTCTTCACGCAGCCGATCGCGGCGAGCTTCCTCGCCATCACCGCCGCGCTCATCGTCGTGCCGTTCGTCGTGCGCCACTGGGGGCGCCTGCGCCGCAAGCCCGCCTGACGCCTTCGTTTGATGTCATCGTCATCGGGGCCGGCGCGGCAGGGCTCGCGGCCGCCGCCGAGCTCGCGCGCGCGGGGCGCTCGGTGCTCGTGCTGGAGGCGCGCGAGCGCGTCGGCGGACGCTGCTGGACGCGGCGCATGGCGGGCCTCGAGATCCCGGTCGAGCTTGGCGCGGAGTTCATCCACGGGGCGGCCGAGGCGACGCACGCGCTCCTGCGCGAGGCCGGAATCGCTGCGATCGATTCCACCCGGGAGCAACGCTACCTGGAGAATGGAAAGCTGAAGCGCGGCAACGCGTTTGCCGAAGCGCAACGCGCCGTGCAGCGCGCTTCGGGCCTTGAGCGCGATATGTCCTTCCAGGCATTCCTCGCGCGCCGGCGCCTGCCCCGGAAGACGAAAGCGCTCGCCAGGATGATGGTCCAGGGCTTTGATGCCGCGGATCCCGCGCGCGTCAGCGCCCGCTCGATCGTCGAGGAATGGGGCGAAGGCGGCTCGCTCGGCGCCTCGCAGCCGCGGCCGCAGGGCGGCTATGGCGCGCTCTTCGACTGGCTCGCCGAGTCGATGCTCGCCGCGGGCGCGCGCCTGAAGCTCGATTCGCCGGTGCGCTCGCTCGCATGGAAGAAGGCTGAAGTACAGATTGAAGGAACGTGCTTCGGACAGCCATACGTGTTCAAGGCACGGCAGGCCATCATCACGCTGCCGCTCGGCGTGCTGCAGTCGGGGGCAATTCGCTTCACCCCTTCCCTGGCACAAAAAGCGAGCGCACTGCAGAAGCTCGCCTCCGGCCCCGTGATCCGCGTGGCGATGCGGTTTGATTCGCGCTTCTGGCAAGCGCGCGCCCCGCAGACCGCCTTCTTTCACGTGCCGCAGGCACCTTTCCCGACCTTCTGGACGCCGCTGCCGATGCGCGCCGCGCTCCTTACCGCGTGGGCCGGAGGGCCGAAGGCGGCGCGGCTCACCGGGTCCTCGAAAGAGAAGCTCGTGCGCGCCGCGCTTCGGACGATCGGAATGGTTTTTGGAGGCGCGCCGCGCAAGCAACTGGCATCGGCGTTGGTGCAGGACTGGCAGGCCGACCCTTATTCGCGGGGCGGCTACAGCTATGTTCGCGTAGGCGGAGCCGGGGCGCGCGAGCGGCTCGCCGAGCCGCTCGACAACACGCTTTTCTTCGCCGGCGAGGCGACCGACACCGAAGAAGCGGGCACCGTCGCCGGGGCGTTGCGCAGCGGTCAGCGCGCCGCTCGCGAGGTCCTGAAAAAAAGCGTCTAATACTTCGAAGCGGGAAGGAGGGCGAAGCCATGAAAGACCCCAACGGTGGCGCAAACAGCAACGGCCGGCACGCCGCCTTCGTGAAGTCGCTGACCACTTTCAGCAAGCACCACGCCGCGGCGAACTGGTCCGGCACCTTCGGCGCCTTTCTGGAGTCGATTTTTCCGAAGGACCCGGCGGGCATCGTCCGCTCGAGCCACCAATACATCTGGGACCTGCTGCGCTCCGAGGGCTTTGCCGACGACAAGGGGCAGCTCCATTGCCGGCTCTTCGACGACGAGCTCTACGGCATCGAAGAGACCCTCGACCGGGTGGTCGACTATTTCAAGGCCGCAGCCGCCGGCAGCGAGGTCGGACGCAGGCTCCTGCTCCTGCTCGGCCCGCCCTCGGGCGGCAAGTCGAGCCTGGTGATCCTGCTCAAGCGCGCGCTGGAGGAGTACAGCCACACCGAAGCAGGCGCGCTCTACGGCATCCAGGGCTGCCCGGTGCACGAGTCGCCGCTGCACCTCGTTCCACACACCATGCGCGCGCAATTTCGCGCGAGCTACGGCGTCGAGATCCAGGGCGAGCTCTGCCCGTACTGCGTAGCGCGGCTGGCGCACGAATTTTCGGGCGATTTCATGCAAATGCCGGTGCACCGGATCTTCATCAGCGAGGCCGGGCGGATGGGCGTCGGCACCTACGCGCCGCACGACCCGACCACGGCCGACATCGCCGACCTCGTCGGCTCGGTGGACCTTTCCAAGGTCTCGCAGTACGGCGACGAGGGCGACGCCCGCGCGTGGTCCTGGAGCGGCGCGGTGTACGCGGCGAGCCGGGGCCTGCTCGAGATGATCGAGATCCTGAAGGTGAAGCGCGAGTTTCTGTACCTTCTGCTCACGCTCACCCAGGAGAAGAACGTCAAGGTATCGCGCTTCCCGCTCATCTATCTCGACGAGACCATCCTCGCGCACACCAACCTGGCCGAGTTCCGCAAGTTCCTGCAGGAGCCGGAGAACGAGGCGCTGCTCGACCGGATGGTGATCATCCAGGTGCCCTATACGCTCTCCTACCGCGAGGAGGCGCGCATCTACAGGAAGCTCACGTCCGCGACCCAGGCGTTCCGCGAGGTGCACCTCGACCCGCACGCGCTGCACGTCGCGGCGGTGTTCGCGATCCTGTCGCGCCTGCAGGAAGGCCAGGACAAGGAGGCGGGCCTTGCCCGGAAGGCGCGGCTCTACGCCGGCGAGGAGGTTGAGGGCGTCGCGCGCAGCGAAGTCGAGAAGCTCCGCGCCGGCGCGCCCGACGAGGGCCTCGCCGGCGTGTCGCCGCGCTTCGTGATCAACGCGCTCTCCAACGCGATCATCCAGTCGAGCGTCAAGAGCCTCACCAGCATGCAGGTGCTGATCGCCCTCAAGGATGCGATCGAGTCCGACGCCCGCATGGACGCCAAGCGCAAGGCGCGCCTGGTGGATTTCCTGGTCACGGTGCGCAAGGACTTCTACAACCGCTGGGTCAAGGAGGACGTGCACAAGGCCCTCTTCGTGTCCTTCGAGCAGGAGGCGCAGCAGCTGCTCGACAAGTACCTGGACGAAGTCGAGGCAACGCTCGACTCCCGCACCGTCAAGGACCCGATCACCACAGAGGAGCGAAAGCCCGACGAGCGCTTCCTGCGCAGCGTCGAGGAGAAGATCAAGGTCTCCGATTCGGGCAAGCTCTCCTTCCGCCAGGAAGTGGTGAGGAAGGCGATGGGCGCGTACAAGCGCGGCGAGAAGTTCACGCTCGCGAGCCACGCGCTCCTGCAGGACGCGGTGAAGCAGTACCTCTTCGAGCAGCGCCGCGACGTGCTGCGCCTTGTGTCCTCGAGCGCGCGCCCCGACGACGAGACGCGGCAGAAGATCTCGGTGGTCGAGCAACGCCTGGTCGACGAGTACGGCTACGACACGCACAGCGCCCGCGAGGCGTTGAACTACGTCACCACGCTCCTCGCTCAGGAGTAGCGCTTGACGAGCTGCAGGGTGCGCGCCTTCGGATCGACGCGCACCAGGTCCCCTGTGCTCAGGGCTTTCAGCGCATCGGGCTGCCAGCCCTCGGTGATGGTGATGCCCGCGAACACCGCGCCTTGCACCATCACCGGGTTGGTGCGGCCGAACACCAGCGCCCTGGGCGCGAAGCCCTTTGCCTTCATGTCGAGAAACGCCCAGCCCGCGGCCACGCCGCCCTTGGCCGTCGGGGTGACGAGGATGCAGTCCTTGAGCGACCTGCCTTCGAGGGCATGGCCGATCTTGGTGATGATGCCGGTGGTGCGGTCGAGGTCGTAGCGCGGCGAGAAGCCCTCGCTCGACACGAGGGCTATGCCCTCAACTGTGGACCCGAAGGCCCGCTCTAGACGTATTTTCCGGAGCATGCGATGTCGACGCACGCCGCGGTCGGCCGCAGGACCGTCCTGAACCGATGCGCGGTGATGGTGTTGACGATCTTGGCCGAGTTGGAGACGAGATTGACCCAGCGGTTCTCCTCGCGGATGCCGGTGAGGCGCTCGAGGATGTAGAAGCACATGCCCTCGAGCAGGCCCACGCCGGCCGCCTCGAGCGTTTTCACAACGCCGAGGGCGCGCGCCTGCTCGAGCACCTGCCGGCTGGTCGAAGCGAAGCAGCGCATGGAGGAGTGCACCTTGCGCCCGCCGAAGAGCGCGGCGAGGTGCTTCAGTTCCCAGAGCGACAGTTGGGGCCCGGAAAAAACCACGATCGTCGCGCCTTCCCCATATTGATAGCCGGCGTAGAGGCGATTCAGGTCTTTCGAGGTGATTCGGATGCGCGCCTTCTTGGGCTTGCCCAGCGTGGCGGCTTCGGGCGTCACACCTTCCATGTGGAACATCGCCATCGAGCCGTAGCTCGCAAGCGATGCGCCGAGGTGCTTGAGCTCGTCCGAGGTCGGCGTGCGCTTGACCCCGGTGAACACCGGCACGGCAAAGTAGTCCTGGTTCGCCTCGCCCACCAGCTTGCCGATTGCGCCCCAGTCGGCAAGGTCCCCGGGTTGCACCCTCAACTCAACGAGGATGGTGCCGCGGCGATGCTCGTCGAGATGAAAGCCGTAGGCGGGCGTGCGGCCGGTGAGGGAGGCGGCGAACGCCGAGGGCCCCGCCTCGAAGTTGCTGCGGGCGCCGAACACGGAATTGGCGTAGATCACCGTGCCGGTGTCGCCCCAGGCGACGTGCTCGCCGAAATGCGGCTGGTAGACGGTCTGGTAATTGATGCAGGTGTCGACCGTGGTCACGTCCATGCGCTGCAGGAGGACGATGAGCTCGCGCTCCTTGGCGACGGCGCCGGGCGTGTGGCGAAAGCGCTCGGCCCAGGCGAAATCCATGCAGCGCGCGTTCGTCGTGGTGGGGCAGCGGGCTCGTGCCTGCAGGCCGAGCGTCTCGCGCAGGAAGCCGAGCCCCGCCTCGCCCATGACCTCGATGTCGCCCATCATGTGGACGTTGGTGACCGGGACCATGCGCTCGGCGCCCCAGAACTCGCCGACGCGGATCTGGTGCTCGAGCGCGCGGCGCACCGGCTCGCCGAGCGCCCCGGAGCGCATGCGCTTTTCTTCCTGATTCAACTTCAAAGGCTAGGCGGCGGCGCGATCGGCTCGGCGCCGCTCGTGTTCCTCGAGGTGGCGCTTGCGCAGGCGGATCGACTTCGGGGTGATCTCCACGAGCTCGTCGTCGCCGATGAACTCCACCGCGTACTCCAGGGTCAGCGCAATGGGCGGCGTGAGCAGGATCGCCTCGTCCTTGCCCGCAGCGCGGATGTTGGTGAGCTGCTTGGTGCGGATCGGGTTGACCACCAGGTCGTTGTCGCGGCTGTGGATGCCGACGATCATGCCTTCGTACACCGGGTCGCCCGGGTTGACGAACATGCGGCCGCGCTCCTGCAGCTTCCACAGGGCGTAGGCGACGGCGACGCCGTCGTCCTGCGACACGAGCACGCCGTTGCGGTGCTCTTCGATCTCGGCCTTCACCGGGCCGTAGTTGTCGAACACGTGGCTCATGATGCCGGTGCCGCGGGTCAGGGTCATGAACTCGCCCTGGAAGCCGATCAGGCCGCGCGCCGTGATGCGGTAGTCCAGGCGCACGCGCCCCTTGCCGTCGGGCTGCATGTCGACGAGCTCGCCGCGCCGGCGGCCGAGCTCTTCCATCACCGCGCCCTGGTTCGCGTCCTCGACGTCGACCGTGAGCACCTCGTAGGGCTCGCAGCGCCCCCCGTCGATCTCCTTGTAGATCACGCGCGGGCGCGACACCGCGATCTCGTAGCCTTCGCGCCGCATGTTCTCGAGCAGGATGGTGAGGTGCAGCTCGCCGCGGCCGTGCACGATGAAGGTGTCGGTGTCGCTCGGGTACTCGACGCGCAGCGCGACGTTGCTCTTCGTCTCGCGCTCCAGGCGCTCGCGGATCTGGCGGCTGGTGACGTACTTGCCCTCGCGCCCGGCGAGCGGCGAGGCGTTGAC
>Ga0247825_10002530_pt1 | contig 12048 bp, 11 predicted proteins | sample 13C_Vanillin_Day_FD_194413 | JGI IMG/M metagenome (GOLD analysis project Ga0247825, IMG submission 194413) | Soil microbial communities from agricultural site in Penn Yan, New York, United States - 13C_Vanillin_Day48 | ecosystem: Environmental > Terrestrial > Soil > Agricultural land | place...
CCTCCATCGCGCCGGCCGGCGCGATGGAGGAGGCGCTGCCCGACTACCTCGACGGCCTGGAGCGCAAGGCCATCCTCGAGGCCCTGGCGCGCACCAGCTTCAACCGCACCGCCGCCGCGAAGCTGCTCGGCATCACGTTCCGGCAGCTGCGCTACCGCATGCAGCGCCTCGGGATCCGTGAGGAAAACAAGGCCTAGGCGGCTGCGCCGGGGAGTGCTGCGGGGCGCGCGCTACGTCGCCTCCCCGAACTGCGATGCGCGGCCGGGCGACACGACCGTGACGCTGCTGGTGCTGCACGCGATCAGCCTGCCGCCGGGGGAATACGGCGGCGACTCGATCGAGCGACTGTTTACCAACCGCCTCGACCCCGGAGCGCATCCTTACTTCAGGGAAATTCAGGGATTGAAGGTCTCTTCCCACTTCCTGGTTCGCCGCGACGGCGAGCTGGTCCAGTTCGTGCCAGTGAACAAGCGCGCGTGGCACGCCGGCGCCTCGTCCTGGCGCGGCCGCAGCCGCTGCAACGACTTCTCCGTCGGCGTCGAGCTGGAGGGCGCCGAAGACGATCGCTTCACCCCCGCGCAGTACGCCAGCCTCGTTTCTCTCGTCAGGAAACTGCATCTGCGCGACATCGCCGCGCACAGCGACGTCGCGCCCGGGCGCAAGACCGATCCCGGCGCGCGCTTCGACTGGCCGCGCTTGCTCGCCTCGCTGTCCCGCATCTAGTACGACTCCCCCGCTCCGGCCCTAGCTGTTGTTGTTGCGCCGCCGCATAACCCCTACATGTAGGGACTTTTCTCACACGCACGCAATATTTAGTGGGTCGTGCTTGCAAAATAAAAATCGCGCGGGTACATTGACCACAAGCACTAGTAAGGGCCTCAGAAAAACACACCAAATGTAGTGTGGCCCCGGCGGGCAGCACCAGAACGGGAGAGAGACGCATGCAGATCGCTCAGGACAACGCCGCGGCCGCCCCGGAGCTGGCGGTATCGCTGCCCGAGGGCAGCCGCGAGGCGCGCAGCCGCTACGCCGACTACAAGGTGATCCGCCGCAACGGTGCCGTGGTCGGCTTCGAGCCGGGCAAGATTTCCGTCGCCGTCACCAAGGCGTTCCTCGCCGTGAACGGCAGCCAGGGCGCCGCCTCGGCGCGCATCCGCGAGCTCGTCGCCGGGCTCACCGGCGCCGTGGTCGCGGCGCTGATGCGCCGCCAGCCGCAGGGCGGCACGCTGCACATCGAGGACATCCAGGACCAGGTCGAGCTGGCGCTGATGCGCTCGGGCGAGCACGACGTGGCGCGCGCCTACGTGCTCTACCGCGAGGAGCGCGCCAAGGCGCGGGCCCAGGAGAAGTTCTCCAAGAAGGATGAAATCCACATCGTCGAAGGCGGCCAGCGCCAGACGCTCGACCGCGAGCGGCTGCGCCGGCGCGTGGCGGCGGCCTGCGAAGGCCTCGTCGACGCCTCGCCCGACGCCATCCTCGAGACCACGCTGCGCGACCTCTACGACGGCGTGCCGATGGACGAGGTGCGCAAGTCCGCGGTGCTCGCCGCGCGGGCGCTGATCGAGAAGGACCCGAGCTACAGCTACGTCACGGCGCGGCTGCTGCTCGACATCATCCGCCTCGAGGTGCTGGGCGAGGAGACGAGCCACGCCGAGATGGAGGCGCGCTACGCCCAGTATTTCCCGCAGTTCATCGAGAACGGCATCAAGGCGGAGCTGCTCGACCCCGCCCTGAAAGAATTTGACCTGGTGAAACTGGGCAAGGCGTTAAAGGCGGACCGGGACCTGCAGTTCGGCTACCTCGGGCTGCAGACGCTCTACGACCGCTACTTCCTGCACGTCCAGGGCCGGCGCATCGAGCTGCCGCAGGCCTTCTTCATGCGGGTCGCGATGGGGTTGTCTCTCAAGGAGAAAAACAGAGAGGCAAGGGCGATCGAGTTCTACGACGTCCTTTCGAGCTTCGACTTCATGAGCTCGACGCCGACCCTCTTCAACGCCGGCACGCAGCGCTCGCAGCTCTCGAGCTGCTACCTGACCACGGTCTCGGACGACCTGGAAGGCATCTACGAGGCGATCAAGGAGAACGCGCTGCTCGCCAAGTACGCCGGGGGCCTGGGCAACGACTGGACGCCGGTGCGCGCCCTGGGCTCGCACATCAAGGGCACCAACGGCAAGTCGCAGGGCGTGGTGCCCTTCCTCAAGGTGGTGAACGACACCGCGGTGGCGGTGAACCAGGGCGGCAAGAGGAAGGGCGCGGTGTGCTCGTACCTGGAGACCTGGCACCTCGACATCGAGGAGTTCCTCGAGCTGCGCAAGAACACCGGCGACGACCGGCGGCGCACGCACGACATGAACACCGCCAACTGGATCCCGGATCTCTTCATGAAGCGGGTGATGGAGAACGCGGAGTGGACGCTGTTCAGCCCCTCCGACGCCCGCGAGCTGCACGACAGGTTCGGCAAGAGCTTCGAGGAAGCCTACCTGCGCTACGAGGACAAGGCCGCGCGCGGCGAGCTGAAGCTCTTCAAGAAGATCCCCGCGGTGCAGCTGTGGCGCAAGATCCTGTCGATGCTGTTCGAGACCGGGCATCCCTGGATCACCTTCAAGGACCCGTGCAACCTGAGGAGCCCGCAGCAGCACGTGGGCGTGGTGCACAGCTCCAACCTCTGCACCGAGATCACGCTCAACACCTCCGACAGCGAGATCGCCGTCTGCAACCTCGGCTCGGTCAACCTGGTCGCGCACATGAACGAGCGGGGGTTGGACTTCGACAAGCTGAAAAGCACCATCCGGGTGGCGATGCGGATGCTCGACAACGTCATCGACATCAACTACTACGCGGTCGACAAGGCGAAAAACTCCAACCTGCGCCACCGCCCGGTGGGCCTGGGCATCATGGGCTTCCAGGACTGCCTGCACCGCATGCGCGTCGCCTACGCTTCGGAGGAGGCGGTGGCCTTCGCCGACCGCTCGATGGAGATGGTGGCCTACGCGGCGTACTGGGCCTCGACCGAGCTCGCCGAGGAGCGTGGCCGCTACGAGTCCTTCAAGGGCTCGCTGTGGGACCGCGGCGTGCTGCCGCAGGACACGCTCGACCTCCTCGCCGCCGAGCGCGGCGGCTACGTCGAGCTCGACCGCTCCGCGACCCTCGACTGGGAGGCGCTGCGCGCGCGCATCCGCGCGCACGGCATGCGCAACTCGAACTGCCTCGCCATCGCGCCCACCGCGACCATCGCCAACATCATCGGCGTGTCGGCCTCGATCGAGCCGACCTACCAGAACCTGTTCGTCAAGTCGAACCTCTCCGGCGAGTTCACGGTGGTGAACGACTACCTGGTGGCGGACCTCAAGCGCGCCGGGCTGTGGGACGAGGTGATGATCGCCGACCTGAAATACTTCGACGGCAACCTGGCGCGCATCGACCGCGTGCCGGCGGCGCTGCGGCGGCTCTACGCCACCGCCTTCGAGGTGGAGCCGAAGTGGCTGGTCGAGGCCGCGGCGCGGCGGCAGAAGTGGATCGACCAGTCCCAGTCGCTCAACATCTACATGGCCGGCGCCTCCGGCAAGAAGCTCGACGAGACCTACAAGCTCGCCTGGATCCGCGGCCTGAAGACGACCTACTACCTGCGCGCGCTCGGCGCCACCCACGCCGAGAAATCCACCTCCAAGGCCGGGCAGCTGAACGCCGTGCCTTCCTCGGCGGAAGAACCGAAGGTGTGCGCCATCGACAACCCCGATTGCGAGGCATGCCAATGATCACCCTCGGCCGGCGCAGCTTCTCGGGCCCCTTCCTGTCGCCGCTGTGGCTGCCGGCGAAGGGCGCGGGCGTCTTCGCGGTGCTGGTGCCGGGCTGGCGGCTGCTCACCTTCCGCGCCCTGCACTTCGCGTGCGCCGAGGATTTCGCCGCCCCGGGGCTGCTCAAGTCGCACCCGCGCTATGCCGAGTGGGTGCGCATCGCCGGCACCGACTGGAACCTCTACGTCGGCACCTACGAGATGTCCTTCTCCACCCAGGCGCAGCGCGAGGCGGCCCAGCGCGAGCTCGAGCGCGAGTACCGCCCCGACTTCCACGCCCCGGTGGCGAGCGTCGAGACCCCCAGCCTGAAGACCATGCTGCTTGCGCAGGCCATGCGCATGAACCGGCCGGAATGAACACCATTCTCAACCTCGAGAGCGCCGTTCCCTCGCGCGCGCCCGCGCCCGCCGCGGACGAGACTTTCCGGCGCGTCACGGTCGACGACAAGCGCATCATCAACTCCAAGGCCGACGTCAACCAGCTGGTGCCCTTCAAGTACAAGTGGGCCTGGGAGAAGTACCTGTCCGCCTGCGCCAACCACTGGATGCCGCAGGAGATCAACATGAGCCGCGACATCGCGCTCTGGAAGGACCCCAACGGCCTCACCGAGGACGAGCGCCGGGTCGTGAAGCGCAACCTCGGGTTCTTCGTCACCGCCGACTCGCTCGCCGCCAACAACATCGTGCTGGGCACCTACCGGCACATCACCGCCCCGGAGTGCCGCCAGTACCTGCTGCGCCAGGCCTTCGAGGAGGCGATCCACACCCACGCCTACCAGTACATCGTCGAGAGCCTCGACCTCGACGAGTCGGAGATCTTCAACGCCTACCACGAGATCCCGTCGATCCGCGAGAAGGACGAGTTCCTGATCCCGTTCATCGACATCCTCACCGACCCGGCGTTCAAGACCGGCACGCCGCAGAGCGACCAGGACCTGCTGAAGAGCCTGATCGTGTTCTCCTGCCTGATGGAGGGGCTGTTCTTCTACGTCGGCTTCGCCCAGATCCTGGCGCTGGGGCGCCAGAACAAGATGACCGGCGCGGCCGAGCAGTACATGTACATCCTGCGCGACGAGTCGATGCACTGCAATTTCGGCATCGACCTCGTCAACCAGATCAAGCTGGAGAACCCGCAGCTGTGGACCGCGGCCTTCCGCGAGGAGCTGAACGCCCTGTTCCGGCGCGCGGTCGAGCTCGAGTACCGCTACGCGGAGGACACCATGCCCCGCGGCGTGCTCGGCCTGAACGCGCCGATGTTCAAGGAATACCTGCGCTTCATCGCCAACCGCCGCTGCCAGCAGATCGGCCTGGACACCCTCTACCCGGGGGCCGCCAACCCGTTTCCCTGGATGAGCGAGATGATCGACCTGAAGAAGGAGCGCAATTTCTTCGAGACCCGGGTGATCGAGTACCAGACGGGCGGAGCACTCAATTGGGAATGAAGCGAGGGGGCAACATGCAAGAGGAGTGGGGAGAGATGCATAAGATCACCGAGTGCAGGGCGGAAGAGGACTACAAGCTGTGGCTGCGCTTCGAGGACGGGCTCGAGGGCCGGGTGTTCCTCGGCAACCTGCTCGAGATCGGCGCGTTCCAGCTGTGGCGCGACGTGCGCGAGTTCGAGAAAGTCAGCGTCGATCCGGAAACGGCGACCGTGACCTGGGAAGGCGGTATACGCCTCGACCCCGATATCCTCTATCATGACGTTGCCTCAAGGACTAACCCAATTCAGCACGCCGGCGGGCAGTCGACGCCGGCGGTTGGATAGTCCGGGCCCGCACGGCCGGATTTTTTTTGTTCAACAACCTTGAAGGAGATGAGCATGGCGAAGAAAAAAGCGAAAAAAGGCGGAAAGAAAAAGAAGAAGAAGAAATCATCATCACGTAAGAAGAAGAAGTTGAAAGCTGGCAAGAAGAAGGCGGCAGGCAAAAAGAAGCCCGCTAAGAAGAAGAAAAAAGCGGGAAATAAGAAGAAGGCAAAGAAAGCCGCCAGACCCCAGGCCAGCCCCGCGGAAACGATGGCGAGCACTCCGGCAACACCGCCATCCACCGCTGCGACCGGCGCGAGAACCGCGCTGAATCCAGCAGCCGCGTGGCCGTTTCCCACCGGATCCCGGCCGTAACCGGAATCCGGAGAGACAGGCAGGAGATGCGAGTCTCCTGCCCGGCCTTCGAAGCTCAGCGGACCGGCTTGGTCAATTCGGCCCAAGACTGGAGACCTAGGCCGGTCCGCGAGGCTTCCCCTGAAGCCCCTATTTTACCCGTGCCTCGCAATGCGCCAGACCCAATATCCAGGCCGGCCGGCCCGTTTCGCAGCCGGTCGCCGTGCTCGCGGAAGTGATTGACAATTCAGGAGAAACTCTCCTATGATGCGTCCCGCTGCACCGCAACATCCTGGTCAACACCTAGGCCCCGTGGTCGAGCTCCTGGCAAGGTCGTTTCCGCCCGCGCCCCGACCGCAGCCCCGGAGGTGGATAAAGATGCGCCGCACCTACAACGCCGTCAAAAGCCTGCTCGCCATGATCGGCCTCGCCGCCCTGGCCGCATTCGTGTTCCTGCCGCTCGAGCGGGAGTCGCTGCTGCCCTGGGTCGGCGCCGAGCCGGCCGGTCCGGCCGCCACCGTCACCGCCGGCTCGATCGGCTCGCATGCCGAGGCGTACCTCGTGCACGAGCAGCGCGCGGTGACCGAGTACATCGCCCGCCGCTACCGCGTCTCGGAAGTGGCGGTGGCGAGCTTCGTCGACACCGCCTACCGGGCCGGCGCGCGCCACTCGCTCGACCCGCTGCTCATCCTCGCCGTGATGGCGGTCGAGTCGCGCTACAACCCCGTGGCGAAGAGCGACATGGGCGCGAAGGGCCTGATGCAGGTGATCCCGCGCTTCCACCTCGAGAAGCTCGCCGACCACGGCGGGGAGCTCGCGCTCCTCGAGCCCGAGGTCAACATCCTGGTCGGCGCGCAGATCCTGCGCGAGTACCTCAACCGCTTCCGCGACCTCGAGACGGCGCTGCAGATGTACGCCGGCGCGCTCGACGAGCCGACCGCGCAGTACTCCGCCAAGGTGTTCGCCGAGAAGTCGCGCCTGGACGCGCTCAGGCAGAAGGCCAGGAAGCAGCAAAGCGTCTGATCCCGGCCGCCGCCTCCTCCAGGTCGGACAGCGCTCGGGTGTAGGCGAAGCGCACGAAGCGGTCGGTGCCGTTCGCCCCGAAGTCGATCCCCGGGGTCGCTGCAACGCCTTCTCTTTCCAGTAACTGCTTTGTATAAGAGCGGCAATCCCCGCCGCAGTCCGCGTAGACGTAGAACGCGCCCTTCGGCTCGGCCGGGACCGACAGCCCGGCGCCCTTCAGCGCCGGCAGCAGGAAGTCCCGCCGCGCGGCGAACTCGGCCCGGCGTTTTTCCAGGATAGAAATGCTTTCCGCAGAAAAAGCGGCGACAGCGGCGTGCTGGGCGGCCGCCGGCGCGGAGATGAAGAGGTGCTGCGCCAGCTTCTCGAACTCCCGCACCGCGCGCGCCGGCAGCACCACCCAGCCCAGCCGCCAGCCGGTCATGCAGAAGTACTTCGAGAAGCTGTTGATCACCACCACGTCGCCCGGCAGCCCGAGGGCGGTAAAGGGAGAGAGGCGCGGCTCCTCGCCGTACACCAGCCCCTGGTAGATCTCGTCGACGATCAGCACGCCGCCGCGCGCGGCGATGAATTCGGCAATGCTCTTCAGCTCCTCCCTTGAAATGAGAGTTCCCGTTGGATTGGAGGGCGAGCCGAGCAGCAGGCCCTTCGTGCGCGGCCCCCAGGCAGCGCGAACCTGCTCGAGGGTCGGTTGAAAATTCTCTTTCGCCGAGACCGGGATGGGACGGGCAATGCCTTCGAAAGCGCGCACGAAGTGGCGATAGCCGGGGTAGCCGGGATCCGGGACGAGGACTTCGTCTCCGGCATCGACGTAGAGCGCCGCCACCGTCAGGAGCCCGCCCGACGCCCCGGCGGTCACCGCGATTCTCGACTCTGGAATTTCAACTTCGAACTTTGCCCGGTAATGCCCCGCGATCGCCTGGCGCAGGGCCGGCAAGCCGAGCGTGGCGGTGTAGGCGGTGAGGCCCTCGCGCAGCGCGCGCACGCCGGCCTCGACCACCGGTGCGGGGGCGGTGAAGTCGGGCTCGCCGATCTCCATGTGCACCACGCGCCGGCCCTGCGCCTCGAGCGCATGCGCGCGCGAGAGCACGTCCATGACCTCGAAGGGTTCGATCTCGGCGGCGCGCCGCGCGGTGAGCATGCGTGGGCGCATGGACAAGCATTATAGAATCCTCGGGTGGACGAGCAGCTCAAGCAGAACGCACTCGACTATCACCGCCGCAGCCCGCCGGGGAAGATCTCGGTGGCGCCGACCAAGCAGCTCACCAACCAGCGCGACCTCGCGCTCGCATACACGCCGGGCGTCGCCGCCGTCTGCGAGGAGATCCGGCGCGACCCGTCGCAGGCGGTGCACTACACCTCGCGCGCCAACCTGATCGCGGTGGTGACCAACGGCACGGCGGTGCTGGGCCTGGGCGCCATCGGCCCGCTCGCCGCCAAGCCGGTGATGGAAGGCAAGTCGGTGCTGTTCAAGAAGTTCGCCGGCATCGACTGCTTCGACCTCGAGATAAGTGAGACAGACCCGGCGAAGCTAGTGGACGTCATCGCGGCGCTGGAGCCCACCTTCGGCGCCATCAACCTCGAGGACATCAAGGCGCCGGAGTGCTTCGTCGTCGAGCGCGCGCTGCGCAAGCGCATGAAGATCCCGGTGTTCCACGACGACCAGCACGGCACCGCGATCACGGTGGCCGCGGCGGTCTTCAATGGCTTGAAGGTGGTGCAGAAAAGAATCGAGGACGTGAAGCTGGTGACTTCCGGCGCCGGCGCCGCGGCGCTCGCCTGCCTGGAGCTGCTGGTGAAGATGGGGCTGCCCGTCGCCAACATCATGGTCACGGACATCCAGGGCGTGGTCTACAAGGGCCGCCGCGAGGAGATGGACCCGGACAAGGAGCGCTACGCCAAGGACACGCGCGCGCGCACGCTCGACGAGGTGATCGCCGGCGCCGACGTGTTCCTCGGCCTCTCGGCGGGCGGCGTGCTGAAGCCCTCGATGGTGCGGAAGATGGCCGAGCGCCCGCTCATCCTCGCGCTCGCCAACCCGGAGCCTGAGATCCTGCCCGACCTCGCGCGCGAGGCGAAGCCCGACTGCGTCATCGCCACCGGGCGCTCGGACTTCCCGAACCAGGTGAACAACGTGCTGTGCTTCCCGTTCATCTTCCGCGGCGCGCTCGACGTGGGGGCGACCAGCATCAACACCGAGATGGAGCTCGCCGCGGCGCACGCCATCGCCGAGCTCGCGCAGGCCGAGACCTCCGAGCAGGTGGCGCTCGCCTACGGCATCGAGTCGATCAGCTTCGGCGCGGAATACATCATCCCGCGCCCCTTCGACCCGCGCCTCATCGCGCGCGTCGCGCCGGCGGTGGCGAAGGCCGCCATGGACTCGGGGGTGGCGACGCGGCCGATCGCGGACCTCGACGCCTACCGCGACTCGCTCACGCAGTTCGTCTACCACTCGGGCCTCTTGATGAAGTCGCTGTTCACCGCCGCCAAGGCGGCGCCGCGGCGCATCGTCTACGCCGAAGGCGAGGACGAGCGCGTCCTGCGCGCGACGCAGATCGTGGTCGACGAGCGCCTGGCGCGCCCGATTCTCATCGGCCGGCCGCAGGTAGTGGAGCAGCGCCTGGAGCGCCTGGGCCTGCGCGTGCGGCCGGGCAAGGAGTTCGACCTCGTCAACCCCGAGTTCGACCCGCGCTACCGCGACTACTGGAGCACCTACCACCAGCTCACCGAGAGGAAGGGCGTCTCCCCCGAATACGCGCGCATCGAGATGCGCCGGCGCAACACGCTGATCGGCGCGATGCTCATGTACAAGGGCGAGGCCGACTGCATGGTGTGCGGCACCTTCGGCACGCACGCGCTGCACCTGCAGTACATCGACCAGGTGATCGGCCTGCGCCCGGGCGTGCGCCACTACGCGGCGATGAACGCGCTCATCCTGCCCGCGCGCACCGTCTTCATCTGCGACACCTACGTCACCGCCGACCCGGACGCCGAGAACATCGCCGAGATGACGCTGCTCGCCGCCGAGGAGATCCGCCGCTTCGGCATCACGCCGAAGGTGGCGCTGCTCTCCGCCTCCAACTTCGGCTCGATCGACCTGCCGTCCTCGCGCAAGATGCGCGCCGCGCTGGCGCTGATCGAGGCGCGCGCGCCCGAGCTCGAGATCGAGGGCGAGATGCACGGCGACGCCGCCATCTCCGAGGACATCCGCACCAAGGTGTTCCCGCGCACGCGCCTGCGCGGCGAGGCGAACCTGCTGGTGATGCCCACCATGGATGCGGCCAACATCGCCTTCAACCTGCTCAAGACCGCCGCCGGCGGCGGCGTGACCATCGGGCCGATGCTGCTCGGCGCGGCGCGCCCCGTGCACATCCTCACGCCCTCGGCCACGGTGCGGCGCATCGTCAACATGACCGCGCTCGCGGTGGCCGACGCCAACGCGCCGCGCGGCCAGGAGCAGACGCTCTTCTAGATGGAGAACGCGGCCGCCAACAATGTCGCGCGCTTCCCGGCCAACCGCGTGAAGCCCCGCGCCGGCCTGGTGCTCACTGGCGGCGGCGCGCGCGCCGCCTTCCAGGTCGGGGTGGTGAAGGCGGTGCGCGACATCCTCGGCAACCCGGCGAAGAACCCTTTCCCGATCCTCTGCGGCACCTCGGCGGGGGCGATCAACGCCGCCACGCTGGCGGTGTTCGCCGAGGACTTCTCGCGCGGCGTCGCCAATCTGCTCGAGGTGTGGGAGAACATGCGCTGCAGCCACATCTACCGCACCGATCCCTGGCACATCATGAAGAGCGGCGCGCGCTGGCTCGCCTCGATGATGCTGATCTCGCGCCACAACCCGATCTCGCTGCTCGACAACGCGCCGCTCGCGCAGATGCTGGAGAAGAACCTCGACTTCCAGCGCATCCAGGGACACATCGACTCCGGGGCGCTGTACGCGGTGTGCGTCACCGCCTCGGGCTACACCACCGGCCAGAGCGTGTCGTTCTTCCAGGGCGGCTCGGGCCTCGAGGGCTGGGAGCGCAACCAGCGCATCGGCGCCGCGGTGACGCTCAAGATCGAGTACCTGCTCGCCTCCGCCGCGCTGCCCTTCATCTTCCCGGCGGTGAAGGTGCACCGCGAGTACTTCGGCGACGGCTCGATGCGCCAGATCGCGCCGGTGAGCCCGGCGCTGCACCTGGGCGCCGACCGCGTGCTGATCGTCGGCACCGGGCGGCAGGCCGCGGTGGAGGCGAGCCGCGCGCGCTCGAACGTCTACCCCTCGCTCGCGCAGATCGCCGGCCACGCGCTGAACAGCATCTTCCTCGACAGCCTGATGGTCGACATCGAGCGCCTGGAGCGCATCAACCGCACGGTGAAGCTGGTGCCCCAGGAGCGCCTGTCCGAGTCGGGGCTGCAGCTGCGGCCGGTGAAGGTGCTGTACATCACCCCCTCGCAGCCGCTCGAGCGCATCGCCGCGCGCTTCATCCACGAGCTGCCCGCCACCGTGCGCTTCATCCTGCGCCCCACCGGGGCGCTCAACCGCTCGGGCTCGAACCTGGCGAGCTACCTGCTCTTCGAGGAGCCCTTCTGCCGGGCGCTGGTCGACCTCGGCTACCAGGACACCATGGCGCGCGAGGCCGAGGTGCGGGCCTTCTTCGACACGCCGGAGGAACGAGCCTATGGCTGACACCCCGCCGACCGACCCCTTCGAGATGTTCCGCCGCCTGTGGGGCCCGCTCGGCGTGCCGCTGCCGGGCATGGCCATGCCGACCTTCGACCCGCAGGAGGTCGAGAAGCGCATCGCCGAGCTGCGCTCGGTCGAGGCCTGGCTCAACATGAACCTGAACATGGTGAAGTTCTCGATCCAGGGCCTCGAGCTGCAGCGCGCCGCGCTGCAGGCGATGCGCTCCGCCACCGAACCGAAAAAAGACGCGACTTAACCAAGGAGAAGACGAATGTCGAAGGCAGTCCGTTATCACAAGCAGGGTGGCCCCGAAGTGCTGCAGGTCGATGAGGTGCAGGTCGGCGACCCCGGCGCGGGCCAGGTCCGCATCCGCCACACGGCGATCGGCGTGAACTTCGTCGACACCTACCAGCGCTCGGGCCTCTACCCGATGCAGCTTCCCGGCGTCGCCGGCAACGAGGGCGCGGGCGT
>Ga0247825_10002531_pt1 | contig 12045 bp, 4 predicted proteins | sample 13C_Vanillin_Day_FD_194413 | JGI IMG/M metagenome (GOLD analysis project Ga0247825, IMG submission 194413) | Soil microbial communities from agricultural site in Penn Yan, New York, United States - 13C_Vanillin_Day48 | ecosystem: Environmental > Terrestrial > Soil > Agricultural land | place...
GTGCCCTGCAGCCGCGGGATGACCTTCTCGCCGAAGAGCTGAATCGACTCCAGCATGCGGTGGTGCTCGGTGATGCCGCCGTACATGATGAAGATGATGTACTCGACGCCCAGCTCGTCACGGAGCCGCTCGATCTGCTCGCCCACCGCATCCGGTGTGCCTACGAGCTGGAACCGGCTGTCGAGCATCTGCTCGAACGTCTTCGGCACCGGCCCCTCCTGGCCCGCCATGCGCAGGGCCTCGAAGAAGCCGAACTCGCCCAGCCAGTGGGTCCAGAAGGCCGAGCCCTGCCGCGCCGTCTCCATCGCCTCCTCATGGGTGCGAGCGACAGCAACGTTGCGGCACAGCACCACGCCGCCCTCGGGCCGGTACTCTCCAGAGCGCAGGGTGCGCCCGTGCTTCGCGGCCTCCTGGGCATAGGTGTCGAAGATCCAGCGCACCCGGTTGGGCTCCGCGGCGACCGTCACCACCGAGCTGCCCACGCGCGCGGCCCACTCCAGCGTCTCCATGCTCTGCGTCAGCGTGGTGAACAGTGGGGGATGCGGGAGCTGCAGCGGCTTGGGCACCACGGCCACGCGCTTGAGCTGCCCGTCCTCGACGCCCGCGCCGAGGCGCGCTGAGATGGGGTGAGGCCACGAGAGCCCCGAGGGAGGCACTGAGATCAGCTCACCCTGGTAGGAGAAGAGATCCTCGGTCCACGCGCGGCGCATCACCTGGAACCATTCCTCGAAGACCTGCCGGTTGCGCGTCTCCGTCTGCGCGCGGCCCGAGCCAGCGGCATCGGTGTGGTAGTGCTGGCCCATGACGCCCACCGAGCGCGACTGGTATCCACGGCTCAGGCCCACGTCGAGGCGGCCCCCCGTGAGGTGATCCGCCATGGCGATGTCCTCGGCCAGCCGCAGCGGGTTCCAGTTTGGCAGCACGAGCCCCATCTGCCCCTGCCGCAAGCGCTGGGTGTGCTGCGCCAGGTAGATGTTGAGCATCAGCGGGTTGGGCGTGACGTGGTAGCCCTCGACCTCGAAGTGATGCTCGGCCAGCATCATCGAGGTCCAGCCCGTCTGGTCCGCGCAGATGGCCTGCTCGCGCAGCTCCTCAACGGCCTTGCCGTAGAGCCCCCGATCCAGCCCCCACAGCCCCTTGCCCAGGTTGGCCTCGCGCGCGACAGCCACCGGATAAAACATTCCGAATTTCATGATCCCCCACGACTCAAGAGTGCAGGGAGCATAGGCGAACTAGAGGACTCCTTGAAATCCTCACGGGCGCTGGGCCACGGTCAGATCTCTCATGCCGCGCTCTCCATTGAAGAAGAAGCGGATGTCCACCAGGCCTGCCGCGAGGAGCATTTCCTTCATCTCCTCCGGAGTGAAGTTGTCACCCCCAGTGCTGAGCAGCATGAACAGTGAGAGGAGCGCGGGCAGCAACGGCCCCCTGCGCTCGGAACGAAACAGCGTCTCGCTGAGGAGCAGCCGGCCCCCCGGGCGCAGCAACTGGGCGACCCGCGCGAGGATGCGCGCTCGCTCCGCTGGCACGAAGTCACTCAGCACCCCCGACATGAGGATGACATCGGCCGGCTCCAGGGAGCCCGCCAGCTCCGAGCGCAGATCCCCCGTCGTGCAGCGAATGCGCCCGGCCAGCCCGGCTCGAGCCACGCGCTCGGAGGCGTAGGCCTGCGCGGGTGGCGTGTCGACAAGCTCGATGGACAGGTGTGGCACTGCCTGCGCCAACTCCAGGGCCACCTGGCCTCCCCCTCCGCCCAGGTCCACGAGCCGACGGGCCTGGGTGAAGTCGACCTGCTCGGCGATGAGCCCGCCCACGCCACGACTGGCGATGTTCATGGCCCGCATGAGGAGCGCATACTCTTCGGGATGCCGGGCCAGCTCCGTGTAGGGGTCCCCGACGGGGCGCGAGGAGTCGACAAAGGGCCAGTGCTCCAGCTGCGTGTTGCCCGTCCGCACCGCCTGGCCCAGATGCGCAAAGAGCGAGTCAACGTGGCGGCGCTGGTGGAGGAGGAGTGGCACGAGCGAGTCCTCTCCCTCACGGGTGAGCGCCGCCGCAGCCAGGGCACCGTTGCGGAAACGCGAGCCCTCCAGCTGTTCGACCAGTCCGAGCCCCACGAGCGCCGTGAGGAGACGCCGCGTGCCCTCCACGGAGAGGCCCGCTCGGGTGGCCAGCTCCCTGGCATCGAGCGGCCCCGCCACCAGATGGTCGAAGAGCTGAACGTCTAGCGCCACACCGAGCACCGACCCCAGCAGCGGCGCGCAGGCCAGGAGCTGGAGGGTGGCCGGCGTGCACGGCACCGGCTGGCCTCGAAGGTCAATCACTGAAAGCACTGCCGGTACATCATGTCGAAGAAGGTACGTGATGCGGTGGCGATGGCCTTTGCCCCTCTCCAGGCCTCCTCGCTGGCCGAGCCGTCGGGGATGAGGCGCGCGACGTCCATGGACTCACCCGCGTGCTCCACCTCCAAAGTCTCGTGAAGGTGCAGCCAGGTGAGCTTCGAGGGGGGAATCTGGTTCTGGCGGCGGAACTGATCCGCGATGGACGTGTCCACCTGCTTACCGTAGACCTCGACCACCAGGCTGGCGCCCACACCTTCATAGGGCTCGGCCGTCACGTAGCAGCGCTCCAGCTCCTTGCCGAGCGCGCGGCCCGGCGAGAGCACCTCTTCCGTCTCCTGCGGAGCCCAGGGAGTGAGCACCTCGAGCATCCGCTCGAACAGCCCGCGGTGGGCGCGCTTGAAGTCGCCATCCCCCAGCTCATCATTGAGCTGCTTGGCCAGCACGCAGCGGATGGCGTCATCCATGACTCGGGCGGTGAGCCAGGCCAGCCGACGCGGGAACTCCCGGGTGATGCCGACGCGAAAGTTGGCCAGGAGGCGCGCCAGCACCTCGAGTCGCACCGGTTCACGGCGCATCCGCGCGAAGAAGGGGTGGTCCGCGATGGAGTGCTCCTCGAAGTACTCGACGATGTCCGTCGCCGGGCGTGACACCTTGGCCACGGGAGCCTCGAGCCGCAGCTGCGGCCTGTAGACCTCGGGTGAGAAGTAGACAGTCACCCGGGGCTTCTCCTTCCACCGCACCGCGACATAGGTGTGAATGCCCGTGCCGGCCTCCAGGGGACGACGGGCATATGCCTGGAGCGTGCTCAGATAGGGCGCGGTGTCCAGACCTTGAGCCTGAAGGTAGCGGGTGATCTGCCCACGAATCTCCTCATCGTCACGTGCATGGTGGGTCACGGGGATGTAGGACGTCGCGGTCGTGGGACGCGCATCGGACGGATCCGTGAAGCTGAAGCATGTCACGGCCCCCTTGCCGCCGTAGGGCCCCTCTTTGCCACCGGTGAACTGACGGCAGAAATCGGCGACGAGCCCGGGCTGGTGGTAGCGCGCCACCGCGGACACCTCTTCAAGGAAGGCCGCGGTGGGGGCGTGGTGACGGAAGTAGAGCTTCGCCCGCGCACCCTCGACAGGAGACAAGTCGAGCGCGAAGTAGACGACCTCCTCCGCTCCCACCTCTCGGCGCCCCAGGATCTCGGCCATCGGAGGCCAGGCCTTGTGGAAGCCGAGCCGGTGCAGCACCTCCTCGGCGATCTGAGGCGCGCGCGCTGGGCCTTGCACCGCGAGGTTGAAGTACCCCTTGAGGATCGGCGCCCGCTCCCGGTCGAACCCCACCGCGTACCAGGCCGAGAACCGGCCTCCCTTGAGCTCCTGCGGCAGCAGCAAGCCCTCCAGTGCGCGCAGCCGGCTGAAGTCGACACCGAGGCTCGGGACGAGGTTCTGCTCGAGCCTCTTGCGCAGGCGCAGGCCCGCCGCGAGGCTGGCGGAGTGCGAGGGCGGCGAGTCCATGGGCTCTACCAGCACGCGCAGCTGAGGCCCTCGATCGTCGATCGCCAGGGAGAGCTCGAAGGGCGAGTGGTCATCACACACGTCCGAGGGCCACGATGGAGTGCCACCCGTTGGGAGGCGGCTCCAACTCTCGGATAGCGCCAGGAAGACCTCTTTCATTGACCGGGTAGCAGCCTCATCGAACCCCAGCAGGCGTGAGACCTCTGCCAAACGTTCGACTTCCCGGTCCCTGAGCGTTTCCACGGATCTGCGTTCCTTCTCCATGTGCGTCATCTGTGCAGAGGCGAGCATCCGTTCCAGCTCCAGCCGAAAAAGGTGACAAAAACGAGTAACCCAGTGGGTAGTGTATAAATGCATCGAATTTTTCCAGATGTCAACCGCTCCCCTTTCCTGCTGACCAGTCGACACAGGGTCGATACATGTTTCGCGATACTCGACACCAGCAGCACCAAACCCAGTGGGTTCACCTGACCGTGATGGGCGGGCGGCTTGGGCAGGCGCTGGAGCTGCTCCCGGAGGTAGGCCTGGAGCGCATCAGGGCCCACATCCGCGAAACGGGTGGCAAGAGTCCGTTCTGGTTGCCGCGCTCTCCAGCTTTGTCGTTGGGGGGAGCCCCCGGGAAGGCATACCGCAGCGCCTTGCACTCCATGTCTGCTGGCACCCTCCGGCTACTGGACCGTCACGACGACCGGAGCGGAGATCGTGACATTGCCCAAGGCGTCGGTGGCCCGGGCTGTCAGCGTGTGCGGCCCCCGGGGCGCGAGCAGAATGTTCCAGTTCATGCTGTAGGGCGCCGTCGTGTCCGTGCCGATGACGGCGGCGCCATCGTAGAACACCACCTGAGTCACCGAGGAGCTGTCGCTCGCGCTCACCTGGATCGTCGCGCTCAAGAACACCGCTGCTCCGTTCGCCGGAGAGGTGATCGCAACGGTCGGGCCGGCGTTGTCCACGGTGACAGAGCGGTTCGAGGACTGCCTCACGTTCCCAGCCGGGTCATAGGCCTTCACATAGAGCGTGCGGCTCCCGTTGGCCGAGGCTGTCGTGTCCCAGCTCATGGCATACGGCGCGGTCGTATCGGTACCGAGCAACGTCGAGCCCTCGTAGAACTCGACCCTCGAGACGCCATGGTTGTCGCTGGACGTGGCTTCCACCTGGACCGTCCCCCGGATGAGCGCCCCCGCCGCGGGAGAGCTTATCGACGCAGTGGGAGCGGTGGCGTCGACGAACACCGAGACCTCCGCGGAGGTGCCCACCAGGTCCGCGGTATCGTAGGCCTTCGCCGTGAGCGTGTGGACGCCATCCGGTACGCTCGCGGGATTCCAGCTGAGGCTGTAGGGCGCCGAGGTGTCCGTCCCCAGCAGCGTCTGGCCCACATAGAACTCGACCTTGGTCACCGAAAAGTCGTCGTTCGCCGTGGCGCTCACCGTGAGCGTGCTGCTCACAAGGGCATCGCTGACCGGCGAGGTGATGACCACCGTGGGCGGCGTCGTGTCCACCTGCGGACCCACCGCGAAGACCAGATCGTCATGATCGTCGTACGCGCCAGTGCTGCACGGTGAGGGACTGCTACCGCCATACCGGAGGTTGGCTCGTACCGCCTGCAGGCTCCCGGCGGGGAGGACATACTCCGTCGAGAGGACTTGCGAGCCACTCCCGCTCCCAGTGAGCGTGGTCAGGTACGTCCACAAGGGGGCGGCGGCATTGCTCGCGGTGTAGAGATCAAGCCTGTCAGAGGAGGCCGTTTCGATCTCGACCCCGACCTCAATCCGGACGCGCCGGCCAGTCGCGAAGGGGGCGCCATCCGCGCGTGATACCTTGATCCACCGAATCTCCTCGTCCTGGAAAGCGGACTGGCCCGTGCCATCGGCACAGCCATCGAGCGTGTTCGGCGCATGCAGCTCGGGCCCCTCGGATCCGCGCCCCAGCAGGAGCGCCGTCGAGTCACAGTCGCTGGAGACCTCGGCGCACACCGGGACGCCCAGCACAGGGTCGTACACAGCGGTCCCGGGCTGGGCCACGGTCACTGTGGTCGCGGCGCTCGTGGCAAGGTTGCCCACTGTATCGTACGCCTTCGCGGTCAGGGCATGGCTGCCGTTCATCACCGAGTGGCTGTCCCAGCTCGCGACGTAGGGTGGAGAGTAGACGGTCGCGACGCGCATGCCGTCGACCAGGAACTCCACCCGGCTCATGCTTCGATCGTCGCTCGCAGTGGCCTGCAAGGACACCATCCCGGAGACGGTCGCTCCCTGCGCGGGCGCGGTGAGGGCCACCTCGGGAGGCGTGAGATCGTTGTTCGTGGTGACGGAGATCGAGGCCGAGGTCCCCATGTTCCCGGCATCGTCATAGGCCTCGGCGGTCAGCACGTGCACACCATTGGGAACATTCCGGCTGAGCCAGGTGGTATTGAATGGCGCCGAGGAGTCCATCCCTGCGTAGTGCCCATCGACATAGAAGCGCACCCTGTCCACGGCTCGATCATCGAGGGCGCTCGCCGTGATGGTGACATTCCCGCTCACGGTGGCACCCTCCGCGGGTGACGTCACCGAGACCGTGGGCGCGGTGATGTCGTTGTTCACCGTCACGACCACTCCAGCGGAGAGGCCCACGTTGCCGTAGGTGTCATGCGCCTCGACCCTCAGCGTGTGGCTTCCATTCCCGAAGGGTTGGGTATTCCAGGAGGCGGAGTAAGGCGAGGAGGTGTCGGTGCTGAGCAAGATGCCATTCACGTAGAACTCGACCTTGGTGACCCGCGTGTTGTCCGTGGCGGTTGCCGAGATCGTCCTCGTCCCTTCGACCGTGGCGCCCGCCGCGGGAGCTGTGACAGCCGCCACGGGTGGAGTGGTATCGCGTTCAATGCTGACGACCACCGGCACCGAGGTTCCGACGTTGCCCTTCGCGTCGTAGGCTCGAGTGGTCAGGGTGTACTCACCCGTCGGCTCAGCCAGGGTGTTCCAGACATAGGTGTAGGGAGACACCGTGTCAGTGCTGAGCAGGCGCGTCCCTGCGTAGAACTCGACCTTTGTTACTCCCTTTGCATCGGTGGCCGTGGCGGAGAGCGTCACCGTCCCGATCAGGATCGCTCCCGCAGCAGGCTGGGTGATGGACGTATCGGGCGGAGTGTGATCGTTCTCTACCGTCACGATGACAGGGGGTGAGGTGCCCGCGTTCCCGGCCACGTCACGGGCCACTGCCGTCAGGGAGCGGCTGCCATTGGGTGAGTTCCAGGTGTCCCAGCTCACACTGTACGGCGCCGTGGCATCGGTCCCGATCAAGGTCGTCCCGTCGTAGAAATCCACGGAGGTCACCGCGAAATCATCGCTCGCGGTGGCTGTCATCGTGGTGAGCCCGGTCAGCAGCGCTCCAGCGGAGGGAGCGGTGAGCACCGCGACCGGCGCCGTCGTGTCCGCATCCTGTCCGACCGCGAAGACCAGGTCATCGTGATCATCATAGGCACCAGGGCTGCACGGGGAAGCGCTCGAGGACGAAGAGTATCGGTGGTTGGCGCGCACGGCCTGCAGGCTTCCCTCAGGGAGGATGTACTCCGCAGAGAGAGTCCGCGCTCCGGTGGCCGTCGGCTTGAGCGTGGTCAGGTACGTCCAGGAGGGCTGGGTCGCGTCACCCGTGTAGTACAGGTCCAGTGACTCGGGGGTCGTGCTGTAGACCCAGAGGTCGACGTCGATCCGCACCTTCTTCCCAACAGCCAGGTTCGTCCCGTCCGCCCGTACCACCGCGAGCCGCTCGATGGACGGCGAGTAGCGGTAGGAGCCGCTCGATCCGTCGACGCACCCATCCAAGGTGTTCGGCGCGTTCAGCTCAGGACCGGCGCCTCCCCTTCCTCGCAGAAGGCTCGTCGTGTGGCAGTGGTCCGTCACCGTGGCACAGATCGGAGCCCCCAGGAGCGAATCGTAGTCCGCGGTCCCAGCGTTGCTCACCGTGACAGTGATGGGGGTGCTCGTCGTCGAGTAGCCCGCACCGTCATAGGCCTTGCTCGTCAGCGTGTGGCCACCGTTCGTCCCGATCGCCGTGTTCCACGTCATCCCGTAGGGGGCCGAGGTGTCCGTCCCGAACAGGACGTTGTCGACATAGAACTCCACCCGCACGAGCTGACGGTTGTCACTCGCAGAGGCCTCGAGGACTATCTCCCCGCTCACGGTCGCTCCGTCGGCCGGCGAGGTGAGGTCCGTCGTTGGTGGGAAGAGATCGTTGTCCACCACCACGGTCAACGCGCCCGACGTGGTGGAGTTCCCAGCCTCGTCATAGGCCCTCGCGAAGAGCTGGTGGGAGCCGTTGGGCACCTGACGGGTGTTCCAGTTCTGGGTGTAGGGCGGCGTATTGTTGCTGCCAACCATGCTCTCGCCGACGAAGTAGTCGACGCGAACGACTCCCCGGTCATCACTGGCGCTGGCCGCCAGGGCTATCGTCTCGCTGACGGTCGCCCCTTCCGCGGGCGAGATGAAGGCCACCTGCGGCCGGTCAATGTCGTTGTTGACGATGACCTCCACTGGGGCAGACGTGGTGCTGAAGCCCACGGCATCGTAAGCGCGCACAGTCAGCGTGTGGGGACCGTTGAGCGCTCCGCCCGTGTTCCACCTCAAGGAGAAAGGCGGCGCGGTGTCGGTGTCGAGGAGGGTCGCACCGTCATACAGCTCAACGCGAGCCACTCCGAAGTTATCGCTCGCCTCCACGAAGACGGTGACAAGATCTTCCAAGTAGGCACCCGGGGCAGGAGAGGTGATCGCCACCGCTGGCGGCGCGGTGTCTGGCTCATGGCCCACCGCGAAGACCAGATCGTCGTGGTCGTTGAGGGTGCCCGAGGTGCACACCTGAGGGATGCCATAGGTGCGGTACACGCCCCGCAGCGCCTGGATGCTTCCCGTTGGGAGGAGGTAGGTGGTCGAGAGAACCTGCGCACCGCTCCGAGTGGGCCGCAGCGTCGCGAGCCGGGTCCAGGTGGGGTTGTTCGCATTCGATGCAGCGTAGAGGTCCAGGTACTCTGACGTGTAGACGGCGCCAGCCCAGACCGACGCCTCGATCGTCACTTCCTTCCCCGCGGCGAACGCGCTGCCATCGCTCCGGGAGACTGTCAGCCGGTCCAGCGAGGGGCTGACTCGATAGGTCCCCGCCGCTCCATCCGCGCAGGTGCCCCCCAGGGTGTTCGGGGCGTGCAGCTCGGGGCCGAGCCCTGCCCTCCCCTCCAGCAGCCACACGGAATCACAGCGGTTGCCCACGCTCCCGCAAGTGGGCACGCCCCACTGCGCGTCGAAGGCCGCGTTGCCGACGTTCTGGATCGTCACGCCTACAGCGGCGCTCGTGCTCTGGTTGCAGCTGGCGTCATACGCCTTGGCGGTGAGAACTCCTGGGCCGTTGCTGGCGATGGCGCTGTTCCAGGCCAGCTCATAGGGTGCTGTCGTGTCCGTGCCAAGCGAGCGAGTGCCGTGGAAGAACTCAACCTTCACGACGCCTACGTTGTCCGTGGCAGTGGCGGCCAAGGTCACTGGGCCACTGAGCGGTGCTCCCTCCGTGGGCCAGGTGAGGGCAACCTGCGGAGGCGTGGAGTCGCTCGACCCTGTGCAACCGGAGTACAACAGCCGGTTCGGCGATCCCGTGCCGGGGCTGAGGACCTTGCCGAGCGTTGCGGTGCTGTAGAGCCCAAGCTCGACCTGCTCCGGCGTGGCGGTGGGCAGGCCCTCCAGGTACAGCGCTGCCGCTCCCGCCACATGCGGCGTGGCCATGGAGGTGCCGCTGATCGTGTTCGTGCTCGTGTCGCTCGTGATCCAGGCGGAGGTGATGCCTTGGCCCGGCGCGAACACGTCCACACAGGTGCCGTAGTTGGAGAAATAAGCCCGGTAGTCCATGGAGTCCGTCGCGCCCACCGTCATCGCTGCGGGAGTCCGCGCGGGTGACTTGCTGCATGCATTGCCACCGTCGTTGCCGGCGGCAACGGCGTAAGTGACGCCCGCGTTGATCGAGTGAGTGACCGCGTCGTCCACGGCCTGCGTCGCGGAGCCCCCCAAGCTCATGTTGGCCACCGCCGGCTTCACGTGGTTGGCCGTTACCCAGTCCACGCCAGCAATCACCTGAGACCAGGTCCCGGATCCGCCACAGCTGAGCACGCGCACCGCATGGAGAGTCACCCCCTTGGCCACTCCGTAGGTGGCACCACCGATGGTCCCAGCCACATGGGTGCCATGGCCATGGCAGTCGTTCGAACCGTTGCCGTCTCCAATGGCGTCATAGCCGTGGAAGGCCCTCCCGCCGAACTCGGCATGGGTCACCCGGATGCCCGTGTCGATGACATAGGCATGAACCCCACTGCCCGTGAGGTTGTAGGCATAGGTCTGGTCCAGCGGCAGGTCTCGCTGATCAATGCGGTCCAGGCCCCAGGTCGCCCCCGCTTGCACTCCCTCGAGGTTGACCTCCCCATCTTCCTCGACGTAGCGCACACGTGGGTCCATGCTCAGCCGCAGGGCGTTGGCCTCTGGCATCGTCGCCGCGAACCCTCTCAGGGCGTGGGAGTACACGCGCCCGACCACGGCCCCGTGGCTCATCGCCAGCTCTGACGCAAGGCGCTGCGGTGAGGCCTGCAGTGTGGCCTTGTCCTCCATGACGACGATGTACCGGCCGGGCAGGGCCTTCTCGGTCTTCAACAACCGAGAGCCGGTGACGAACGCCTTGCGGCTCTGGAGCGGACGGCTCGGGGGCCCGGCGTCGGTCAGGGATTTGTCGGTCTGGGACTCACAGGCCAGGAGCGCAAGGCTTACAGCCATCAAAAACGGAAAAGTACGCATATCCATAATTGCCGGATATGCATGCGGCTGGATCACCCCCTGTGGTGCCAGCAGCGGGAAGAGACACAGCGCGTCGGCCTACCGGAGGTTCAGGAGTCTGGCCGTGTCGCTTGGGCGAGGAGCCTGCTCGGGCGGCGAGGATGGGAACGCCAGACCTGTGTCCTCGAACCGGATTCCGTCCACGGAGACCCGCACCGGTTTGCCTCCATGCTTCGTGAAGAAGCGTGGGTTGTACACCTTGAAGTAGATCCCGCCGTCCCACTCGCGGGAGAAGTGGAGATCGTCCATGTAGAGGATCCCCTTGGGACGGCGGTCGAAGAAGAGGCGCATGGACCCGACTCTCGCCGGATCAACGCCCCCCTGGACGAGACGAGCGAAGGGGATGCGGACTGTCTGCATGACCGTCTTGGGCTCGACGTCGGGCGCGTACGGCCGTCCTGTATCGGGAGAAATGAGCTCTATCTGCTCGCGGATCGCCACGCGATAGGCCGTCCGCCCGTCGGAGAGCTCCACCGTGAAGTCATGCGGGACGTCCGCAGCGTTCGGGGCCTCGTGTGACAGCCCGACACGGAAACAGAAGTGGGTGTGACCCATCGGCGAAGGCATGCCGGCCTTCCAGACGACCCGCAACTCCCTGTTCGCCTCCACCCACGAGACTCGCAGCCCCCGCGTCTCCTGAAAGAGGTGGGAGTGCTTGCCCAGATCGAACGTGATCAGCTCGGCCAGGGCATCGGTCTGGAACTGCACGGCATCCCCTCCCTCGAAGACGGCTACCGTGAATGACGACGTAGCTGTCGGCGACCGCGGTGGGGCCGGTGACAGGGATGTACTGGCCGTCCGTGGGTGCGATGGCGAGGATGCCTCGGATACCAAAGTGGTAAGGGCCCAGTCCCCGCGATCCATCCAGGGGGATCGCCGGAGCGAAGGTGTCGGGTTGAAGGATGTCCAGGCTGTTGAACACGCTGGCGTGTCCCACCGCTTCGCCCCCGCGCGAGTGTCCAGCCAACATGACCCGCGAGAGATCCACCTTTCCGTGAAGCGGGTGGCCAGGCTTCTCATTCCAGATCCGGAACTGCCGCACGTGCTCCAGGTGAATGATGGCGCGCGTCGTTCTCCCCACGGTTCTGTCCGTTGAGGAAGTTCACGTCGATGGTCGTCGCGACAATCCCGTGCGAGGCCAGGAGCTCGCACAGGTACTCGTACCCCTGGCTGATGGGGAGGCGCGAGCGGCGGCATGACACCGCAGCCTATCCCACGAAGGTTTCAGGAGGCTCCCGGGTAGCCGAGCCGAGCCTGGGCCCGGCTCGGGGCTCAGTGCGTATGAGGCCCGGGCACGCCCATGCAGGCCGAGCAGCCAGGGACCGAGCTGAGCCCTGCGAACAGAGATTTGCTGTCCCCAGGGACCAGAGGACC
>Ga0247825_10002532_pt1 | contig 12044 bp, 11 predicted proteins | sample 13C_Vanillin_Day_FD_194413 | JGI IMG/M metagenome (GOLD analysis project Ga0247825, IMG submission 194413) | Soil microbial communities from agricultural site in Penn Yan, New York, United States - 13C_Vanillin_Day48 | ecosystem: Environmental > Terrestrial > Soil > Agricultural land | place...
TCGAGTTCTGGGACTGGGTCGGCGGCCGCTACTCAGTCGGATCCGCGATCGGGCTGTCGGTGATGGCCGCGATCGGCCGGGACGCGTTCGCGCAATTCCTCGCCGGGATGCACACCATCGACCGGCATTTCGCCGAGGCACCCTTGGAAGCGAACGCCCCGGTGCTGCTCGGGCTCCTCGGCTTCTGGTACTCCAACTTCTTCGACGCCGAAACCCGAGCCGTCCTGCCGTACTCGAACGACCTCGCCCGGTTCCCCGCATACCTGCAGCAGCTGACCATGGAATCCAACGGCAAAACGGTGCAGACAAACGGAACCCCGGTCAAGACCGCCACCGGAACCATCTGGTGGGGCGAACCCGGAACCAACGGGCAGCACGCCTTCTACCAGCTGCTCCACCAGGGCACCCGGCTCGTGCCGATCGACTTTCTCGGCTTCGCCGCTCCCACCGACGACCTACCCACCATCGACGGGCAGGGCAGCATGCACGACATCCTGATCAGCAACCTTCTCGCACAGCGGCGCGTCCTCGCGTTCGGCCGCACCGACGACGAACTCGCCGCAGATGGTGTCCCCGACTCGCTGACTCCGCACAAGGGGATGCCCGGGAACCGTCCGTCCACGACCGTCCTGGCGCACAAGCTCACCCCCTCGGTGCTCGGTCAGCTGATCGCACTATACGAACATCAGACCTTCGTCGAGGGCGCATTGTGCGGCATCAACTCATTCGACCAGTGGGGTGTTGAGCTCGGCAAGACGCAGGCGGTGGAGCTGGAGACCATCGTGAACGCGAAGGACATGTCGCCGGACTTCGTAGACTTGGACAGCTCGACGAAGTCTCTTGCCCGGTGGTTCAGAAGGTGAGGACGGCGGTCGCGACGGCATTGCCCGCAGATCACGTCAGTTCGGGATCCAGCTGGGCTACCGACGTCACCGGCGACATTACGACCGGACTCGCGGCGAGGATTGATCCGAAGCTGGGATAGGTTGCCCATCAGAACGGTGAACGAGATCCTCTGGGCCTAAAGCGGCTTCGCAGGTCCAGGCCTTGTCCTACTCAAGGAGCGCCTGGGTCTCCGCGTTGCGGACACGAGCGGTTGAGCCTCGTCGACGTCGTAATGGTCTAGGCGGGCAGTGTCGATCCAGCGTTGCAGTTACACCCCATCTACGCTCGGTTGTTGGGAATGCGCTCGGTCTACGGGAGGCGTGCGCTGCCCGAACCGACGTATTCGAGGTGGTGGACCTCGTCGAGGACCTTGACCACCTCGTCGAAGGTGCCCGGGACGGTCAGTACATCGTACGATTCGACGATGGTGAGGGCGATGGAGTCGAGGGTTCCTCGGTCCAGCAGCATCAGGACGAGTTCGGTGGGGTTGTTGCGGCAGCGGTAGATCACCCCTTGGACGCGCGATCACACCGGCCGATGGGCCCGCCAACACCGGCAGCCACCTCTGCTCAATGCGCAGCAGAGCAGGCGCATGCTCGTGCATGCTTTCGTCGATGAGAACACTGTCCGCGGCATCATGATGGCCGCCGCCATCGCCGATCCGCGGTCTCTGGCGCATGCACGGAAGGTGCTCACCGAACTGCGTTTGTAAGGGCAAGAGCGCCTACATTTCAAAATCCGAGCGCGATTCCCGCAGGCGGGAATCTGTTCCGCGCTGGTGAGACTGGAGGTACGCGTGAGTTTCTCGCCGCGGATCATGACGGCGGCCAGGTCGTCGGGGCCCACCTTTTTGAAGTTGGTGCCGTAGTTAATGACCGCCGAGCGCGGAACGAGATCAGCGAGGTGCACGGGGAGCTTGTCGTCGCGTTGCGTGAGGTAGCTGTGCACGATTCCTCGAACCTGCCCGGAAGGTCCCACCTCGTGAAGCCGAGAGCGGCCGCCGTCCTGCGACTTCTCGTAAGCGATGTCGAAGCTCCTCTTGGCCGCTTGTGGAAATAGTTGGACGAGTCCGTGAGGTCTTACCGTGGCCAGCGTCCGAGACGATCAGTCTGTTCGCCTGTCTGCTTTCCATCCAGAACGTGGATTCCCGCTACGTATTCAACATCTCGCGTAGCGGTGCATTGCCCGCAGTGCTGGGCACACGCCACGACCAGCACGGCTCACCGTCCATCGCGTCCAACGTCGTGACCGTGATCTCCGCAATGTTCGTTCTGCTGGCAAACGTGACCCGTCTGGATCCCGCGACAGAGCTCTATGCCTGGTTCGCCGGTGCCACCATCGGGTTCATTGTGATGCTTGTCGGCACCATCATGTCGGCGTTGGTCTTCTTCAGTCGACGGTTTGCGCGCCGGCACACTCGAGGAATCCGTCGTCCGGGTTATCGTCGCCCCCGTTGTCGCCCTGGCCTGCCTCGTCGTGGTGTTCGTCCTGGTACTCCAGAACCTGCGGGACCTTGTTGGCGGGTCGCAGCCGGTCGCGTGGGCGGTGCTCGGCTCGCTCGCCTTGGCCTTCGCCTGGGGATTCACCATGGCCATCCGACGCCCGGAGATGTCCCTCGACAACTGAGATGGCGCCGAGTCTGGGCACCGCCGCGGCGCTGTCATTTCGGGCGCCGGTCGGCCGCACCCCGGTCGTTCAGGCGACCGGGGCCCGGTTCTCGGTGAACATGATTTCCGCGATCAGTGCCAAAGGTGCTCTGCGGTTCTCGATCATCGACGGCACCCTCACCGCAGCGAAGTTCATCAACTTCTGCAAACGCCTGCTCCGCGACAACGACGGGCCGGTGTTCTTGATCCTCGACGGACATCCTGTCCACCGGTCCAAGGCCGTCACCGCGTTCGCCGACTCCGCATGCGGACCCTGTTCCGCATCCCCGCCTACTCGCCGCAACGGACGGCAGCACCCGGCTCGCGCACCTGGCGTCGTGGCGATTCGACGATCTGGGAAGCCAGGTCACCTCGCTACTGAGTCGGACCCGAGTAGGTCCTGCCGCTGAAATCAAGGACGAGGTACTCGAACTCGCGAACAAGTGGATTGGGTTCGCCGAGACCAAGTGGATGAAGGTCTACGAGAACCGCCCGGAGGTCACCCGCCGGCGCGACGACAACACCGCCTCCACCTGGCTGCAGGACAAACGCGTCCTCATCCTGGGGTGCGGTGCCCTCGGCGCACCGATTGCCGAACACTGCGTGCGAGCTGGCGTCACCGCCCTCAGCGTGGCGGACTACGGATCCGTGTCGCCGGGAATCCTCGTCCGGCAGCCCTTCGCCGACGCCGACATCGGCAGAGCTACTAAGGCGATCGTAAGTATGTCGACTCGTTATGCGGCGGCGCGGATGTAGGCGAGAGTGTGGGGTCGGCGAAGAAGCCGCGGACTGCGGCATGCGTCGCAGCCGCCGCAGAGCCCGGGTGCATAGGGTCTTGAACTGCTCGGGCCCGGTGATGCCGGATCGGCCGATGCGGTCGTGTTTGACGTACTTCCATACCCATTCGTCCGGGTTGAGGCTACCGCCAACCGGGTCGTCAACTTGCTCATCTGCCATCCGGACGAGGTCCGCGAAGACGCCCCATCGGTGGTCATTCTCGGGGCACGTCGCGTCGAGCGCGTAGGGGCTGGAGGAAAGAACGGGGAGCCGAAGTCGTCGACTGCGACGAAGTCTTCGGCCAGAAAGCGATCGAGGAATTCGGTATCGGTCAGCCATTCACGGACGTCGATTCGCTGACCGTCGCGGCTGTACAGGCGTACACGGTCGCGGTCGAATTCGACTTGTCATTCGCCCATGGCACGCGGTCACCGAGGTCACCGAGGTCCGGGTTGATGATGATGCGGCCCGCCTCCGAGCTGGTTTAGGCCACAGGTGGGTGCAATGACTGGCCTTCCGGGTCGAGGGTTCCTTCGGCGGCGCGCTGCAGCCACAAGGTCAGCCGGGAGATCAGGCCGTGCATCCCGTCGCTCGGGCTCCAATTCCACCGAGGCGCAGCGTAGAGGCACCACCCGACCCCACTGCACATGGGGTGCCGGCCCACCGGTTGGAGACCCTGACCACGAGGTGCGTAGGGAAACGTATCGGAGACAATGAATTCGAACTTCTCCCGGTCACGCACCGCGATACCACCGTTGCGGGTGTTGGTCCCGTGGGTATCGAGGGAGACGGTGAACGTCGTCGTGCCAGTCCCGTGCGCGGTTGCCAGAACTTCGATTTGCGCCGTCGCTACTCTCTGCGAGGTCGGCGAGCTGCGCCGCCAGCTCGTTCAACGAGCGAACCCGACCGGCGCGGCGGGCGCGTTGGCCCCGCCACGGTCGGCGGCGATCGCGTGCCGAGCCCTCGACCGCTACTGGTCGAAACACTCCGAACGATTTCGAAGCAAACCCACCGCACCAGCCCTCCCCAAACCGACCGGAATCAACACCAACGTGTCTCAGACAGTTGACACTTCCGCCTACGACGGTGCGGAGCTGACGACGTGAGTGCGGTACCGCTCCAGTTCGGTGAAAAAATCCGGCCACGTCTTCGACACACACCCTGGATCGAGGATGCTGATGTGCGGCTCGACAAGAGTGAGTAACGCGAAAGACATTGCCATGCGGTGGTCGTCATAGGTGGCGATCTCCGCAGGCATCAGACGGTTCGGGGGTGTGATCGTGATCGTGTTGTCATCACCGGAGACCTTGGTTGCCACCCCGATCTTGCCTAGTTCCGTCGTCAGTGCGGCGAGGCGATCGGACTCCTTGTAGCGCAGGATCTGCACGCCGGTCAGCATCGAGGGCCTGTGCGCCGTGGCCGCAACCACCCCGAGGGTCAGGGTCATGTCAGGGATGTCCGTCACATCGACGAGCGTTCCTGCCAGCCCCACGTCGGACGCGCGGTGCGCGAGCACACCGCCGTCTCGCCACTCGATCACTGCACCCATCTTTTCGAGCACCGCCAGCATCGCGACATCCCCCTGGATCGTCTGCGTTGCGAGGTCGGGAACGAAGACCGGGCCGCCCGTAATCAGAGTGGCCGCGAGAAAGTAATTGGCGCTCATGATGTCCGGCTCGACGGTGAACCGGGTTGGCCGATATCCGGTACCGGCCAACTCGAATTCCAAAACGTCGCCGCACCGCCTCACGGCAATATCGGCACCGAAGGCACGCATCACCGACACGGTCATGTCAATGAAGGGAATCGAAGCCGACTTGCGGGCACACAGGCGTGTCGGTGCACCCACCGCCGCGAGCGCCATTAACAAACCACTGACGAACTGACCGGACTTCTCGGCATCGACGACAATGACGGCAGGCACCGTGACAGCGCCGGTAATGCGCCGACCACTCGGCTCCGACTCATCGACGGTCTTACCCAAAGTCCGCAGGGCGGAAGTGAGTCCGCGCATGGGCCGCTCCATCAAACGCGACGAACCGGTCAATGCCAACGGCTGGTCGCTCGTGACCGACAGTGCCGCCGCGAACCGCATGGTTGTGCCCGAGGCGAAACAGTCCATCACATCACTAGTAAAGGCGGGTTTCGGCGACCCCCACACCTCGGTGACGTCACCACTACCCGCAATCCGAACGCCACATCCGGATAGCACATTTATCATTGCCGTGGTGTCGTCACAGTCGGCGAGCCCGACGATCTCACTACGACCGCGAGCCAGCGCAGCACAGATCAGTGCCCGCGCAGAAATACTGCGTGATCCCGGGACGGTAGGCACGAAGAAGGGTGTCGTCGCCATCTCATCCCTCGATCGCGTGAAGGACATCAGGTCCCGGCTTCGTCTCAGGGGCAATCGGTACTGATCCGCTCGATCGCTGCCGAAACCACTCGGCAAGGCGCCGACCTTCGCATTCGTTGTGCGACCATGCCTCCTGGGAGGCTTCCCGCGCATCCCCAGCGAGTAGCGCGGCGATCAGCGGTGCATGTTGAGCGGCGATATTTTCGCCGGCGTCGGCAACGAACGCGTTGCTCGTCGCGATGCAGAACCGGACCTGTTGCTCGACCATTTCATACTGGGTGCGGAGGCGTCTGTGTCCCGCGAGTTCGACGATGGTCCGGTGCAGTTTGAAATCGGACGCAGTGATGGTGGACAACTCCCCCTCCACACAGGCTTCCAGGAGGTTGCGATGTGCCCGTGCGATAGCGTCCGCCTTGACCTCGTCAAGGGTATCGGCAGTCAGGCGGGCGGCCAAGCTCTCGAGACAGCCTCGAAGGGTCCAAATTTCCCACACCGCATCGGCAGTCATGTCCGCAACTTGCCAGCCGGTGTAGGGAATCTTGGTGACGATGCCTTCGAACGCCAACTGGTTGAGGCTCATACGGACCGTGGCACGGGCGGTGCCGAGTTGTTCGGACAACGCGACCTCCGTCAACCGCGTGCAGGGAGCGACGGCGCCGGAAAGCAGATATTCGCGCAGGCTGTCGACCGCCTGCGTGGTGACCGGCCTCTTCTCGACGGGTCGAGGCGTCTGCTCCACGATCTCGGCTCTCCTCTCGGCGCGACTGACACACAAAATACGGCAGGTTGGCAATTGGCGCCAATAGGTAGCATCTCACCCCGTCGTTCGTTCCAGCGGGGATATCCTGACTGGTATGCAGAAACGTGCGAACCGCGCATAGCTCCATGACCGAAATCGACCCGTTCAAGACACAGCGAGACGTGGGCGCTGATGTCCTCACGCAGCTGCGCGCGGTAGGGTTCGAGGACGCTCGCGAGATCGGGCACGGGGGTTTCGGCGTGGTGTACCGCTGCACCCAGGTCGGCTTGGATCGCACAGTGGCGGTGAAGGTGCTCACTGGCGATCTGGAGGAGAACCGGGAACGGTTCTTCCGCGAACAGCGAGCGATGGGCCGCCTGACCGGGCACCCGAATATCGCCGGTGTCCTGCAGGTCGGCGAACTCCCCGACGGCCACCCATATCTGGTGATGCAGTACCACCAACACGGTTCCATGGATGCCCGGATCCGAGAAGATGGTGTCCTACCCCTCGGCGACGTCCTGCGTCTCGGGGTCCTCCTCGCCGGGGCCTTGGAGACCGCACATCGTCTCGACGTGCTGCACCGGGACGTCAAACCAGCGAACATCCTGCTCACCGACTTCCACCAGCCCGCCCTGACCGACTTCGGCATCGCCCACATCACCGGCGGGTTCGAAACCGCCACCGGCACGGTCACCGGCTCACCCGCTTTCACCGCACCCGAAGTCCTCGGCGGCGACCCGCCCACCCCCGCCTCCGACGTCTACGGGCTCGGCGCCACCCTGTTCTGCGCACTCACCGGACACGCCGCATTCGAACGGCGCAGCGGCGAACAAGTCGTCGCGCAGTTCCTGCGCATCACCACCCAGCCCGTACCGGATCTTCGTGAGAACGGCATCCCCGAACCGGTGTGCACAGCCATCGAGGCGGCGATGGCCCGCGATCCCACGGCCCGACCCACCGCCGCCGCGTTGGGCGAGCAACTACAACAGGTCCAAACCACACTGGGGTTTCCGGTCGAGGAGATGGCGTTGCGCGCCCACCCGGGTGAACAACAGCAGCCGCATGCGGCGGCAACGGCAGCCGTACGACTCGCCAATCCCGCCCGAGGGCAGACCGGCGGACTGCCACTGGAACTGACCAGCTTCGTCGGGCGGCGCGCACAGTTGACCGGCCTGAAGAACCTGCTGGCCGGTTCGCGACTGGTCACCTTGACGGGGATCGGCGGGGTCGGCAAGACTCGGCTCGCGCTCCAGGCCGCAAGTAAGGTGCGACGGAATTACGTCGACGGCGTACACCTGGTTGAGTTAGGCGAACTCCATGACCCGGCCTTATTGGTAGATATGGTGGCCGCCGCCGTGGGCCTGCGCAATCGGACCGACCAGCCGATGGCCGAGGTGTTGGTGGAGTTCCTCTCCACTCGCACATTGCTGCTTGTGCTCGACAACTGCGAACAGGTCGTGGCGGCGGCGGCAGAACTTACCGAGTCACTGCTGCGCACGTGCCCCGGCCTGTCGATCCTGGCGACCAGCCGCGAGGCCCTCGGAATCGGTGGAGAGTCGGTACTACCGGTGACGCCGCTGGAGTTTCCGGACCCGGCAGACGAGCCGACACCTCGCGAACTGGGCCATTACGATGCGGTGACGTTGTTCAGCGAACGCGCGGCCGCGGCCGTGCCGGGTTTCGAGCTGACGGAGGACAACCGGTTCGACGTAGCGCGGATCTGTGCCCGTCTGGACGGGTTGCCGCTGGCAATTGAACTGGCCGCGGCACGGCTACGGACGATGTCCGCCGCTCAAATCATGCAGCGGCTCGACGACCGTTTCGGCTTGCTGACGCGTGGCAGTCGGGGGGCTCCCACGCGGCAGCAAACGCTGCGGTGGTGCATCGGCTGGAGCTATGACCTCTGCACGCCCTCAGAACAGCAGTTGTGGGCGCGGCTGTCGGTGTTCGCCGGCGGCGTCGACCTCGACGCCGCCGAACAGGTGTGCGGCGGACCTGACCTGCTCGATGCATTGTCTGCGCTGGTGGACAAATCGATTTTGAGCCGGGAGGAATCTGGTGGCGCCGTCCGGTTGCGGATGCTCGAATCGGTACAGGACTACGGCAGAGATGCACTCGAGGAGACCGGTGAGCACCTAGACATGCGGCGGCGGCAACGGGACTGGTGCGAGCGGCTGGCTTGCGATGCCGAAGCCGACTGGATCAGCTCCCGCCAGCTGGAGTGGATTTCCCGGCTGACCCGAGAACTGCCGAATCTGCGTCGAGCACTGGAGTTCTGTCTGCGTGAGGGCGGCGAGGGCGGATTGCGGATCGTCACCGCGTTGTATACGTTTTGGCCTCTGGGTGGGCGGCTCAGCGAGGGTCGCATGTGGATCGACCGGGCACTCGCTCACACGTCAACGTCCGAGGCACCGAACCTGGACCGGGCACGGGCGCTCTACGCTGCCGCCGGGTTGGCCATGGTCCAGAGTGACCTCCCGGCGGTGACCAGTCGGGCGGCGGAGCTTCGCACCCTTGCCGAGCAGATCGACGACCCGAAGATCGGCGCACTGGCGGACGCCGCCCACGGGATGACCGCCCTTCTCGATGACGACCCGGACCGCGCGATCAAGCACCTGGTCGGCACCGGCGAGGTCTTGGGCGCCCATAATGAACTGACTCTCCAGTTGGATGTGCTGCTATTCCTCGGATGGGCGTACGTACTTCGAGGAGACCCCCAGCGTGTTCTCGCTTGCCATGCGCAGATCCTTGCTCTGGTAGAAGGTCGCGGCGAGACGTATTTTCACTCCTGGGCAAGGTGGTCGATCGGGATCGCCCTGTGGGGCCAGGGGGACGTCGATCGCGCTGCGCAACAGCTGAGCAAGGCCCTCCGCCTGGCCGAGATGAGTAACGATCCTCTCGTCGCGGGATCCAGTGTGGAGGCACTGGCCTGGATCGCCGCCGAGCGAGGAGATGCCCGCCGTGCCAGCGTATTGCTGGGTGCCGCCGAAGCTCAGGGCCGGAGTGTGGGCAGCCCCACTGTCCTGCTTCCGAATCTGCTCATCTACCACGACCGTTGCGTGCAGCGTGCCCGCACGGCACTCGGAGAGACGGCTTTCAAAGCCGCTCATTCTGAGGGCAGCGCCATGAGGCTCGATGCAGCCGCTGGCTTCGCCCTCGGTGAACATCCCCAGGCGAGCACACGGGAAGTCAATTCGACGAAGCTCACCAGACGTGAGCACCAGGTCGCCGAACTAGTGGCCGAAGGACTTACCAACAGTGCGATCGCCGCCCGCCTAGTGATCTCACCGCGCACCGTGCAGGGGCATGTCGAACACATCCTGGCCAAACTGGGATTCACCTCACGGACACAGATCGCGTCGTGGGTAGTGAGGCGACCCCCTGAGGACAGCACCTGATGCGATGAAAGGGGCGGAGCCTCCGACTCCTCGTGGTTCCCGGCGAATGCTGGGGTGTCACATCCACACCTGTCGGAGGAGGCCCCTATGAGTGAGCATGACGGAAAACAGTTCATCGGGATCGATCTGCATCGGCAACGCTCGGTGATCGTCCGGCAGGAGCGCCGACTCACCGGTCCCGGTCCAATACCGGTGAGCACCTCGCGGTGGCGCGGATCGTCAACGACCCCGCTTCACTGGCCCTGCAGCTCGAGAAGGCCGGAGAGCATCCCGAGGTGGTGCTGGAAGCAACCTATGGCTGGTACTGGGGAGCCGCCACGCTGCAGGCGGTCGGCGCCACGGTGCACCTCGCGCAACCATTGGGTGTCAAGGGATTCCGGTACAGGCGGGTGAAGAACGACGTTCGCGACGCCCGGGATCTGGCGGACCTATTGCGGATGAACCGGTTGCCCGAGGCGTGGATCGCCCCGCCACCGACCCGGGAACCGCGGGAATTGGGGCGGTACCGAGCGAAGCTGGTCGCACTGCGGTCGGGACTGAAGGCCCAGGTGCACTCGGTGCTCGCCTAGGCCGGGGTGTTGATCCCGGTGTCGGATCTGTTCGGCGTCGAGGGGCGTACGCACAGCGAGTGATCTCGCTGCTCGAGCTGATCGACGTCCTCGATGCGCACGAGCGGACACATTACGAAGCAGGGCTCCGAACTCGTGCGCTGGGCGGCGGGTGAGGCCATCCAGCGGCAACCGGCCGGCACGAAGATCTCGGCCGACCGCAAACGCATCGAGGCCCGCCGCGGCAGGAACATCGCCAAGGTCGCCACGGCCCGCAAACTGCTCACCCACGTCTATTACGGGCTGCGTGACGGGCACATCCGCGCGTTGGCCCACCACAAGGCGGCGGCGTGAGCACCCCGGACGCAACACGCGCGCGGCCGTTCACCGGTCTGCCCCCCGTGCCAACGGCGTGGTCGTCCACCTGATTGACCCCGCGTATTGCCAGCGCCGTCTCGATGCCCGCAACCCCGGGCGAAGGGATGACCGACAGCCGAGGAAAACCGGCCTGTCCCACACACCACCCGCATCACATTGGAGACCGTTCACTCCCACAACCGAATTCATCGTTCTTCGGGGGCCGTGACCAGTGTGCGCCGGGCCGGGCCACGGTCAAGACCGTTCGTCCTCATTGCACTCCGGGTGCTCCGTCCTGACTGGAGGGTCCCTTACCCAGCGCTGCCCGCACGGAGGCCGAAAACGGGCAAACCAGCAGGTCCGACTGCGGGATCGGCCGCCACCGGTATCGCCGGTGAGGCGTTACAGCGGTGCTGGGCGCATCGTTTCAGCCGGACGCAGGCGCGGGGTGGTCGACGCCCGTTCGACGAGCTGCGTATCAATCTCGTGCCGCTGCTCGTCGAGTTTTTCGCCGCGGATGCTCCGGAGCAGCAGTTCGACAGCGAGGCGCCCCATCTCGGCGTAGGGCTGGCGCATCGTCGTAAGCTGCGGGTCGACCAAACCCGCCGCTCGCTCGTCGTCGAAGCCGACGAGCGAGACATCTTCGGGCACCCGTAGCCCCTGCGCTCTCAGCGTGCGCAGCGCCGGCGCCGCCATGAGGTCGGCGATGCAGAAGATGGCGTCGATCTCGGCTCCGCGTTCGAGAGCTGCGTCGAGCGCGGGCAGCGTGGGGCGCGCTTCGTCGAGGAAGTCGTCGCAGTCGATGACGAGCGACTCGTTGTAGGCGATGCCTGCGGCCTCGAGGGCGTCGCGGTAGCCTGCCGCGCGCTCGTCGATGAAGAGGCCGTCGCCCCAATCGGTCAACCCGGTGCCGAGGTCGACGCTCAGCAGGGCGATCGACCGGCGGCCTTGCGCGATCAGGTGCTCGACCGCGATGCGCGCGCCCTCACGATTGCGTGGGGAAACGGTGGGGAAACGCACCGTCCGGCTCGTATCGTCGATCGCCACTCCGGGCAGGGCGATGCGGTCGCAAGCCTCACGCACGGCATCCTGGTGGGGAACGCTGATGACGATGACCCCCTCGGTGGGCACGTTCGCGAGACCCTCGACGATGGCGGCCATGCCGCCTGGGATGCCCGCGACGGGGTGCACCATGAGCTGGTAGCCCTCGGCCGAGGCGGCCGTGAACGCGGCGCGCATGACGGGCTCCCACCAGCCCCAGCCGGCATCAGGCACGATCGCGCTGATGGCATGGAACCCGCCCGAACGCAGGGCGCGGGCGGTGACCGACGGGCG
>Ga0247825_10002533_pt1 | contig 12044 bp, 11 predicted proteins | sample 13C_Vanillin_Day_FD_194413 | JGI IMG/M metagenome (GOLD analysis project Ga0247825, IMG submission 194413) | Soil microbial communities from agricultural site in Penn Yan, New York, United States - 13C_Vanillin_Day48 | ecosystem: Environmental > Terrestrial > Soil > Agricultural land | place...
TGCGCGAACTGCGGCAGAGGCACGATCCGATGGGGGTGCTGACGCACTATCCGCTCTAGCCGTGCTCACCACTCGGCCAAATCATGCTACTTTTCGAATGGTACGACCGAAAGGATAGCTGTGGACGCCGTAGTGTTGCGAGAGTTCGGGGAGCCGGACGTCTTGAAAGTGGAGTCGGTCCCCGATCCCGTCGCGAGCGCCGGCTGGGTCACCGTCCGACTGAAGGCCGCCGCGCTCAACTGGCACGACGTGCTCGTCCGCCAGGGCAAATACTCGTCGCCACTGCCACACGTCCCCGGCGCCGACGGCGCGGGTACTCGCGCGGACACGGGCGAGGCGGTCCTCGTCCTGCCGTCGTTGTGGTGGGGTGACCGAGAGGCCGCCCCGGGGCCACGGTGGGAAATTCTCGGCGACCACCACAGCGGCACCTACGCCGAGTTGGTACGGGTTCCCGAGGATTGCATAGCCCCGAAGCCCCGCGGCCTCACTTGGGAGCAGGCCGCCGCGCTGCCACTCGTCGGACTCACGACCTACCGCGCCTTGTTCACGCGCGGCCGCCTCCGCGCCGGCGAGAACCTCCTCGTCCTCGGCGCGGGCGGCGGCGTCGCGACGATGGCAGTGATGCTGGCCTCCGCGGTGGGCGCGAACGTCACCGTCACGTCGTCGTCGATCTCCAAGATCGCGCAGGCGCAGGAACTGGGTGCGGCGAACGGCGTGCTGTACGACGATCCCGAATGGCCGGACGAGGCTCGTGGGCTTACCCCGGATGGGCAGGGATTCGATCTCGTCCTGGATTCGGTGGGGACCTGGGAACGGTCGATCGCCGCACTGCGTCCGGGTGGCCGCCTGGTCGTGCTCGGTGCGTCGCGGAGCGAACTCGCCACCCTCGACGTTCGCCAGTTCTACTTCGGCCAGTACGAGCTGATCGGGACCACGATGGGTAGCCCGGGGGACTTCGCGGGCCTACTGACACTGTTGGACACCGAAACCGTCCCGCCCGTACCCATCAGCGCGGTGTTCCCGCTCGCGGAGGCAGCGGCCGCGCACCAATACCTCGAACAGGGCAGCGGGTTCGGCAAGGTCGTCCTGTCGCACGGCTGACACGTGCCCCACTACCGAACGGGAACGATCGTTATCAATATTTCGCCCAGCCCTTGCCACCGTCGGGGTGAGAAGTTTATGGTCAGTCCATTCGCATGAGAGGAGATCAGCGTGTCGATCAGAGTGGGATTGTCGGTCACGGACGCACTCCTCGTCCCGAAACCCGCGGATCGGCGGCTTCTGCTCGATTCCGCGGCAGAGGCCGGGCTCGATCACATCACCGTCGGTGACCACATCAGCTTTCACGGCGGGACCGGGTTCGACGGCATGGTCTCGGCCACGTCCGTCCTGTCCAGCCACGACACGCTGTCGGTGATCATCGGCGTTTACCTGCTCGGCCTGCGTCATCCGATGCTCGCCGCCCGCCAGATCGCGACGCTGTCGCAGATCGCGCCCGGACGATTGGTCCTCGGTGCCGGCGTGGGTGGTGAGGACCGCTCCGAGATCTCGAACAGCGGGGTCGACCCCAGCACCCGCGGCCGTCGCCTCGACGAGACCCTCGAGGTGCTGCGCGCCGTCCTCACCGGCGAGGAGGTGACCCATCACGGTGAGTTCTTCACCCTCGACCGGGCACGCATCCTGCCGGCGCCGCAGCCGGCGGTGCCGATCCACATCGGCGGCCGCGGCGAATCCGCCATTCGCCGCACCGCCCGCTACGGCGACGGCTGGCTCGGAATCTTCTGCACACCGCGACGTTTCGCCGAGACCCGCATCGCGATCCTCGAGGCCGCCGCGCAGGAAAATCGTGCACCCGACTCGTTCGGCGTCAACGTATGGTGCGGGCTCGACAAGGATGCCTCGGTCGCGGAACGGCTCGTCGGCGAGAAGATGCAGGCGCTGTATCAGTTGCCGCGCGAGAAGTTCCGCCATCTGGCACCGGCCGGAACACCCGAGCAGGTGGCCGAGTGGCTGAACTCGTTCGTCGAGGCAGGCGCCGACAACATCACCCTGGTGCCGGCGACGACGTCGATGGAGTCGGCTATCGAGCATGCGGCGTCCGTCCGCACACTACTGCTGACCCATCACCGCTGACCGCGTGATGTCCATCCCCGACGAACGCACCGGCCGAAGGCACCTGCCGCTCAGCGTGTTGGACGAGCTTCTCGACGACGCCGCGGTGGCCGTCGACTGTCTGTCCGCGATCGTCCGGGTCTGTTCGGAGGCCACCGGCAAGGCCGTCACCCTGTTCGATCGTCAGGGACACGTCGTCGCGTCCTCACGGCCCGAGGCCGGTAGGCAGACCACGTTCCCACCACTTCGCGAGATCGTGCGCGGGCACACGACCACCCCGACCAGCGCGGATCCCGTGCTCTTGCCCGCCGAACTGGGCACCGGGTTGTCGCGGCGCAAGATCCTCAGCGCGATCGTCGAACGCGGCGAACACCTCGGATGGCTCGTCGTCGACGAACAACCCACGCCGTTCCACCCCACGGACGAGTACGTGACGCTGCGCTGTGCCCGCCGCATCGGCGCGCAGTTCCTCACCCAGCGTCGCATCACCCGGGTCGCGTGGAATGCGCGGTCCGCCCTGGCCCGCCAACTCGTTCGCGGTTCCGGTGCGTGGGCCGATCTCGCGGCGGGCGCCGAGTACCTCGGCGTGAACGTTCACGCCCACCGCGCCCTGGTGTATGTCCGCGAATCCGAAGGGACGCCCGAGGATCTCGACCGTTCCCTCGTCGAGCACACAGAGCGGGCTCTCGGTATGGAGGTGCTGTCGACTCGTGGTTCCGAGGGAATTCTCCTGCTCATCGAGGCACCCGGGCACGTTGCGTCCCCGACCGTCGTCCGGCGCATCACCGCGAGCCTCGAGACGGCGGCCGCCGAGCTGAACCCCACCGGCGGGCTGATCGCCGGGGTGTCGTCCGTGTACGAACCCGAATCGTTCGCCCGCGCCTACCGGGAGGCGCGGGAGGTCGTGCGCTGTATCGACCGTTTCACCCATGGAACGGGGAATCGCGTTCTCGCCGTCGACGATCTGGGGCCGGCCCGCCTCTTCCTGGCGAACGGCGAGGTCTCGGCCATCCGGCACTTCATCGACGACATGCTCGGTCCGCTCCTGGACGAGGACGCGGCGTCGACCGAACTGATTCGCACACTGGCCGTCTGGTTCGAGCAGAATCGCGGCATGCGCCGCACCGCCACCCGTCTTGGTGTGCACGAGAACACGGTGCGCCTCCGGTTGTCGCGAGTGCACGTCCTCACCGGCCTGAACGTCACCGGTGACGCATCGCATCAATTGAGCATCCATACCGCGCTTCTCGTCCTCCGGCTTCGCGACCATCCGGCTTTCCACATCGAAAGCCGCTGCGCTGAAACAGACGAACCGAAGCGCATCGACACACTGCCCGACGAACGGAGATCCGCATGACCGACCCGCGCCGCCGCAAGGCCCTGGTGACCGGTGCCGCACGTGAGGGCGGTATCGGCAAGGCCATCGTCGCCCGGCTCGAAGCCGACGGGATGGAGGTGGTCACTCTCGACCGTGCACCGGGGTGTACGTACCGGGCCGACATGTCCACCGACGAACTGCCACCCCTCGGCGACATCGACGTCTACGTGGCCAACGCGGGTCTGACGACGATGTTCGGTGCCGCACACAGTCTGTCGATCGACAAGTGGCGGAAGGATCTCGATGTCAACCTCACCGGGACCTTCCGCGTGCTTCAGCAGTGCCTGCCGGGGATGCGCGAACGGCAGTATGGCCGCGTGGTCGTGATCTCCAGTACCGCAGGCACGCAGGGCATGCCGGCCCAGGTGTCGTACAGCACCACGAAGGCGGGCCTGCTCGGTCTGGTGAAGACCGTTGCGGCCGAGAACGTCGCCCTCGGCATCACCGCCAACGCCGTCCTGCCCGGGATGACGGCCAGTTCCGGCATCCTGTCGATGCCACAGGACATCCAGGACGCGTGGCTCGCGTCGATGCCCAACGGATTCGTCGACCCGGCCGACATCGCCGATGCCGTCGCGTTCTTCGCCTCCCCCACCGCTCGCAGCGTCACCGGCCAGTTCCTCACCGTCGACGCGGGCGACGGTCTCAACACCCGCACGGTCACCTCCTCGATGGCGCAGCACCGATAGAGCGTCAGTTCACCAGCACGCCGCCGTCGACGGGCAGGCTCACCCCGGTGAGATACGCGGACGCGTCGCTCGCCAGGAACACCACCACCGCGGCGATGTCCTCGGGATCGCCGATGCGTCCGAGGGGTATCCGGGCGTCGATGATCTTGCGCTTGTAGTTCTCGGTGTAGTGCGCGGTCGCCTCGGACGGAAAGACACCCGGCAGAATGGCATTCACCCGGATTCCGCTCGGTCCGAGTTGCGCGGCGAGGTCGCGGGTCAGCCCGAGGACGGCGGCCTTGCTCGCGCTGTACGCGGCGGCGGGCATCTTCGCCGTCGTGAGCGCCATGACGCTGGAGACGTTCACGATCGAACTGCCGCGGCCCATCACCCGCGCGCATGCCTGGATCATCCAGTAGGAGCCGTGCACGTTCACGTCGACGACGGACCGGAAGTGGTCGGGTGGATCCTCCGTCACGTGGTGGTACTCACCGCCGGTGCCTGCGTTGTTGACGAGGACGTCCACCCGGCCGAATGCCTCGACGGCGGATTCGACGAGGCGATCACACTGGTCCACCTGCGTCACGTCGGTCTCCACCGCCACCACGCGGGGGTTGTACTTCCGCACCTGCTCCGCGGTCGCGGCCAGTTTGTCGCCACGCCGGGCCCCGAGGACGACGTCGGCACCCGCTCGAGCCAGCGCGAGCGCGTACGCCACGCCGAGACCGGACGACGCCCCGGTCACCACCGCGACCTTGCCGTGCAACGAGAACCGCTCCAGCCCAGCATCGTTCCGGGACCGATATCCGCTGATCGATGTCATAGGCAAGCTCTATCACGCACCGGAGATCACCCGAAGCAACCACCGAGGGGCCACTGTGGATTTCTTCAGCGACGGTCGTGCGCGTGTTTGCGGTACCGGCCGACCGGCCCGATCGTGGAGACGTGACGGAATTCGACGTGAACACGCTGACCACACGCGCGACGGCGGCCGCGGGTCGCCGATGGCCGGGAGCCGTGGTGTCCGCGCCGTCGGCGCTGCCGGGTGGGGTGTCGAGCCTGACCTACCGGGCCACCCTCACGCGGCCGGAGCGGCCCGACACAGCGGTCGTCCTCAAGATGGCACCGCCCGGCCTCGAGCCGGTCCGCAACCGCGACGTGCTCCGGCAGGCGCGGATCATCGGACTTCTCGGCGCTGCCTCCGGCGTCCGCGTCCCCACGATCCTCTTCGAGGAGAACGGGACACCCGAACGCCCACCCCTCTTCGCGATGACCCTCGTCGACGGGCAGTCCTACGAACCGCTGCTCGACGTCGTCGACTCACCGCCCGAACCCGACACCGTCGCCTCCCGCGCCCGCGCGGCCGCCGGGATGCTCGCCCGGATGCAGAACCTCGACCCCGTCGCGCTGGGTGTCGGGAACGAGCCGGTCGTCCCGGTCCCGGAGGAACTCGCCCGCTGGGCGCGTCTACTCGACACCGTCGACGACGACATCGTGCCTCGCCACGCCGAATTGCATGCAGCGCTGGCGGACCGGATCCCGGCACCGGTCGCCCCCACTCTGCTGCACGGCGACTACCGGCTTGCGAACATGCTGTTCGCCGGCGAAGACCTCGCCGCGATCATCGACTGGGAGATCTGGTCGGTCGGCGATCCCCGCACCGATCTGGCGTGGTTGCTGATGCACACCGACCCGGTGCACCGGTTCCGGCGGTCCCGTCCGGCCGCCGATGTCGCGGCCGGCGCCGGGATGCCGTCCCCCGGCGAACTCCTGGCCGCCTACCGCGCCGAGCGTGACATTCCGGTTGCCGACCTGGACTGGTTCCTGGCCTACTGCCACTACAAGACGGCGTCGACGATGTCGGTGTTCGTCAAGCGCAACCGGAGGCGGTCCGACCCGGACCCCGCCCTGGTCGTCGCCGCGGAAAGCCTCGCCGAGGTCGTCGAACGAGGGCTGGCCGTCCTCGGCGCCCCGGCGGTTCGCTGAGTCTGTGCCGTCAGGCCGGCGGCACCACCTCGACGACAACCTTGCCGAGCGCGGCCCGGTCGTCCAGCGCGCACAGTGCGGCCGCCGCCTGTTCGAGCGGGAACGTCGCGCCGACATACGGTCGTATCCGCCCGTCGGCGGCCAGTGATTCGACGGCGTCCCGGACCATCCGTAATGTCCCGGGATACTCGGTTTCCATGTTGTCCATGGTGATTCCCGTGACGGTGAGGTTGCGGTGGAGCAGTCGGTTGACCTTGACGGTGGGGATAGAGCCACCGGTGAATCCGACGACGACGAGCCTGCCGCCCTGGCGCAGGGCGCGGAGCGAGTCGGTGAACCGGTCGCCGCCCACCGGATCGATCACCACGTGCACACCGCGCCCGTCGGTGAGACCGCGCACCTCGTCGAGCCACGGCCCGTCCGACCGCACCACCGCATGCGCTCCACACTGGCGCGCGACCGCTTCCTTCCGGTCGCTGGAGACCACGGCGATCGCCTTCACCCCGAACGTCACTGCGAGATCGAGGGCCGCGGTGCCCACCCCTCCCGCGGCGCCGTGGACGAGTACGTATTCGCCCGGCTGAACCTGCGCCCGGTGGAGTGCATACCAGGCCGTCGAGTAATTCATGTAGAGCGCCGCACCTTCGACGAACGACATCGACGCCGGAATCTTCACCGTGTACTCGGGCAGTGCCAGCGCACGGTCGGCGAGGGCACCGTGCCAGACGATTCCCCCGACCCGGTCGCCCGGTCGGAAGTCCGCGCCTTCCGGCGCCTCGACGACGACACCTGCGTACTCGCTGCCACATACGTACGGAGTCGGCACACCGTTCTGGTATTTGCCCCAGGTCTGCAGCGGGTCGATGAACGACAGCCCGGCGGCGTGCACGTCGACGAGCAGTCGCTGCCCGTCCGCCCGGGGGTGGGCGCCGTGCGGTTCTGGTATCTCCACCAGCGTCGCGGCCTGCGGACCGGTGAGCTCTTCGACGACGACTGCGCGCATGAACGTCTCTCCTTCTATTCAGTGGAAGTAGGCCACGACCGCGTCCGCGACGCAGGCTGCCTTGTCGTGACCCTCGATCTGGAACGTCTGCCGGATCGTGAACCGGTATCCGCCGTCGATCGGCCGCGCGTCGAGCAGTCGCGCCGTCATGCGGATCCGGGAACCGACCCGGACGGGGTTCAGGAACCGCACCGTGTCGAACCCGTAGTTGAGTCCCAGCGAGTGCCCGGTCATCTCGAAGATCTCGTACAGGAACTTCGGCCCGAGGGACAGTGTGAACAACCCGTGGGCGATCGTGCCGCCGAATCCGGCCTCCCGGCCTCGCTCGGGGTCGAGGTGGATGCGCTCGAAGTCGTCGGTATCCCGAGCGAATGCCGTGATGCGGTCCTGCGTCACGTCGTACCACTCCGTCGTGCCCAGGTCGGCGCCGACCCTCGCGACCAACTCGTCGATCCCGTTCAGCTTCAACATGGCCGCATGCAACCACGACGACCGCCACGTAACAGGACGAGCCGCTCCGGGCACTGGAGAAATCAACAGTGCACCGCGGCGACGTCGTGGCCGAGCACCCAGGTGCTCCCTACCGTCCGACGCATCGGATCCCGAACCGGAGGACGCCTTATGGACTGGACCATTCCCGACGACGTGCAGCAATTCGTCACCGACCTCGACGCGTTCATCGATCGCGAGATCGCGCCGCTCGAGGCCAAGCACCCGCAGTTCTTCGACCATCGACGCGAGTACGCCCGCACGGACTGGGAACGGGACGGGTTCCCGAAACAGGAATGGCGCGAACTGCTGCTCGAGGCCCGACGTCGATCCGACGCCGCCGGATTCTTCCGGTTCCCGCTTCCGCAGGCCCTCGGCGGGAACGACGGCAGCAACCTCGCGATGGCCGTCGTCCGCGAACACCTCCTCACCAGGGGTTCCGGTCTGCACTTCCCGCACGCCGACGAGGCGTCGGTGGTCGCGAACCTGCCGCTCGCCCTCGTGCTGCACGAGTACGGCACCGACGAGCAGCGGGAGCAGTACCTCGAACCGCTGATCCGCGGAGACCTCGAGATCGCGTTCGGCCTCACCGAGCCCGGACATGGCAGCGACGCGACCTACCTGGAAACGACCGCCCGACGGGACGGGGACGACTGGATCATCAACGGGGCGAAGCGCTTCAACAGCCTCGTCGACTGCTCTGAGGTCGACCTCGTGTTCGCCCGCACGTCCGGGCAGGCAGGCAAGGCGGACGGGATCACCGCGTTCTTGGTACCAACGAACGCACCGGGCTTCTCTGTTCCGTTCAACCACTGGACGTTCAACATGCCCAGCGACCACTCGGAGGTTCATCTCGACGACGTGCGGGTCCCGGTGGGTGCCGTGGTCGGGGAGGTCGGGCGCGGTCTCGACTGCGCGCAGCTGTTCGTCCACGAGAACCGGATCCGGCAGGCGGCGTCGTCGCTCGGTGCCGCGCAGTACTGCATCGACGAGAGCGTGAGGTACGCGCAGGAACGCGTCGTCTTCGGGAAACCGCTGCACGAGCATCAGGGCATCCAGTGGCAATTGGTGGAACTCCAGACCGATGCGGAACTGATCCGCAACACGATCTACAAGACCGCGGCGATGATGGACGAGCTCGGGAAGACGGCCGTCACCGACAAGGTCGCGATGGTGAACCTGCGTAGCAACCAGCTCGCCTGCCGGGCGGCCGACCGCGCGATCCAGATCCACGGCGGCGTCGGATACTCCCGTCACAAGCAGTTCGAGCACATCTACCGCCACCACCGTCGCTACCGCATCACCGAGGGCACGGACGAGCTGCAGCTGCGCCGCATCGCGAGCAGGATGTTCGACTTCTCGTCCCCCCGCTAGTTCCATTTTGGACTGTCCTTTACTTTGGACTGTCCATATGGTGTTATCTGTGACGGAGACCACTGGCCGTGGGATCCCCTGCGCGGCATCGCCGCCCCCGACTACCGATATCAATCGACAGGAGCTTCCATGAGCGCAGTCGGCACGACTGGGTTGCAGGCGCCCACGCGGCATCTGAACCGCTGGTGGTATGTGGTGACAGGCTTTCTGACTCTGTTGTTCGGCACGACCGCGGTGAACGTCTTGTTCAACATCCTGGGCAAGCCGATGACCGCGGAATTCGGCTGGGAACGAAGCGTCATCAGCAACGGTCTGTCCATCGAGACGGTGCTGGTGGGTATCAGCATCGTCATCCTGGGCTTTCTCATCGACCGGTACGGTCCCAAGATCCCGTCGGTTCCGATGTCGCTGGCGTTCGGAATCGGCCTGATGCTGATGGCCGCCCTGCCGAACAACCAACTCGTCTTCTACCTGCTCTGCGTGGTGATCGGTGCCGGAGCGGGCGCCGTGAACCCGGTGGCGCACTCGACCGTGGTGAGCGCGTGGTTCCAGGACCGTCGCGGCATGGCGCTGGGCATCCTCATGGCCGGCCTCGGCTCGTGCGGGGTACTCATGCCGTATCTGGCCAACTGGATGCTCGGCATCGGCGGATGGCGCCTGGCGTTCCTGGTCATCGGCGCACTGTGCACGGTCATTCCGGCCGCGGTCTACGCCTTCGTCACCCGGATGCCCGCCGAACACGAAGCCGAGCGCAAGGCCGCGCGTCTGGAAGGCCGGATGGCCGGGGAATCGCTGCTCACCGTGGCGAGGAAGTACCGGCAGTTCTGGTTGCTGTCCGTCGCCATCTTCCTGGTGTCCTCGGCGACGTTCGGCTTGATGTCCCAGGTGGTGCCCATGACCACGGACAAGGGCATCAGCCAGGGCACCGCCGTCTCGATCCTGTCCGTCCTGAGCCTGGCGTCGATCGGCGCACGACTGTTGGTGGGCTACCTGCTGGACCGGTTCTACGCCCCCGCCATCGGCTCGATCATCTTCGCACTGTGCGGGGTCGGGGTCTTCGTCATGATCACGTCGTCGCAGACCGGCCTTCTGTTCGTCGGCGCGGCCCTGATCGGCCTGGGCCTGGGGTCCGAGGGTGATCTCGCCGCCTACATGGTGAGCCGATACTTCCCCAAGCACTCCTACGGCCGGGTGCTGGGATTCATCTACTTCCTCTACGCGCAAGGGTCGGCGTTCGGCATCTTCCTGCTCGGACAGGTCTACAGCGCCACCGGTTCCTACAGTGCCGGCGCGCTGCCGATCATCGCGCTGGTCGGAATCGCCATCGCCTGCCTGCTGATGATGGGTTCCTACCGCTTCACCCTGGACCATCGCGAGATCGGCGCCGACAATGTCAGCGTCGAAGAAAAGGAGCACGTATGACTGGCGGATTTCACGACGCCTTGGTGACTCGCGCCACCGAGGACATGCCGGAGAAGTTCTTCGACCGGTTCATGTTCAACCTTCACCCGGACGGGCGTACCGCGCCGTCGGTGATCCTCGGCGCCGGGGTCTACCCGCCCCGCAACGTCGTGGACGGTTTCGTCGTCCTCACCACCGGGACCGAGCAGCGCAACCTCCGCTACTCCACCGAACACTCCGAGACCGACGGCGCCTCCGTCGGACCACTGAGGTGGGAGACGGTCGACGACAATTCAACCTGGCGAATCCAGCTGGGCGAAAACAAGACCGGCCTCGAACTAGATTTGCTCTGGCACGCCCGCGCACCGTATTGGCTCGGGTCGGTGGACGTGGAGAACACCGACGGAAACGTCACCTCGTTCGATCATCTGTTCCAGCCCGGGCGGTACGAGGGCACGCTCACCCTCGACGGAACCACCACCGACGTCGGCGGCTGGTACGGACTGCGGGACCGTTCCCGCGGGGTACGCACCATGTCCGGGGGCCAGGGTCTGCACATCTGGTACCAGGCGCAGTTCCCGGACCGCACGTTCGGGTTCCTGCTCGTCGAGGATCGAGATGGCGGGCGAATCCTGTTGGAAGGCGCCGTCATGCACGACGACGGCCGACTCGACGACATTACCGACGTCCGGCACGACCTGGTGTTCACCTCGGGCAACGACCTCGTCAGCGGCGCAGTGGAGGTGGTAACTACCGGCGGTGCGACCTACCGCGTCGACGCGGACGCCTCCGCAGGCGGCGGCTACATGGCAGGCGGCGGCTATGGCGGACACCACGGCAAGGTTCGTGGCCGCGACCACGAAGAGTTCGACGTCTATCCCCTCGACGGAACCGTGGGCCCGAAGACTCTCGACTCCGCCCTCACCGACCGTTGCTGCACGTTCGGGTGGAACGGCCAGACCGGGTACGGGATTTTCGAATTCGCGCTGTCGCGGTCATCCTCCTACACGTACCGCCCCAGCCTCGCACCATAATCCGAAGTAGTACTGCCTCTGCACCTATCGGTAGGTGCAGAGGCAGTACTACTTACGGAAAGCGTCCAGGCCCTCGGTCGCCATCCGCACCATGTGATCGGCCAGCCCTGCGGTGCGGGTCACCTTGGCGGGCCAGTACGCGATCGAGAAGATCATGCCCAGGCAGGACTGGGTTGCCACCGAAACCTCCGCCGGCGACGCGGCGGGGATCGACCGCGTCACCGCGGCCTCCCACCCCTGGACGTACTGCTTGCGCCGGCGGTTGATCGCCTTCCGCCACGGATCGACCAGCGACCGGTCCTCCCGCTGGCTGACGTTCACGAGATGGCGGTGCCGGGCAGCGTAGAGAGCGTGGTGGCGGATCATCCGCTGGAGATCGAGATCCGCGTCCTCGTGCACCGGTTCGGTGGCGCCGATCAACTCGTCCATCGCCTCGTCGAACAGGGTGGCCAGAATCTCGTCCTTGCCGGAGAAATGGCGGTAGATGGCAGGACCGCTCAGACCGGCGCGGGAGCCCAATTCATCGACACTCGTTCCGTGAAAGCCTTTTTCGTAGAACAGCTCTGCGGCGGTGTCGAGGATCTTCCTGTTCCGGTCCA
>Ga0247825_10002534_pt1 | contig 12044 bp, 11 predicted proteins | sample 13C_Vanillin_Day_FD_194413 | JGI IMG/M metagenome (GOLD analysis project Ga0247825, IMG submission 194413) | Soil microbial communities from agricultural site in Penn Yan, New York, United States - 13C_Vanillin_Day48 | ecosystem: Environmental > Terrestrial > Soil > Agricultural land | place...
GCTGGGATCGGCCGACGTCGTCGTGGACGATTGCTGGGCCAATATCTACCGCAACGGCGACTACTGCATGCCGCACAGCCACCTGCGCTCCGTCGCGAGCGTGATTTACCTGCTCGACCCCGGCGACCAGGCCGCCGACGACCCCACGGGCGGCCGGCTGTGCTTCGGCGACCCGCGCATCCCGTTCTGCTGCGCGCACGAGAGCGGCCGCATGACGCAATTGCTCATGCCGGAGCTGGGTCCCGGCTCGCTGCTGATCTTTCCCAGCGAGTACATCCACCTGGTGAATCCGTACCACGGCACGCGGCCGCGCATCACGATGTCGTGGAACATTACCCTCGGGAAATTGCCGGGCGACCGCGCCGACGGCTGGAAGAAGCCCGCGTCGTAAAGGGCCGGGACGGAAACGCAGCCGGTGCCCGGCTACTTCTCGCCGAGCACGCGCCGTACCGCCTTCAGCCGCTGCGAGGCGTCGCCGGCGAGGTGGGTCCAGATGATGCCGTCACGCACCAGCTTGTGCGCCATCGCATCCGCGCCGCTGCCTCCGCTGACGTGGATATCGAGGTTAAGCCGAGTGACGCGCTGAAGCACGTCGGTGGACCAGTTCATCACCAGCACCGGGTTGGCGTTCTTCACCTGGTGATCCATCTCCCAGGCGGTGCGCAGCACGAACGAGCGCAGCGCCTCGGTCAGCGCGAGCATCTCGTTCATCTTGAGCTGGACCAGCTGCTGCTCGTAGAGCAGCTTGCCGCCGCGCCGCTCGCGCTTTGCGAAGCGCATGGCATGCTCGCACGCCGAGTCGCAAATGCCGAGCGCGTTGGCCGCGAGCTCGAAGTCGCTGAATTCCCTCGAAGCGCCGCTGCGGACCTTCATGCCGCCGTTGACCTCGCCCACGACGTTGGCCTGCGGCACGCGCGCGTTCTCGAATATCAGCTCGGCGTTCTGGTAGAAGCGCCAGCCGGCCTTGTTGAATACCTTGCCGATGCGGAAGCCCGGCGTGTCGACCGGCACCAGGAATACCGTCGTCCCGTCGCGCAACGACACGTCGGGATTGGTGCGCGTGTTCACGAAGAACAGCTTGCCGACGCTGCCGTTGGCGATGAAGGTCTTCTCGCCATTGAGAATCCAGTCGTCGCCTTTTTTCTCCGCGCGCAGCCGGTAGCCGGCCTTGAGATCGTCCTCGGGCGGATAGCGGTTGTCGGAGCCGGCGTTGGGCTCGGTACTGCCCGAGCCCATCACGTAGGTGTCGTCGGCGAGGAAGGGCTTGAGGAAGCGTTCCTTCTGGTCCTTTGTGCAGAACTCCGCGATCTGGTGGCTCCACTTCCAGTTCTGGCTGAAGGCCTTGGACATCGCGCTGTCGCCGGTCGCGAGCTCCGCCATCACCAGGCCCTGCGTCACGAAGTCCGCACCCGGGCCGCCGTACTCCTCTGGCACCGCCAGCGTGCGGAAGCCGAGCTTCGAGCCCGCCTTGATGATGTCCCAGTCCCAGGGCGCGAACGCGCCCTCGATCTGATCGCGCTTCAATGACGCCGGGCGCAGCACCTCGAGCGCGAACTCGCGCGCCTTCGTCTTCCAGCCGCGTTGTTCCTCGTTCAGCGAAAAATCCATCTGTTGGACCTTTGGGTTTCCCTATTCCTGAAGTATCCACTTTCCGCCGCGGACGCGGAAGATGGACAGCAAGCTCTGCTTCAGGTCGCCCCGCTCGTCGAACTCGATGTCTGCGGTAATGCCCGCATGATGGATATCGCGCAGCGAGGGCAGCACCCGTTTCGGATCGCTCGAGCCCGCTTTCTGCATCGCCGCGGCGAGCACCATCACGCCGTCATAGAAGTAGGGCGCGTAGAGGCCGATGTCGCGCTTGTAGCGGCGGCGGTACTCCTGCGCGAACGCCTTTCCGCGCGGCCGCCGCGACAGGGCCGCCCCGGGCGTGGATGCGATATGGCCTTCGGCGGCAGGTCCCGCGAGCTCGATGAATTTGGCGGTGTTGATGGTCTCGCCGCCCAGCAACGGCACCTTGAGTCCGAGCTCGCGCATCTGGCGCGCGAGCGGGCCGGCCTGCGCATCGTAGCCGCCGAAGAAGACTGCCTCGGGAGAGGCGGTCCGGATCGCGCCGAGTATCGCGCGGAAATCGAACTCCTTGTCTGTCGTGTATTCGCGCCTGACGACCTGCGCGCCGGCCGCAGTAACTGCCGCGACAAAAGCGTCCGCGAGCCCCTGGCCGTAGGCGGTGCGGTCGTCGATGACGGCGACCCGCGTGAGCTTCAACGGGCCGGTCGCATAGCGGCCCAGCGCGGCGCCCTGCTGGTCGTCGTCCGCCATCAGCCGGAAGGCGGTGCGGTGACCCTGACGCGTGTAGCGCACAGCGGTGGACACCGAGAGCTGCGGGATGCCGGCGTCGGCGTAGATCTTCGATGCGGGGATGCTGACGCCCGAGTTGAAATGACCGACCACGCCGCTCACGCGGGCGTCGACCAACCGCTGCGCGACGATCGCGCCGGCGCGCGGATCGGCCTGGTCGTCCTCGGCGACGAGCTCGAAGCGGACGACTCGGCCGCGGATGCGGAAGCGCTCGGCGTGCAGCGCGTCGATGGCCATGCGCGCGCCGTCGAGATTGTCCTGGCCGTAGTGCGCCTGCGGGCCGGTGAGGGGCGAGGCGAAGCCGATGCGCACGGTGTCGGCGGCTTGCGCTCGCGCCAGCGCCGTCAGCAGGAGGAGCGCGAAGACCCCAAGGGTGCGCGGGATATTCATATGGTGGAGGGTATCAAAATCCGCCGCATTTTCCGCTATGATGCAGCCCTCCCGGGATTTCGGCACCAATAACCATGGCTCAATACGTTTACACCATGCGCCGGGTCGGCAAGGTCGTGCCGCCCAAGCGCGTCATTCTCAAGGACATCTCGCTCTCGTTCTTTCCGGGCGCCAAGATCGGCGTGCTGGGACTGAACGGCGCCGGCAAGTCGAGCCTGCTCAAGATCATGGCGGGCGAGGACACCAACTTCGACGGCGAAGCCATACCGATGCCCAACATGCGCGTGGGCTTCCTGCCGCAGGAGCCGCAGCTCGATGCCGCGAAAACCGTGCGCGAGTCGGTGGAAGAAGGCATGGGCGAGGTTTTCGAGGCGAAGCAGCAGCTCGAGAAGATCTACGCGGCCTATTCCGAGGAGAACGCGGACTTCGACAAGCTTGCCGCGGAGCAGAGCAAGTACGAAGCAATCATCGCGGCGAGCGGCGGCGGTGAGACCGATCACCAGCTCGAGATCGCGGCCGACGCCCTGCGCCTGCCGCCGTGGGACGCGAAGATCGGCCCGCTCTCGGGCGGCGAGAAGCGCCGCGTGGCGCTGTGCCGCCTGCTGCTGTCCAAGCCCGACATGTTGCTGCTCGACGAGCCGACCAACCACCTCGATGCCGAGAGCGTGGAATGGCTGGAGCAGTTCCTGGCGAAATTTCCCGGCACCGTGATCGCGGTGACGCACGACCGCTACTTTCTGGACAACGCCGCGCAGTGGATCCTCGAGCTCGACCGTGGGCACGGCATCCCGTGGGAAGGCAATTACAGCTCCTGGCTCGAGCAGAAGGAGGCGCGCCTGAAGCAGGAAGAGGCCACCGAGTCGGCGCGCCAGAAGGCGCTCGCCAAGGAGCTCGAGTGGGTGCGCCAGAATCCCAAGGGGCGGCAGGCCAAGGCCAAGGCGCGCATCGCCCGCTTCGAGGAGCTCAACTCTTACGAATACCAGAAACGCAACGAGACCCAGGAAATCTTCATTCCGGTGGCCGACCGCCTGGGTGATTCGGTCATCGAGTTCAAGGGCGTCTCCAAGGGCTACGGCGACCGGCTGCTGATCGACGATCTGTCCTTCAGCGTGCCGCCCGGCGCGATCGTCGGCATCATCGGACCGAACGGCGCCGGCAAGTCCACGCTGTTCCGCATGATCGCAGGCACCGAGAAGCCGGGTCGCGGCGAAGTAAAGATCGGGCCCACGGTGAAGATGGCGCACGTGGACCAGTCGCGCGAGAAGCTCGCGAACGATGAGACCGTGTTCCAGTTCGTCTCCGGCGGCACCGATATCCTCAAGGTCGGCAAGTTCGAGATGCCGACGCGCGCCTACCTGGGGCGCTTCAACTTCAAGGGCACCGACCAGCAGAAGAAGGTGGGCGACCTCTCGGGCGGGGAGCGCGGGCGGCTGCATCTCGCCAAGGCCACGCTCTCGGGCGGCAACGTTCTGCTGCTCGACGAGCCTTCCAACGACCTCGACGTCGAGACGCTGCGCGCGCTCGAGGACGCGCTGCTGGAGTTCGCCGGCACCGTGATGGTGATCTCGCACGATCGCTGGTTTCTCGACCGCATCGCCACGCATATCCTCGCTTTCGAGGGCGAGTCGAAAGTGGTGATGTTCAACGGCAACTACCAGGAGTACGAGGCGGATAAGAGAAAGCGTCTCGGCGAAGAAGGCGCCAAGCCGCGGCGCATCCGCTACAAGCCATTGAAGATCTAGAACCCCGTGGCTCGTGGCTCGTCGTTTGCTACCCTTTACCCACTAGCCACTAGCCACCAACCACGCAGTTAACAGGAGAACAAGACATGCTCTGGGCCATCGTCTGCACCGACAAGCCGAACACCGCCGCGATTCGCGAAAAGGTGCTGCAGCCGCACCGGGATTACCTGGGAAGCCAGAAGGGCATCCTCGTCCTCGCCGGCGCGACGCAAAGCGACGACGGCTCGACCGCCATCGGCAGCCTCTTTATCGTCAACGTGGACAGCCGCGCGAAGGCGAGGGCGTTCTCGGACGGCGACCCGTTCACGCAAAACGGCGTGTTCGCGAACATCACGATCACGCGCATGCGCAAGGGCCAGTGGAACCCCGGCGCCGCAGAGGGCGCCTGAGAAAACGGTGGATGGTGGATAGTGGCTGGTGGATAGTCTGAACTCCAACCACTAGCCACCAACCACCAGTCACGCTTTCGCGTGGCTAGTCGAACCAGCGCCGCTTGAAGTTGACGGTGGCGGCGTTGGGGCCAGCGCCGGAGGGCTCGAGGTAGATCACCTTGCCGGCGTGCTTCACCGGCTTGCCGCTGAAGCGCTCGCGCAGCCAGTCGCAGACGAAAGCGTGGATGTCGGCTTCCCACACCGAGCTGCGCGATGCGCCGGTGACCGAGCCGTTGTGAAACTGGTCGGACATCAGCCACAGCTCCGCCGGCGCTTTCATCTGGTCGAACAGGCGTAGCACCTCGTCGACCGGCGCACGCGGGTCGTACTCCCCGGTCGTCAGCAGGGTGGGGCACTTGATCTTGTCCATTAGCCCCTCCATCGTCATGTTGGCGACGATCTTGTCGAGATCCTCCTCGCTGGCGGACTGGGTGAGGTAGGCGAAGAGCTGCTTGTAGCGCGGCGACTCTTCATTCAATAGGTAATATTTGTCCCCGAAAGATGCCCACGGCGCGGCTGCCGCCGCGATGCGATGCTCTTTCGCGGCAATTCGCATGCCCCAGTGCGAGCCGAAGGAAAGCGCATAGACGCCGATCTTTCCGGGATCCACTTCGGGACGCTTCAGCAGGTAGTCGATGGCGGCGCTTGCCGCCTCCTCGTAATTGTCGGCCGTGAGCTTGATCCCGCGCAGGTTGCTCTCGCCCTGGCCGGGGCCGTCGAACGAAAACACGTGCATGCCGCGTTGCAGCGCCTGGTTGTAGTACGGATGCGGCCAGGCTTCCTTGGTCTGGTCGCAGCCGGGCACGTAGAACACCAGCGGCTTGCGGCCTTCGCCGGACGCAAGGTGCAGGTTGCCCGACACGACGGTGCCGTTCCACGGCACGTCCACGTGCTCGATCTTGTAGGGCGCCAACTCGCGCACCTTACCGTAGCAGCGCATCAGCCCGCCGTGAAGGAAGCGCTTCTCGTCGCCGGTCTCGAATACCACGTGCTGAGCATCGGCGTACTGCAGCGTCGCCTGGTAGTAGAGCTCCATCGCGGTCTCGCGGTGGCCGGCCTCGGCCTCGGCCTGCGCGAGGCGCTCGATGCGGCGCGCCGACTGTCCCATGTGCTTCGCGATCATGTCGTGGCTGCGCACGCTGCGCGGGATGCGCCCGCGCCCGTCGGGCTGGAAGTGGAAGACCTTTCCGGTCTCCTTGATCACCCAGTCGAATACCCACTTCTGGTTGTCGCGCTTGAGGTGGGGCTTGCCTACTTTCGAGTTCTTGGGGCTTGGCATGGAAATACTCCTGGGGGGTAACGAATCTACCGCGTCAGTGACGCAGTGACGAAGTTATGTGGTGACGTGGTGACCGCAGGGTCGTCACTTCGTCACCTCGTCACAGCGTCACGGTACTAATAATGCGACTTGAAGCTCACGCCGCCGCGCCGCACCAGCTCGTCGAGCTCGATATAGGAGCGCTTGGTTTGCTTGTCCACGGTGAACTGCAGCTTGCGCACGGATTCCGTGGTGGCGCGCACCGCAAGGAGCTGCAGGCCTTCCTTCACTTCCCACTCGTGCGCGCCTGCAATCCCCGGCGGCGCGTAGATCGCCGTGCCCGGGCCGACGTGGTACTCCTTGCCCTCGATGTCGCGCACGATGGCGTGGCCGCCGAGCACATAGTAGAACGCCTCGATCGGGTGCCAGTGCAGCTCCTCGATCGTGCCCGCCTCATAGGAAGCGAATCCCACGCGCACGCGGTCGGTGGGCACTTCCGGACAGCCGACCAGGCGCCGCATCGTCTGTCCTTCCGTCACGCCCGGCTGTTCGGGGATCGCAGCCTGGTCGATAACCTTGAGGGTCGTCTTCAGTTCCATGTCTGCTTCTCCTTTCACGGCTGGTCGAACGATCAGGCTGCCGTCATCAGGCCGGCCGTGTTTGCTGGGGAAACGCCGTGAGCGGCAGCGGATTGCCTTCCGGCACGGCGGTGCGCGCGACATTCATCACCATCGCCAGCAGCCCGTAGTAGCCGGAGATGCCGATGAGGTCGATCACTCCCGGCTCGCCGAATTTTTTCAGCGCGCGCTCGTAGGTCGCGTCGCACACGCCCTTGTTCGCGAGCAGCTCGGTGAGGAAGTCGTAGACGATCTCCTCGTCCTCCGCCATGCCGGTGGGGCGCCGCCCCTCGGCGATGGCTTCGGCGATGGCAGGCTTCAACCCGGCCTCCAGCGCCTGGCGCGCGTGCGCCCACCACTCGAACTGCTGCGTCCAATGGCGCGCCGTGATCGCGGCGGCCATCTCGTTGATGCGCTTGTCGAACGGGCAGCGGAAGCGGACGTACTCGCCCACCCGCTGCACGCGATCCATGAAATCCGGGCTGCGCAGCAGCGCCACGAAAGGGCCCTTCACCTCGCCGCGCGGACCCGCCGCGAGCGCGGCGGCGGCCTGCTTCTGCGCCGGCGTCATCTTGTCCTCCGGTATCTTCGGCATGCGCTCCGGAGCGATGGAAATCGTCACCTGCTTCATGGTCTCTCCCGTGGAAATCAGGCGCCGCGTCGCGGCAGAAAATCCGCGCCACGCGCGGGCATCAGCAGCTCCGGCTTCATCTGGGCGAGCGAGGTGATGCCGACGAGCGCCATGTCGCGGTGGATCTCCTCCTTGAGAAGAGCAATGGCGTGGTGCACGCCGGCGTCTCCGGCGATGGCGGCGGCGTCGAGGAACGGCCGGCCGACGAACACGAAGTTCGCGCCCAGCGCGAGCGCTTTCAGCACGTCGGTGCCGCGCCGAATGCCGCTGTCGAGGATCACCGTCATGTCCTTCGCCTGCTCGGCGATGCCCGGCAGCACGCGCAGCGGGGCGGCTGCCCCGTCGAGCTGGCGTCCGCCGTGGTTCGATACCATGATGCCGTCCACGCCGTGCTCGCGGGCCACGCGCGCGTCGTTCTTGTCGAGCACGCCCTTCAGGACGAGTTTGCCTTTCCAGATGCGCCGCATCAGCGCGACGTGCTTCCAGGACAACTGGTCGCGCGGCCCGCGGCCGCGCTCGGCGGACATCGAGAGCAGCGGCACGCGCGGGCCCATGTTCTCGAAATGCGGCATGCCGTGCAGCATCAGCGTCTTGAAGAACATGCCGAACAGCCAGCGCGGGCGGAGGATGCCGTCCCACGCAAGGCGCAGGCTGGGGCGCAGCGGCGTGTAGAAGCCGCTCCTCACGTTGTTCTCGCGATTGGCGAGCACCGGAACGTCTACCGTGAGCACGATCGTGTCGAAGCCGCCTTTGGCGCAGCGCTCGCACATCTTCGTGATCGTCTCGTCGTCACCGGGGAGGTAGGCCTGGAACCAGCTCGTCGAGCCCGCCTCGCGCACCTTTTCCAGGGGGGTGAGCGACGCCCCGCTCGTGATCATCGGCAGATTGGCGGCGGCGGCGGAGCGGGCCAGCACGACGTCGCCCTGGTAGGCGGCCATCGCGGTGCCGCCCATTGGCGCGAGGCCGAAGGGCGCCTCGTAGGTGTGGCCGAAGAGCGTCGTTTTGAGTGAGCGGGAGGACACGTCCACCAGCGTCTTCGGCACGAAGGCAATTTCGTCCCACACGTCCCGGTTGCCGCGCAGCGCCGCGTTGGTCTCGGCGCCGCCCGAGATGTAGCCGAAGATCGGGCGTGGCAGGTAGCGGCGCGCTTCTTCCTCGAAGTCCTCCAGCGCGAGCATGCGCGTCAGCACGCTCGGCGCCCCGGCCGGTACCGTGACGGACTTGTAGTCGCGCGGCGCGGTTCCGGCGACGGCGGGATTACCCAGTTCCTGTCGGGTGGTCGTCATGCTTGCTCTCCGTTTCGAATTTCCCGGCGGGTTCGGCCGGCGAGTCCGGGTGTTGGACGTCGCGCCGGTGTTGCGTCGCTCGCTGCAGGGATTGGGTATTGTATGGGAAACTTCCGTTCCATTCGCAATCGCCGCCGCCCCATGACCCAGCCCGCAGTGCTCATCACCGGATTTACCGTCGTAGAGGAAGCGCAGAAGCTGCTGCGTGACGCCGGCTTCGACATCGTCTTCATGGGCAGCGACATCGGCGAGTCCTTCCTGCTCAAGGAATTCTCGCAGCGCAAGGTGCCGGCGGTGCTGCTGCGCGGACCGTCTCCGTTTACCCCGCGGGTATTTGCGGCGGCGAAAGACCTGAAGATCATCTCCAAGCACGGCGCCGGTATCGACTCCGTGGACCTCGCCAGCGCCACGGCACACGGCGTGGCGGTCATGATTACCAACGGCACCAACGCTGCCGCGGTGGCGGAGCACTCGCTCGCGCTCATGCTCGCCGTCGTGCGCGAGCTGCCGCAGTTCGACCGCCGGATGCGCGCGGGCCAATGGAAGGACCAGACCTACATCGTGCGCGACTTCAGCCAGCGCACCGTCGGCATCGTTGGCTACGGCGAAATCGGGAAAAAGACGGCTGCGCTTGCCGCGGCGTGCGGCGCAAAGGTCGTCATCACCTCGCGCACCCGCGCAACGCCGCCTCCGGGCATGGAATGGGAAGACAGTCTCGATCGGCTGCTCGCGCGCGTGGATGTCCTGAGCCTGCACTGTCCGCTTACCGAAAAGACGAAGGGAATGATCGGGGCGAAGCAGCTTGCGCTGATGAAGCCGGAGGCGATCATCGTCAACACCGCGCGCGGCAAGCTGATCGACGAGGCGGAGCTCACCGCGGCGCTGAAGAGCGGGCGGCTCGCCGGTGCGGGGCTCGACGTGTTCGAGAAGGAGCCCGCCGACGCGGACAACCCGCTGTTCGCCCTTCCCAACGTGCTGTGCACGCCGCACATCGCCTCGACCACGACGCACGCCGCGGCGCAGATGGGCGTCATCGCCGTGCACAACATTCTCAGCTGGATGCGCGGGGAGGTTTACGATCCGCGCAACTTCATGAACCCGCAGGTTTCCGCGAAACGGAAAGGCTAGAAGCCACAAAAAGCGATTCAGCCGCCGATGAACGCCGATGAACGCGGATAACATCAAGACCAACCTCCTGAATTTTCTAATGTTTTATATCGGCGTTAATCGGCGTTTATCTGCGGCTAATTCTTGTTTTTGATTTTTGAGAGAGGTTCTAGTCATGGACATGGGCATCAAGGGCCGTTCGGCGATCGTGACCGGCGGCAGCCGCGGCATCGGTCACGAAACCGCGCGCCGTTTTCTGGAGGAGGGCGCGCGTGTCACCATCTGCGGTCGCAACTCGGAGACGCTGGAAGCGGCGCGCGCCGCGCTGGCGAAGGCGACCGGCGGCGAGGTGCAGGCGGTGGCGGCGGACATGACGCGCGAGGCGGACATCGCGCGTCTCGTCGAGAGCGCGAAGCAGCGCTTCGGCGGCGTGGACATGCTGGTCAACAACGCCGGCCAGATGTACTCCGGCCGGTTCGAGGCGATGAACGAGGCCGGGCTAAAGGAGCAACTCGAGACCAAGCTGTTCGGCTTCCTGCGCGCGATCCGGCTGGTGCACCCGCTGATGAAGGCGAAGCGCTGGGGCCGCATCGTCAACATCATCGGCGGTGCCGGCAAGGAGCCCGATCCCTACATGTTCGGCAGCGGCATCACCAACAGCGCGCTGCTCAACATCACCAAGTCGCTCTCCACCGAGTTCGGCGAGGACGGCATCCTGGTGAACGCGGTGTGCCCGGGCTGGGTCGACACCAACCTGTGGCGGCGCAACGCGCAGGGCCTGGCGTCCGAGCTTAACGTGAAGAGCGAGGAAGAGGCGCGCAGGCTCGCTGCGCGCAAGAATTCGCTCAACCGCTTCGGCAAGCCGGAGGAGCTCGCCAACGCGATCGTGTTCCTGTGCTCGGAGCGCGCGAGCTACATCACCGGCGTGTCGCTCAACCTCGACGGCGGAAGATTAAAAAGCCTCTGGTAAGAGGCGGAAGGAAGGTGCCGTTAGCGGATGTTCACGCCATCCGCCATCCGCCATCCGCCATCCGCCATCCCGCCATCCGCTACTGCGCCGGTATGCCCGCGACCTGCGCCGCCTTCTTGTAGCGGTCGATTTCCCGCACGAGCAGGCCGTCAAGCTGCTGCGGCGTCAGCGGCCACGGCTCCGCGCCCTGGCTGGCGATTACTTTTTTCATGTCGTCGGTCGCGAGAATCTTGTTGGCCGCGGCGTTGATGAAAGCGAGGCGCTCGGCGCTGAGTCCGGCAGGAGCGAACACGCCCCACCACAGCTCGTAGCTGTACCCCGGCGCGCCACCGGCCGCGGCGACCGGCAGGTCCGGGAAGAGCGTGGAGGGCTTCGCGCTGGTGACCGCGAGTATCCGTACTCGCTTGGCCTGGATCTGCGGCATGAGCGCGGCCTGGCTGGAGAACAGCACCTCGATTTCGCCCGAGGCCACGGCGGTCACGGCAATGGAGATCCCCTTGTACGGCACGTGCGTCATCTTGATCCCCGCGGCCGATCCGAACAGCGCGCCGGAGAAGTGGTTGTTGCCGCCGGTGCCGGACGACCCGTAGTTCAACCCGCCGGGGGTGCGCTTCGCGACGGCGATGAGCTCCTTTACGTTCTTCGCCGGAACCGAGGGATGCACCGCGATGACCATTGGCGCGCGCGCGGTCATCGCCACCGGCACGATGGCGCGAGCGGGGTCGAATGGAAGCTTCGCGCGTATCGAGGCGGTGGCCGGGTAGGAAGAAGTGTGGCCGAGCAGCGTGTAGCCGTCGGGCGCGGCATTGGTGACGAGCTCGGTGCCGATCATGCCGCTCGCGCCGGGGCGATTTTCCACAATGATGTTGCGGCCCCACATCTCGCCCAGCTTCTGTGCCATTACGCGCGAGAAGAGATCGGCCGATCCGCCCGGCGTATAGGGCACGACCATCTGCAGGTTCTTCGTTGGAAATGCCTGCGCCTGGACGGGCTGCGTTGCGAACGCGCAACCCAGCGCGCACAACATCGTTGCCGAGCGCAATACGTTGCCTGGAATGTTGCCGTGGTGCATGTTTCTCTCCTCGTTTACGGTAAGTATATGATTATATTGATTTATCTTGAGAGCGGATCCGGCCGCAGCTGGAAGCGCACGACCTTCGGACGATTACTTGTGCCGCCTTCGCTGTGGAATATCGTCCGCGTCGATTCCGTCGCCCACAGCGAGCGGCCTTTCCAGCCCGCCGTGGCATTGTC
>Ga0247825_10002535_pt1 | contig 12043 bp, 8 predicted proteins | sample 13C_Vanillin_Day_FD_194413 | JGI IMG/M metagenome (GOLD analysis project Ga0247825, IMG submission 194413) | Soil microbial communities from agricultural site in Penn Yan, New York, United States - 13C_Vanillin_Day48 | ecosystem: Environmental > Terrestrial > Soil > Agricultural land | place...
GTGCGGGTTTGAGCACCACCGTGTTGCCGGCCGCCAGCGCGGGGCCGATCTTGGCGAAGTTGATCTGGTGCGGGAAGTTCCACGGTGTGATGGCCCCGACCACCCCGACGGCCTCCTTGAGGACACGTCGGCGGGTCCTGATGCCCATCGGTTCGGCGACGCCCAGATCCTGTTCCCAGGAATAGCTTTCGGCGAGGTCTGCGAAGTAGCCGAGGTCGGCGACCGGGCCCTCGAGCTGCGGTCCGCTGGTGAGGAAGGCGGGGGCGCCGACCTCCGCGATGGTGAGGTCGCGCAGTTCCTCGATGTGGGATTGCAGTACGTCGCGCAGCTGTCGCAGGCAGCGGGCGCGGAAGCCGTGGTCGCGGGACCACGTGGTGTGGTCGAAGGCTCGCCGGGCCGCGGCGATCGCGGCGTCCATGTCGGAGTCGGTTGCGTCGGCGGCCCGTCCCAGCACTTCCTCGGTGGCCGGGTTGATCACCTCGAACGTGCCGCCGGAACCGGGAATCAGTTTGCCGTCGATCAGGAGAGCAGAGCTGTCGGTGGGGCGCAGAGTCATGGATTTTCGCTTTCGAGTCGGGTAAGTGTCACAGCGATCTCTGAAAACTGGACATGTGTCTGGACTATAGTTTGAACAACTGGATGCCGCAATGACGAGTTCCCGGAGGTGCGAGGACGGCACGCGCGAAAAGGCGACTGGAAGGGTGGGGAGCCGGCGACCTCGCCACAGGCATCACCGGGCGAATCTTCGCCGGATCAGGTTGCTTCGTCGGTAGATTCGACCGACCGACTCCGACACTGCTGGCCTACCGCGGCCACGCGACAGAGCCGCCGTGGTCGCTCGACGAACTGGCGGAGCTGATGGGTGCGGCATCACCCGGCTTACGAGGATGCTCGATATACCAACGATGTCTATAACTACGTTTGAGGTGCTAAAAGTAAGTTAAGGTAGCCGTTATCTTACGTTCGTCCTCGAACGAGGAGATTGTTGTGATCTGGCCGCCGCATCGAAGAGAGTCTCGAGAGTGGAACCCGCGTCATCGGCAGGGTTCGCGCGCCGACCGCACTCTGGAGTCGGTCGACGTTTCGATTCCGCCGATGATCGGTTCCCTCCACTGCGACCTGGTCGGTGCTGTCGCTCGCGTGCACGAGGAGGCGGTCATCTCCGTTGCCCGCCTCGAAGCTGGTTTCGGCGAGCACCTGGTGCCGCTGTCGGATTTTCTGCTGCGCAGCGAGTCGGTGGCGTCGTCGAAGATCGAGCACATCGATGCGGGCTGGCGGGCGTTCGGCAAGGCGCTGGCCGGCGGTAAGGCGAATGAGGAGGCCAAGTCTCAGCTCGCCGCGGTCAAGGCATTGATTGTGATGGTCGACGCCGCCGGCGGTGGCCCGATCACGCTCGAGACTCTGCTGAGTGCGCACCGGCTGTTGATGGCACCGGACTACTACACCGCCCGCGACTCCGGCAAGGTCCGCGACGTGCAGCACTGGGTCGGTGGCAGCGATTACACCCCGATCGACGCGCTTTACGTGCCGCCGCCGCCGGAACTGGTTGACGATCTGATGGCCGATCTAGTGGAATTCGCGAAGCGCACCGATCTGCCGATTCTCGCGCAAGCGGCGATCGCGCACGCCCAGTTCGAGTCCATCCATCCGTTCATCGACGGCAACGGCCGCATCGGCCGAGCCCTGATCAGCGCGATTCTTCGACGCCGCGGCCTGACGCGCCGCGTCACTGTCCCGTTGGCGCCGGTGATGCTCGCGGACACGCGCCGCTACTTCGACCAGCTGACCCGCTACCGTGCGGGTGAGGCCGACGAGTTCGTCGAGTACGTCGCCCGCGCGGCGATCGTCTCCAGCGAGGCCGCTCAGGACTCTGCCCGCGCCCTGGCCGAACTCCCCAGCTATTGGCGGGATATCGCGCGGCCGCGCAGCAATTCCGCCGACGAGAAGATTATCGACGCCCTCCTGGACATGCCGATCTTCAGCGCCGACACCGCCCAGCGGATCACCGGCACCACCGATGCCAGCACATACCGCGCCTTGGGCCGGCTCACCGCGGCCGGGGTGCTCGAGGTGCTGTCCGAGAGCAAGCGCAACCAGATCTGGGCCGCCACCGGTGTGCTCGCCGAACTCGACGCCCTGACCACCACGATCGGCAGACGCACCACCGAGCACCCGTAACCGACGGGCAGTCACACGCCCGCGGTCGCCGGTGCGCGGACCGATACCTCTTCCGTGACGGCGGCTGCGGCGTCGATCAGCGCCTGTCCGGGTCGGCGAGTCGCGAGGTCGGGAAGCGCGGCGCGCAGGCGCTCGGCGTGTGCAGCGTTCGCCACTTCCCAGTCCAGCCGGATCAGTTCGATGACGGCGCCGTCGTCGGTGCCCATGACGCGATCGACGTTCAAGGTCGCGGACACGGTGAGCGCGGCGGACTCGGCGATCGCAACCTCGCCGAGGAGCCGAAGCACCACGAGTGAGGCGGCCGCGATGCCGGCGAGCATGTGCTCCACCGGGTTTGCGCCGGAATCGTGCCCGCCGTACTGCTGGGTTTCGTCGATCGTCAACTCGTGCCTGCGCGCGGTGACCGTCGTGCCGTGGGTTCCGGGCAGCGCGTGCACGACCAGTTGCTCACGTCGAGAAGTAGTCATCGAACCGCCTCATAGAATTCTGCGGCGGTGTTCCCGCCTGTATTCAACACGTCTGCAAGCCATTCGATCGCATCCGCACCGGCAGCTCGGACGTCACGTGGATCGGGACCGTACTGAGGGGACAGGTAGTCCGCCAGCAAGCGCTGCGCATCTGTCCCGCTGTCGTCGTGGAGCAGCGACGCCACGGCGTCGAGCGCCACAGGATCTCTGCTCCTGACCTTGGCGATCGCCGCCGTCTGTGCGGCGACGACCTTTCGTACCGACGGATGGTCGATTCCGATCTTGTCCACGTCGACTGCGACACCTGCGGTGGGGAACCTCAGGGCGACGCCGAAGAACAACGATTCGGCGAGCCCGAGCCGTGACAGGGTGCCGGGAGCGAATGCGGAGCCCAGAACCGCGGCGTCGGCTTCTCCGGATCTCAGTGCCTCCAGTCGCTGCCGATCGCCTGCGCTTCCTGCGGGGAAGCGCAGCATCGACGGGGTGCCGTGGCCTGCCCAGCGATAACTCAGCATCCGCTGGGTGAATGCGCACACGATCGATCCCTCCGGGTGGCCGGCTACGACGGTCGGCCCGGCTGATCGTGTGTCACCCTTTCGCGTCCAGATCCAGAACAACGGGTGGAGGGTGTGGACGAGCGCAACTTTCCAACGACGTTGCCCCCGAAGGGTTTCGACCAGAGATCCGCCGAGCCCCGCAGACAGGGCGGCCTCCGGATGGTCTGGGCCGGACACCGCTTTCACGTCGATGCCCAGACGGTCGTAGTAGCCCGCTCGCGCGGCGATCTCGTGGCACACCAGTTCGTGGACGTTGTGATCGCGATACCCCAGCAGAATCATTCCCGTTCCTTACTCGGCGAGTTCGGTCAGCCGCTGTGTTCATTATGCTGAAGCCGATACGATATTTGGAACACGCCGAACATATGATCCGCGCCGGAATCTGTCAAGCACCCCTCATCGAATCTTCTGAGCGCTCTTGTAGGTCAACAGGATCGATTTCGTCGCGATCGTCACCACGAGGAGCGTCGCGGCGCCGAGCAGTCCGGCCGTGAGGGGCTGCCAGGCACGTGGCTGTACGAGGTGAAGCCACGTGATGGTGAGGGCGACGACACTTGCCACCGGAAAGGTGAACGACCAGAAGCCGTGCGAGAACGTCAGGGCGCGGTAGCGCGTCAGCAAGGGCGCCTGGACCATGACCATGAACGCCGTGACGGCGGTGAGCGCCACGAACAGGGCGTCGGGTCGCCCGTTCGAGATGGTCAGCCATGCTGCCGAGCCGACTGCCGGCGGAGCGATCATGATCGCGAGTGTCGGGGTCAGGGGCGCGGGCATGGTGGGGCGCAGCGCGAGTCTGAGGAACAAGAACACGGAAATGATCACCCAGAAGAACAGGCCGACCGCGAAGCTTCCGACGGCGAGCCGGTCGAGACCGATTTGGGCTGCGGCAAGCGCACCGACGAGGCCGGCTGCGCTGAGGGGGAGGTAGTAGCCGCCGTGCACGGATTCGAGCGCCATCTCTCCGCTCATCCAGAAGCTCAACATCCATGCGCCGAATACTGCCCCGGCCGTGATGGCGAGCAGGGTCAGAGCCGTGCCGGCGATCGGAAATGTGCGGTGCAGGTTTGCTCCGAGCAGCATCGCCGAGATCGGAAGTAGCGCCGCGAGTGGGCCGTGGACGAAGTGTGTGAGCTGTTGCGAAATCCCGTGGTCCGCACGCCTGGCGCGATGCGTGTGTGCGGTGGCGGTCCAGATCCAGGCGAGCGCTGCGAGCAGCCAGAACGCCTGGGTCAGCGCGAACGGAGTGCCGAGCGCGGTCGTGGCGACCGACCAGGCCTGGGCCAGTCCGGCGAGACCCAGAGGGATCGCGAACAGGTTCAACGGTCGGTGGGCGCGGACGCGTGACTCACGGGCAGTGCTCGGGCGGTGATTGGACAAGGAAAATGCCTTCCTTCTCGAAACGGCGTACTCCGTTATTGACCTAGAGGTCTAATATGGGCGAGGGTCACCGTATTGCTATTTGACCTTGAGGTCAAATAGCGATCGCGAGTAACCTACTTCGGTGGCTAGACCGAGGCTGTTCGAGACGGATGCGGCGATCGACAAGGCGATGGACCTGTTCTGGCTTCAGGGGTACGCCGCGACGACGCCCCAGGAACTCGCCGGTCAGATGGGGATCGGCAAGGGCAGCCTGTACAACACATTCGGGAGCAAGCACGACTTGTTCCTGCGAGCGCTTCGGCGTTACACCGCGATGCGGCTCGAATACCTCGCCGATCTGTTCGCCGCGCCCGGCCCGGTCGGGCCCCGCCTCGAGACGGCGATGGCGGTACTCGCCGGGGTCGGCGAGCACCGGCGTGGGTGCGTCATGGTCAATGCCGCGGCCGAGCTCGGCACCGTCGACGACGAGGTGAACCGCATCGCGGACGAGCTGTTCGCCCGGATCGAAGGCATCTTCAGGGACGCGATCGAGCAGGGGCAGCAGTCCGGGGAGTTCGGAGCGGACCGGCCTGCCGACATTGCGGCGCGTCAATTGCTCGCGTCGGTGATCGGACTCAGCGTGCTCGTGAAATCAGGTGGCCGACCCGAGGCGTGTGCGACCGTCGTCGCGGGGTGCGTCGGCGGACTGTGATCTGCGCAAGACCGGGGTGTCCGGAACTCGAGTCGGCGACGTTCAGATGCTCCCGCGCGCAGGGTCTGCGGCTATATCCTGGAATGCACGCTACCGAGGGCTGAGGAGCCCACGATTGTTCTTGCACTGGTCGTGCCGTCGGGACCGGTGTTCGGGACCATGAGCCGACGGGGTGAGTAGACCGTCCGATGGGTGAAGCCGATCCGCTCGACACGCAGCGGCACGTCGTCCCCGTCGTGGCTTCGGAGCTGAGTGCGGCGGGTTTCGACGACGCCCGGGAGATCGGGCGCGGCGGCTTCGGGGTGGTGTACCGCTGCATTCAGGCGGACCTGGATCGCACGGTCGCGGTGAAGGTGCTCACCGTCGATCTCGACGAGGAGAACCGGGCCAGGTTCTTCCGGGAGCAGAGGGCGATGGGCCGGCTGACCGGGCACCCGAACATCGTCGGCGTATTGCAGGTCGGCGCCACCGACAGCGGCCTTCCCTACATTGTGATGCCATATCACCCGCAGGACTCGCTGGAGGTCCGGGTTCGTCGGGACGGCCCTCTCGAACTGGACAGAGTATTGCGGCTGGGGGTGAAGATGGCGGGTGCGGTCGAGACCGCGCATCGGCTCGGGATCCTGCACCGGGACGTGAAACCCGCCAATATTCTGCTCACCGATTACGGCGAGCCGGCGCTGACCGATTTCGGCATCGCGCACATCTCCGGCGGTTTCGAGACCGCGACCGGTGTCGTCACCGGGTCGCCGGCCTATACGGCACCGGAGGTCCTCGAGGGCGATCCGCCGAGCCCGGCCGCGGACGTCTACGGTCTCGGGGCCACGCTGTTCAGCGCTCTCACCGGTCATGCCGCGTTCGAACGCGGCAGTGGGGAACAGGTGGTCGCGCAGTTCCTGAGGATCACCACGCAACCCGTGCCCGACCTGCGGGAGCACGGGATCCCCGACGACGTGGCCGACGCGATCGCGCGCGCGATGTCCCGTACTCCCGGCGAACGTCCGGCGACGGCGGCAGATTTCGGAGAGGAACTGCGCCGGATCCAAGTCGATCACGGTCTTCCGGTCGACGACATGGCCCTCCGCATGGAATCCGACGCGCACGGGAACGACGGACAGCCGGTGTCCGGCCGGTTTCGATCCACGGGCACTACCGGTACGTCCGCGCGGAGTGGCGGGCGGAACCTCCCCCTGGAACTCACCAGTTTCGTCGGCCGCCGGAACGAGCTCACCGAGGCCAGGAATCTGCTCGCGGGGTCGCGGTTGGTGACGTTGACCGGGATCGGAGGGGTCGGCAAGACGCGGCTGGCGATGCGGGTCGCCGCGGCGGTGCAACGGGACTACGGCGATGGCGTGCGGCTGGTCGAGTTGGGCGAGGTGCGTGAGGAGTCTTCGCTGGTCGACGCGGTGGCCGCGGCGGTGGGTGTGCGGGATCATTCGGCGCGGCCGCTACGCGAGGTGTTGATCGAGTTCCTCGCTTCCAGGGAACTGCTGCTGGTCCTCGACAACTGTGAGCACCTGGTGGACGCTGTGGCGGAGCTGGCCGAGACACTGTTGCGGGTGTGCCCGGCGCTGCGGATCCTGGCCACCAGCCGCGAACCCCTGGTCATCGGTGGGGAAGCGGTGTTGCGGGTGCCGCCGCTGGCCGTGCCGGAGCTTGACCGGAAACCGTCCCTGCGGAGTGTGCGCAGATACGAGGCGGTGTCGTTGTTCGTCGAACGTGCCGCGGCCGCGGTTCCCGGGTTCGAGCTGACGGAGGACAACGCGGCGGCGGTGGCGGGGATCTGTAATCGCCTCGACGGGTTGCCGTTGCCGATCGAATTGGCCGCGGCTCGGTTGCGGGCGATGTCGCCCGAGCAGATCCTGCACCGTCTGACCGACCGCTATTCCCTGCTGTCGCGCGGCAGCAGGGGTGCGCCGACGCGGCAGCAGACCCTGCGGTTGTCCATGGACTGGAGTTTCGAATTATGCACCGCCGGTGAGCAATTGGTGTGGGGACGGCTGTCGGTCTTCGCGGGGAGCTTCGAACTCGATGCCGCCGAGCAGGTGTGCGGCGACGGACTGGGCCCGGACGAATTGCTCGACACGCTGACCTCCCTGGTGGAGAAGTCGATCCTGATCCGGGAGGGGCACGGGTCGGTGGTGCGGTTCCGGATGCTCGAGACCCTCCGCGAGTACGGTTGCGAGAAGCTCGAGCAGACCGGCGAGACCGTGACTTTGCGTCGTCGTCACCGTGATTGGTACGAGACGCTGGCGCTCGAGGCGGAGTCCGAGTGGATCAGCGCCCACCAGTTGGACTGGATCCGCAGGTTGAAGCGCGAGCAACCGAACCTGCGGGAGGCCCTCGAATTCGGTGCCGACGACGATCCCGCCGCAGCACTGCGCACCGCATCCGCACTGTTCCTGTTCTGGGGCTCCCAGGGTCTGTACGGCGAGGGGCGGCGCTGGTTCGCGCAGTTGCTCGCCCGGCAGAGTGGTCCGCCGACAGTCGAGTGGGTCAAGGCACTCCAGCGTGCCGGCATGATGGCCAATGTGCAGGGTGACCTGCAGGCGGGGGCGGCACTCGTGGCGGAGGCGCGGACTCTCTCCGCGCACACGAGCGATCCCATGATGCGCTCTCTCGTTGCCTATGCCGAGGGCATGCTGGCCCTCTACAGCGGTGAACTGGAATCTGCGTCCTCGCACCTGGAAACGGCGCTCGCGGAGTTCGCCGAACGCGGCGATCGCACGCTCGAAGTCGCCGTCCTGTACCCGTTGGGGCTGGCGTACGGGCTCCGCGACTTGACGGACCCGGCGATCGAATACCTCGGGCGTGTTCTCGCGATCACGGAACACCACGGCGAGAAGATGTATCGGTCGCATTCGCTGTGGGCCTTGGGGATTGCCGTGTGGCGACAGGGCGACGACGATCGCGCGGTCCGGGTGCTCGAGCAGTCGCTGGAGCTGACCCGGCAGGTGCACGGCCCACGCGTCGCCGCGTCGGGGCTCGAGGCACTCGCCTGGATCGCCTGCGGGCTCCGCGACGAACCGAGGGCCGCGGTGCTGCTCGGAGCAGCGGAAGGGTTGGCGCGATCGGTGGGAAGCGCTGCGGTGATCTATTCCGATTTGCTTGTCTACCATGAAGAATGCAAACAAAAGAGCCGGAAGGCACTCGGAGGCAAGGTGTTCGACGCTGCCCACCGCAGAGGTGAGCAGCTCGGCTTCGATGCGGCCATCGCCTACGCCCTGCATGAACAGCCGGCCGGCACGTCCGCGCACGGCACCGGCCCGTCGACGCGTCTGACCAAGAGGGAGCGTCAAGTCGCCGACCTCATCGCCGAAGGGCTGACCAATCAGGCCATCGCCGACCGCCTGGTGATCTCGCCGCGCACCGCTCAGGGGCATGTGGAGCACATCTTGGCGAAACTGGGCTTCACCTCGCGAGCACAGGTCGCGGCCTGGGTCGTGGAGCAGACCGGCGGCTGAACGCAGGCACGTCCGTTCTAGTCGAACGGATGAAAATCTGTGGTCGGCAAACGTGTATCTCGCGCTTCGCAAGTCTTCGCGGCGAGGTCCGGCAGCGGTGCCGTCCTGGGGCCGAGTCGCGCACTCTGCCCGCCGATCGGCGGCAAATCCCCTCTTGACAGCGGGTGGCGGTGCTCGTAACGTCCGTGGAGTTCCAAATAATGATGTCAGTTCAGTATTATGAACGGAGCTTGTGATGGGGTTCACCGGAAATAGCGGAGCGTTGTCGGGCATCAAGGTGATCGACGCCGCGACGATGGTGGCCGGCCCGTTGGGCGCATCGCTGCTCGCCGACTTCGGTGCCGACGTCATCAAGATCGAGCCGATCGGTGGTGACGAGTCGCGGACGTTCGGGCCGGGGCGCGACGGCATGAGTGGCGTCTACTCGGGCGTCAACCGAAACAAGCGCGCTGTCGCGCTCGACCTTCGAACGGCGGCAGGTCTCGAGCTGTTCCACGAACTCTGCTCGACGGCGGACGTGCTCATCGAGAACATGCTGCCCGGGGTTCGTGAGCGATTCGGGCTGACCGCCGCCGAGCTTCGCGAACGGCACCCTCACCTGATCTGCCTCAACGTCAGCGGGTACGGCGACAGCGGACCCCTCGCGGGCCGTCCTGCCATGGACCCGGTCGCTCAGGCGCTCACCGGCCTCATGGAGGCCACCGGGGAACGCTCCGGGAAGCCGCTCAAGGCCGGGCCGCCCGTCGCCGACAGCGCCGCGGGCTACCTGGTCGCGATCGCCGCCCTCGTCGCACTCTTCGCGAAACAGCGCACGGGGGAGGGGCAAACGGGCTCGGTGTCCCTGGTCGGGGCGTTGTTCCATCTGCAGACTCCGTGGCTGGGGCAGTACCTCCTCGCCGATTACATTCAGGGCAAGGTAGGCAACGGCAGCAATTTCTACGCGCCGTACAACGCCTATACGACCCGTGACGGCGGCGCGGTCCACCTGGTCGCGTTCAACGACCGCCACTTCGTCAAGCTGACCCGGGCGATGGGTGTGGAGGCTCTCGTCGACGATCCGCGCTTCGCGGACGCCGCGTCCCGGTTGGAGCACCGCGAGGCCCTCGACTCCGCCTTCGCGCCCTGGTTCGCCGCCCGCGATCGTGACGACGTGGTCGAGTTGCTCTCGGCTCACGACATCATCTGCGCCCCGGTCCTCGCATACGACGAGGCCGTCACCCATCCCCAGATCCAGGCCCTGGACCTCGTCGTCGACATCGACCACGACCAACTCGGACCGCTGCGGGTCCCGGGCCTCCCGGTCAAGCTCTCGGGCACCCCGGGTCACGTGTATCGCCCACCGACTTCGCTGGGCGAACACACCACCGAGATTCTCCGGGATCTCGGCTACCAGGACGACCGGATCGCGGCCCTCCGGGCCGACAGCGTCGTCCGATGACCACCGAACACGGCGAAAGGAAGCATCAATGAAGGTCGGAATCAGGATCCCGGGAGCGGGACCGTGGGCAGGGCCCGAGGCGATCACGGAGGTCTCGCGGTACGCGGAGAAGATCGGCTTCGACTCCCTCTGGATGACTGATCATGTCGCGCTGCCGACCCGAGTCGAGACGCCGTACCCGTACACCGAGGACGGCAAGTTCCTGTGGGACCCCGCCACGCCGTACCTCGACTGCCTCACGTCGTTGACGTGGGCGGCGGCGGCCACCGAGCGGATCGAGCTCGGCACGTCGTGTCTGATCCTGCCGTGGCGTCCCCTCGTCCAGACCGCGAAGACGCTGGTGAGCATCGACGTGATGTCGCGCGGGCGGCTTTCGGTCGCCATCGGCGTGGGCTGGATGAAGGAGCAGTTCGAGCTGCTGGGAGCGCCCTTCAAGGACCGCGGAAAGCGGACCACCGAGATGGTCAACGCGATGCGGCACATGTGGAAGGAAGACGAGGTCGACTTCGACGGCGATTTCTACCAGCTCCACGACTTCAAGATGTATCCGAAGCCGGTGCGTGGCACGATCCCCGTCTGGTTCGCGGGATACAGCACCGCCTCGCTGCGCCGCATCGCCGCGATCGGCGACGGCTGGCACCCCCTTGCGATCGCGCCCGACGAGTACGCCGGATACCTGGCCACCCTGCAGCAGTACGTGGAGGAGGCGGGCCGCGACATGAGTGAAATCACGCTCACCGCAAGGCCTTTGCGGACGGCGCCGTACAACGCCGAGACGATCGAAGCGTACGGCGACCTCGGTGTCACCCACTTCATCTGCGACACGTCGTTCGAACACGACACCCTCGAAGCAACCATGGAGGAGCTCGCGGAACTCGCTGACGCCGTCCTCCCCACCGCACACAACCTGGCCTGACGGCCCGGCGGAAGAAAGGACGAGAATTGTGCAGGCACTCACCTCGACAGTTCCCCTCGTCATCGGCGACCAACTGAGCCCGTCGTCGACAGGGGCGACCTTCGACTCGATCAACCCGGCCGACGGGTCGCACCTGGCCACGGTGGCCGAGGCGACGGTTCAGGACGTCGCGCGCGCCGTCGAGTCCGCGAGGGTCGCGGCCAAGGCGTGGCAGCGCATGCGTCCCGCCCAGCGGACCCGGCTCATGTTCCGCTACGCCGCGCTGATCGAGGAACACAAGATCGAGCTCGCCCAGCTGCAGAGCCGGGACATGGGCAAGCCCATCCGAGAGTCGTTGGGCGTCGACCTTCCGATCATGATCGAGACCCTCGAGTACTTCGCGGGCCTCGTGACGAAGATCGAGGGTCGCACGACGCCGGCTCCCGGCCGGTTCCTCAACTACACCTTGCGTGAGCCGATCGGCGTAGTGGGTGCCATCACACCGTGGAATTTCCCTGCAGTGCAGGCGGTCTGGAAAATCGCGCCGACTCTCGCGATGGGCAACGCCATCGTGCTGAAGCCTGCGCAGCTCGCCCCGCTCGTCCCCGTGGCGCTCGGCGAGCTGGCCCTCCAGGCCGGGTTGCCGCCGGGGCTGGTCAACGTCCTGCCCGGTCGGGGTTCGGTGGCGGGTAACGCGTTGGTGCAGCACCCGCTGGTCGGGAAGGTGACGTTCACCGGCTCGACCGAGGTCGGCCAGCAGATCGGCCGGATGGCGGCCGACCGCCTCATCACGACCTCGCTCGAGCTCGGCGGCAAGTCGGCGCTGGTGGCGTTCGGCGACTCGTCCCCGAAGGCGGTCGCCGCCGTGGTCTTCCAGGCGATGTACGGCAACCAGGGCGAGACGTGCACGGCTGCGAGCCGGCTGCTCGTCGAGCGGCCCATCTACGACGAGTTCGACCACCTCGTCGTAGAT
>Ga0247825_10002537_pt1 | contig 12040 bp, 14 predicted proteins | sample 13C_Vanillin_Day_FD_194413 | JGI IMG/M metagenome (GOLD analysis project Ga0247825, IMG submission 194413) | Soil microbial communities from agricultural site in Penn Yan, New York, United States - 13C_Vanillin_Day48 | ecosystem: Environmental > Terrestrial > Soil > Agricultural land | place...
GCGGTCCGAAGGCGCGAAGGTGCGGGGTGCGACGGTCCTGTCCGATGGTCCGGCGTGCGACGTCCGGTCCGAAGGGCGCACGAAAGTGGGACGGTCAGTTGTAGCCGCACCCTCGCACGGGACCTTCGGAGTGAACCGTCGCACGTTCGCACGTTCGCACCTCGCACCGTCGCACCGCACACGATGGATTTCTTCCGGGTCACGACGATGCAGGGATCCTCGTGACCCGGAACGCGCGAAGATAGAGGCGTGAACAGCCAACGCCCTCTCGATCGCGCTCGCTCCTTCTGCTCGACCTACGGCCTCGACCTTCCGATTCTGCTGGCACCAATGGCGGGAGCCTGTCCGGTGACGCTGTCCATTGCGGTCGCCAACGCAGGCGGCATGGGCGCGAATGGCGCACTCGTCGATCCGCCGGCGAAAATTCGCGAGTGGGTCGGGCAATTTCGCGCGGCCAGCAAGGGCCCGCTCCAGCTCAACCTGTGGATTCCCGATCCACCGGCACTGCGAGATGCTGACAACGAGAAACGGCTCCGGCAGTTTCTCGCCGCGTGGGGACCCGAAGTGCCGGAGTCCGCGGGCGACGTCAAGCCGCCGGACTTCAGCGATCAGTGCGACACGTTCGTCGATCTTGCTCCGCGCGTCGTGTCTTCGATCATGGGACTCTACCCCGCTCCCCTCATCGAGCGATTCAAAGCGAAGGGCATCGCGTGGTTCGCCACCGCCACCACGCTCACCGAAGCGAAGCAGGCACAGGCAGCCGGCGCAGACGCGATCGTGGCGCAGGGATTCGAGGCAGGAGGCCACAGAGGCGCATTCGACCATGCCGCAGCCGAACGCCAGACCATCGGGCTCTTCGCGCTGGTCCCGCGACTCGCCGATCACATCGACGTGCCGGTCATCGCCGCTGGCGGCATCGGCAACGGCCGCGGGATCGCCGCAGCCCTTACGCTCGGCGCGAGTGCTGTGTCAATCGGCACGGCATTCCTGCGCTGCCCCGAAGCGCAAACGCATCAGGCCTGGGCCAACGCGCTTGACAACCTCGAGCCCGAAGAGACGATGCCGACTCGCGCGTTGACGGGACGTCTCGCGCGCGGCGTGGCGACGGCCTACGTGAAGGCTGCGGCGTCAGCGGACGCACCGCGTCCCGCTCCGTATCCCGTGCAGCGGGGTTTGACAGCAGCGATGAAGGCGGCCGGTGCGGCGGCGAACGACATGCACCGGATGCAGCTTTGGGCGGGACAGGCGGCGGCGATGGCGAAACCCATCGCCGCCGGTGTCCTCGTTCGCGAGATGTGGGAGGACGCGAAGGAGCTCTTGTAGCGAGCTACTGAGCTTCGGTTCCCTCTTTGACGACCTTCACGACCAACGGCATCGTCACTTCGCGATGCAGCTTGAGCGGCACGTTGTGCTCGCCGATGGTCTTGATCGGCTCGGGCAGGATCAGCTTTCGACGATCGATCTCGAAACCCTTGGTCTTGAGGTAATCGGCGATGTCCACAGCGGTGACCGAGCCGTACAACTGGTCGGTCTCGCCGACGCGGCGCGCGATCGAGATCTGGATAAGCCCAAGGCGTGAGGCCATGGCTTCCGCCTGCCCCTTCTCTTCGGCCTCGCGCGTCTCCATGATCTTCCGCTCGCGCTCGACGTGCTTCTTGTTGCCCGCGGTCGCCAGCAGCGCCAGCTTCCGCGGCAGCAAGTAGTTCCTCGCGTAGCCCGCGGCCACCTTGACGATCTCGCCACGGCGGCCCAGGTTATCGACGTGTTCTCTGAGAATGACTTCCATATCCGTCTCCGGTCTTCGGTCCCCGGTCCTCAGTTCCGCCGCACGATGAGCCCAAAGCCCACCGAGGACTGGAGACCGAGGACTGAGGACGGTTCTACTCCGTCGTGTACGGGATCAACGCGAGCTGCCGCGCACGCATGATGGCCGTCCGCAGTTTGCGTTGATGCAACGCGCAGGTGCCAGAAATGCGACGTGGCAACACCTTGGCTCGCTCGGGGACGAATGGCATCAGCATGCGTACGTCCTTGTAGTTGATGTCGTCGATCTTGTCCGAGCAGAACTTGCAGACCTTGCGGCGCCGGAACATCGGACGACGCTGGCCGTCCTTGCCCTGCTGACCGGTCGCAGTCTTCCCGCGTCCGCCTCCGCCTCCGCCTCCGAAGCTCTTCCTGCCGTTCATCGGAGTTCCTCCCCCAGGTCAAAGCGGTCGTCACGGTCGTCATCGACGTCACCACGCTGGCCCTCGCCCGGCTGACGATCCGGTGGCAGACCGCGAGCGACGCGCCGGCGGCGGGTCGTCTCGGTGCGGCGCACCTTGGTCCGGTCGACGACACCCTGCTCCTCGTCCACGCGCACGACGAGATGACGGATAACCAGATCGATCACCTTCAGGCGCCGATCGATTTCCTTCATCAGGTCACCGGTGCCGTTGATCACTTCGAGGACGTAGGTGCCTTCCTTGTGGCGGCCGATTTCGTAGGCGAGCTTGCGGCGGCCCCAGTTCTCGGTCTTCTCGATCTGGCAGTTCATGCGCTGAACGGTCGACTCGATCTGCGTGTGCAGATCGGTCACCTGTTCGTCGGACGCTTCGGGCGACACGACGTACACGAGTTCGTACTTCCTGTTCATACGTCTCCTTCTGGACGTTGACTCGACCCCGTCTCGCAACGGGATCTCACGGCTGCCGGCCTCGGGCGCGGCAGCAAGGAGTCAGTCAAGTTCCGGGTCTGCGGCCTCCGGGTTGTACGTGTTCATCACCTTGAGGATGCCCTCCGCAGCGAACATCTCGGCGGCGTCCGCCGCCCGGGTGATGAACGTTTCGAGCTCGGCACGTTCGCTCCGCTCGAATATCGAGAGCACGTGGTCGGCCAGCTTCCGCTCGTCCCCGCGCCCAACTCCCAGCCGAAGCCGGGAAAACTCAGTGGTCTCAATCCACTCGATGATCGACTTGAGACCGTTGTGCCCGCCTGCCGATCCCCGCGCCCTGGCGCGCAACCTGCCAAATGGGAGGTCCGCTTCGTCCACGACGATCAGCACGTCTGCCGGCGGCACGTCGAAATAGCGCATCAACGCCGCCACCGCCTCGCCACTGAGATTCATATACGTCAGCGGCTTCGCCAGCAGCACCGGTTCCGTTCCGTAGCGCTTGGCGATAAACGCGTCGGGAACCTGAGATGGCGCCTGCGCCCAACTGAGCGCATACCGCCTCGCGATTTCGTCGACCACCATGAAACCGACGTTGTGGCGGGTCTCGCGGTACTCGCGTCCCGGATTCCCCAGACCCACAATCAGCTTCACTACTTCTTCTTTTCCTCTTCCTTCTCGTCGGTCTTGCCCTTCTTGATGACTTCGGGCTCGGCCGTGGCCGCAGGCGCTGCGGCGGCATCCGCCGCCGCCGCCGTCGCGGACTCCTCGGCCTTCGGCATCACGACGTGCACGAGCATCGTCTCGCCGTCAGTAACCGCCTTCCACTTCGGGTCGACTGCCAGTTCGCGCACCCGGATCGACTCGTGGAGCATCAGCTCGCTCACATCCACGTCGATGTGCTCGGGGATGTCCGTCGGCAGGCACTGCACCTGGATGTCGCGCGTGACGAAGTCGAGCAGGCCGCCCTGGAGCTTGACACCCTTCGGTTCGCCCTTGACGACGATAGGCACCGTGACGGTGATCGCCTTGTCCATCGCGAGCTGATAGAAGTCAGCATGCAACAGGTGATGGGTGACTGGGTCGAGCTGATATTCCTTGACCATCACACGCGACTGCCCGCCATCGAGCTTCAGCGTGATCAGCGTGTTCGCGCCCGAGTCCGAGTGCAGGATTCGCAGCAGCGCCTTGGGATCGACGGCAACTGCCACACCTTCCGGCGCCTTGCCCTTCGAGGCGGTTCCGTAGACCACGCTGGGAATCCGGCCGGAGGCGCGCAGACGGTTCGCCTCGTTCTTGCCGCGGCCCTCTCTTATGACTGCTTCTAGTGTCGCTTCCATATCTTCCTACCGTTCCATCTACTCCGAATACGCGTAGGGCGGTCCTGCCTTGCGGACCCGCCGGGTCTCAAGAACAAGACCCGGCCTACACTGTCCCTTACACGAACAACGACGAGACCGACGTCTCTTCGTGAATATTCCGTATCGCTTGTCCGAGCAGACGCGCGACCGTCAGCACGACGATCTTCTTGCAGTTCTGCGCCTCGCCCCGGAGCGGCACCGAGTTGGTGACGATCAACTGATCGAGCGGCGACTTCTCGATCCGCTCGATGGCCGGCCCCGACAGCACGCCGTGCACGGCGCACGCCAGCACGCGCTCCGCGCCCGCTTCCTTCAACGCGACTGCCGCCTTACAAATCGTGCCCGCCGTATCGATGATGTCGTCCTGCAGGATGCACGTGCGTCCATGCACGTCGCCGATCACGTTCATCACCTCGGCCGTACCGTCCTCGGTACGCCGCTTGTCCACAACCGCGAGCTCGGCATCGAGCCGCTTCGCATACGCACGCGCGCGCTCCGCACCACCCGCATCCGGCGACACGATCGTCAGGTTCGACATCTGAAGCCGGGCGCAGTACTCGATGATGACCGGCGCCGCGAACAGATGATCGACCGGGATGTCAAAGAACCCCTGAATCTGCGCCTTGTGCAGATCCATCGTCAGCACGCGGTTCGTTCCCGCCGCGCTGAGCAGGTTCGCAACCAGCTTCGCCGAGATCGGCACCCGCGGCTTGTCTTTCCGGTCCTGCCGCGCGTACCCGTAATAGGGCACCACCGCGGTAATGCGCGATGCCGACGACCGGCGGAACGCGTCGATCATCACCAGCAACTCCATCAGGTGCTGGTCGACCGGGTTCGACGTCGGCTGGACGATATAAACGTCGGCGCCGCGAATGTTCTCGTCGATCTGAAACGAGACCTCGCTATCGGGAAACCGGCGCAACCGCGCCTGCCCAAGCTCGATCCCGAGGCAATCCGCGATCTCCTTGGTCAACAGCGGATGGGCGCTCCCCGAAAATACTTTCAGGTCGCCAAACCCTGTCGACAGAAGGCCGTCTCCGCTGAGAGGTCGTCTCATGCTCTCGTATCCGGGCGCACCAGCGCGCCGAGCTGGTTGGGGCGGGAGGATTCGAACCTCCGAATACGGGATCCAAAGTCCCGCGCCTTACCGCTTGGCCACGCCCCACCACGTCACCTCGTCGCCCGGGCAGTCGAGGGGTTCAGCTGTACGCTACGTGAGAAATCTACTGGAGTCGCTCAGCGGCGGTGGTGCAAACCCTTAGTGTAGTCGAGACTTGTTGTTCCGGGCAAGATTCAGCGTCGCAGGACGGCTCCGGCGTGAGTACTCGCCGCGGCCCAGCGACTCGGTCAGGATGACCCGCCAGCCCGACCCCGACAGCCGTTCGACCGCCAGGACGGCATCCTTCCGCTTCTGAAACAGGCCAAACACGGTGGAGCCGCTGCCCGACATCGCCGCGGCGAGTGCCCCTGCCCGTCGCAGCGCGGTCTTCATCTGTTCGATCTCGGGGTGGTGCCGGGCAATCGGCGCCTCGAGGTCATTGATCATCTGCGCGGCGCGCGAGGGCCAAGGACCGGGGACATATTGCGCTTCGCGGACCATGGATCCGTGCCCTGTATCCCGCTCGGCGTCGTACCAGGCGTACGCATCGACCGACGCCACGCCAAATCCCGGAATCAGCAGGACCACCCAGTGACGCGGTAAATCGGCGAGCGGATAGATCTCGTCGCCCTTGCCGAGCCCGAGCGCCGTCCCGCCAGACAGAAAGAACGGAACATCAGCGCCAAGTGTCGATGCCACGTCCACGAACTGATTGGCGCGCAGGGGTAACCGCCAGGCGTGCGCCAGGGCCAGGAGCGTTGCGGCCGCATCGGCGCTGCCACCACCGAGCCCGCCCTGAAGCGGAATCCGTTTGTGCAATCGCACCAGCACGTCTTTCACGGATCCCTCGCGACGCAGCGATCGCCACAACGCTTCGGCTGCACGCCACACGAGATTCGATCGATCGAGCGGCACACCCGCCGTCTCGCACTCAATCGCAAAAGGACCGACGCGCGGCACACACTCGATCGTGTCGTGCAGTTCGAGCGCCTGGAACACCGTCCGCAGTTCGTGAAACCCGTCCGGTCGCGTCCCGAGAACGCGCAGGTCGAGATTAATCTTCGCGTGCGCGCTGACCGTCACCGCACGTGCCGACGATGTGATGGTCATCGTCTTCACGGCCGTCACTGCTTCTCTCCGAGAGGACCGGCGGCACGCAGCTCGTCGAGGCTGAGCGGCTCCGTCCCCGGCGGAACGTCAACGTCAAACGCCGCGGCCTTGAGATCGGTGTTGACCTCGATCTGCGCGAGCGTCGCGGTGATGTCCACGTTCGCGGGCTCGGACGCCGAACGCAGGCGAATCACCTGCGGGAAGGCGCCCTGCCACATCGAATACTCCACGTCCCACCCGTCACGGCGCCCGGCAGTGATCTGCCACGCGCCCATGCGGCGCAGGAACATCGTCGCGCCGCCAGCGAGATCGATGGAGGCCCACCCGTTGGAATGCAGCCGGCCACCGACAGGCTTCGACTCAGGAAGGATGCAGCCCGTGAGAAGGGCCTGCAGATCGGCGGGCCCAAGAGTGACGCCGGTCAGCGCGCCGAGAATCGCTTCGGCTGATTCGCCGCGCACGACGCGTTCGTCGCGCGGTAACAGAAGCACGGCCTGCTCTCCTCGCGTGACGAGGATAAATCCCGCGGGACCAAACGGCGCGACCCCTTCGAGTCTCATCGACGCGGGCCGCTCGAACCCTGCGATCAGGCGTCCGCTGAGACGACGAGTGCCGGCACGACCGCGCAGGCCCAGTTCGGTCGTGAGCGTGCGCGCGCCGCGGCACGACTTCGTGACCTCTGCATGAATATCGGAGTAATTGGGAAGGGGGGATCCGGGGTCAGTGGGAAGCGGGATTCGCTTCGTGCCGCACGCGGCGCTTAGCGAAAGAAACGTAATGCAAAACGCACAATGCAGAATGCAAACGGCAGGCGTTTTCATTTTGCATTGTCATTTTGCATTTTGAACTTTGCCTTTTGCATTACTTATCTTTTTCTCGATCGCAGCCCTGTCGACGTCCTGGCCATCGCCATTGAGCGCGCGCGTCCACGCCGCGACGGCGTCCGCGTAGCGTCCCTTTCGGGCGAGCAGATCCCCAAGGTGTTCCTGGATCTCTGAGTTTTCCGGCATCTGCTTCACCGCAGCGACCAGATACTTCTCCGCTTCGTCGAGATTGCCGCGACGGAAGTAGGCCCACCCAAGGCTGTCGAGATAGGCACCGTTGTCTGGTTCCTCTTTCAGGGCGCGCTGGACGAGTTGAATGGCCTCGTCGAGTTGCTCACCGCGAACGGCCAGCAGGTAACCGAGGTAGTTGAGCGCTCCGGCGTTCATCGGCTCGACGGCAACGATCTGACGAAGCACGCGCTCGGCATCTGGGCCTCGGCCGGCGTCAGCGTAAACGTCGGCGAGCGTGAAGAGGGTGTCGGTGTCCTTCGGCGATTCCTTCGTCACCTGCTCGAGCAGCAGGATCGCGCCAGACCGATCGCCTCCGTCGAAGAGCGCACGCGCCTGCAGACGCACGAACCGTGGATCGTCAGGATGCTGCTTCCGCCCTTCGCCCGCGAACGCGGCCGCACGCTGATATTCCTTCGCCTCGAGCAGTACGGCGATGCGCCTGACCTTCAGCTCGCGACTGCGAGGCTGCACGGCGAGCGCAACGGTGTAGCTGTCCACGGCGTCGTTCAGAAGGCCGGCTTGTTCCTGGTACTGCGCCAGGGCAGCTGCGACGCGCGGCTCGTCTTCGAGGATTTCCTGCAATGTGGCAATCGCGCTCTTCAGATCCTTGTTCGCCTCGTACGCCTGAGCGATCACCAGGCGAGCCTGGAAGAAGTCAGGGTTCTGAACGAGGACTTTCGTCAGCGAGTCGATCGCTTTCGCGGGCTCGTCGTTGCGGATGTAGAGTCGGCCCAGCGTGTACTGCAGTGTGATGTCGGCCGTCGGTCCCGACACGCGAATGGCACGCTCGAGATACATGATCGCGTCCCGCAGGTACGTCTGCACCTGTGCGGCGGCGTCTCGTCCGCTCGCACCTTCAACCGTCGCAGCGTTGAGCAGCCCAAGCGCTCGGTTGGCGCCAACGTTGTCGGGATTGATCGCCAGCGCGGCCTTCGCGGCCGCTTCGGCCTCGGGCCGCTCGTTGTGGCGCAGGTGGAAGCCAGCCATCTCCGCCTGGATCTCCGCTGAGCGAGGATCGGCCGTGGCCGCCCGTTTCAACGCCGCGAGTGCTCCAGAGTTGTCGCCTTCTGCCTCGAGGCGACGCGCCATCAGAAACGAGAGATAGGCCTGGGACGATCCCTGTCCGAAGGACACACCCGGCACGAGCCCAACGAGCAAAGCACCAAGAAGCAGCGACGCGCCGGCGCGGGTGTAAGGCATAGCTAAACGATTTTAGCCCAGGATGTTATAGTTCCAGACGTCAATCGGAGAGGTATGCCTGTCGACAAGGAACTGCTCGAAATCCTGGCCTGCCCGAACTGCAAAACACCGGTCCGCCTGGTCAACAACGGCCAGGGGCTCAAGTGTGACAAGTGCCGCCGCGTCTATCCCATCAAGGACGACATCCCGGTGATGCTGATCGACGAGGCGACCGTGGACAAGGAGTAGTGCGCATCCTGCTCGTCCGGCTGCGCCCCATCGGCGACGTGGTCTTCACGACGCCGCTCCTCAGCGCACTCCGGCGGCACTACCCCGAGGCTCACATCGCTTATGTGGTGGAGCCCGACGCCGCACCGATCGTAGAAGCCAATCCACACATCAACGACCTGATCATCGTCCCGCGCCGGCGCGGCATGGCGCGGATCGCGGACGACATCAAGATGGCGCGCCAGCTGGCGCGCGGTGGCTACGACCTCGCCGTCGATTTGCACGGCGGACCACGCAGCGCGTGGCTCACGTGGGCCAGCGGCGCACCGAAGCGGATCGGTTACATGGTCCCTGGCCGGACGTGGATGTACACCGAAGCCGTCACCCGATCGCGACAACTGACGCCGAGGCACTCGGTGCTCAATCAGTGGGACCTGCTTGCGCCGTTGGACATCCCGCAACTGGATCCGGCGCACGATCCGCTGCAGATGCCAGACAGTCTTCAGGCGAGCAGTAGCGTCGATTCGTATCTTGCCCAATCACGTATCGATCGCGGCGATGCGCTGATCGTCATTCATGTGAGCGCGAGCACACGCTTCAAGCGCTGGCCTGAGGAATCATTCGTCTCACTCGTCACCGGGCTGGTCCGGCAAGGATCGAACAGGAAAGTGTTTTTCACGTCGGGACCCTCCGACGCCGACGCGGCACAGCGAATCGCAAACGCTGCCCGCCATCTGCTTGGAACACTCGGGCCCGCGATCCTGGAGAACAGGCCGTTGAGCCTGCCTGAGCTACGCGCGCTCATCGCGCGCGCCGCACTATTCATTGGCGGCGACAGCGGTCCATTGCACATCGCCGCCACTACGTCGGTTCCCATCGTCGAACTGCTCGGGCCAACGTTGGCGGAACGGTCCTTTCCCTGGCGCGATCCGCGATTCCACTCGGAAATCGTCGACCCGGGAGCGCTGCCCTGCCGTCCATGTCACCAGCGCACGTGCGTGCCGGGCGACTTCAGGTGCCTGACGAGCATTGGCGCGGACCGAGTGCTCGCGGCAGCCGAGCGCGCATTGCGGTCGATAGGGCGAACCGATCGGGATGTCGCGCCGGCAGCGAACGCACGTAGAATTCCTGTAGTGCACTGATGAGAGCCACGACGATCGGCATGCCGGAGGCGCCCGCTGCGCCTGGCCTCGAGCGGCTGACGACAATACTGCTGCTGGCGTTCGTGGGCGCGGTGCAGTTGTCGATCGCGGCGGCGCAAATCCTCCTCGGCGCCCTGCTCCTCTGCTGGATCACCGGCATGGTTCGCGACAAAACCAGGCCGACAGCTCCCACGTTCTTCGTCGCGCTGCTCGCCTACGCGGGGATCACGCTGATCTCGTCGATTTTCTCGATCGCGCCGCTCGAAAGTTTCATCGACGATCGCCAACTCTCCCTGTTCCTCATCGTGCCTGCCGTGTACGACCTGGCTCGCGGCCATCGCGCCACGACGGCAACCGACGTCATCGTGACCGTAGGTGGCGCTGCCGCGGTGTATGGCATCGTGCAGTACGGGATGCTCCACTTCGACAGCCTGGGCCAGCGCCCCCGAGGCACACTCGGCCACTACATGACCTACTCGGGCACGCTGATGCTGGTGGTCGGCGTTGCGGGTGCGCGACTCGTGTTCGGCACCCGCGATCGCGTCTGGCCGGCGCTCGTCATGCCGGCTCTCGTGGTGGCACTATCGCTCACGCTCACGCGCAGCGCATGGGTGGGAGCGTGTGTCGCTGTTGGTGTGCTGTTCATTCTCAAAGACTTGCGGCTGCTCGGGCTGCTCCCGGTGGTGGCCGCGCTGTTCTTTGCCTTCGCGCCAGACAGCGTGACCAACCGCATGATGTCGATGTTCGACCTTCGCGACCCGAGCAATCGCGATCGGCTGGCGATGGCCCGCACGGGCGCGGCGATGGTGCGCGACTTCCCGCTTACCGGCGTCGGGCCGGCGATGATTCCAAAGCTCTACACGCAGTATCGAGATCCTGATGCGGTGCAGGCGATGAATCCGCACCTGCACAACGTTCCGCTCCAGATCGCCGCCGAGCGCGGACTCCCCGCTCTCGCCATCTGGATCGCCTTCATCGCGGTTCTCGCCTACAACTTGTTTCGAATTTTCCGATCGGAGCGCGACCAGACGCTTGCCGCGGCTGGCCTTGCTACCATCGCCAGCATGCTCTCTGCCGGTCTCTTCGAGTACAACTTTGGCGACTCCGAGTTCCTGATGCTCTTCCTCGTGCTCGTCACTCTTCCGTTCGCCGCATCTCGTCGCGACGATGCTGCTGCCGCCACTCGCGCCTGAGCGCGCGCGCGAGATCATCTCGCGCGTGGGCGGGGTCAACGTCCTCGTCATCGGCGACGCGATGATCGATAAATTCATCGTCGGCCGGGTGACACGCATTTCGCCGGAAGCACCCGTCCCGGTCGTCACGTTCGACCACGACATGTATCGCATGGGCGGCGCGGCCAACGTCGCAAGCAATGTCGTCGCGCTCGGCGGTCATGCCACGCTCGTCGCTGTCACCGGACGGGACGAGGCAGCCGCGACACTGGCCGAGGCCTGCCACGAAGCGGGCATCGCTCCCTCGTTCGTCGGCGACCCCGGCCGCCCCACAACGACGAAGACGCGCGTCGTCACCGATCGAAACCAGCAGGTCGCGCGGATCGACTACGAGAGCGACGCCGAGGTCGGTGGAGAGATCGAAGATCGCATCATCGCCGAGATCCGGAAGCACGCGTCGCGCTGTTCAGCGATCATCGTGTCGGATTACATAAAGGGATGCGTCACGAGACACGTGATGCAGACCGCGATCAGCGTGGGTGCGGAGTGTGGTGCACCTGTGCTGGTGGACCCGAAGATCCCGCACCTGGACTACTACAACGGCGCGACGATCGTGACTCCGAATCATCACGAGGCCGAGTCTGCCACTCTTCGGCGCGTGCGCAGCGAGGACGAGGCACGCACGGCAGCGCGCATCTTCCGGGAGCGCGCGAACTGCCGTGACGTGCTGATGACACGCGGCGATCAAGGCATCTGGTTGTTGAGCGCCGGGCTCGAAGGGTATTTGCCGGCGGCGTCACGCGAGGTGGCCGATGTCACCGGCGCGGGCGACACGGTGATCGCGACACTGGCGGTGATGCTGGCTTCCGGCGCAACGATTAGCGAAGCCGCGCGCCTTGCGAACGAAGCCGCGGGCATCGTCGTCGCGAAGTTTGGTCCGGCGACGGCATCGACGCTGGAGTTGCTCGCGGCGATCGACGCGCACGCGGGCGTCTAGAACTGTAGGCTGGGTCCTGACCTGTGGACCCGGCGGGTCCGAGAAAC
>Ga0247825_10002538_pt1 | contig 12040 bp, 12 predicted proteins | sample 13C_Vanillin_Day_FD_194413 | JGI IMG/M metagenome (GOLD analysis project Ga0247825, IMG submission 194413) | Soil microbial communities from agricultural site in Penn Yan, New York, United States - 13C_Vanillin_Day48 | ecosystem: Environmental > Terrestrial > Soil > Agricultural land | place...
GCTGCTCCATCGTCTGCATCATCTCCTTGCGCAGGCCGGCCACGGTCTCGGTGCCGCCGCTCCTTTGCATCAGCCCGCTCAGGCGCGCCCGCGCCGCGGCGGCGAGCGCGCCGCGGGCGGCCTCGCTCGGCGCGCGCGCCCCCGACTGGAGGTACTCCATGGCGCTCAGGCCCGCGCGGCGGCCGAACACCAGCAGCTCGGTGAGCGAATTCGAGCCGAGCCGGTTGGCGCCGTTGATGCTGACGCAGGCGCATTCGCCCGCCGCGAAGAGCCCCGGCAGGGCAGTCGCCGTCCTGATGTCGGTGTGGATGCCACCCATCATGTAGTGCACCACCGGGCGCACCGGCACCGGGTCGTGCACCGGATCGACGCCCATGTAGCTGATGGACATGTCGCGCACGAGCGGCAGGCGCTCGTCGATGGTTTTCTCGCCCAGGTGCCGCATGTCGAGCAGCATGCACTCGCCCCATTGCGTCGGCACCATGTTGCCCTTCTTCTGCTCCTGCCAGAACGCCTGGCTGACGCGATCGCGCGGGCCGAGCTCCATGGTCTTGAACACCGGCCTGCCGAGCGGCGTCTCCGGGCCCATGCCGTAGTCCTGCAGGAAGCGCCGGCCGTTCCGGTTCAGCAACACGCCGCCTTCGCCGCGGCAGGCTTCCGTGAGCAGGGTGCCGGTGCTGGGCAGCCCGGTCGGGTGGTACTGCACGAACTCCATGTCCTTCAGCGCCACGCCGGCGCGGTAGGCGAGCGCCATGCCGTCGCCGGTCTTGATCGCGCCGTTGGTGGTGAAAGGGAACATCCGTCCCGCGCCGCCGCCGGCGATGATCACCGCGCCGGCGTCGAACCTGCACAGTTGGCCGCTGCGCATCTCGATCGCCGTCAGCCCGACGCAGCGCCCCTCGTCGACCAGCAGCTCGGTCGCGTAGTACTCGTCGAAGCGCACGATCGATTCGAAGCGCAGCGAGGTCTGGAACAGCGTGTGGAGGATGTGGAAGCCCGACTTGTCGGCGGCGAACCAGGTGCGCTGCTTCTTCATGCCGCCGAAGGGACGCACCGCCACCGAGCCGTCCGCCTCGCGGCTCCACGGGCAGCCCCAGTGCTCGAGCTGGACCAGCTCGCGCGGCGCCTCGGCGATGAAGTAGTCCACCGCGTCCTGGTCGGAGAGCCAGTCGCCGCCGTGCACGGTGTCGTCGAAGTGATACGCCAGGCTGTCGTCGGGCTTGATGACCCCCGCGGCCCCGCCCTCGGCAGCGCAGGTATGGCTGCGCATCGGATAGACCTTGGAGATGAGCGCGATGCGCAGCTTCGGCGCGCCCTCCGCGAGCGCGATGGCGGCGCGCAGCCCGGCGCCTCCCGCCCCGATGATCGCCACGTCTGTATCGACGGTTCGCATCCCGAGCCTTTATGGGCCGGAATGTAAGCCCCCGATTTGATATGGGTCAAACCGCCAGCAACGAGGACGGCTACAGTGGGCTGGCGAAATTCCGCCCGACCCCGACTGGAAGACCCCATGAAAAACACTGCCCTGTTCCTCAGCCTCGTCGCGCTGGCGGCGAATCCTGCTCTCGCCGCCGACCCTTCGACCATCGACTGGACGAAGATCCCGGTCAAGAACGTCAAGCTGTTCTATCCCGGGCAGTCGAGCTACGAGTGGCTGCTCACGGCGGAGCACAAGAAAGGCAACAAGGCGGTGCCGAGCGGCCGTGCCTGCCTGACGTGCCACGAGGACGACGAAGCGAACATGGGCAACAAGCTCGTCAAGGCCGGGACGCTCGAGCCGACGCCGCTCGCAGGCAAGGCCGGAACGATCGACCTCGCGGTGCAGGCCGCGCACGACGACAAGAACCTGTACCTGCGCTTCCAGTGGGCGACGCAGGCCAAGGGCCCGGGGGACGCCTATCCGCACCTGCGCTTCGACGGCAAGGAGTGGAAGCCGTATGGCGCCCAGCGGCTTGCGAAGGCCGTGCGCGAGGGCAAGATGCAGGCGGTGTACGAGGACCGGCTTTCGCTGATGATCGACGACGGCAAGGTGAAGAATTTCGACAAGCAGGGTTGCTGGATCACCTGCCACAACGGCATGCGCGACATGCCGGCCGAGGCGACCAAGGAGCAGCTCGCCGCGAACCCCCTGCTGCAGAAGCGCTCGGACGTGCGCAAGTACCTGCCGGCGACGCGTGCCGAGAACGGTACCTGGGACAAGACGAAGTCCGCTGAAGAGATCGCCAAGCTCAAGGCCGAGGGCGGCTTCCTCGACCTCATCCAGTGGCGCGCGCACCGCTCCAATCCCGTCGGCATGGCCGACGACGGCTACGTGCTCGAGTACCGGCTGTTCGACGCCGGCAAGAACCCCTTCGTCTCGAACGCGGACGAGCAGAAGCAGCCGAAGATGATGTTCGACGCGAAGAAGGTCGGCAAGAAGGCGCATGCCGCCGCCGACATCGGCAAGCCGGGCGTGCCGCAGGTCCTGCTTCCCGGCGAGACGGCCGTCCCCTTCGACCCGAAGGCCGGCTGGAAGGAAGGCGACATGCTGCCCCAGTACTACGTGTCGCGCAGCGCGGCAGCGGGGTCGGCGGCCGACAACGCCAACGTGCGCGGTGAGTGGAAGGACGGGAAGTGGACCGTGGTCTGGGCCCGCCCGCTCAACCTCGCCAACGCGGACGACAAGGCGCTCAAGGTCGGCGGCGCGGTGAGCGTCGGCATCGCGGTGCACGACGACAATGTCACCGCGCGCGCGCACCACGTCTCGTTTCCCCTCAAGATCGGCATTGGCACGAAGGGGGACATCACCGCCGTGACGCTGCGCTAGGCGGCGCGGCCCTCCGCCAACGGGCTGTAGACCTGCCCATCGAGGATGGTGTGCAATGCGCTCGCCATCGCCTTGGGCAGCAGCGTCTTCGGCAGGTAGCCCGCCGCGCCCGCCTCCAGGGCGGCGTTCACGCGCCCGGCGTCCTCGGTCGCCGAGATCACGGCGACGGGCGTGTCCGGGAAGGCCTCGCGGAACTTCACCAGCGCTTCCATCTCCGAGCAGCCCGGAAGCCCGAGGTCGACGAGCACCAGCCGCAGCTGCTTCAGCCTGCCCGCCTGCGAGAGGCCGCCGGCAAGGTCGAACTGCCCGTGGAAAGCCGCATCCGAGCGCACCGAGCGCACGATCGCGCGCATCGTTTCGTGGATGATGGGATGGTCGTCGACGAGCAGCACGTCCATGGGAGAAATGCTACCGGGGGCGCCCGGCGAGGACTTATCTGGAAGTCCTGCCAGTTGTCATTTTGTTAGAGGTAGCCCAAGGCGCGCGGCAGGAAGAGGACCAGCTCCGGGACGAACGTCAGCAGTAGCAGCACTCCCGTCATGGCGGCGACGAACCACAGCACCCAGACGGTGGTCGATTCCATCGACACGCCGGCGAGGCGGCAGGTGATCATCAGGTTGACCGCGGTCGGCGGCGTGAACTGCCCGATCGCCACGTTGAGCGTGACGATGACGCCGAGCCAGGTCAGGTCCCACCCGTACGCCATCGCCACCGGCACCAGGAAAGGCAGGAACACGAAGTAGGTGGCAATCGCGTCGAGCGCCGTGCCGGCGATGAGCAGCACCACGGTGATGGCGATGAGCACCGTCGCCTCGCTGGTGCCCTCGGCGGTCAGCCATTTTGCGAAGGCGTTGAACACGCCGACGGTGTCCACCGCCCAGCCGAAGAGCGCCGCAAGGCCCACCAGCAGCAAGATCACCGCGGAGATCTCGGCCGCTTCCTCGAGCAGGCCCCAGATCGTGCGCAGGCCGAGCGAGCGGTAGGCGAGAACGCCCACCAGCAGGCCGTAGGCGACGGCGACGACCGCGGCCTCGGTGGGCGTGAAGGCGCCGCTGCGCATGCCGCCCAGGATGATCACCGGGGCGAGCAGCGCCCACCCCGCCTCGCGCAGGCTGCGCCAGAAGGCAGGCCGCGCCTCCGTCGTGTTCGCGCCGAAGCCGTGCCGCACCGAGAAGAAAACCGCGGTCGCCATCAGCGCGCCGCCGACCAGCAGGCCGGGGACGATGCCGGCGGCGAAGAGCGCCGGCACGCTCGCCTGCGGCACGAGCACCGAGTAGATGATGAAGGCGACCGAGGGCGGGATGATGATGGCGGTGGAGCCGCCGGCAGCGATCAGGCTGGCGGAGAACTCGCGCGGATAGCCGGCGCGCGTCATCGCCGGGATCATGATGGCCCCGACCGCCGCGGAATCGGCCGGGCCGGAGCCGGAGATGCCGCCCAGGATCATGCACACCAGCACCGCGGCGACGGCGAGGCCGCCGCGGCGCACGCCGACGATGCTCTCGGCGAGCCGCACCAGGCTCGCCGCGACGCCCGAGCGCTCGAAGATGAGGCCGGCGAGGATGAACACCGGGATCGCGAGCAGCGGGTACTTGGCGATGCCGCTGTAGACCATCGTCGGCACCGACATCATCCCCATGTGCGCCGCCGCCACCACCACCGCGCCCGAGAGGCCGAGCGCCACGGCGATCGGCACCCCGGCGCACATCAGCACGAGCAGCACGCCGAACAGGAGCCAGCTCACCTAGCCGTCCCGCCTCTTCCAGACATGGAGGAATCCCTGCGCGATGCGCGCCAGCATGGAGATGCAAAGCAGCGGCATCCACGCGGTGTAGATCCATTGCGGCCAGCCCAGGCCGGGCGAGGTGACCTCCATGTCGTAGTCGTCCCACGCCATGCGCGTGCCGTACCAGCCGACCAGCGCGATCATGAGCGCGCTCATCGCCAGCGCGAAAAGCAGGAAGCGGCGCCGCCACGCCCAGCCGAGCCTGGCAACGAAGAACTCCATCGCGATCTGGTTGCCGTCGAGGAAGGCCTTCGCCGCGCCGACGAAGGTGAGGAAGATGAGCAGGAAGACCGACACCTCCTCCGTGAACGCGAGCGAGATGTCGGTGAAGTAGCGCGTCAGCACGTTCGCGAGCGTGATCGCGACGAGCAGCGCCATCGAAGCCGCGCCGAAGAAGCGCTCGGCGCGGAAGCGCGCCCGCGGGGGGAGCGTCGGCGGCGGACCCCCCGGGGCGCTGAACAATCAGTTCTTCTTTCTCGCCGCGACCGAGGCTTCGGCCTTCTTCACCAGGTCGGCGCCGATCTGCTTCGACCACTTGTCGTAGACGGGCTTCGTGGCCTTGCGGAAGGCGTTGCGCTCCTGGTCGGAGAGCTTCACCACCTTGACGCCGAAGCCCTCGATGGTCTTGAGGATCGGCGGGTTGGCGCCGGTCATGCCGTCGCGGGCGAGCTCGATGCAGTACTTACCCGCGGCCACCGCCGCCTCGCGCACGATCTTGCGGTCTTCCGGCGTCCAGCTCTCCCAGACTTCCTTGTTGACGACGAAGATCAGCGGGTCGGCGACGTAGCCCCACAGCGTCACGTTCTTCTGCCCCACGGTGTGCAGCTTGGCCGCGGTGAAGATGGTGAGCGGGTTCTCCTGGCCGTCGACCGCGCCGGAGGCGAGCGCGGGCTGCGCATCGGCCCAGCTCATCTGCGTCGGGTTGGCGCCTAGCGCGGTGAAGGTGTCGAGGAACAGCGGCGAGCCGACGACGCGGAACTTCAGGCCCTTGAAGTCCGCGGGCTTGCGCAGCTCGCGCTTGGAGTTGGTCACCTCGCGGAAGCCGTTCTCGCCCCAGGCGAGCGGCACCACGCCGGCGCGCTCCAGGCGCCGGAAGATGTCCTTGCCGACCTCCCCCTGCGTGAGCGCGTCGAGCGCCGCGTAGTCGGGCATGAGGAACGGCAGCGAGAAGAGGTTGAGCTCCTTGATCTGCGGCGACCAGTTGATGGTCGAGCCGATGGCGAGGTCGATCACGCCCTGGCGGATGGCGGTGAACTCGCGCGTCTGGTCGCCGGCGACGAGCGAGGTGCCGGGATACATCTTGATGTTGATGCGGCCGGCGGTCTTCTGCCGCACGATCTCGCCCCAGCGCTCGCCCGCCTTGCCCCACGGGAAGGCCGTGCCGACGACGGTGGAGAGGCGGTACTCGCCCTGGTATTTCGACTGCGCGAACGCCGGCGAGACGGCGAGCGCGAGCGCCAATGCTGCGACTACGGTTCTGGATTTCACGTGTTTCCCCTACGTAAAGGTGTTCAAGCTGGAAAGGATCCGATCCGCCGTGATGCGTGCCTCGTCTTCCAGCGGCTTCGCATAGCCCACCGGAATGCGCGGAGCTCCCAGTCGTTTTACCCGAATGCCGAGCTCCTCGGCAACTGTGGCGGCGATTTCCGCGCCGAAGCCCGCCGCCTGCACCGCTTCGTGCGCGACGAGAAGGCGCCTGGTCTTCGCGGCCGAAGTGAGAACCGTTTCGCGGTCCCAGGGCCAGAGCGTGCGCAGGTCGATGACCTCGACCGACGGTTTCGCCTGTTCGGCCGCCGCGAGCGCCTCGTGCACCGTGCGCGACCACGTGACGAGCGTGATGTCTTTCCCTTCCCTTCGAATCTTCGCTTTCCCCAGGGCGAGCGTTTCGCCGTCCACTTCGCCCTGCATCCCCCAGAGCTCCTTGTGCTCGAGGTAGATCACCGGGTCGCCGCAGGCGATGGACGCCTCCAGCAGCGAGCGGTTGTCCTGCGCCGTGGCGGGCGCCACGACCACCAGCCCGGGCACATGGGCGAACCAGGCCTCGAGGCTTTGCGAGTGCTGCGCCGCCGAGCCGCTCCATAGCCCGCCGGGCAGGCGCGCGACGAGCGCCACCCTGCCCTGCCCGCCGAACATGTAGCGGGCCTTGGCCGCCTGGTTGACGATCTCGTCCATCGCGCACAGCGCGAAGTCCACCACCCGCATCTCCACCACCGGCTTGAGGCCCGCGAGCGCCATGCCGACCGCGGCGCCCATGATGGTCGACTCCGAGATGGGCGTGTCGATGACGCGCGCTGCGCCGAATTCCTGCTGCAGCCCGCGGTATTGCTGGAAGATGCCGCCGCGGCCGACGTCCTCGCCGAGCACCACCACGCGGCCGTCGCGGTGCATCGCCCGGCGCACCGCTTCGCACGCGGCCGCGGCATAGGTCATCAGCGCCACCGGCCGGCTCCTGCATCCTGGATATCGGTGAAGGCAGCGGCCGGCTCCGGCCATGGCGCCGCCGCCGCCACCTCGAGCGCCTTGCGCACTTCTTCTTCCGCCGCTTTTTGAATCTTTTCGCTTTCCCCCGGCGCAAGCTTCGCAGCCGCCAGCAGCAGAGGGTCGCTCTGCAGCGCGCGCGACACCTCCTCGCCGTCGCGGTAGGCCGCCGGGTCGACGGAGACGTGGCCCTTGAAGCGGTAGGTGATCGCGTGGAGGAATTGCGGGCCGGCGCCGTTCCTGATTTTCCCCACTAGATCCTTCGCAGCGAGATCTACGGCAAAAACATCGTTGCCATCCACTTCCACGCCCGGCACGCCGATCGCCCGCGCACGGGCGAGCGCGCCCTCGCCTGCGGTCATCGCCTCCGTCGAGGTGGTCGCCGACCAGCGGTTGTCCTCGCAGACGAAGAGCAGCGGCAGCTCGTGCACCTTCGCCCAGTTCAGGCCTTCGAGGAACGGGCCGCGGTTCACCGCGCCGTCGCCGAAGAAGCACACGACGATTCGCTTCTCGTTACCGATCTTGATCGCGTGCGCGGCCCCCACCGCGATCGGAATGCCCGCCGCGACCACGCCGTTGGCGCCGAGCATGCCGACGGAGAAGTCGGCGATGTGCATCGAGCCGCCCTTGCCGCCGTTGAACCCGGTGGCGCGGCCGAAGAGCTCGCACATCGTGCGCTCCATCGAGGCCCCTTTGGCAAGCGTGTGGCCGTGCCCGCGGTGCGTCGAGGTGATGTAGTCGGCCGTGCCGAGGTTCGCGCAGACGCCGGCGGCCACCGCCTCCTGCCCGGTCGAAAGGTGCAGCGGCCCGCGCACCTGCGCCTGCGCAAGGCTCGCGCCGAAGGCGGCGACGCCGCCCTTCGAGGCCTCCTCCGCGGCGTTCTCGAAGGCACGGATGCGCACCATCGCGCGGTAGAGCGCCGCGACGCGCTCCGCAGGGACGGTGGAAACCTGACTTGCGCCTTTCAAGGGAGGCGCGAGTCTACCAAATGGTCATACCGGACGATGGCGCATGGAGGTATCCTTCATCGGCGCCTGTGCAGAATTCCTCCCGCAGAGGCGAAGTGGCAGAGTGGGGAGATGCTACGGTCTGCAAAGCCGTCTACGTTGGTTCGATTCCAACCTTCGCCTCCAGTCCCTCCCCCGGCTAGCTGACGCAGGTCAAGCTGGCGTCGGCCGCGGCGACTCCATCCGACGCTTGGGCGGTCGTGAGGACCGGGGCGAAGCCGCCGCCGGGGGTCCGCATGTTCGTCGCCTGGCCCTGGTACAGGCGGGCGGCCAGAAGCTGGACCTCTCCCGCATAGACGTAGTTGCGGATGTCGGTTTTCAGGGCGGTCCCGGGGCTGATGCTGCGCTCGCTCGGCGGCACGAGCTCCTGGGCGACATAGCCACCCTGCTGGATCTCGTTCCAGACGCGCTTCGTCAGCTTGTCGCCACGGTAGGCGCCCTTGCTGCCGTGTCCGGCGGCAGGCTTGAAGAAGAGCCGGCGCCGATCCGCCCAGAGCTCGTCGGCGATGGCTGCAGAAACGAGCCGCGTGCGCGGCACCCCGTGCAGGAGGATCTCGATCGTCTCGTGGCGCGCCCCGAGCGCCGCAAGCCGGGACGCATCGCTCAGCAACGCGAGGTTGCGCTTGTCGGCGTAGAGCGCATGCGCCCGCGGGTGGGGCGTCACGACCGCGGCCCCGGCCAGATAGGCGGCGCGCAGCGCCGCGTGCGCGTCTTCGGCCAGCGAGAAATCCGTCAGCCGGTTGTACACGAGGTCGATGCGTCCCTGCGCGTCGCGCAGCTCGCCGTGCTCGAACGCGAGCTGCTCCGGCGCGAGGACCGAGGCCTGCACGTTGAAGCCGCGGAACAGCCGCTCGAAGAGAAGGAACTCGGGATAGAGGAATTGCGTCTCGGGCGAATCGTCGAGGATCGCCACGCGGGCAGGAAAGCCTTGCCGGCCGGCGAGCCGCCATTCCTGCACGAACATCTCGAATATCGCCTGCTCGAGGCGCTCGCCCGGAAGCGGACCGCTCACCAGCCGGGCGACATCCTCGCAGCAGGCGCGCTGCGCGCGGCCGAGCAGCCCGTTCAGCAGCCCGCCGCCGGCATTGGTGTTGATCTCGATCAGCCTGGGCCGCACGCCCAGGTGGAAGTCGTAGCCGACGAAGACCCCGCGCGCGCCAGGATCGATGCGCGCAATGCCGGGCGCACGGGCGAGGACCTCCTCCCGGTATGCGGGCAAGGCGGCCACCTCCTCGACGGCCGCGATCACTTTCGCCATCTCGTCGACGTGGCTGCGCGAGACGAACACCGGCAGCGCCGCGAAGAGGTGCGGGCATCGCGCCTCGATGAGCGCGGACAGGCCCTGCACGGACGGGTCGGCCTCGATCGCCTGGCGCAGCGCATCGCGGTCCAGGCTGACGCAGAAGCAGTCGCTGTTCATGGCCTCGATCATGCGGCCCCCGCCTCGTACCAGGGACGCGTCCGGTTCACGATCGCCACGACGGAGAGCATCACCGGCACTTCGACCAGCACGCCGACCACGGTGGCGAGGGCGGCGCCGGACTCGAAGCCGAACAGCGTGATCGCCGCCGCCACCGCGAGCTCGAAGAAGTTGCTCGCACCGATGAGCGCCGACGGCCCGGCGACGGCGTGCGCGACCTTGAGGCGGCGGTTGAGAAGATAGGCGAGGCCGGCGTTCAGATACACCTGGATGAGGATCGGCACGGCCAGCATCGCAATGATCAACGGCTGCGCGAGGATCTGGCGGCCCTGGAACGCAAACAGCAGCACGATGGTGGCGAGCAGCGCCGCGGTCGAGTAAGGCTGGATCGCCTCGAGCGTGCGCTTCAGCCGCGCCTCGCCGCCGCGCAGCAGCGCTGCGCGCCAGACCTGCGCGATGGCGACCGGGATGACGATATAGAGGAGCACCGACACGAGCAGCGTCTCCCACGGCACGACGATCGACGAGAGGCCGAGGAGCAGCGCCACGATGGGCGCGAACGCGACGATCATGATCGCGTCGTTCAGGGCGACCTGGCTCAGCGTGAAATACGGATCGCCGTGCGTGAGGCGGCTCCACACGAAGACCATCGCGGTGCAGGGCGCCGCCGCGAGGAGGATCAGCCCGGCGATATAGGCATCCACCTCGCCCGCCGGCAGGTACGGCGCGAACATATGCCGCAGGAACACCCAGCCGAGCAGCGCCATCGAGAAGGGCTTGACCAGCCAGTTGACGCCGAGGGTCACGGCGATGCCCCGCCAGTGCTGCCGCACCTGCCCCATCGCCGCGAAGTCGATGCGCAGCAGCATCGGAATGATCATCACCCAGATGAGGATGCCGACCGGCAGATTGACGCGCGCCACCTCGAGCCGTCCCAGCGCCTCGAATAGCGGCGGCACCGCCTGGCCGGCCGCCACCCCGCCGGCGATGCACAGCACCACCCAAAGCGACAGCCAGCGCTCGAACAGGCTCATTGGCAGCCGATGTCGTCCAGCTTTTTCTTCAAGGCGGCGCGCTCGAGCTTGTCGATCGGCAGGCTCAGCAGGAGGCTGATGCGGGTGGTCAGCTCCGTGAAGGCCCTAAGGAAAGCCTTGCTTTTTTCCTCGTCCGTGCCTTGCACGGCCGCGGGATCCTGGATGCCCCAGTGCGCGGTCATCGGCTGTCCCGGCCAGATCGGGCACACCTCGCCCGCGGCGTTGTCGCACACGGTGAACACGAAATCGAATTCAGGACTTCTTGTCATTTCATCCCAGCTCTTCGAGCGCAATCCGGCGGTATCGATGCGGTTCTTCGTCAGCAGCTCGAGCGCGAACGGGTTGACCTTGCCCGCCGGGTGGCTGCCGGCGCTGTAGGCCCGGAACCGGCTACCCCCCTTCGCGTTCAGGTAGGCCTCGGCGAGGATCGACCTCGCCGAGTTACCGGTGCAGAGAAACAGGACGTTGTACGACTTCATCGGCAGAGGGCGCGCAGCACGCCGACTTTTTCTCCATCTTCTTCTCCAGCGTCCCGGCGTCGGCGCCGTAGACCGGAATCGTGTCCAGGGTATGGAAGGATTCCCACGCGATGCCCTGCGGGTCGATGGTCCAGTACTTGTCGCTCTTGGCGTAGCAGCACGCCGCGTCCTTCTGCGGCAGCACCGAGACGTCGGCCTGGGCCAGGCGCGAGCCGATCTCCTCGAGCTCGGCGCCGTTCTCGGCCTGGATGCCGAGATGGTCGAGCCCCGCCTTCTTGCCGCGCGTGGAGATGGCGAAGTTGACGCGAGGATCGTCGAGCATCCACTTGGCGTAGTCGTCCTTCTTCACCGCCGGCGGCGCGGCGAAGAGCGCCGAGTAGAAGCGGATGCTCTGCTCGAGGTCATGCACGGCGACGTGTACGTGCAGGCGTTTCATGCTGGTCTCCTTGGCAAGATTGCCCGCCGCAGCAGTTCTCGGTGAGAAAGCCGACGAGCCGGTTCATGGACTGGAAATCGGCGCTGTAGATGACGAAGCGCCCCTCGTGCCGGCTGCGCGCGAGCCCTGCCCGCACGAGCTGCGCGAGATGAAACGACAGCGTCGCGGGCGGCAGATCGAGGACTTCGCCGATCCGGCCCGCGGGCAGGCCTTGCGGGCCTGCCTCGACGAGCAAGCGGAAGGCGCGGAGCCGCGTCTCCTGGGCGAGCGCACCGAGTGCCGCTACAATCGATGTCGTTTCCATGTTTCCAATAATATGGAAATGTCTCGAGGCCTGTCAACCCGGACAATATTTCCCGGAAAATCCGCCACATGGCACACGAAGGACATACCCACCCGGCGAGCATCGAGACCGGTAGCGCACTACGTGCTGCTGCGGCACTGACCGTCGGGTTCGCGGTTCTGGAGGCGTTGGGTGGCTGGTGGACCGGGTCGCTGGCACTGCTCTCGGATGCCGGGCACATGCTGACCGACGGGGCCGCGCTCGGCTTGGGCGCGATCGCGGCGTGGATGGCGCGGCGGCCGCGATGAGGG
>Ga0247825_10002539_pt1 | contig 12039 bp, 9 predicted proteins | sample 13C_Vanillin_Day_FD_194413 | JGI IMG/M metagenome (GOLD analysis project Ga0247825, IMG submission 194413) | Soil microbial communities from agricultural site in Penn Yan, New York, United States - 13C_Vanillin_Day48 | ecosystem: Environmental > Terrestrial > Soil > Agricultural land | place...
ATCGTCACGCACGACGCGCTGGCGACGGGGACTGACGCCAGCGAGATCCTCGACAACTGCGACATGGCGCCGATCCTCCCGCTCACCGGGATGCGCACCCGGGAGGTGGCGGCGCCCAGCCGAACGCCGGCCGGCCTCGACATCTCGGTTGCCGGCGACCGCGGCGCCCGCGAAGCGGCGTTCGACATCAATGCCGCGGCGTACGCCGCAGACTTGGATCCATGCAAGCCGGTTTTCGGAGAGCGCGCGTTCTGGGACGATCACGTGCTGTCGATGGGACGGGTCGGCGGCAGCTTCGTGGCGAGCACGGCGGTGCTGATGGTCGACGGATACCGTTACGTCGCAATGGTCGCGACGCTCCCCGATCACCAGCGTCGCGGGTATGCCGAGGCGGTGATGCGGCACGCGCTCGACACTGCGTCAGCGAAGTTCGGCGACCGGTCGACGACGCTGCACGCGACCGAGGCCGGCCGGCCGATCTACGAACGCATGGGCTACGAGACGATCGCGCGGCACACCGCGTACATGGAGAAGCGGTTCCTGGACGGTCACTGACGCCGCAGCGCCTGGTGACTACTTCGCGCCCGGATCGCGGGCGTCGGGCGGTGCCCCGATGCCTGACGAGCCCATGAACAGCTTGCGGCCATCCGGGAACACGACGTCGCGCCCGTTGGCGCGATTCGTCCCGTTCTTCGCGCGGTAGCCGTCCACCATGATCTCGGTGCCGATCGGCAGCGAGTCGCGCGTCAGCCCGCGGCGCAGCAGCGTGTTCGGTGTCCCTCCCTCGATCATCCAGCGCGTGGTGGTGCCGTCCGCTTCCTTCACGTCGATATGGATCCAGGTGTGCGGGTTGATCCACTCCACCTTCGCCACCGTGCCGCGCAACTGGACCGGCTTGTTCGCGTCGAACTCGGCGGAGAACGAATGATGAGCGGCGGCCGGCACCAGGGCCCAGCAGCACAGCGGCACGGCAGTAAGAAGCGCACGTCGCAAACGCATGACTGATTCCTCTCGCTACCTGCTCTTTTGCGCGGCACGCTCTTCCTCGCGCGCACCGCTCAGGATGCCGACCATGCCGTAATTCCCCTCATGGCAGGCATACTCGAACATGTCCTCGCCGGTGACGACGAACGGAATCGCCAGCGTCCAGGATCTGGTGAAGGTCGTCGGATCGTCGATTGTGACGCGATAGTCGATGCGATCGGCGGCGACGCGGGTAAAGCGCTCCACCAGGTGCAGGTTTTCAGCGGCGCCCCGATAGAGGACCTTGTCGGTGAAGTTCCTGGTGTCGACGACCAGCGTCTCGCCCTCCCAGTGCCCGACGGAGTCACCCATCCAGCTGCGGATGGCGGTGTTCACGTGAGCGCGGCCGTCGGTCGGAATCACGCGAGTCCCGCCGAGCATCTCGATCGCGATCGCCACGTATCCCGGACCCTGCGTGATCCGGTAGTTGTTGTTGTAGGCGGTCGGGCTCATCGCCGCGGGCATCCCACGGGTGATGCAGCGCTCGAAGGTGCTGCGATCGAGCCAGCTGTCGGCGCCACGGCCTGACGCGCCCGCCCCCCGGAACGCGGGACGCTTCGCCTCGTCCGCGGCACGCAGCTTCGCCGCCTCGGTCTGTGCGGGGACACGGCCATCGGGCGGATCGACCACCAGCGACGTCCTCAGTGACGTGACCTTGGTGCCGCGGTCCCACCAGAAGTCGTTGTACGCACGCTCCACGTCTCCGCGCGTACCCTTGCTCCGTCCTTCGTCGCCGCTCTGTTCCTGCGCCCGCTTTTCGAGCGCCTCGGCTTCCTCGCGCGTGAAGAACTCGCGGCCGCCCACGCTGGCCTGGCGCTCGAACGGGGTGATCGTCCGGTTGGAGTAGGTCCCCTGGAGGTCCGGCTCACCCCACGGCGTACGGGGCACCTTGTACGTGCCACCTGTCTGCGCGGATATCGACACGGACGCGAAGACTCCAAGGAGGCACAGCCCCACGACACTGACGAAGTGACGACTGCCCTCGGCGCCCTGTGCGGCTCCGCGTGAGCGTTTCTCCGCGTGAGACCGGTTGGCACGTCGGTGTGAGCTGGTGACCATGCTGACCCCTCCACATCAGAAGTCGATCTGCGCCGTGAGCTTGAAGAAGCGCGCTGGCAGGATCGCCTGCGGAGCGAGCCACTTCTGCGTCAGCAGCGCCGGGTCCGGGATGATGAACGACTGCTGGTAGGTGCCGACGCGCGCCGAGTTCAGCAGATTGTAGACGTCGACGCTGAACTGCGTGCGATAGCCCGCGAAGCGGAACACCTTCCCGGCGCGGACGTCGATCTGGTTCGTGCGGTCGCCCTGCATGGTGCCGGTCCCGATCAGGTTGACCGTGATGTTCTGCGCGTTCCCCGACAGCGGCCGCCCGAGCAGCGGAGCGATCACCGCGTTCGGGTAGGCGTAATTGGCCGACAGGTTGTTCCCCGGGATGCTCTGGAAGGTCGTGCTGAGCGCGACGTCGATTTTCGGCACGACGTACGAAGCGAAACCGCGCGCCTGCGTCAGGAACGGATTGTCGACCTTGCAATAGGGATTGGTCGGCGCCGTCTCCGGGAACTTCGCCCGCACCTCGCACGAATCGGTCGATGTGCGGCCCGTGCTGGTGCCGCCCTGCAGCGTGAGGCTCTGCCGGATGCGCGCCGTGAAGTTCACCTCGACGCCGTTCCAGTGCTGCTTCTGCGTGATGCCGAGATTGTCGGACAGGTTCACCAGGTTGTTGGTGCGGCCGGACTGTGACGGATCGACGTTGTAGATCGTCCCCACCGCATAGCCGCCGCCGTCCGGAAGACGCGGGTCGACTGGAGCGGTCAGGTCCGCGGTCCCGAAGATGCCCTGGTCCAGGTTGTCGGTGACCGCGAAGTTGCCGAAGATGCGGCGGAAATACCCGATCTCCACCGAGAGGCGCGGCAGAAGTTGCTGCTGCACCTGCCAGCCGAAATTCCAGTCGTACGGACGCTTCGACCAGCCGGTCAGAATCGCGGGGTCGTACCGCGTGGTCGGCGCCACGAAGTTCCCGAAGTTCAGGTTGCCCTGCCCGCAGAAGTCGCCGCCTGACGCCCGGTTGTCGACGGCGGTGTTCGGAGTGACGCCGTTGACCGAGCAATCGACGACGAAGTTCGCGTTGGCGTCGGTCCAGGTCCGGGCGCCGCTGCCGGTCGAGTTCGTGCCGACGTAGTTGTTCAACGGGTTGGTCAGCCCGCCCGTGATCGAGCTGCCGTCCGCAGCAGCCAGGTATTTGCCGAAGTTGAACTTGAGCGCCGTTCTCGCGTTGCCGAACAGGTCGTAGACGATCGAAACCCGCGGCGTGAGGTCGTCGTACTGCGTGCCGTTCGTCTCCGGCACCACGATCTGCGCCGGAACGAACGGATTCGGGCCAATCGTCTGCTCGGGGAACAGGCCGGAGGTATGGTCCCAGCGGAGCGCACCCTGCAGCGTCACGCGCTTGAACGTCCATTGCTCCTGTGCGTACAACGCGTGCACGGTCACGTGCGTGTTCTGCATCGCCGGACCAATGAACTGCGTGAATTGAAACGGCACGCCGTTGTTGAAGGAGTACGACATCCACGCGTCGCTCATCTGGACGTCGGCGAAATGGTTCACGATCTGCGTGCCGAGATAGCCGACCTTGAACGAGCGGGCACCCGACACATGTGCGGCCGACGCTCTCCACGTCCACACCTTGCTGTCCGCCTCGTAGGCCCCGACAAACGGCGCGGTCGCCGTCGAACGGTACCGCAGACCGGGAATACCGCCGTTGGCGGCGCACCCCTGCTGACACAGCTCGGTGACGGGAATCAACTGGCTGTAGTTCTCGATGTTGGGCCGCGTCCCGTAGTTGTCGATGATGTTGGCGCCCCATCCGGCCTCGAACAGGAGCTTGTTGGTCCAGGGCGACGCCCAGGTCACCTGCTGGACGCGCGGCCGTGCGTGGTTGTTGTAGTGCGCCTCGGGGGCAATCGTCGCGTCGTTGGTGCTCCCCTTGCAGCTCGTGCACAGCGACTGCTCGTCCCAGAAGACGTTGAACTTGTTCCGCGGCGTCGCCTGCAGCGTCAAGCGCACGTTCACGCTCTTCCACGTGCCATCGTCAATCGCCTGCCGCGTCGTCTTGACGTAGGTCCATTGCGTTGGATCATCCGCGTTGGCATTGAAGAAGCTCGGAGCGGTCTTCCGATTGCCCTGGTAGCGCAACGCGCTGAAGTACCACAGGCGGTCCTTGCTGATGGGTCCACCGAGCGCGCCGTTGACGTCCCAGATCTTCAGGAGTTCCTGCGGTGCCGTGAGGCCGGCGGCGATTGCCTCGGCCGAGTTGCTCTGCTGAAACTCCCCGGGAGCTCCGTTCGCGAAGAACGTTCCGGAGAGACGGTTGCCACCCTGCCTCGGGACGAGGTTCATCGCCGGGCCCGCCACTTCGGCTTCACCCATCTGGCCCCCGGTCGTGAACACGATCTCCGCCGCGTTTCCGACGTCGGCGACGGTGTACGACACGCCGGTGCCGTTCAACGACGCGCCAAGGGACATCCCGTCGACGGTGAGTCGTCCTTCGTTGCCCGGGCCGCCGCGCGAGCTGAACGTCACGGTCGTCGGGCCGGCGATGCCGCCGACATCCTGCGTCGTCATCGTGATGCCGGGAACGAGCGCGGCGATGCTGTGATAGAGCCGCGCCGTCGGAATGGCGGCGACGGCGTCGTTGGGGATCGTCGACTGCTTTCTCGCGTTCACCACGTCGACGACGGGCGTTTCGCCGGTCACGGTGATCGTCTCGGCCAGCGTGCCGACACGGAGTTCGGCGTCGACCTTCGCGGCGAAGGCGCCGGTCAGCTCAATTCCGGGGCGCTCGACGACGCTGAAGCCGGAGAGCCTGAAGGTGATGGCGTAGGTGCCGGGCCTGAGGTCTTCGATGCGGTACTGCCCGGTCGCGTCTGTCAAAGCCGAGCGCGCCTTTTCGATCAGCGCCGGGCTGGCGGCCTCAACCGTCACACCCGGCAGCACGGCCCCGGACGCGTCCTTCACCACTCCCGCGATCGATGCCTGGGCGCGCACGGAGCCGGGCACGAGAACCAGCAACGCCAGAACGATCGCCGCTCGGAACGCCACTCTCATCACATGCCTCCGTTCAAGTGCCACGGGGTCGGAATCGCGCAGAGTGTAGCGCCAGATGGGCAGCACGCAATGCTCAATGCTCAATGCGCAATGCTCAAGCACAAGTCTCGGTGCCGCGGACGTTCGCCGGATCTGCCGGCGAGCGTGAAGGCGTTAATCTGAGCTGCACTTTCGTACAGCAGAAGAGCGCACGAGGAACATCGGGCTGGATCGGTGGTGCCGAAGCCGGATCAGGTGGAACCCGAACCCGGCATGCGGGCGCTACTCCCGGGTGGTCGTGTTGGATCGATGCTCAGCGGTGAGCACCACGACGTAGAACACCACCACCATCACCAGCGGCCACCAGGACGACCACAACGACAGTCCGATCACGACGAACGAGACCGCGAAGATGGTGAGAGAAGTCGATCGGGCCATGGCGGGCGAAGATTAGCACGTGGAGTCGACACTCGACATCGCGCGGGCACGCCTGCGCAACCAGCGCCTGATCGGGACCCGCTGCGCGACGCCGGAGTCGGCGGTCTCGTGGATGGGCGCGGTGCAGGCGCAGGAATACGTGGAGGCGCAGTGGGGGCTGGCGCTGCGCACGCGCCGTTCGACACGCGACGCCATCGAGCAGGCCGCGACCGACGGCAGCATCCTGCGTACGCACGTGCTTCGGCCGACGTGGCACTTCGTCGCACCCGCCGACATCCGCTGGATGCTGTCGCTGACCGGGCCGTGCGTCAGCAAGCGGATGGCGCCGTATAACCGTCAGCTGGAACTGGATGCACGCGCCTTCCGGAAGAGCGAGACCGTCATCGCACGGGCGCTGCGCGGAGGCACGTCGCTCACCCGCCAGGAACTGAGGACTGCCCTCGAACGCGGCGGCATCGACGTCGCCAGTGGCCAGCGGTTGGCCCACCTCGTCATGCAGGCAGAACTGGATGGGGTGATTTGCAGCGGCCCGCGTCGAGGCAAGCAGTTCACCTACATGCTGCTCGACGGGCGCGTGCCCTCGTCACCCACGCGCTCGCGGGACGATTCGCTGGCGGAACTGGCGCGCAGGTACTTCACCAGTCATGGGCCGGCACAGCTCCGGGATTTCGCCTGGTGGTCCGGGCTTCCGGTCGGCGACGCGCGAGCGGGGCTCGCGATGTCGGAACCTCATCTGATCCGGCACGAGGCGGCCGGCGCCACGTACTGGGCGGCGTCTGTGACTGGGGCGCGCCGGCACGCGTCGCCGCAGGCCTGGCTGCTGCCGATGTACGACGAGTATCTGATTGCCTACAAAGACCGCAGCGCCGCATTCGATCGCCGCCGACTGACCCGCACGTGGCCGGACTCGTTCAGCGCAGCAGTGGTCGTGGATGGACTGGTCGTCGGTGCGTGGCGGCGGACGTTCCCCCGGAACAGGCTGACGGTGACGGTCACGGCCCTGGTACGCCTGACGGGAAGAGAAGCGTCCGCCATCGAGGACGCCGCGCACGCCTACGCCGGGTTCATCGACGCCGGGCTCGAGCTCGCCTTCAGCGTGTGAACCACTTGCGCCTGCGCGCGTAATCAACCGGCATGGATCTGCGCCGATTCGCGATAGCAGCAACCGTGCTCGTGTGTCTTGGCGGCGAGACCTCCGGCCAGGCGCCGGGCTTCGATGCGGCGTCGGTGAAGCGTCGCACGGAGCCGGGCGGCGGATTCGCCGGCCGTCAGCCGGGCGGCCGGTTCACCGCCCAGGGCGTCTCGCTGCAGGACCTGATCGTGTTCGCCTACGAGATCCAGCCGTACCAGATCGTCGGCGGGCCCCGCTGGCTCGACACCGAGCGGTGGGACGTGACCGCTGCCGGGGCCACGGGAACGCCGGCCGACGTGCTCGTCGCACTGCAACGGCTGCTGGCCGATCGCTTCTCTCTCGTCACTCGCCGCGACACGCGCGAGATGCCGGTTTACGCGCTCGTCCTGGCGCGCACCGATGGCCGCCTCGGCCCGCAGTTGAAGCGGTCGGCTGTCGACTGCGCCACGATGCGCGCCGAGGCGCTGCGAACCGGTGTCATCCCTCCGGCCGCTCGCATCTGCCAGGTCCAGGGACGCATCGGAAGCATCGAGATGGGCGGCTCGCCGATTGCCGATGTTACGCCGCTGCTCTCCACACGGCTGCAACGCACCGTGATCGACCGGACGGGCCTGGCCGGACCGTGGGATCTCACGCTCACCTACACGCCGGAGCCGTCACAGATCGCGCCGGGGGCCGTTGCCCCAGGCGCGCAGCCGGCGTTCGATCCCAACGGGCCGTCGATCTTCACGGCCGTCCAGGAGCAGCTGGGGCTGAAGCTCGAATCGACCCGCGCGCCGGTCAGCGTGCTGATCATCGAAGGCGCAGAGTTCGCGCGAGACAATTGAGCCACGCAGGGCGAGGTCCCGTGGCGCGAGGCTGACAAGCAACGCCCCACATGGCCCGCCCTACGTGTCTGTGTCAGAGCTGTCGAAGGGCACGGAGTGGATCGGTGGTGGCGGCACGCCACGCGGGCGCGAGCGACGCGAGCAGCGCCGCAACCAGCACCATCGCGGCGCCGAAGACGAACGACGCGAGATCGGTCGCGGTGACGCCGAACAGCACGCTCGTCATCAGCCGGCTGACGCCAAGCGCCGCGATCGCGCCGAGCGCAATTCCGGCCACGGCAAGCCGGGCACCGTGCCCGAGGAACTGCCAGACGATCCGGCTGCTCGTCGCGCCAAGGGCGGTGCGCACGCCGATCTCCTGCTGCTTCTGCGCCACCGTGTAGGCGATCAGGCCATACACACCGAGCACCGCCACCGCGATCGCGAGCACGCCAACCAGCGTCAGCATGCGCGCCAGCGTCTCGTACAGCGAGGTTGCGGATCGCAGCGTGTCCGACATCTCGCCGGACTGCAGGACAGTCATGGCGGGGTCGACGGCGCGTGCCTGCCTTCGGACGTTCGCCAGAACCGCCGCCGGATCGCCACCGCGCACCTGCAGCGTCATGCTCGGACTGTAGAACTGCGCCGACGGCACATAGAGATACGGCCGGGACGCCTCGTCCAGCCGCGCATACTTGATGTCACGGGCAACGCCGACGATTGTCCCCCGCCGCTCTCCGATCGCGACGCTGCGGCCGACCGCTGCCATCGGATCACTCCAGAAACGCCGCGCAAACGTATCGTTGACCACGACTCGCAGTTCGTCACTCCTCTCGTCCACCGGTTCGAACTCGCGCCCCGCAACGATTGGTATCCGAAGCGTCCGGAAATACCCGGGGGTCACGATGTTGACGGCGAACGCCATCGATTCATCGCGTGCCGGCTGGTACCCGCCTGGACGCACATCCCAGGACATCCAGTCGATCAGCGTCAGCGGCAGATACGCGGCGAGGCTTGCGTCGGTCACGCCGGGGTCCGCCCGAATGGCGTCGAGCAATCGCGCATACATCTGGCGCCCGCGGCTTTCGTCGTAGCCTCCCGACCGCGCATCGAACGTGGCCCACGCGACGTGCCGGGGATCGAAACCGGCATCGGCCTGCTGCGCCGCGGTCAACGACCGCAGGACGAGCGCGGTGCCGACGAGGAGGACCACGGTCACCGCTATCTGCACGACGACGAGGGCTGAGCGCAGCCGGCTGGTACTGCTGCCACCGGAACGATCGTCCTTCAGGACGGTGGACAAGTCGACGCGCGAGAGCGACAGTGCCGGACCCACGCCGTAGATCAGCGCGCTCATCACCGCCAGCGCGACCGTGACGGCGACCACGAGCCGATCGGGCGCGGTGTTGAAGAACAGCGGCAGCGAGACGTTTGCCGCGGCAGCGCCGAGAAACGGCTCGAGGAGTGCGGGAAGCGCGAATCCGATCGCGGCGGCTGGAAGCGCCAGCGCGAGGCTCTCGATCACGAGTTGCCTGATGACGCGGCCCCTGGTCGCGCCGAGCGTGAGCCGCGCCGCGGTTTCGCCGCGGCGCGACAGACTGCGCACCAGCACCAAACCGGCGACGTTGGCCGACACGACCACGAGCAGCAGCAGCGACATCGCCCCCAGCAGGCCGACTGCCGGCAGCATGTAGCTCTGCGCGCCATACGGCCACCGCCAGATCGGCACGACCACGGCGCGTTCGGGGATCGTCTCGATCGGGAACGTGGCGGCGACCATCCGCCCCGCTCGCGCCGCCGACCCGGCAGCCGCTGCCGGGCCATCCGCGGGCTGGCGCATGAAGGCGTGCACCCAGCGATCGCCGCGGACCGCGAGCGCGTCGCGTCCAGTCAGCACCCCCTGCATCGTGATCGGGACGAACAGGTCGGTGGCGATCCCCACGACGCCTCCCTTGAACCTGGAGTCCGCGATACCAATCACCGTCAACGGATAGCCGTTCACCCGGATCGTCGTCCCGATGACCGCGGGATCGCTCCCGAACGCCCGGCGCCACAGCCCGTCACTGATCACCACGACAGGTTGACCGCCAGGCACAGCCGTATCGCCGGCCGCAACCGCACGGCCCGCCCGTACGCGCACGCCCAGCACGTCGAAGTAGTTGCCGGTGACCAGTTCCGTCTGGACCAGGCGGGCGGCGCCGTGCTGCGCCAGAATCAGCGGCTGCAACGCCCACCCGGCCAGTCCCGGAAGTCCCTGGTCACGAAGGTCGGTGTAGTCCGGATAGGACAACGGGATCACCTGGCCGCTCCCGGTCCGCGATCCCACGAACAGCAGGGACCCCGAGCCGGCGACACCGGCAAGCGGCGCAAGCGCCACCGCCTTGAGCAGCCCGAACGCAATCAGGTTGGCAGCGATTCCAACGGCCAGCACGCCGATGACGACGAGCGAGTACACCGCGTGACGCCTGGCCTGCCGGAAGCCATGGAGAACGTCGCGAGCGAGCGTCTCGAACGGCCAGAGTCGTCTCATCGGCGCTGATGGTCGCTCGATTCGCGGGGCGCACGCATGTGCCGGAAGTCACACGCGTCATCACTCGACCTCAACCGGCGGACCGCCTCCGCGAGGCTCGTGAAAAAGAAAACGTGCAACATCATGCAGGCGGCGTTCTTCATCGACACGATCGCTCGCTCGCTCGGTTGACAACCCCCTACCGTTGGCCGAGGATTGGCCGCCCCATTCGAACGCAACTGCATTCCGGCGCGCCATCTATCGCGGGAACGAACCCGTCGCGTTCATTCCCGCCTCTACGTGCGTGTGACGGAGAGGACACCGCTGATCACAACCAAGGAACCGATCCCAGGGGAATCGATGACCAAGGCACTGCTCGTCATGCTTGCGTTGCTGTTGGCGTCCGGCGCGCAGGCACAGGACGTCGGCGACGTTCGTATCGTGAGCGACCAGGACATTCAGCTCACTGACACTCAGCAACGCGAGCTGAAGCAGTGGACGAAGGATGTGCAGAACTACCGGAAGTGGTACGAGCGCTACCGGAACCGCATCTCTTACAACGCATTCGGCGGCGGCGGCGAACGGCGGCAGCGGCCTCCAGTCCCTGAGTGGCTCGCCGACAAGTGCGACGTGCTCCCCGAGTTCACGCCTCGACCGGACGGTCCGCTCCCGGATGCCTGCAACCTGCTGGCGTACTACGAGAGCGGCTTCACAGCCGATCCCGTGACGCAGCAGGCGCTGCTGGTGCAGAAACAGAACGAGCAGGACCCGCACTCGTCCTTCTGGAAGCACCTCCACCTCGACGCGGGTTGGACCTCGCTCGACTACCGGCTGCACACGTACGGCGTCGTCGGCATGCATATCACCCTGCCGGAGATCGCGAAGCGCGTGCAGATCTTCCTGCCGCCCGGGTTCCTGCTCCTGTCGATGCCGGATGGCATCGGCGGACGCGAGTTCCAGCCCGCCGCGACGATAGGCGTCAGCATCAAGATGTTTCCCTTCGAGTTCCCGCAGGGCAAGGCAGGCATGGCCTACTTCACCCTGGCGAAGGCGTACTTGATCAGCCGCAGCTCAATGGCGAGCAACCCGTCAGTCGACCTGGTGGGACTCTCGTTTTCCTGGGGCCACTGAGACGTTCACCGCCCGTCTCGCTATCATGCTTGCAGGAGCGCGATGCGAGGACATTTTCGGGACTGTCTGCCGGCGATCGTCGTCACGCTGGTGATGATGTTGCCGCTCACCGCGGCGGCTCAGCAGGCCCCTGCGCCTGAACCTCAGCTCAACCAGCCGGGCAAGGACGTGCAGTGGGTCCCGACGCCGCCGGCCCTGGTCGAAAAGATGCTGGATCTCGCCGGGGTCACGCCGCGGGACCGGTTCGTCGATCTCGGTTCGGGCGACGGGGTGCTGGTGATTGCCGCCGCCAAGCGCGGCGCCAAAGCGCGCGGCATCGAATACGACCGCGGGCTGGTCGAGTTCTCGAAACGGCGTGCCGCGGAAGCCGGCGTGAGCGATCGCACCCGCTTCGTGCGCGGCGACATCTTCAAGACCGACTTCTCGGATGCGACCGTCGTCACCACCTTCCTCCTGCCGTCGATGAACCTGCGGCTTCGCCCGACGTTCATGGCGATGAAGCCGGGCACGCGCATCGTCGCCAACACGTTCGCCATCGGCGAGTGGGAACCGGACCAGACCGTGACCCTCGAAGACCCGTGCGAGCGCTGGTGCAAGGCGATGCTGTGGGTCGTGCCGGCACGGGTCGGCGGCGTCTGGCTGACGCCGAAGGGCACCCTGACGTTGACGCAGAAGTTTCAGGTCTTCTCGGGAACCCTCGGACGCGAGCCGATCACCGACGGGCAGCTTCGCGGCGAGGAGATCTCCTTCACCGCTGGCGGTGTGCGGTACACCGGCCGGGTCGACGACGACCGCATGCGCGTCAGCGCAGTCGTCGATGGCAAGCCGGTGGAATGGACCGCCAGGCCGGCGTCGCGGCAACGTTAGTTTGCGAGAACCATGCGGGGCGAGGCTTCAGCCTCGCCTCGCCCCGCATG
>Ga0247825_10002541_pt1 | contig 12033 bp, 9 predicted proteins | sample 13C_Vanillin_Day_FD_194413 | JGI IMG/M metagenome (GOLD analysis project Ga0247825, IMG submission 194413) | Soil microbial communities from agricultural site in Penn Yan, New York, United States - 13C_Vanillin_Day48 | ecosystem: Environmental > Terrestrial > Soil > Agricultural land | place...
CAAGGAGGGGCTCGCGCTCCTGAACGGCACGCAGGTCTCCACCGCGCTCGCGCTGACGGGTCTCTTCGCAGCGGAGGACGTGTTCGCCGCGGCGCTCGTCGCGGGCAGCCTCTCGGTGGACGCCGCAGCCGGCAGCGACACGCCCTTCGATGCGCGCATCCACGCGCTGCGCGGCCAGCCCGGCCAGCAGGAGGTGGCGCGCTTCTACGCCGAGCTTCTGCGGGGCAGCGAGATCCGCCGCTCGCACCTGGAGGACGACCCGCGGGTGCAGGATCCCTACAGCCTGCGCTGCCAGCCGCAGGTGATGGGCGCCTGCCTCGACCAGATGCGCTACGCCGCGGGCGTGTTCGAGCGCGAGGCCGCCGCCGTTACCGACAACCCGCTCGTGCTCGGCGACGAGATCCTCTCCGGCGGCAACTTCCACGCCGAGCCGGTGGCGCTTGCCGCCGACGCGCTCGCGCTCGCCATCGCCGAGGTCGGCGCGCTCTCGGAGCGGCGCGTGGCGCTGCTCATCGACCCGACGCTCTCCGGCCTGCCGCCGTTCCTGGTCGAGCACGGCGGGGTCAACTCCGGATTCATGATCGCCCAGGTCACCGCGGCCGCGCTCGCGAGCGAGAACAAGTCGCTCGCGCACCCGGCGAGCGTCGACAGCCTGCCTACCTCCGCCAACCAGGAGGACCACGTCAGCATGGCGACCTTCGCCGCGCGGCGGCTTTCCGACATGGCCGCGAACAGCGCCGGCATCGTGGCCATCGAGCTCCTTGCGGCGGCGCAGGGCATCGACTTCCGCGCTCCGCTCAAGACCAGCGCCGCGCTGCAGGAGGTTCATCGGCTCGTGCGCTCGAAAGTGGCGTTCTACGACCACGACCGCTACTTCGCGCCCGACATCACCGCGGTGCAGTCGCTGGTCGAATCCGGCGAGTTCCACAGCTTCGTCCCCGGGCTGCTGCCCTCGCGCTGATGGCGCCCTTCAAGTTCCACGCCGGCCGCACGCCGCTCCTCGTGTCCATGCCGCACACGGGCACGCATGTCCCCGAAGCTCTTCTCGGTCGGATGACGCAGGAGGCCAGGCTGCTGCCGGATACCGACTGGCACCTCGAGCGGCTCTACGACTTCGTCGGCGGGCTCGGCGCCTCGGTGCTCGTCGCCACGCATTCGCGCTACGTCGTCGACCTCAACCGTCCGCCCGACAACGCGAACCTCTATCCCGGCCAGGACACGACGCCGCTCGTGCCGCTCGACACTTTTCACCGCCAGCCGCTCTACCGCCGCGGCAAGGAGCCGGACGAGCGCGAGATCGCCGAGCGGGTGGAAACGTATTGGAAGCCTTACCACTCCCAGCTTTCAGGTGCGCTGGCAAGGCTGAAGAAAGAGCATGGCTACGCCCTCCTCTGGGAGGCGCACTCGATCTTCTCCGAGGTGCCGCGGTTATTTTCCGGCAAGCTCCCCGAGCTCAACTTCGGTACCGCCGACGGCCGCTCGTGCGCGGCCGGATTCGGCGAAGCGCTGGTGAAGAAGGTCTCGGGCTACAGCGCGGTGCTGAACGGCCGCTTCAAGGGCGGCTACATCACTCGAAGCTACGGCGATCCCGCGAACGGCGTGCACGCGGTGCAGCTCGAGCTCTCCGAGGCGACGTACATGCATGAGCTTGCTCCCTTCGATTTCAGGCAAGACCTGGCGGCTCGCCTGCGTCCGCAGCTGCGCGCGTTTGTCGAGGAGTTCTGCCGGCTAGGACGCGCCCTGCGCACGGGTTAGCGCCGAGCGCGTAGGCGAGCTCCGCGGGGGAAGCAATGTCCCAGAGGACGAAATCGGCCGCCTTGCCGGGCTCCAGGGTGCCGTGGCTCGCCTGCAGCCCGAGCGCGCGCGCCGCGTGCTTCGTCATGCCGGCGAGCGCCTCCTCGGGCGTGAGGCGAAACAGCGTGCACGCCATGTTGAGGATGGCGAGCGGCGCACAAACCGGCGAGCTGCCCGGGTTGTGGTCGGTGGCGAGCGCCATTGGAACGCCTTCTCTTCTCAGGGCATCGATGGGCGGAAGCTTCGTCTCTCTCAGGAAATAGAACGCGCCGGGCAACAACACTGCGACGGTGCCCTCCCTTGCCATCGCCGCGATCCCGGATTCGGAGGAAAACTCCATGTGGTCGGCCGACAATGCCCGGAAGCGCGCCGCGAGCGCGGCGCCGCCGCAATCCGAGAGCTGGTCGGCATGCAGCTTCACCGGAAGCTTCAGCGCTTTCGCCGTTTCAAAGACTTTCTGTGTCTGGGAAGCATTGAAGGCGATGCGCTCGCAGAACGCGTCCACCGCGTCGGCGAGGCCTTCCTGGGCGGCTGCCGGAAGCACCTCTTCGCACACGAAGTCGATGTAGTCGTCCGCCCGGCCGGCATACTCGGGCGGCAGCGCGTGCGCGCCCAGAAAGGTGGTCTTCACCGTGATGTCCTCGCCGAGCCGGCGCGCCACGCGCAGCATGCGCAGCTCGGTATCGCGGTCCAGGCCGTAGCCCGACTTGATCTCGATCGCAGTTGCCCCCTGGTCCAGCCATGACTGGATTCTTCTTCGGGAAATTCTGAATAGCTCCGCTTCCGACGCCGCGCGCGTGGCCTTGACCGTCGAAACGATGCCGCCACCGGCGCGGGCGATGTCCTCGTAGCTCGCCCCCTTCAGGCGCAGCTCGAATTCGTGCGCGCGGTTGCCGGCGTAGACGAGGTGCGTGTGGCAGTCGACGAGGCCCGGCGTGATCCAGGCGCCGCGCGCGTCGTGCTCCTCCCGCGCCCCGCCCCGCCACGCGCTGCGCGGCCCGACCCAGCTGATCTTTCCATCGCTCACCGCGACGACGCCGTCCACCACGGTCCCATACCCCGAAACCATGGTGGCGAGCTGCGCGTTGACCCAGGCGGCATCGTGCATGCCGTTATCATATCGGCGTGGAACGCTACTTCGCCCGCGATGCCCTGCTGCCCGGCGGCTGGGCGAAGGACGTGCTCGTGAGCGTCGAAGGCGGCGAGATCGTGGCGGTCGAGACCGGCGCGAGCGGCCCGCAGCCGCTCGCCGGCCCGGTGCTGCCCGGCATGGCCAACCTGCACTCGCACGCCTTCCAGCGCGCGATGGCCGGCCTCACCGAGCTCGCCGCCGGCGACGACGACTTCTGGTCCTGGCGCGAGCTCATGTACCGGTTCGCCGAGCGCCTCACGCCGGACCAGGCCCAGGTCATCGCGCATTTCCTGTACATCGAGATGCTGCGCAACGGCTATACCGCGGTGGGCGAGTTCCATTACCTGCACCGTCCCGACGGCATGCTGCAGGCGCATCTCGATGCGGCGCGCGAGGCCGGCATCGCCATCACCCTGATGCCGTCGGTGTATCGCTGGGCGGGCTTCGGCGAGCGGCCGCTCGCGGCGCGCCAGCGCCGCTTCGAGCGCGACACTGACTCGGTGCTCGAAGCGTTCATGGGCCTCGCCGCGCGCGCGAGCCCGGAGGTGAGGATCGGCGTCTCGCCGCACTCGCTGCGCGCCGTCGACCCCGGCGCCCTGGCGGCGCTGATCAAGGGAGTTCCGCGCGACGCGCCGATCCACATCCACGCCGCGGAGCAGACGCGCGAAGTGGACGAATGCGTGGCCGCCCTCGGCGCGCGCCCGGTGCAATGGCTGCTTGCCAACATGCCCGTGGACCGGCGCTGGTGCATCGTGCACGCCACGCACCTCGAGAAGGACGAGATCCAGGGCCTCGCAAGGAGCGGCGCCGTCGCCGGCCTGTGTCCGAGCACCGAAGGCAACCTCGGCGACGGCATCTTTCCCCTGATCGCCTACCGCGCGGCCGGCGGACGCTACGGCATCGGCGGCGACAGCCACGTCTCGCGCTGTCCCGCCGAGGAGCTGCGCCTGCTCGAATATCTGCAGCGCCTTTCCCTCGGGAAGCGCAACCTGGTCACCACGGACGAGCTTCCTTCGGTGGGAACCACGTTATGGCTCGAGGCGGCCGCAGGCGGCGCGCAGGCGCTCGGACGGCGCATGGGCGCGCTGGCGCCGGGCATGCGCGCGGACCTCGTGGTGCTCGACGGGGAGCATCCGGACCTCGCGGGCCGCGATGGCGATGCCGCCGCGAACGCGCTCGTATTCTCGGGCTCGGCCGACCTCGTGCGCGACGTGATGGTCGCCGGCCAGTGGGCCGTGCAGCAGAAGCACCATGCCGCCGAGGAAGCCGCGGCCTCGCGCTACAAGGACGCCGTCAGGCACCTCCTGCCCTGACCTCGCGCTTCAGTCGGCCTCGAGCTCCGGGCGATTGCGGTAATACTCGAGCGCACCGGGGTTGGCGAGCGCTTCAAGGTTCTTGACGAGCCGGCCGTGCACCGTGTCGCGCACCGCGAGCTCGACGATCTTGCCGCTCTTGGTGCGCGGGATGTCGGCGACCTGCAGGATCTTCGCCGGTACGTGCCGCGGCGTGGTGTTTTCGCGAATCGCCTTTCTTATCCTGGCGGTCAATTCCTCGTCGAGGCCAAGGCCCTCCGCCAGCTTCACGAACAGCACCACGCGCACGTCGCCTCGCCAGTCCTGCCCGATCACCAGCGACTCGACCACCTCCGCCAGGCTCTCCACCTGGCGGTAGATCTCGGCCGTGCCGATGCGCACGCCGCCCGGGTTGAGCACGGTGTCGGAGCGGCCGTAGATGATGATGCCGCCGTGCGCGGTGATCTCGCACCAGTCGCCGTGGCGCCAGACGTTCGGATACTTCTCGAAGTAGGCTGCGCGGTACTTGGATCCGTCGGGATCGTTCCAGAATCCCACCGGCATCGCAGGGAAAGGCCGGGTGCAGACCAGCTCGCCCTTCTCGTTGCTGACCGAGTTTCCCTGCTCGTCGAAGACCTCGACCGCCATGCCCAGGCCCTTCGCCTGGATCTCGCCGCGCCATACCGGGCCCATGGGATTGCCGAGCACGAAGCAGGACACGATGTCGGTGCCCCCCGAGATGGAGGACAGGCACACGTCGCTCTTGAGCTCGTTGTAGACGTAGTCGAATCCCTCGGGCAGGAGCGGCGAGCCGGTGCTGAGCACGGCGCGCAGGCTTTCCAGCCGGTGCGTCTCGCGGGGCTTGAGCCCGGCCTTGGCGATGGCGTCGATGAACTTGGCCGAGGTGCCGAAATGCGTCATGCCGGCCTCGTCGGCGAAATCGAAGAGGAGGCGCCCGCGGCCCACGAAAGGCGACCCGTCGTAGAGGAGAAGCGTCGCGCCCGCGGCGAGGCCCGACATCTGCCAGTTCCACATCATCCAGCCGAGCGTCGTGAAGTAGAACAGGCGATCGCCGGGCTTCACGTCGCTGTGCAGGCGGTGCTCCTTGACATGCTGCAGCAGCGTGCCGCCGGTGCCGTGGACGATGCACTTGGGCACGCCGGTCGTCCCGGAGGAGTACAGGATGTAGAGCGGATGGTTGAACTCGACCGGCTCGAACGCGATGTCTCCCGCGTCGAACGGCTCGAGGAACTCGTCGAGCGGCGTGCCCGCGCTCGCCGGCCGCCCGAGGTAGTCGATGACCACGCACTCCTCGACGCTCGGCAGCTGCTCGAGCGCGGCCTGCGCCTTCTCCTGCGAATCGAACTCCTTGCCGCCATAAAGATAGGCATCGGCGCAGAACAGCACCTTGGGCTGGATCTGCCCGAAGCGGTCGAGCATGCCCTGCACGCCGAAGTCCGGCGAGCAGCTCGACCAGATCGCGCCGAGGCTCGCCGTAGCCAGCATCGCGGCCGTGGATTCCGGCAGGTTCGGAAGATAGCCCGCCACGCGATCGCCCTTCCCCACGCCGGCGTCGGCGAGCGCCTGCGCCATGCGTGACACGAGGTCGTAGAGGTTGCGGTGGCTGAGGCGCCGCCGGATGCGCTCTTCGCCCCAGAACACGATCGCCTCGCCGCCGTCGCGCCGCCGCAGCAGGTTCTGCGCGAAATTGAGCTTCGCCTGCGGGAACCACTGCGCCCCCGGCATGCGCCTGCCCTGCACCAGCGTCGGTCCGGCGCGCACGCCCTGGACCTCGCCGAATTGCCACACCAGGTTCCAGAAGGCCTCGGCCTCGTTCACCGACCAGGCGTGAAGCTCTTCGTAGCTTTTCTTCCCTGCGAGCGCCATGAAGCGCGCCAGCTCCGTCGCAGCGGCGCGCTCCGCGGAGGGCTGCCACAGCGGCGCTAGCTCAGCAATGATCGGATCCTCTCGGGGATGCGCATGGGTTTCTGCGTCCCGATATCGATGAAGACGACGGTCGCCTCGCCGTCGGCGTAAAGCTCTTCTTCAATTCTCAGTTCGTAGAAAGTCGGAACGCTGGATCCGCCGGGCGGGCCGACCAGCACGCGCACCTCCACGTCGCCCGGATAGTTGATCGGCCGCTTGAAATTGCACGTGGCGTTGGCGATGACGATGCCGGTGCCCTTCCAGGCCTCCTCGGGGGGAACGAGCGCCTCGAACCAGCCGATGCGCGCCTGCTCCATGTAGCGGAAGTACACCGTGTTGTTCACGTGGCCCATCGCGTCCATGTCGCCCCAGCGGATCGGGATGCGCTCGACATGAACCAGTTTCTTCGTCATAAAAGCCCGGGAATTATAATTCGCGCAATGACCCGCGAATCGATGCAGTACGACATCGTCGTGGTCGGCGGCGGCCCCGCCGGCCTTGCGGCGGCGATCCGCGTGAAGCAGCTGTCGCCCGACACGTCGGTGTGCGTGCTCGAGAAGGGCTCGGAAATCGGCGCGCACATCCTCTCCGGCGCGGTGATGGACCCCCGCGCGCTCGCCGAGCTCATGCCCGACTGGAAGGAAAAGGGCGCGCCGCTCAACGTGGCGGTCACCGAAGACCGCTTCCTCTTCCTGACGCAGAACTCGGCCATGAAAACCCCGGCGTTCCTGCTGCCCGCGTGCTTCCGCAACCACGGCAACTACGTGATCAGCCTCGGAGCCTTCTGCCGCTGGCTCGGCGCGCAGGCCGAGGCGCGCGGGGTAGAGATCTTTCCGGGCTTCGCGGCCACCGAGCTGCTGTTCGACGGCGAGCGCGTAAAAGGCGTCGCCACCGGCGACATGGGCATCAACAGGAAGGGCGAGAAGACCGACGCCTACCAGCCCGGGATGGAGCTGCACGCCAAGTACACCTTCTTCGCCGAGGGCGCCCGCGGCCAGCTCGGGCGAGCGCTGGAAGAGAGATTTCATCTCAGAAAAACTCCCCAGGTGTACGGCATCGGGCTGAAGGAGCTCTGGGAGGTGAGGCCCGAGCGGCACCAGAGCGGCCTCGTGGTTCACACCGCCGGGTGGCCGCTCGAGGCAGACACCTACGGCGGATCGTTCCTGTACCACCAGGACAATCGCCAGGTCGCGGTCGGCTTCGTCGTCGGGCTGGGATACGAGAACCCCTACCTCTCGCCGTTCGAGGAGTTCCAGCGCTTCAAGACGCATCCGGCGATCCGCGTCTTTTTCGAGGGCGGCAAGCGCATCTCCTACGGCGCCCGGGCGATTGCGGCCGGCGGCCTGCAGTCGCTTCCCCGCCTCGCTTTCCCCGGCGGTGCGCTGATCGGCGACGAGGCCGGTTTCCTCAACGCCTCGCGCATCAAGGGCAGCCACTGCGCGATCAAGTCCGGCATGCTCGCCGCAGAAGCGGCAGTCGACGCATTGAAATCGAATCGCGCCGGCGACGAATTGTCGGAATACCCCCGAGCCTTCCGCTCGAGCTGGCTCTACGACGAGCTGCACCGCGCGCGCAACTTCAAGCCCTGGATGTCGAAGGGCCTGTACCTCGGTACCGCGATGGTCGGGCTCGACCAGGTGTTTTTCCGCGGCAGAGCGCCCTGGACCCTCGGGCACGGCCACGCCGACCACCAGACGCTCAGGCCCAAGGACGCCTTCAGCCCCATTTCGTACCAGAAACCCGACGGCGTGCTGACGTTCGACCGGCTCTCGTCGGTGTTCGTCTCCAACACCAACCACAACGAAGACCAGCCGCCGCACCTCACCCTGAAGGACAAGTCCATCCCGGTCAGGGTGAACCTCGCCCGGTACGCCGGGCCCGAGAGCCGCTATTGCCCGGCGCAGGTCTACGAGTTCGTCGAGGCCGACTCCGGCCCGCGCCTGCAGATCAACGCGCAGAACTGCGTGCACTGCAAGACCTGCGACATCAAGGACCCGACGCAGAACATCGTCTGGGTGGCGCCCGAGGGCGGCGGGGGGCCGAACTACCCGAACATGTAGCGCGGCCGGCTCAGGTCTTCAGCTCGCCGGGCATCCGCGTGCCGAGGCGGGCGTGCGCCGTGTCTCGTCCAAGCAGCATATCCCATGCGATCGTCAGGAAATCCCGAGCGCTGATCACTACCGCTCCGGAGGGCCGCGCCACCAGATTGTTGCGGAACGGGCGTGCGTAGACGCTCGGCTCGGTGTGGTGCACGACCTGGTCCTGGTGCGAGAGCACGAGGAACAGGACCTCGATGGGCCCCGCGGCACTTAGGCTCCGCACCCAGCGGTTGCGCTCGTGCAGGCCTCCGGCGACGATGAGGTTGCCGTGCTGAATCAGGGTGGAGTAATGCAGCACCATGCCTCCCAGCCAATAGCTCGCGGCCAGCGGAACCGCGACCTCGGCGGCGCTCAGCCCGAACGCGGAACGCGAGGCGGCGAAGACCAGGGCGAGGAACCCGGCGATGGCGAGCGCCGCCACCACCAGCGAGCCCACGCGATACTGCTTGCGATAGGCCGGATGCGACGGCACCACGATGTGCCAGGCGAGCACGATATAGAGCATGCCGAGGGTCAGCTCCAGGGCGTTGTTGAAGACCTTGAGCGGCCGGCTCCTGATGTCTCCGAACGGATGCACCTCGCGGTCCTCCCAGGTGCTCACGCGGGAATGATGCGCCGGATGCAGGAGCCTGAAGAGCTGGGGGTCGTTGAGCAGCATCCAGGCAAGCAGGTTGTAGAAGGCACGATTGTCGATGTTGGGGACGTAGCGATGCCAGCACTCGTGCATCAGGAGCGCGGCCCAGTTGAGCAGGAACGCCCCGGGGAACAGCATGAAGAGGAGCGACCACCAGCCGATCGCCGCATGCACGCCGGGCAGCGCGACGCAGCAGGCGGGCCAGGCGAGGACCACGAAGTAGAACTTCCACGCCTGTCGGCGCAGGCCTGCTTGCGTGATCGGCCGCGTTCCCGGGGCGCGCCCCATTTTCACCTCCTCCATCTATGCGACGTAGACGCGGGGCCGCGCGGCCGACAGGCCGATCACCATCTGATAGACGGAAATCCCGGCGTGGTTGGCGAGCTCGTGGGCGGGGATGTTCGGCCCCATCAGCTCGGCCTCGTCACCGGGCTTGACGGCAAGATCGGGCGGCACGCGCACGATCGTGTGGTTCGCCGTGATGGGAGCGACGATAGGGCAGCGCCGGCCGTTCAGCCATACATCGGCCTTCCCGGCGAGCGCGGGACGATGGCCGTCGGCGTAGCCGACGGGCAACGTCGCCACCGTTTCCTCGCGTTCCGCGCGATAGGCGCGCGTGTAGCCGACGGTGTCGCCGGGCTGGAGCGTCTTGACGTAAGCCACGCGCGCCTTCCAGGTCGCCGCCGCGCGCAGATCGATCTCCTTCTTCTGCCGCGCCGCCTCGGTCGGGTAGTGACCGTAGAGCATGATGCCGGGACGGACCATGTCGAAGTGGCTCTCGGGCAGATTGAGGATGGCGTCGCTCGCGGCGGCGTGGACGGTCCCTGCGCGGATGCGGCGCGAGCGCATTTGCGCGAGGACCGCGTTGAACGCGCGCAGCTGCTCCCGGGCGAAATCGGCGTCGTAGGTGAAGGTCGTCATCGTGCCGCGCACGTCGAGCCCCTTCACCGTCTCGATGAAGCGCATCGCCTCGCGGTGGGGCACACCGAGGCGGCCGAGCCCGGTATCGACGACCAGGTGCGCCGCCGGCGACTTGCCCAGCCTCGCACCGGCCGCGCGCAGCAGGCCGAGCGTCTCGGCGCTGTAGAGCGCCTGCGCCACGTCGTTTCGCACCAGGAAATCCGCCTCGTCGGGTTGCGAGAGGGCGCCGGGGTGGTTCACCAGGATTCCGTGCAGCTCGGGCGCGAGATGCCGCGCGAGGCCGGCGACCCCGTGGCCGTACCCGTTCGCCTTCAGGACCGCCATCACGGGCCGCCCGCCAGCGGCGCGCCGGATGCGGGCGAGGTTCCACGCGACGTTGCCGAGCTTGACCTCGACCCAGACGTCGGAGGTCGTGCCCTCCCGCCCGGGCGGGACGGGCTCGGCGCGCGCGCGCTCCGCAGCGAGCGCCTGCGGCAGCGCCGCCGCCGCGAGCGCCCTCCGCAGAAACTCGCGTCTACGCAGCGCGTCTTCCACCGCTAGGCTCCCGCGGCCTCGAGGCGCGCGCGTATGCCCTGGCGCTCGCGCTCGCCAAGGCGCACGTAGCCGTTGTCGAGGAACCAGCGGATCGCCCGCACCACGCCCTGGGCGGGCGTGCTGCGCGGCCGGAAGCCCAGCTCGCGCTCGGCCTTGCCGGTGTCGACGTAATAGTTGACCGCCGCCATCTTCACCATGGGCGGCGTGAACAGGGGATGCCGGTTCGTCACGTGGTCCGCGACGAACTGCAGCACGTGCGCCGCGCCCAGGGCGAGCCGATACGGTGCCTTGACGCGCGGGGCGGCCACGCCCGACACCTGCTCGAGCGCGCCGAAGACCTGCGCCATCGTCAGGTTCTGGTGGCCGAGGATGTAGCGCTCGCCGAGCCTGCCGTGCTTGGCGGCGAGCAGGTGCCCGGCCGCCACGTCCTCGACGTCGATCAGGTTGACCCCGCCGTCGATCGCCGGAAGCTTGCGCGCGAGGAAATCGAGGATGATCCGCCCCACCGGGTTGGGCGAACGGTCCATCCAGCCGACCGGCGCCGTAGGCAGCACGGCAACCACCGGCAGGCCGCGCGCGGCGAAGCGCCACACCTCGAACTCGGCCGCGAGCTTCGAGTGTTCGTAGTCGGTGCCCTTGTCCCAGAGCGTGTAGTGGTCCTCCTCGCTGGTCAGCTTGCCGTCGTCATGGCAGCCGATGGCCGACACCGAGCTCGTGTAGATCACGCGGCTGACACCGGAGCGCAGCGCCGCCGCGAGCACGTTGCGGGTGCCGGCCACGTTGACGTCGTAGAACTCCCGCCGCTCCTTCAGCGGCACCCAGAAGGCCACCTTCGCCGCCGCGTGATAGACGGCCTCGCAGCCCTGCACGGCGCGCCCGATCGCCGCCGCGTCGCGCACGTCGGCGGTTACGCGCTCGATATCGAGCCCCTGGAGGTTGCGCTCGTCGGAGGCAGAGCGCGTCGTCACGCGCACTTCCTGGCCGTCGTCGAGCAGCTTGCGTACCAGGCTGGCGCCGACGAATCCCGTGGCGCCCGTCACTAGAGTCTTTGCCATGCGTTGTCTCCTTGCGGTGGTGTTCCCCGGTTCGCGAGAGCGGCGAGCTCGCGCTCGCCGGGCGTCGCCATCGTTGCGTCCCACTCGGCGAGTCGCGGCGCCGAGAAGCGGTGCCAGAGCGGCGGGATCATCGCCAAAGCGATGTGCGCGATGTAGCCATAGGGCAGATCGGGCGACCCCTCGGTGGGGCGCAGGGCCCAGTACTTCACGCTCGGGTCGGCGTGGTGATGGGCGTGGCGGGGGAGGTTGAGCAGGATGTTGCAGGCGGCCCGCGTGCTGCAGTCCCAGCTGTGCCTCGCCTCGACCGGGCTGCCGGGAACCCGCACCAGGCCGTAGTGCTCGATGTAGTTGACCGCCTCGAACATGAATTTCGTGCTCGCCCATACCAGGGCATACGCCGCCAGTCCGCGCCAACCGGCGAAGAGCCAGAACACGGCGAGCACCACCGCCGTCATGCCGAGCCCACTGATCACCCTGTTCGCGAGCGCGCGCGCCCGCCTGGACCGGCCGCGCAGCCTGCGCCGCTCTATTTGCCAGGCTTCGCGATACTGGCCGAGGGTGGAGCGCACGGCGAACGCGTAGAGATTTTCGCCGCGCCGGGCCGTGGCCGCGTCTTTCGCCGTCGCGACATTGACGTGGTGGCCGT
>Ga0247825_10002542_pt1 | contig 12029 bp, 15 predicted proteins | sample 13C_Vanillin_Day_FD_194413 | JGI IMG/M metagenome (GOLD analysis project Ga0247825, IMG submission 194413) | Soil microbial communities from agricultural site in Penn Yan, New York, United States - 13C_Vanillin_Day48 | ecosystem: Environmental > Terrestrial > Soil > Agricultural land | place...
ACTTCTGTTCCGAAGACTGCCGGTCCAAATACCGCGCGGCGTGAGATGAGGAATGTCGTGTCCGCCTTCAGGCGGACCAACAGGTGATGAGCACGCGACTCGAGGAGCAGGTCAGGGCCGACATCGTCGAAGCCGGACGCCGCATGTACAGCCGCGGCTACGTCGCCTCGAACGACGGCAACATCAGCGCTCGCCTCGACGACAAGCGGCTGATGACGACGCCGAAGAGCGTGTCGAAGGGGTTCATGACTCCGGACATGATGGTCGTCGTCGATTACGACGGCAACAAGGTCAGCGGCGACCGCGACGCGTCGTCGGAACTGCCGATGCACCTCGAGATTTACCGCAATCGGCCGGATGTCAACGGGGTGGTCCACGCCCACCCGCCTATCGCCACCGGATTTGCCGTGGCCGGCATTCCGCTGACACGCGCGGTGCTCGCCGAAGTCATCACGACGCTCGGCAGCATCCCGATCGCGGAGTACGGAACCCCGTCGACGGCGGAGCTGCCTGAAGCGGTTCGAAAGTACATCAAGGCGCACGACGGCATGCTGCTCGCCAACCATGGCGCCGTGACTTGCGGCCCGTCGGTGATGGCGGCGTACTACAAGATGGAGACGATCGAGCACTTCGCGAAGATCAGCCTGGTCGCGCGGCTGCTCGGCCGCGAGCACTTGATCTCGCGCGAGGAAGTCGAGCGGCTTCAGGGCCTGCGCGGGTACTACGGCATCGCCGCGCCCGCTCCGCTGTGTACGGATCCCAACACCCCGCAGGATGTCGACCAGATCCTGTGTCAGGTGCTCGAGGCGCCCGAATCGGCGACCGAGCGGCTGGTTCCGGACGTCAGCGCAACGCTTCAGCGAGCGAGCAGAGAGGGTGAAATTCGGCTAACATACGGCGAACTTACGGCCCTGATAGCCGACGCGATAAAACAACTGAGAGATTAGACAAGGACACGTATGGGTGAGGCGCTCGGGATGATCGAGACGAAGGGCCTGGTCGCCATGATCGAGGCGGCCGACGCCATGGTCAAGGCGGCGAAGGTCACCCTCGTCGGCTGGGAGAAGATTGGCGCCGGATACGTGACCGCGATCGTGCGCGGCGACGTGGCCGCTGTGAAAGCGGCAACCGATGCTGGCGCGGCGGCGGCGCGGCGCGTCGGCGAGCTCGTGTCCGTCCACGTGATCCCGCGTCCCCATGCGAACCTCGAAGACGCGCTGCCGATCGGAAAGGCAAACGCGGGCGCCAAAGCGTAGCGCGCACGCACGTACGTTTAGTTCCCCAACCGGATCGTCAGGTAGTCCCGCAGGATGATTCTCGCGCGTGTCGTCGGAACCGTCGTGGCGACGCGGAAAGATCCGCGGCTGGTCAGCAGCAAGCTGCTGGTCGCGCGTCCGATGGACCCCCACGGAAAAGCAGAAGGCGCCTACCTCGTTGCGGTCGATACCGTTGACGCGGGCGTCGGCGAGACGGTGCTGATTGTCAGCGGCAGCTCGGCACGGATGGCGGCCGGGTTGAAGGACTGCCCGGTGGACGCCGCGATCGTCGGTATCGTTGACGCCGTCGACGTGTCGGCTGGCGACTGATGCAGCTTGCAACCGTGATCGGCGATGTGGTCGTCACACGGAAGGACGACAACCTGCACGGCCGGACGCTTCTGATCCTGCAGCCGATCGGCGCCGACGGACAGCCGGTCGGGCGGACGCTCGTCGCCGTGGACGCAGTGGGTGCCGGGGTGGGCGAGACGGTGTTCTTCGTCCGTGGAAAGGAAGCGAGCTTTCCGTTTCTCCCCGATGAAGTGCCGGCGGACGCCGGCGTCGTTGGCATCGTGGACCATTGGGATACTGAATCGTGACGCTCGCACGAGTTGTCGGGACGGTCGTGGCCACCCAGAAGCACCGGAAGTTCGAAGGGGCAAAGCTGCTGCTCGTCCAGCCGGTCACGCTCGAGGACACGCCACGCGGCGTTGTGCTGCTGGCCGTGGATGCGGTCGGGGCGGGCGTGAACGACAAGGTCCTCGTAGTGATCGAGGGCCGCGCTGCCGCCGAGGCGGTCGGCCGCAGGGGCACCCCGGTCGATGCGGCCATCATCGGCATCGTCGACCGTGTCGATCTGGAAGAATTGTCGTGATGACCGAACAGGAACTGCGCGCAATCGTCCGCGACGCGATCGGGCGGCATGCCGCGTCCGCCGCGGCGACTGCGCCGATGGCCGCGGTGCCGCCGTCCGTTCCGTTCAACGCGCTGCGCCACCACGCCAGCCACGCGCTGTTTGCGGTGCCCGCCGGCGCAGACTCCGGCGGCCCATGCGTTATCGAGCCTGCAGTGGCGTGTAACCACTGTGGCTATTGCAAGTCGTACGGCCACTGATCAACTTTCAAGTAGACAAGTTTCAAGTGACAAGTAAATTGGAAGTTACTTGTGACTTGTAAGTTGACACTTGCCACTTTATGCCGAGGCCCAAAGTCCTTCTTACACGCCGGATTCCGTCTTCGGCCCTGGCGACGCTCGAGGCCGCGTGCGACGTGGATCGCAACGACGGCCACCAGCTCTCGCCGGAGGAGCTGAAGACCAGGCTCGGCGACAGGGAAGGCGTGGTGTGTCTGCTGACGGATGCGTTCACGGCAGACGTGATGGACGCCGCTCCGCGGCTGAAGGTCATCGCGAACGTGGCGGTCGGCTACAACAATATCGACGTCGCGGCGGCGACCGCCCGCGGCATCGTCGTCACCAACACGCCGGAAGTGCTGACCGAGGCAACCGCCGACCTTGCCTGGGCGCTCATCATGGACATCACCCGCCGCGTCAGTGAAGGCGATCGTCTGATCCGGCGTGGCGGCTGGAAAGGCTGGGCGCTGGACTTCATGCTCGGCAACGAACTGAACGGGAAGACACTGGGGATCATTGGCTACGGCCGCATCGGGCAAGCGGTGGCCGCGAGAGCGGTGCCGTTCGGTTTACGCGTGATCCATTCGGATGTGCAGGCGGTGCCCGGCAGTGGCGCGATTCCAGTCGATCGGCTGCTGGCGACGTCGGACATCGTCAGCATTCACTGCCCGCTGACGCCGGAGACGCGGCACATGATCAACCAGGCGGCGCTGGCGCGGATGAAGCGCTCTGCGTACTTGATCAACACCTCACGCGGCCCGGTGGTAGACGAGGCGGCGCTGGCGTGGGCGTTGAAGAACGGCATCATTTCGGGCGCGGCACTCGACGTCTACGAAGAGGAGCCGATGGTTCATCCGGATCTCCTGACTCTCGAGAACGTCGTGCTCGCACCGCACCTGGGGAGCGCCACGACCGAAACGCGAACGGCGATGGCCGATCTCGCGGTACGCAACGCCATCGCGGTTCTGACCGGGCAATCCGCGTTGACGCCGGTGTCGTGAAGGGGAGCCGCACGCCGCGCCATGTCGATCGAATTATGCGCACGCTGGGGCGTGCGATCGACGGGCTCGCTCTTCCGGCGGTCGAGAAGATTTCCGCGGAACAGGCCGAGGCGCCGTTTCAGATTCTGATTGCCACGCTGCTTTCCGCGCGCACGCAGGATGCCACGACGCACGCCGCGTCGACGCGTCTGTTCAGGCGGGCGCGGACCCCGCGTGCGATGGCGGCGCTGCCCGTCGGGGAGGTCGAGCGACTGATTTATCCAGTCAGCTTCTATCGGAACAAAGCCCGGCACGTGAAGGCGTGCTGCGAGATGCTGGTGTCCAGATTCGGCGGCCGAGTGCCGCAGACGATGGATGAGCTGGTAACGCTGCCAGGCGTCGGCCGGAAAACGGCCAATCTGGTGATGATTCTCGCCTTCCGGAGCCGCCGGAACATCTGCGTGGACACCCACGTGCACCGGATATCGAACCGGCTTGGATGGGTGAGGACCAATGCGCCGGAAGACACTGAGCACGCGCTGTATGACACGGCGCCCAGGCGGTGGTGGCCGCACATCAATCTCTATCTGGTGACGTGGGGCCAGAACGTCTGCCGGCCGATCGGCCCACGCTGTGGCCAGTGCGTGATCGCGGCGGAGTGTCCCCGCATTGGCGTCAGCGATATATTGAGGTGAATCAAGGAGGCTGCATGCGACGGGTTATCGGCATCGCTATCATCGCCACACTCGGAGTCGGGGTGGGCCTGGGTGCGCAGACCGCCGGCCGCGGCGGTGCGAAAGGCGCGCTGCCTGTCGTCGTGTTCGACACCGCAAAGGGGTCCTTCGAGGTCGAGTTCTATCCCACCGAGGCCCCGAAGTCGGTCGAGCACATCCTCGCTCTCGTGCGCCGCAACTTCTACAACGGTCTCCGCGTGCACCGCTTTGTCGAGGGATTCGTCGTGCAGTTCGGCGATCCGCAGACCCGCGACATGACCAAGAAAGCGAACTGGGGCAGCGGCGGAAGTGGCAGGACCATCGGTGCCGCCGAGATCAGTCCCAAGCGTCCCCATAAGCTCGGCGCGGTGGCGCTTGCGTATGCCAGCCGCGGCGGCCCGACCAGCGCGGACAGCCAACTCTACGTTTGTCTGAACGGGCCGGCGCGGTACTCAGCAATCGAAGGTGATTACGCCGTGATCGGTCAGGTCGTTTCCGGCATGGAGGTCGTCCAGCAGCTGAGAGAACTCGACGTCATTAAACGAGCGAGCGTGAAGGGACCGGCCGCGAAGTAACCACCAGCCCGGCGAGCTCGGGATAGCGCTCGACCAGCTCCTGCGGATACTCGCCCTCGATCGGCTGACCCACCTGCGCCTTGAGCATGACGGCGTTGACGACCGACTTCGACGAGAAGTGGTTGTTCGTATACAGGTACGACTTTTTCACGAGCTCGTTCGCCGCAGTGGCGATTTCGGAGAATTCGCTCAGTTCGCCGGCGGAGTACAAGTAGTTGTAGCGGTCTTCGCTTTTTTCATGACGCCACCACGCCGCCGCGTTTCGGCCGTGCAGGCGCATGTAGTAGAAGCTGCTCACGTTCGGCAGGTAATTCTGCCGAATCGAAAAGCGGAACTTCGGTTCGTCGATCTGCACCCATGCCGCTCCGAAGGCATTGAGCATCGAGAGGGTGTCGCCGATGGCGTCGCTCCAGCTTTTGTGGCGCAGTTCGACGGCAACGGGGTAGCCGCTGAAGGCCCGCAGCAGCTGGGCGAGGTAGTCGCGAGACGCCGGCGAATCCTTGAAGCTTGGCGGGAACTGCGCCAGCAGTGCGCCGAGGCGTGCAGCCTGGGCCAACGGCTCGATGCCGGCGCGAAATTCATCGATGTCGCTTTGTGTGACCTGCGCGAGGAGATCGAGAAACGACCCTTCGGCGCCGGGCGCCCGCTTCAGTGCCGCGTCCCTGAACATCGATGGATGCGTGAACTTCTGGTACAGCTTCACGGAAAAATCGAAGCCTGGACGCGTCCGCTCGACCCAGGTGCGAGCGACCTCGGCCCGCGGCTGCCCGTAGAACGTCGAGTTCACCTCGACGGTATCGAAGTGCTCCGCGTAGAAGCGGAGCTCGTCGAAATCGCGCGTTCCGTCACGCTTCGAGCGCGTCGCCGGGTAGAAGAGGCCGTTCCACGTGCCTTTTCCGGTGGGATAGCTCCACCCCGACGTACCGATCAAAAGCGCCATAGTGTGGGACGGGTTCCGCCGCAGCCGGGATCCGATCGGAGGCGGACCTGTCATTGATAATAAAAGGATTGGTCACGATCAACGAGATCTTCTACTCCGTTCAGGGCGAGTCGACCTATGCCGGCCGCCCGTGTGTCTTCGTGCGTCTGACCGCCTGTGATTTGCGATGCTCGTGGTGCGACACGCCGTACGCGTTCCACGAGGGCAGGAAGCGCGACCTCGACGACGTCCTGGCTGAGGTGGAACGATATGACTGCTCGCTTGTCGAAGTCACCGGTGGCGAGCCGCTGTTGCAGGAAGACGTTTACCCGCTGATGAACGAGCTGCTGGCGCGCGGCAAGACCGTCCTGCTGGAGACGGGCGGCCATCGCAGCACGGCCCGCGTGCCCGAGCCGGTTGTGACGATCCTCGACATCAAGTGCCCCGGCAGCGGCGAAGCCGATCGCATGGACTGGGAGAACCTCAGCCGCCTGCGGCCGCGCGACGAGGTGAAATTCGTGATCAGCCATCGCGCGGACTACGAATATGCTCGCGAGGCCATCAGCCGCTACGGCATCGCCGAACGGGCCGCGGCAATCCACATGTCGCCGGTCCACGGCGTGATGGACCCGAAGACACTGTCGGAGTGGGTGCTGGCTGACCGGTTGCCGGTGCGCGTCCAGCTGCAGATTCACAAATACATCTGGCCGGCCGACACACGTGGCGTCTAGGCAGCCGCAGCAGCCGGCAGCGGTGCTGCTGCTCAGCGGCGGTCTCGACTCCTACACGGCCGGGGCGATTACGCGCGAGGAAGGCTTCTGCCTTCATGCGCTGACGATCAGGTACGGCCAACGCCACGCCCGCGAGCTCGAGTCGGCCCGCGCCGTTGCCGCCGCGCTGGGTGTCGTGCGGCACATCGAGCTCGACGTCGATTTGTCGGCGTTCGGCGGGTCATCGCTGACCACGGATGCGCCGGTTCCGAAGGACCGGCGCATCGATGCCGCCGACATTCCGTCGACGTACGTGCCGGCGCGGAACACCGTCTTCCTGGCACTGGCACTCGGATGGGCGGAAGTGCTTGGCGCCCATGACCTGGTCATCGGCGTCAACGCGCTCGATTACTCGGGATATCCGGACTGCCGGCCCGAGTACGTCGCGGCGTTCGAACAGCTCGCTTCCCTGGCCACTGCCCGCGGCGTGAGCGGCGAAACGTTCCGTATTCACGCTCCGCTTCAGCATCTGACGAAGGCCGCGATTATCCGTCGCGGCATCGCACTGGGTCTCGACTACGGCCTGACGCACAGTTGCTACGATCCCGGTTCGGGGGGGCGGCCGTGCGGGCGCTGCGACAGCTGCCTGCTGCGCGCGGCCGGATTCGCGGAGGCTGGCGTGATCGATCCGATCGTGGCGCGGTAGTTCCGATGGGAGGTATCAGGGACTTCACGCTCCGCCGGCAGCTGTTTCTGGCGATCTCGTTCCTCTTGATCCCGCTGTTCGCCGCTGTGACATGGTCCGGATGGCTGTCGTTCCGCGAGCGCCGTAACGAGCTCGGCCAGCAGGCGCAGATTCTGGCCAGCACGATCGCGGCGTTCGTTGACGGCGACGCACAGGCGATCGCCGACGGGCTCGCCAGGATACCCGTGCCGGAGGATGCCGTTGTTGTCGTCGCCGACGCTGACGGCCGGCTCCTCGCGCAGAGGGGCGGCAGTGCCGCGCGATCCGCCGCGGCGTCATCGGCGAGCAATGCCCGTACGCCCGGCGCTCGTCCTTATCGATCAGTCGACGCGGACGGCGTCGAGCGCATGCACCAGCGGCTCCCGACCGCCAGCGGGCGCCGGTTCGTCTCCGTCGGGCTGCCGGTGTCGCTGGCGTACGACCGGGCGACAACGCTGTGGCTGCGCAACATCGCCATTCTGGCACTCGCCGTTGGCAGCTGGCTGTTTGTGGCGTTGCTGCTGTCGAACCGTCTCGTCGATGCGGTCGGCTACCTTGACGCCACGGCACAGCGCATCGCCCTCGGCGACTTCGGCCCGATCAAACCCAAAGCGATGTTTTCCCGCGAGTTCGCCGAACTGCAGGCGGCATTCAAGTCGATGCTGCAGCAGTTCAACGCGACCCGCGGTCAGCTCGATTCGCAGATGACCGAGGAGCGCCGCATGCGCGAAGAGCTCGAGTCGCTGCAGGGGCAGGTCATCCGGCAGGAACGCCTGGCAGCGGTCGGTCAGCTCGTCTCCGGCGTGGCGCACGAAATCAATAACCCGCTGCAGTCGATCAGCGGATTCGCGGAACTGCTGCGGCTGCAGCGGAACCTGCCCGAATCGGCGCACAGCGACCTGAACGTCATCCTGCGTGAGAGCGCTCGTGCGAACGCCATCATCCGCAACCTGGCGCTGTTCGCACGCCAGCAGCCCGGACCGGCGGCGCCTATCCGGCTGGGCGACGTCATTGCCGCCGTGGCCGAGCTGCGACAGCGGCGGCTCCAATCCGAACAGATCGAGCTGCGCATCGAGGATGCATCGACGCGGCCGGTGCAGGCCGTGCTCACCGAGCTGCAGCAGGTCGTCCTGAATTTTGTCGTCAACGCGGAGCAGGCGATCCTGCAGAGCGGCCGCATCCCCGCGTGCGTGACGATCCGGGCGTTCGATCGAGACTCACGCGTGGTGCTTGAAGTCGAGGACACGGGCCCTGGGGTCAAAGCGGAAGACGAACCGCACCTGTTCGAGCCGTTTTTCACCACCAAACCTGTCGGTCAGGGAACCGGCCTCGGCCTGTCGATCAGCTACGGGATTATCGAGTCCATGGGTGGGAACATCGGCTACCGGCCGGCACCGGCGAGTGGATCGATCTTCTACTTCGACCTCCCCGGGACAACCGGCTGAGCGCCGCTGCGGCTGAACGACGCCAGGCTGACGGCGATGGTATCGAGTGCCTGGTTCGCCGCGGCGCCAGATCCCTCGAAGTTGTTGACCATCGCGACGAACGCGAGCGTCTCGCCATCGCGCGTTCTCGCGTAGCCGGCCATCGAGCGGATGTTCGACATCGTTCCGGTCTTGGCGCGGACGTTACCAGCTGCCGGCGTGTTGCGCATGCGTCCGCTCAGTGTGCCGTCAACGCCCGCCACGGGCAGCGCCGCGACAAACGCGGACGTGCCTGAGGGGTCGTGCATATGCTGCAGGATGGCGAGCACGGCTTCCGCGGACACGGTATCGCGTCGCGACAATCCGGACCCGTCGATGAGCTGCTGAGACATCAACGGTACGCCCCATGCCTCGAGTCGTTTCGAGAATCCCTCGAGCGCCGCGTCGTTGGTCGGCAGTTGTCCCCGCGGTGCATTCAGGCGCATGACCGCTTCGGCGTACAGGTTGATGCTCTCCTTCAGCAGCGGCTGAACGATGTCGCGAAGCGGCCTCGAGCGATGCGTAAACACCACCGGTGCGCGCGAACGGTCCGGCGGTGGCATCACGTCGTCTACATCCCACGCATCGCCCAGCACCTCGATGCCCTGTGTCTGCAACCCGCTGCGCAGCGCGTTCGCAAACCAGATGGTCGGGTTGCCGGCGGCGACCGTGAGCCGCGCCGGCGCGGCCCCGGCGGGAATCGAGCCGGCAATCGTCAGGTACGGCTCTCCCGGCCGCTGCTCGGGCCAGAGCAGCGGCGTGGTCCCCGGCGCGCCGGTGAGCGCACGATTCGCAAGCGGCCGTGTGCCGGCTGACGGGTCGACGCTCAGTGAGGCCGGCGCAGCTGGTGCGGCGCCGGGCGTGACCGTTACGGTCATCCGGTTCTCCGCGTAGTTCAACGCGCCGAAGATCGCTCCTGTCGGGTAGCCGAGATCGTCCCACGCCCACGCCAACTGCGGCCGCGGCTCTTCGATCGCATCGTCATCGCCGATGATCCGGCCTTCGATGCGGCGAATACCCGCCGCTTTCAACGCCGCCGCCCACGTAGACAGATCCTCTCCGGCGCGGCCACCGATGGTGGGATCGCCGGATCCCACGACCAGGAGGTCGCCGGCAAGGACGCCGTCGGTGACCGGCCCCGTTGCCCGGATCGTCGTTTCGAACTGATAGTCCCAGCCGACAGCTTCTGCCGCGGTCGCCACCGCCGCAATCTTCGCCACGGAGGCAGGGACGAGCAGCGCTCGCGCCTGCAGTTCGAACAGCCGTTCATTGCGATCGAGTGAGTGGACGGCGATGCCCCAGAGGCCGCGCTGGACGCCTGGTCCCTGCGTCGCTTGAGTGATGTCGCGTTGCAGTTGCGCGATCGCCGTCCGAGCCGTTGCTGAAGGAGTAGCGGGGGAGGCTTTGGTGCAGCTCAGAAATGCAAAAGGCAAAAGGCAAAATGCAAACGCGGAGGTCCGCCTCACGGATCCTGTTTGCATCTTGCATCTTGCATTTCGCATTACCGGATCACTTCATTTCATCGATTCCCTTGAAGACCTCGTCGAAGCTGGCCGCCGTCAGCTTCGCGGTGCCTGGCTCGTCCGAGCGGCTGGCGAGCACATCACCGCCGGCGCGCGCGAAGGTGACCTGCTCCGTCTTGTTGTCGTCGAAGCGGACCGTCACGACCAGCGCCGGACTCTTGAGTGCCGCATTCGTTCCAGCGTCGAACGACTCGGCCCGCAGGCTGGAAACCTTCGCCAGCAGGTCCTCCACCTTCATCGCGTCGATCTGTTTGCTGGCGGCGTTGTGCCAGGACTCGGAGCCGTCCTTGTTCTTGGTCTTATTCAGCGTAATCGTTTCAGACCCGCGCTTGAACTCCACGTGTGTCGAGGTAAACGAGCGCGAGTCGAACAGATCTTTCCGCCGGAACTCGCCGACGTCGCGGATCACGTCGGTGTAGAGCGTCGGCGCGACGGTGAAGATCATCGGCCGCGACGCGTCTTTCGCGTACATCAGCGCGTTTTCGGTGGCGCCGAACAGCAGCGTGGCGCGAGCGCTTCCCGCCACGGCCGACAACGAGGCAACCGGCGGATCGAGCTTGCGCTTCCCGGCGTCGGCGCCGTCCGCCGACACGATCCCCTGCATCTGTCCCGATGCAAGCCGCTCGAGCGCGCCCTCGACCGCCGCGAAGTCGGCGCGTCCCATCATCGGCGCGACGATTCGCCAATCGGTCCCGGTCTTGGCGAGAGTCACCGCTGGCTTCCCGTCCTTCTGGATCTCGAGGCGATCGACCTTTTCCCGCTCGATCTTGATGACACTCTTGTCGCGCAGCGCGAAGGTGGTCTTGTTGAACGTCGAGTCCACGAACGACGAGACGAGAAAGACCCGCGCCTGTCCCGGGAGGCGGGCGTACAGATCACCGCCTGTGGGCGTCTTCTCGCCGAGCTCGATTCGCTTTGGCTCCTTGTCGCCCTTGGACCGGAACTCGACGGCGACGCGGGCCGGCTCCAGACCGTACTGCTTCAGATCGGACGCCTTTTCGTCAACCACGCGTTGAATTTCGAGAGTCGCCAGACTGCTGGTAATCGACGACAGCTCTCCCTGGTCCGCCGCCGCCGCTTCCGGTTCGACGATCGTCCAGGCGCCGTCCGCCTTCTGCACGCGCGTCGTCTCACCGTCAGCCGATTTGATGCGGATGTCCTCGACGTCCTCTTCCTTGACGGAGGCGAACGCCTTTTCCTTCGCGTCAGTACTTGTTGGATCGCGGCCGTTCAGGTAGTAGATGTAGCCGACCAGGCCGGCCAGGACGACCACGAGGACGAGCGTCGACCGCAGGCTTCTCATCGCTCCCGTCTCCGCCACCACGTGAAGACCCCGGCGCCGATCACGAGGGCGGGCACGATGACGAGCGACATCCACAGCACACCCATCACGTGATTTGCCGTCATGGTCAGGCGCCGATCGGACGGCTCCTTCGGCCGGATCGAAATGAGACTTTCCTGCTGCGCCAGCCAGTTCACCGTATTGAGGAACAGATCGCGGTTCCCCTCGATACCCAGGTATGCGTTGGCCACGAAGTCCGAGTCGCCGATGACCGCCACGCGCGTCTCGGGCGGCCGCTGCTCCTCGCCTGCCTTCTTCTGTGCCGCCGGGTCCGCCTGTGCAGGCACGGCCACCGCCGCCGCAATCGAGACCGGTCCCGGGATATCTCCTTTGTCCGGATCCAGCGAGAGGTTGTCGGGCGGATCGAGCGACGCCAGATTCGTTTCCGCCCACGCCCGTTGTGCGGTCTGAATGAACGATTGCGCTGTGCGATCGGCCGGTGCGCCCATCGCCGGGACAATGGCTCGCGCCACGGGGTACATCGTGATCAGCTGGAAGCGGGACGTGATCGGCTGTTCCGGGTACGGGGGCGCCGCCACGGGAATCGTCGCGATCTTCGTCAGGCCACTGGCGTCGATGACGACCGATGGCGTCGGGTTGATCCCCCATTCCTTGACGATCGCTTCGATTTGCGGCAGCGGCGCCGGCTTCTTGAAGTCATCCGGCGGATCGAGCAGGACGAACAGCTTGCCG
>Ga0247825_10002543_pt1 | contig 12028 bp, 8 predicted proteins | sample 13C_Vanillin_Day_FD_194413 | JGI IMG/M metagenome (GOLD analysis project Ga0247825, IMG submission 194413) | Soil microbial communities from agricultural site in Penn Yan, New York, United States - 13C_Vanillin_Day48 | ecosystem: Environmental > Terrestrial > Soil > Agricultural land | place...
AGCGAAGCCAGCCGGGGCGCGTCCATCGGTGGCGCCCACGATGATCATCAGGAACATCGCGGTAAGCACCACCTCCGCGAGGAACCCGGCTTGCATCGAGTAGCCACCCGGCGAGTGCGCGCCATAGCCGTTCGATGCGAAGCCACCCGCCAAATCGAAATCGGCGCGTCCCGTTGCGATCATGTACAGCACAGCAGCTCCCGCGATTCCACCAGCCAGTTGAGCAGCGATATAGGGCCCGAGGTCGGCAGCCGGGAACCGGCGCGCGACGACGAGGCCGACGGATACAGCTGGATTCAGATGGCAGCCGGAGACGTGTCCGATGGCGTACGCCATCGTGAGAACGGTGAGACCGAAGGCCAGGGAAACACCTGCGAAACCAATTCCGAGCTCTGGAAACGCGGCGGCTAATACAGCGCTGCCGCATCCCCCGAACACCAACCAGAACGTGCCGACAAATTCAGCTGTAAGGCGCTGGGTCATGCTCATAGTGCACCTGCTAGAAAGTGGATCGGAGTACGGCCGCCCACGACATACCGCGCCTGACGCAGCGGCTGGTGGTTTTATGCTGACGGGATTCGCAGCAACTAACAGCGTCGCGCGAGCTTTCGGCCGCTTGGCGACGAGAGCTGTGCTTCACGCCAGAACAGATGGGCAACTCGCGTGCCGAGTCGACGGCCCGGGCGCTGATTAGGAGCACGGTGACCGCGAATGGATCTATCGTGAGGGAATGAACCTCGCTGCCATTCCGACCTTTGCGAGCGATGACATCTTTCATGTGATCGTCGAGGCGCCCCGCGGCTCACCCCTCAAGCTCAAGTACGAACCGCGTTGGGAGGCGATGTCCGTGTCCCGGCCTCTCCCGGCCGGCGTGACATTCCCCTTCGACTGGGGATTCGTGCCGTCTACCGAGGCCAGCGACGGCGACCCGTTGGATGCCTTGCTCCTGTGGGATGTCCCGTCGTTTCCAGGCGTCGTTGTTCCGTGTCGCGCGATCGGCGTTCTGCAGGTTGAACAGAATCGAAGGAACCACGATCCGTCGGAACGCATTCGTAACGACCGCGTCCTGTCGGTTCCTCTCGATGCCCGTCGGGAACTGGGCCTCACGGATCTGGCGGGAGTGCCGACGCGCGTGCGTCAGGAATTGGAGACGTTCACGATTGCAGCAACCGCTCTGGAAGGCAAGGACGTGCGAATCGTCGGATGGGGCGACGCGACCGCCGCGCTCGCGCTCGTACGGGACAGCATGCAGCGGTAGCGAGGCTGCGCCTTGGACTGCCCAGGGCTCCACGGCTGTGCCACGAGTAGCGGACAGGAACGGTTAAGGCCTCCCGGTCATGCAGAGTGGGTGTGGCGTTCAGCCGCTGCGCGGGTTAGGTCAGGGCGCAACGGTACCCGGGCAATTATCCGCGTCCCTCCACCGGGCCGCGAGTCGATCATGCACTCCCCGTGGACAAGACTTAACCGCTCTCTCATGCCGATCAATCCGAGACCGTGGCGTCTCATCACGGCCTCGGAATCGAAGCCAACACCCTGGTCCGCCACGTCCAGCTGAATCTCGCTATTGCCACCCCGGAGCGAGACCGTCACGTCGCGAACCGCGGAGTGCTTCACCGCGTTCCGCACCGCTTCCTGCATCACACGAAACAGCGTGAGCGCGATGTCGTTCGGCACGTCGATCGGAATGCCCGTGTCGTCGACAACGATCGTCGCCTGGTGCTCCGGGGTCAACTCCTTGCAGAAGATCCTCGTAGCAGCCGCGAGTCCGAGCCGCTCCAGGTTCGACGAGTGCAATTGGTCGGAGAGCGCAAAGATTTCGCTGGCTATGGCAGTAAACTGGCCGCTCAATTCTTCGACACGGCCTCGCATCTCCTCCTCGCGGGCGCCCACGGGTACTTCCGTCAAGCAGTGGAGTTGCGTCGTGAGCACGATCATGCGCTGACAGAGATCGTCCTGAAGCTCTCGGGCAACCCACGCTCGTTCGTGCTCGTGGGCCTGCATCAAACGCTGGCTCAGACTCGAGAGAGCGAGCCTGGCAAGCTTCAGATCCGTAACGTCAATCGCCGAGCCGATGTAGCCTTCAAAGCTGCCATCCTCGAGAAACCGCGGCGCGCCGGTGTCGAGGATCCATCGATATTCGCCGTGGTGCCGGCGGAGCCGATACTCCATGCGGAAGGCGTCACGCCGATCGAACGCATTGTGATAGGTCTCGAGACAGCGCGACAGATCGCCGGGATGCACGGAGTTCGTCCAGCCGGTTCCCAGTACAGCAGCGATCGATTGGCCGGTGAAATCGAGCCACGGGCGATTGACGTCCGTACAGCGCTTGTCAGGACCGGCGATCCACATCATCACCGGTGCCGCGTTCGACAGCAGGCGAAAAGAGGTGTGAGGCACCGACGACGACGAACACGGTCTTCGTGCCAGGGAGGACCCTCAGGATGTTTTCGACCACGCGCTTCGGCTCATGATCGACGGTTACCGCCGTATCGTTCGGGCTCATGGCGCCGTTTTGCACGAAACGCTGATCAACGCCTGCCAGCAACATGGGCGCCCTGGGAAACAGCTGTTGACGATTCCGTTGCGCGAATGCTGTCGCGGGTCCGCCAATGGGGACGACGAGATCAGGTTGACGCCCCGCTAGCATTGCCCAGACATAACTCATCATCGAGTCATCGGGGGCGCTGCGACTGACTCGGACTGGCTGGAGCGACACTTCGATGAAGTCGACGGGCTCGGTCGACGTTCGGCTCAACTCTGGAAGAAACTGCTTCGCAACGCGACGTGGGGGGCGAACTCACGTTCGTACGAATACAGGAGCAACACCTGCCGCGGCAGGGTTTCTGTCGCGGCGACCGACGCCCACGTCAGGAGGAACAACAGCGTCGACCAATCGTGATCGTCCCCTCAACAGCTCCATCATCCCGCGCAGTCTCTCCTCCCCGGCAGCGAGCGATTGATTGTACGTCCAACACAGCGGGCGCCCGGCGATTTCCCGGCTGGCGACGTGAACTCTTAATTCTTTAATTGACAGGTCCTCTAATGGCTGGTAGAGTGCCACCTTCAACTCTTAAATGTTTCGGAGTTCAAGTCGCCCATGGCACGAAAACGTTCACCAACGCTGACCGACGCGGAGTCACGCGTCATGTCCGTGTTATGGCAGCGCGAGACCGCAACCGTCGGTGACGTCGTCGCCGTGTTGGCGCAAGACCGGGTGGTGACCTACAGCACCGTCCAAACGATCCTGCGAATCCTCGAAACGAAGGGCTACGTGACCCACGAAAAAGTGGCGCGAGCGTTTGTGTATCGACCGGCCGTCGACGAGCGTCAAGCGCGCCAGCGGGCCTTGAAACATCTCGTCGCGCGCCTCTTCAATGGTTCGCCGAGCCTCCTGGTTCTGAACGTGCTGGAGGACGAGGCGATCGATCGCACGGAACTCAGGCGGCTCAAGAAGCTCATTCGAGACGCCTAAAGGAGCGCAGCACGTGGACTTCGTTGCGAACTGGCTCGTTCAAGGTTGTGTCGTCGCGCTTGCAACGGTGGTGATCGTCCGATGTCTGCCACGCGCACTCGCAGCGACGCGCTACCGTGTGTGCTGGGTCGGCTTGTCAGCCGTTCTTACGCTGCCGCTGGTGTCACTGATTCCAGGTGCGCTGTCGCAGGTGCAAGGTGTCACGGTCGATACGACCGCGTCTGGGGCTCTGGTCTCGCTTCCCCACTCCCCGACATTCGCCCCGCTGATCATCGGCGCGTGGCTCGTGTGGGTGGCCGTATTCGGCGGGCAACTCGCAACCGCGATGGTCGCGATTCGACGAGCGCGGCAACGTTGCCGTTCATTCCCGCTCGCCCTGGAGCGCCGCCTCCACAACTGGACACGAGTGAAACACCAGGGCCGCGCCGCGCAACTCGTGGTCTCACACGACGTGCGGGCGGCAGCCGTGATTGGTTGTGGCTCTCCAGTCATCGCTATAGCGCCGGCATTGGTTCGACACCTCACGGTTGCCGAGCTCGATCGCGTCGTGATTCACGAGTGGGCACACGTGCAGCGGCGGGACGACTTCGGGAATGCCGGTCAGCTCGCGGCGCGGTTGCTCGCCGGGTGGCATCCGGGTGTCTGGTGGCTCGACCGGTGGCTGCGAGCAGAGCGCGAGGTCGCCTGCGATGAAATGGCGGTGATGCAGACAGGATCTTCGAAGGTCTACGCTGCCTGTCTCGTGAAGCTCGCAAGCCTGCCCTTGGCGAGCCGGGATACGTTACCGGCCTTGGGTGTCCTCGCGTCAGGGTCCCTTGCCAGTCGCGTGGAACGGATCGTTTCCCGCACGGGCCACGGTTCCCCGAATTGGTCGCGGAAGTCGCTCGCCCTCAGCGCTCTGCTGCTCGTCGCCGTGTCGTTGGCCATCAGTTCGCTCCGCATCGTGGAAGCGGTGGTGGTGTCGCCTGAACTCGACACTGTCGCCGACGCGCAGCTGACACCGGCTGATATCGCGAACGAGAGCGCGCGTCTCATCGTCCGTGCGGTTCCCACGACCGTGTCGCACACACCTCGGAACGAGTCGATACGGAGGTCAGTCACAACGGTCAGGCAGTCTCTCCCTGATGCCGCGACGCCCGCGGACACGCCAGCCGGAAAGGAGTCGACACCTCCAGCCGCGGCCATCCTCGTGGAGGCGCACACGGCCGAAACAGAAGGAATCGAGACACCTGTCGAATCGGTCCCTCCGCACGCACCTCCGCCCAGCACACCGCTGCAGGTCCCTGACTCCCAGCGCGTTACCCCATGGACCGCAGCCGCAGACGCCGGCATCTCGTTGGGGCAGCGGTCGAAGGAGGGCGGCCTCGCAACCGCCCGATTCTTCAGCCGCTTCGGCAAACGAATCGCGGACTCTTTCTGAGGACATCGCGTGCGCATTCATCTCGTCAATCCGAGCGACGTGTCCTTCGGCACGGCTGTCATCACGCCGCGATGGCTGTACGTCCTAGCCGCCGCCACGCCCGACCGATACGGCGCCCCGGCAATCATTGACGAGACACTCGAGCCATTCGACCCAGACGGCATCGAGAGCGGCGACGTAGTTGGTATCGGGATCCACACGGCAAATGCCCTTCGCGGATATCACGTGGGGCGGCTGGCGCACGCACGAGGGGCGTCTGTTGTCTTTGGCGGCATCCACGCTACCCTCTTCCCAGACGAAGTGCGTGAGCACGGAGCCGCTGACGCAGTGGTAACCGGAGACGGCGACATCGTCTGGGCCAGCGTGTTGAAGGATTGCGAAGCGGGGCATCCACAGCCTCACTACGAGGGCGGCCGCATCGAGGGTGAGGCGTTCTTGCCGGCACGGTGGGACCTGCTGCCGGCTGATCGCTACATGTGGGGATCGGTGCAGACCGTTCGCGGTTGCCCGAAGCACTGCTCGTTCTGTTCGGTGTGGCGAACAGATGGTCAGAAGCCACGTCAGCGCGATGTCGGTGCCGTCATTCGCGAGATCGTGGCGCTCAGGCGTAAAGGGTTTCGATTCATCGTGCTCGCCGACGACAACTTCTATCCAGTGCCGCTCGCGGACCTCGCCGCGGCAGACCGCCGCGCGGACAAAGTCCGACTCATCGCGCTGACAGCACTTCGTCAGGAGCGATTCGAGCTGATGGCGCAGTTGGAGCAGTTGCCCGACGACATGGTGTTCTACACACAGATCACCATGGAGGCGGCGGAAGACCCGGAGTTTCTCGCCGCCATGAGGCGTGCCCGGATCCACGGTGCCCTTGTCGGTGTGGAGTCGGTCACGCCCGAAGGATTGAAGGCGGTGCACAAGAATTTCAATGACTCCGGTGAGGCGCTCGTCACCCGATTGCAGGCGTTCCGTTCCGCCGGAGTCCACGTGCTCGGGTCATTCATCTTCGGGCTACCGACCGACACACCAGATACGTTTGCGGCCACGGCCGATCTGGCGCAAAAGGCCGACCTGTCGTTTGCGCAGTTCGTGATGCTCACGCCGTTTCCAGGTACCGTGGATTTCGCGACCTGGGAGCGTGAATCAACGAGCCCTCCGACGATCGGCGGAGTGCCCCTGACAAGGTACTGGCTCATTCCTCCTTCTCAACGCCCCAGAGTCTACTCACCGCATCCAAAGATGTCGGCGGTGGAAATCCGGACGCGCACCCAACAAGTCTGGGACCAGTTCTACGGCTTCCGAGCCATCTGGCAGCGGTCGCGGTGTGTCCGCTCTCTCCGGGCACGACTGACTTTTGTACTGATCTCGCGTCTCTACCGACAGATGTACGCGAACACGGGCATCGCGACCGACAGCGCACGAGTGGCGCGCTCTGCGCGACGAGCCCGATGGCTTGCCAAAGCGGTACGACGGTTGTTCGTGGCCGCACCGATGCCTGACCTCCAGGAACCGCGCGCTCGGACGAACAATGGGGGCAAGCGCTTCGCTATCGCAGTCGTTCCGTAACAGTGGCCGCCCAAACCTTGCGAGGACTGAGATGGTGAAACGACATTTCCTGTGCGTCGGGCTCCTACTCCTCGCGGCTGGGCAACCGAACCGTGCGGAGGACTCTGCGCAGGCCTTTCTCACAACCGCGTTCCAGGTCAGCAGCGCCGAGGTGGACCGGATCAACGCGGGCCACGTCGTCGTGCGCACACTCGGTGCCACCGATCCGCGCGAAGTGGCGACCCTGGGCGTCGTGCGTATCCGCGTGACGCCGGAGTTCTACGCCGAGCGACTTGCCGATATCGTCACATTCAAGCGCACTGACGACATCCTCCAGATCGGCACATTCGGCGATGCTCCTGCGGTCACTGACATCGCCGATCTCACGCTCGATGAATGGGACGTTCGAAAGCTTCGCGAGTGTGAGGTGGGCAACTGCGCGGTGCAGTTGTCTGCCGACGCTATTAACCGGTTCAGGAGGGATGTGGACTGGCAACGTCCCGAAGCGCAAGCGCAAGCGAATCGCGTGATGCGACAGATGCTCGTTGAGTACGTGACGCGCTATCGGGACGCGGGAACAGCGGCGTCGATGCACTACGCCGACGAGGACGAGACAGTCGATGTGGGTCGTGAGTTCGCCTCGTTGCTCGAAGCGGACGTCGAGACGTGGCAACACTTCGGCGATTTGCGACGACATCTCCTCCACTATCCGAAGAACCACACACCTGAGACGAGCGACATCCTGTATTGGTCGAAAGAACGAGTCAGCCGGCGACTCGTCGTGAGCGTCACGCATCTCGCGATCTCTCGCACGACGCACGGCCCGTCAGCCTACGCCATTGCGTCGAAGCAGATCTACGGGACCCACTACTTCGATGCCTCGGTCGGGTTGACCGTTCTTGTTCGAGATCGGTCCGTATCGTCGCCCGCAATCTACGTGGTGTACTTGAATCGATCGCGAGTCGATATTTTCGACGGACTGTTCGGCGGCATCGCGCGGACGATTGTCGGCACGCGGGCACGCTCCCTGGTTGCCACACAGCTCGGACGACTGCAGCAATCGATGGAGGACCAGTTTGCGCACCGAGCCCAGCCGTTTGGCGTAGAATCACGCCATCTGACTCGGCATCGATAGGAGCGCTCATGGACTTCCTTCGCCGCTCTCTCTTCCTTTGCGTCTGCTGTGTCGCTTGCACCGGCGCGCTGCTCACCGGTCAGGAAGCCGCACCAGCGTCAAACCCGCGGCTGACTCCAGAGGACATGGAGGCCTTCCTGCTGAAGGCCAAGGTCACCAGTCGGCGCGATGCCGGAAGCGGCGTCACCGGCTCGAGCCGTATCACCCTCTCGGATGGGCGTTTGACCCACGACGCCCACCTGCAGGCCGTCGACGTCGCGCGTGCCATCTTTCAGGCCGGCAAGGCCTCGGAGGTGAACTTCAAAGACACCTACCGATACAACATCGCCGGCTACCGTCTCGCACGGCTCATCGGGCTCGACAACGTGCCGATGTCGGTCGAGCGAAACATCGAGGGAAAGCTCGCCGCTGTTACCTGGTGGGTGGACGACGTCCTGATGGACGAAGGGGCGCGGCTGAAGAAGAAAACGATGGCGCCGGATGTCCAGCGTTTTGCCAAGCAGATTCAGGTCATGAAGATCTGGGACGAGCTGATTCAGAACAAGGACAGGAACGGAGGCAATCTTATCTGGACCAGCGACTGGTCGATGTGGCTGATCGATCACACACGCGCGTTCCGCCTTGGGAAAGAGCTGGTCGCGCCAACCGACTTGACACGCTGTGATCGTCGCTTGCTCGACGGCATGCGCGCGCTGACCGCCGAATCGCTCGCGAAAGCCATGGGCGACTCGCTGACGAAAGAGGAACAAGGAGCCGTGCTTGCGCGACGCGATCTGATCGTGAAGCATTTCGACGACAGGATCTCGAAGCTCGGCGAGGGCATTCTCTTCACATATTGATTCGAGAGCACGCATCCAATGGAACGCGCGCTCCTCCAGCGACTCCTGAAACCAGTCGCCGACGTTCGCCCCGACGAAGCCGGCACGGCGCTGATGATGTTCGCCTACGCGTTTCTGGCGATGACGTCCTACAACATCATTCAGCCGCTGACACGCTCGAAGTTCATCAGCAATCTGGGCGCGGTGAACATCCCGTACGCGATCTTCGGCGCTGGTCTGTTCATCGGTGTCCTGATGCTCGGTTACACGCGCTTCTACAGCGTGTTGCCCAAGCGCTGGGCGCTGCCGATCACCCAAGCGTGCATGGCGATCGTCATGCTCGCGTTCTGGACACTGTTTCGGACAAGGCCGACCTGGGCCGACTGGGTGTCGGTTGGCTTCTTTGTGTGGGGCAATCTCCTCGGTGTGCTCGTCATCAGCCAGTTCTGGACGCTCGCCAACGGCATCTACGATCCGCGGCAGGCCAAGCGGCTCTTCGGGTTCATCGGTGGCGGCGTCATGCTCGGTGGCATGACCGGATCGGGCTTGACCTCGTTCATCATCGAATCGGTCGGCGCGAACACGCTGTTGCTGTGGAGCGCGTTGACCCTCATCGCATGCCTCCTTCTCGTCTCGGGCATCCTGGGTAAGGAAACGAAGGCCGCGGAGTTGGCGCCCGCAGCGGGTGAGGAGAAGGGTGTCACGCTGGCGCGCGCGTTCCAGTTGCTCCGGCAGTCGAAGCAGGTCCAGATCATCGCGCTCGTGATCGGGTTCGGCTCCATCGGCGCGGCACTCATCGACCAGCAGCTCAACATGGCTTCGGAGGGCCTGGGCGGCGAGGACTCGATCGGAAAGTTCCTGGCGCAGGTCAGATTCGCCGTGTCCGCAGCCGCGCTCGTGATTCAGGTCTGGGTCACACCGCGTATCCACCGCTATCTCGGGATAGGGTTCGCGCTGCTCATGCTGCCGACCAGCGTCGCTGCGACGGCGATTGCGATCGTCCTGACGGGAGTTCCATGGGCGGCCGCCATCGCTCGAATCACGGATCAGTCGCTGCGCTACTCGGTCGACAAGACTACGCGCGAAGTGCTCTTCCTGCCGCTGCCATCGACGCTACGTCAGGAAGTCAAACCGCTGGTGGATGTGACGGTCGACCGCGTCTCTCGAGGCGCCGCGGCCATCTTGATGCTGATCCTGATTCAGCCGTGGGGCCTGCACTTCACGTGGCAGCAGCTCAGTTACGTGAGCCTGGCTCTGATCGTGCTGTGGTACGTCAACGCCTTTCGCGCCAAGCGCGAGTACTTGACGGCGTTTCGCCAGAGCCTCGAACGGCGCGACGTCCAGCCCTCAGGACTCAGACTCAACGTCGCTGATCTGTCCACGGCCGAAACGCTGATGGCGGAGCTCGCAAGCCCTCACGAATCGCGCGTGCTCTATGCGATCGAGATTCTCGAATCGCTCGACAAGCGCAACCTCGTCACACCGCTGCTGCTCTACCATCCCTCAGCGGCCGTGCGGACGCGTGCGCTCCAGGCCCTCGCCGGTGTCAAGCCGGAGATCGTCGAGCAGTGGCTTCCGTCAATCCAGCGGATGATCGCCGATGAGAGTCCCGAAGTGCGCGCAGCGGCCATCTCGGCGCTCGTGAACGTCCGGCAGGAGCAGGTGACCGATCTGCTGCGGCCGTTTCTCCAGGACCCGGAGGCGCGGATTGCCACGACCGCCGCCGTCGTGCTCGCGCGCAGCGGTCGCGAGAGCGATGTCGCCGCGAGCGAGGAGGTCCTGTCGCGCCTCGCGTCTGACACGCACGAATCGAAGGCCGCGGCCAGAAAGGACGTGGCCGCCGCCATCCGACAGATTGCCGACCCGCGCTTCCGCCCGATGTTGATCCCGCTCGTGTATGACTCGAATCCCGATGTCGCCGCAGAAGCGATGCACTCAGTCCGTGCGCTCGGGGCATCTGATCATCTCTTCGTCCCGACGCTCGTCTCGTTGTTGCGCCATCGGACCCTCAAGAGCAGCGCCCGCGAAACGCTGGTCGGCTACGGTGAGGGTGTCCTCGACGCGCTCGCCTACGTCCTCCGCGATCAGGACGAAGACATCTGGGTGCGGCGCCATCTCCCCGCGACCATCGCGCGGATTCCCGTGCAGAAGTCGGTGGACATCCTGATCGAGGCCCTGAAGGAGGGCGACGGCTTTCTGCGGTACAAGGTCGTGGAGAGCCTCGAGAAGCTGAGGCGCGATGGGCCCGATCTCGTCTTCCCGCGCGAGCCGATCGAGACGTTCGCGCTGAAGGAGGGGCTCCGCTACTACGACCACCTGACTCTCCATTACAACCTGTTCGAGCAGGCGAAGCTGTCAAAAGAATCCCTGCTTGCCGTCGTCCTGCAGGAGAAGATGACGCGCAGCGTCAATCGCGTGTATCTCCTCCTGGGCCTCATCTATCCCTGGAGAGAGATCGCCGCGGCCCGGTACGCGATCGAGCACGGTGACGGCCGGGCGCGCGCCAGCGCCATCGAGTACGTTGACAACATCCTCAGCGGACCCATACGCAAGCGCGTGATGCCGATTCTCGAGAATCTGCCCCTCGACGAGAAGGTGCGTCATGCGAACCTCGCCCTCAAGACGCGGCCACGCGATGTCGAAGAAACCCTGCTTCAGCTCATCAACGACCCGGACGAGATCGTCGCGGCAGCGGCTATCGATCTCGTCGAGGAGCTGAAGGTCTGGACGTTGGCTGATGATGTGGAGTTCGTGCTCGCGCACAGGGATGTGAAGGACTGGTACGTCTTCGAAGCGGCCTCCTGGGCACTCGCCGCGTACCGGCTGCCCGATAACAAGCGTCGCAACCTCTGGATCGAGCCGTTGCCGGTCGTCCAGATTGCTTCACGTCTGCGCCACGTTCCGGTGTTCGAGTCCGTGTCCGTTGGCGAGCTCGTCCGAATCGCCGCGACCGGGCGACAGGTCCGATACGAGAATGGAAGCATCCTCTGTCAGGTTGGCGCCATTCCAGAACACCTGCAGTTCCTGCTCGACGGCATCGTCACAGCGAAGGCGGGCGACCAGGGCGGACGCGAGATCGTTGCGCCGGCGGCGCTCGGCTTCGAGGAGATCCTCGATGGCAGTCCCATGCACGAGACCTTACGCACGTCCGAGTCGGCAGTGTGTCTGACGGTCGGTCGCGACGAGTTCCGGGCGCTCTTGTCCGACAATACCGAGCTCGTGCAGGGCCTGTTCCGGATGTTGGCAGGCGGCGCGCGAGCGGCCGATCGGCCGGTGATGACTGGACGCCACTCCAAGGGCCTGACACTTCACGATGGCCCGCTGACACCGATCGCGAAGGTCCTGATGCTGGAGGACGTACCAGTCTTCGCAGACGTGGCTCCCGACGAGATGCTGCATCTCGCGTCGATTACCAGCGAAGTGCCGATGACCGAGGGTTCGACGCTGTTCAGTGAATCAGACCCTTCGGCCGTCTGGGTGATATTGGCCGGACGCGCCGTCCTGGAGTCGGCCGCCGGTGGAGACATCGTGGCGATGGAAGCGGGCGATGTCGTGGGCATCTACGACACATTGGCCGGGACCCCCATCGGGCGTCGCGCTCGCGTCGTCGGCGCCCGATGGGGGTCCCGGCCAATGTGTCGTAG
>Ga0247825_10002544_pt1 | contig 12028 bp, 5 predicted proteins | sample 13C_Vanillin_Day_FD_194413 | JGI IMG/M metagenome (GOLD analysis project Ga0247825, IMG submission 194413) | Soil microbial communities from agricultural site in Penn Yan, New York, United States - 13C_Vanillin_Day48 | ecosystem: Environmental > Terrestrial > Soil > Agricultural land | place...
GCGCCACCTCGGGGTCACGGGCGACATCGCCCGCCAGTACGAGCGGCTCGCGTCACGCGTCTTCTCGCTCGACGATTCCCTCCGTGCCCCAGCGGAGGTTCTTCGCCAGAACGTTCTGGGCGTTTCGGGTTTGTGGGCACACGGCATCTCTGGAGACTTGCCGATCGTGCTGGTGAGTGCCGCCGGTGCCGACGATCTGCGGTTCGTCCGCCAGATCCTTCGGGCGCAGGAGTATTGGCGCCTGCAGGCGCTCCGGGCGGACGTGGTGATCGTGAACGAGCACCCGACCAGCTATCTCGACGAGATGCACGAACAACTGGAAGGACTCGTCGACCGCGGACCATGGGCCGGGTGGAAGGACAGGCCCGGTGGCGTCTACTTGTTGAGAGGGGACGGTCTCTCGGCCGGCGACCGCCACGTGCTCGAGGCCGCCGCGAAAGCCGTGCTCAGTGGCAGTCGGGGCGATTTGGTCCACCAGCTCGATCGGCCGTCACCCGCCCCGATCGCGCCGATTGTCTGGCGTCACGACGCCCACGACGCCGGCCGGTCCGACTCTCCGGTCGACCTGCCGCTGCTGATGGCCAACAGTGTCGGGGGATTCAGTGCCGACGGCCGTGAGTACGTCATGGTGCTGGACGGTGAAAAGAACACCGCGGCTCCGTGGTCGAACATCCTCGCCAATCCCGATTTCGGGACCCTCATCACCGCGGCCGGTTCGTCGTTTACATGGTGCCAGAACAGCCGTGAGAACCGCCTCACGCCGTGCGCGCATGACGCGGTCTCGGAACCCACCGGGGAGACTCTGGTCTTACGGGATGACGATACAGACGAGGCCTGGGGTGCCACGCCAGGCCCCATGGCCCGGACGACTGGAACTCAATGGATCGTCCGACACGGCCGGGGCGTCACTCGTTTCGAGAGGCATGGTACGCCGCTTCGACAAACGTTGGACGTATTCGTTTCGCCTTCGGATCCGGTCAAGCTGTCCGTCCTCGCATTGACGAACTCATCGTCCAGCAATCGTCGACTCAGCGTATTCAGCCATACCGAGTGGCTGCTGGGACCCCCGCGCACGGGGCACCAGCGCCACGTCGTCACCAGCCTCGACGCCGAGACCGGCGCCATTGTTGCGAGCAACCGTTTTCGTGACGCCGCATGGAGCGAACGGTTGGCTTTCGCGTGGAGCAGCGCGCCGCCTCGTTCGTTCTGCGGGGATCGTCGTGACTTCCTGGGTCGGCACGGGACGATTCAACGTCCACGCGCGCTCTCGGAGCCGAGTTTGTCGAACCGCGTGGGCGCGGGCCTCGACCCGTGCGCCACGTTCCAGGTGGAAGTGGTCCTGCGCCCCGGGGAAACTCGGGAGCTCGTCTTCCTCCTAGGCGAAGGGCGCTCCGAGGAGGAGGTGCGCGCACTGATACACCAGTACGGGAGTCCCGAAAACGCCTCTCGCACGCGTTCTGATGTCGGCAGCTCGTGGGATGGGCTGCTGGACGCAATTCAGGTACATACGCCTGACGACTCTTTCGACCTGATCGTCAACGGGTGGCTTCAGTACCAGAACGTCAGCGCGCGACTGTGGGCGAGGACGGGCTTTTACCAGCCGGGCGGCGCATTTGGCTTTCGCGATCAGTTGCAGGACGTGATGGCCCTTGTCTACAGCCGGCCCGACATGTGCCGGAGTCATCTGCTCACCGCGGCGAGCCGCCAGTTCATCGAGGGAGACGTGCAGCACTGGTGGCACACTCCAGGCGGACAGGGCGTTCGCTCCAAATGTTCCGACGATTTGCTCTGGCTCCCGCACGTGGTAGTGCACTATGCCGTCTCGACAGGCGACACCGGCGTGTTCGATGAGGTGATTCCCTTTCTCGAAGCGCCCCAACTGAAACCTGACGAGACCGAAGCCTACACGCAGCCTCGGGTGTCCGACGAGAAAGCCTCGCTCTTTGAGCACTGTGTCCGGGCCATCAACCGGGGCATCAATCTGGGGGAGCACGGGCTGCCGCTCATCGGCAGCGGCGATTGGAACGATGGCATGAACCGTGTCGGTCGCGAGGGCCGAGGTGAAAGCGTGTGGCTCGGCTGGTTTCTATTCCGCGTGCTGGACGAGTTCGCGCCGATTGCGGACGCACGAGGTGAACGCGCCCTGGCGGCTCGATACCGACTGGAGGCACAACGCCTGAAAGGCGCGCTCGAACAGTCGTGGGATGGCGAGTGGTACCGACGGGCGTACTTCGACGATGGGACGCCCCTGGGGTCGGCGGTTACCTCCGAATGCCAGATTGATTCGATCGCCCAGTCGTGGGCCGTGCTGTCGGACGCTGCGCCTGTCCGTCGAGCAGAGCGCGCGATGGACGCCGTGCGCAGTCGATTGATTCGACGTGACGTCCAGGTGCTGCTGTTGCTGACGCCGCCGTTCGACCGCGGCGCGAAGAACCCTGGCTACATCAAGGCCTACCCTCCCGGCATCCGCGAGAACGGCGGTCAGTACACGCACGCGGCTCTCTGGACCGTCATGGCACTCGCAAAGCTTGGTTACGGGGATGAAGCGGTCGAGCTGTTTCACATGCTGAACCCCATCAATCACACACGCGATGCCGCCGCGGTCGGGCGTTACATCGTGGAGCCGTACGTCGTGGCGGCGGATGTCTACGCTCACCCTCAGCATGCCGGACGGGGGGGATGGACCTGGTACACGGCCTCCGCAGGCCTGATGTATCGAGTCGCCATCGAAAGCATCCTGGGTCTCCGCCGCCGTGGGTCGGTGTTCACGATCGACCCGTGCATCCCAGGGGTGTGGGCGGAGTACCGCCTCGAATGGCGTTTCGGTGCGAGCCGGTATCGCATCCTCGTGGACAATGCCGCGCGGTCCAGCTCTGGCGTGTCACACGCGACGCTCGATGGCGCTGCCGTGGACTACTCCGCCATCCCCCTTGTCGATGACGGGCGGGTACACGACGTCCGGATCGTCATGGGCGTTCCTGCTGGGCAGACCACGAGAGCGCTGGTCACCGATGCGTCCCGCTTTGGCGGAGCCTGAGTGGGTTGTCCAGGTAAGCACTACAGTGGGTGCTGGCAGAAGCTACCCGGCAGACACCGTCCAGAACCTCCGGATGCGCTGTAACCGATTGTCAGTCATGAGTTTGGCTGGATGGCCCGTCGGTTGCACTCCTACCCCCTGAATTTGAGAATTGTCTCATTGCCGGGGAGTCTGACATGACGACGAGAGAGCGCGAGGTTCGTTTGCGACATATGTTCGAGTCATACCGCGGGCGACTGCTCGGCGAGATCGCCGACAAGCTTCGCGAAGCCCGCGACGAATCGCGAGAGCCGTACCTGGGCGACATGCTGGACCTGGGGGAGCGCTTTCACGAGGAGGATCTGCAATACACCCTGCTCGGAATGAAGACCGAAACCATCCAGCGCATCGACGAAGCGCTCGATCGGCTGGCTGAGGGCGAGTACGGCCTCTGTTCCGAGTGTGACCAGGAGATCTCCGAGCAACGGCTCGCGGCCATGCCGTTTGCGATTCGCTGCTGTGAGTGTGAAGAGCTGGCCGAGGTCGATCCTCGCAAGCATCATGCCCCACGTCGTGGTCGAGCGTTCCTGGACGAAGCGAACGTCTGACGCCAGACGACCTCGAAGCGTCGAGCGCCTCGGTATCGGCCGTGTCGTTGCGTCCCCCGCGCGCAACAACTGGCCGCTGACCGGGGCGACCCAGGCGCTCAATAGCTGAAGAACACCACCAAATCGATGCCGGTGCGCTCTACTCTGCGGATGAGCGTACGGTCCGCGCGTCCTTTCCCCTCGGCGAAGGATCCCTGCAGCCGTAGGAAATCGCTCACTTGATACTCGAGCTGGAATTCACTGGTATCCAGTGCGCCAAAGGTCTGTCGGAACCTGACGAACAGGCGCTCGCCCACCTGCTCGCCGAGGGTGATGGCGGGCCCTCCGCCCTCGGTCACGGCCTCGAGCTCGAAGAGGTCGATATCGAGCGCGTGCTCGAGGGTATCCGAGATAGGGGAGACCACGAATCCGCTGGCAAGACTCAGGGCCCGTTCCCCCAGCGCCTCCCTCTGGTCGGTGCCGAGTCGGTTGACGGGTTGGTTGAACAGGATGAGCGACAGGATGTCCGCTTCTTCGAGGGGCGGGCGACTGGAAAGCACAAGGCTCGGACTCCGCATCGTCCCCGCGATGTTCACGTGTGCCACGATGCCCGAGACGACACGTTCGGCCTGAAGGTCGAGCGCGGGGTCGATCGGTCGCTCGCCTCTGAACGCGATCGTCCCATCTCTGAGTACGTCGAATCGTCGTCCCTGGAACCCGTAGGTACCGCGTACGGCCGTCACAGTGCCCAAGAGTACCGGCTGCCCCCCCGGCACTTGTCGGATGGTGAAGTCCCCTCCCACGGTGACGTTCAAATCGCCGAGCGCGAGTGTCGAGTCGGCGGGGCGGATGTCTCGCCCTCGCAGGATGAGGTTGCCTGGCACTTGGACCGTCAAGTCGAGTGTCGGCCCGGTCGGATCAGGTGCGGGAACGTCTGTTTCGATATTGCGCTCGTCTGAGGGCAGCGCATAGGCGTTCGAGGTGAACCGATCGACCAGGGCGTCCACCTCGAGACGTCCCGCATGGACGCGGACGAGCCCCGCGATCTCCGGAGCGAGCAGCGTGCCATAGACGTTCAGTGTCGTATCGATCGACAACTCGCCCAGCTCGTTTCCCAAGACCGTGAACTCATTGGCTCGAACGGTGAGATCGACAGCCTGCACTCGCCGGCCTTCGAGACTCAGCGTGCCAGAGCCGTCGAGGCGCTTGCCGTTGTCGTCGAGGAGGCTCAGCGTGTCAATCCGCAGCCGGTCACCTTCGAAAAGCACATCGAGCGTCGCGCTGGAGTACTCCATGCCCGTGGCCGCGACAGTAAACGTGCCATCCTGCACGTTCAGAGACCCCGCGATCCGCGGCGTCGCAGCTGTTCCGGTGACGTGAAGGTCGACGAGCAGGCGCCCGGCGGCATCCTCGGTCGCGGTGCTCACGGCGTCGAGGAGCGCCAGGTCGATACCGGCACTCCTGATGTCGAGACTCAAGGGCTCGTCACCGGACGTCCCTTCTGCGGAGGTGGCCAGCTCGCCGCTGACGGTCAGCTCGGCGCCGGGAGCCTGACGGAGTAGTGCTTCCACGCCCACACGACCTCCCGCGAGGCGAACGGAGGCGTCGAGCGATTCGAACCGGAACCCTTCCACAAGGCCGTTGGCGACCGCCAGCTTGCCGGTGACGAGCCGATTCTCGGAGTCACCGGCCACATGTCCGGTTCCGTTGAGGACCCCGCCCAGCGTGCGTGGCTCGAGCAGCAGCGCGCCGAGACCCGCGAGTTCCACCTCTTCGAAACGCACGTCCAGGCTTCCGTCCACTTCCGGGTCCAGGCTCACGCTGCCCTCGGCCATGAGTCGCTGATTGCCGCTGGTCAGCTCCAGTTCTTTGACGGTGAGAAGACCGCTCATGCCGTACCGAGCCGTGAACGGCTGACCCGCTCTGTTGCTCCACGTCACGCCCGCAGCCTCGACGGCGAGCTGTTCAACGCGAACCTCACGTCCGTCCGTCAGCGTGACCAGCCGTCCCATGACGGTCGCCGTGCGACCTGTCTCCCTAATCGTCGACTGGAATTCCAGCTCCGAGTCCACGTACGTGACGTCGGCGGTCAGGCTGCGAAGACTGCGTCCGGCTATCGTCGGCAACACAGACTCGATGTCAGCGGTGACGCGGATGGCATCAAGGTCGAAGTCCGCGATCGAGGTCTCGAATGTCGACGTGACCTCCAAGGCGTCGAACGTGGTGTCCACACGAAACGGCGCCAGCGTTGACGTTCCCATTGATGCCAGATGCGCACCGTTCCCAGAGACAGTCCCATCGAGCCGCAGCCGGCCCGCGACATCCCGGCCCACGAGTGGCGCAAGATCCTCGAGGCGGCCGTGAACGATGTGGTAATCCAGCTTCGACTCACCGCTGTCGCCCAGCGCGAGGGGCCCGCTGGCCGTGATCTCGAGCTGAGGACCGACGACGTGGAGGGACCTGACGTCACCGCCGCGATCGGCGTACTGTCCTTCCAGGACGGCCGTGTCGATGGCGATAGGACCTATGGTCGAGGCCTCGAGGCGAATCGTTCCATCGCCAGAGACGGAGTCCAGAGTGGCCGGTTGTCCGAGCCCGGTGATCGTGGTCCGCACGTCGAACGCCCCCGCGAGCTCGCCACGCAGCTGCTCGCGACCGGTCAACGCCTCCAGGTTCAGTGAAGAGAACTCGCCCAGCGCCGATGCGGAGAGCTCCCGGTCTTCGATGTGGGCGCGAATCGACGCGGACCGCAGGGTCGCGTTGAACATTTTGGACGGTTCGAGCGTCGTGTCCGCGGTCAGGCGCAGTGCGGTGAGGTTGCCTCCCGAGCCATCGAGCATCACCCGTCCCGCGAGGCGGCTCGCGAACCGATCCTGGTCGAGAAACTGGATCTCCATCGTGCGGCCGATGCGTCTCAGGTCGAGGTCGGCCACGCGTCCATCGAATCCATATTGGGGAACCGGGTCGGACAAATTGATGCGACCCCGGCTCCCAGCATCGATTTGCGCGCCCTCAATCACCGAGGCGTCGAATGCCAGTGTGCCGTCGAGGCGAGTGCCGACCCCAACCGCCGTGTACGTCCCAGCGACGCGGCTCTCGAGCCTCGGGATGCGAAGCTGAACAGGAAGCGCGCGGAGATCGACATTGCGAACGTGCCCGCGCAGGTTGTAGGCCACTCCGGGATGCCCGGGCCCGAGAGTGCCGTTCACGCGCGCGGTCGCTCCGTACGCACGTGCGTCCACAGCGACGGCAAACTGACGGCCCTTCACCCTGACTGTTCCGTCGATCCCCGAGTAGCGATAGCCGGCGAACTCGGAGGCTCCGGAATGAACGACCATCTGCCCCGTGATGCCGTCAGCTGGCGCGGACGCCGGGATCGTGAGTTCGACGGACGTCGTCGCCGTCAGGCTGCTGGCCAGGGCATCGTTGTTGAGCAAGGTCGCCAGGTTCAGACGCTCGAAGGCGACCGCGCCTCGCACGGCTCGAGCGGGTGTCCCAAGATCGAGGGTCACGTCGGATCGAACCGAGCCGATCGTGGGCTCCACGAAAGTCCCCTTCATGACGAGCGCCTCGAACGGCCCGTCGAGATCGACGGCGAACCGCGGCGAAAAGCTTCGCCCGGCAAGCGCCGGGATGTAGAAGGCAAACTCGTCGATGTGGAGTGGGGAAGCATGGATCGTCGCCTGCAGCCGGCGGGATGCCCCAGTTCCTCGATACCGGCTGTTCAGATCGATCGCGCTGTGCACCGTGCGGATTCGGAAACGATCGAGCTGGAACACGCCGTTCCCATTGACGAGCCGTCCGGTCAGGGAGCGCACCTCAAGGGCCGGTTCCGTCGCGCGGAAGGCCGCGCTGGCAAAGTCGAGGTCGATCTGCCCGCCAGCCGCAAGGAAGGTCATGTTCGCATGAAGGTCGTGAAATCGCTTCGGCAGATCGATGCCATTGCCCGCAGTGCTGTCTTCGATGACGACGGTCCCGTCTTCGACCTTGAGCGACGTGATGGCGAACGTTCGTCTCGTGGCGGGCGCTTCACTTCGGCGCCGGAGTAGGCTGCCGATCGGCCAACCGTTCTCGTTGTGCACGAGGACAATCGTGGGCCGTACGAGGGTCACATCCGTCAGCGCTAAGTCCGTGCTGAAGAGGCGGCGCAGATCGTACCGGGCCGTGGCCCTCGGAATCCGAATGATGTCGCGGCCGTTCTGACGGACGGTAACGTCGTGCAGTTCAGCCCCAGTGAAGAGGTTGCCGTCGAGTCCGCCGATCGTGAGTTCGCCGTTCAGGAGCCTGCCTGCCTGGCGCTCGGCGAGCCCTCGAGCCCAATCTCTGAAGGCGGCCGTTTGTGTCCCTAGCGTCGCGATGCCGAAGACGACGAGCAGCGCGATCAGCAAGATGGCACCGCGTCGAGCCATGCGTTGCAGCCTCATGGTCAGAACGTCTGCCCAATGCTGAAATGGAGGCGCCAGCGCCGAAGCAGTGGCTCGCCATCGACAACCAGGCCCGGAATCGGATTGACCTGATAGCCGGCGTCGATGCGCAGTGCCCCCACGGGGCTCATGTAGCGAATCCCTGGCCCTACGTCGTAGCGGAGGCCCGACAGGCTGAGATCCCACGCATCAGACCGCACGTTGCCGGCGTCCACGAATATGACGGCGCCGAAGCGTCCGAAGAGAGATACGCGAAGCTCGGAGGAAATCTCGACGACGCTGTGTCCGCCGATCGGCAGTCCCTCGTCGCTGAGGGGCGCAACCTCAAAGCGACCCCAGCCGCGAAGACTGTTTGAACCGCCCAGAAAGTACCGTTTGAAGAAGGGTACGGCGGCCTCTGGCGAAGCTCCGTGCGCATCGATGGTGGCGATGCGTGCGCGGTGGGCGAGTACCCCCAGTCCCCCAAGCGTCTTGTAGTGCCGGCCTTCGAGGCTGACCTCGGTATAGTCGTAGTCTCCCGGCAGTAACCCGCCGCCACGCTCAACGTGCACCCGAGCGACGTACCCACGTGTGCTGTCGAGGACATTGGCCGTCGTGCTGCGTCGATAGTCCGCGGCCAACGCGTTGAGGATTCCGTTCCCCTCACCTGTGGTGGGATCGAGTCCGAGCGCAATCAACTGACTTCGAAAGCTGAGATCGGCGAGGCCCTCCGGGGAGATCGTGTAGGCATCGCGTTCGTAGATCCAGACACCAGAAATGCTCGACACGGCGCCGCGGCCAGAGACGACGTCTGGCCGGCTCAACTCGTGCGTGACCGTCGCTCGTCCGCCGCGGGTGTGAAGCCTGTAGGCAGGTTCATCCGCCAACCAGCTCTGCCCCGACAACGTCAGCGACATGTCCGCGCGCCAGAGATGCGGTTGTCGCAGATCCGTCCGCACGCCCCGATCGAGGGACGACCATTTACCCTGGACGCTCGCCGTTCGGGCGCCGCCGAAAAAATTGAGATGGCGCAGCGTCGACTCTGCGCGGAGCCGCTCTTCGCTTCCGTAGCCGGCGCTGAACTGAATCTGCCGATGATCCGCTTCGGCCACGGTGACCCGCATGGGGACCTGGCCACCGCGAGCGCCCTCCTCGGCATTGCTGATGTTGACCAGGCTGAACAGGTCGAGCTCGTAGAGGCGGCGCTGACTCTGCTGCACGCGGGTGAGGCTGAAGCGGTCACCTGGATTGAACGCGAGGGCACGGCGAATCACGTTCTCGCCGATGCTCAAGTTGCCCTCAATCGAGACCGGGCCGAAGACCGCTGGCTCACCGACGAGACCGACGAACGCGAGCGTGACCTGCTGGTCGGACCCGCCTTCGCGCTCTTCCACCGCGACGCGGGACGAGGGATAACCGCGGTCTTGCAACGCCCGTGCGACCATGCCCCTGGCACTTTCGACGAGAGCGCGATCCTTGACCAGCCCGGTCTTGACGGGAAGCTTCCCGCGCAGCGCGGCGACGTCGTCGTCGGTCAGCCCGACCAGTCCTTCCAGCAGGACCTCACCGATGAGGATTGGGTTTCCCTCGTCAACCACGACGCTCAGGTCGATGGAACGCTGATCCTCATCGAGAGCGGCGTCAAACGACTCGATGCGCGCATCCGGATATCCATGGTCGATGTAGTAGACCTCGATCCGTCGCAGGTCGGCCTCGAACGAACGCCGATCGAAGTAGCGCGAGCGACCCCAGAAGAATCGGCCGCTCGACTTTGTCTGCAAAACGGCTTTGAGCCGTGAGGCCGGGATGGCCCGGGTGCCGGTGATGGTGAAACTCTTGACGCGGACGAGGTTGTCTTGCGCCTCAGCAGGTTCGACGATGGCGAGCGTCACGAGCAACGCCAGGGGGAGCCGCCAGGACATCGCGCCGGTGTGTGGCCAGAGAGCCATCGTGTGAGTCCGCCTCTGGGAGTTTCACGTTGTGTGCCATGTCAATGTGCCGCGCCGAGACACATGTGCCCGCAGAGACCGATGCGATGGGCCGCAGAGAGATAGCCGCAGAGAGAGAAGGGTGGTGGCGCGACGAGACGCCCGGTCTCGCCCGACTCGCACCGATAAGAATTACAGGGGTTCTCGTAAGTTCGGCACAGCCGTGACTCCGGCTTCAGACCAATGGTGGATCAGGGGGGCGTGGGAGCCGTGTAGCCATCACGTGTCCGAACTGTGAGACCGGTTCGCCCTGGAACGAGTGCCATCACCTTGACCCTGCGGAAGGTACCGTCGCGAGCCAGGTTGGTAGAGACGTATCCGATCGTGTATCCGCGCCGGATGTTACCCGCGACCTCATCGAGACTGTCAACGACTTTCTCATCCGTGTTTGGGAAGTAGGCGAGGCCGCCCGTTACGTCGGCGAGCTTGCGCAGGACGCCAGGGTCGCCGTCGAGCCCGACGCGCAGGGTGGCATTCGACACCGTATAGATGATGGCTTCGCTGGCCCTGGCGCGCGCAATCATCTCGTCTTCCGTATGGCGGCTCGCGTTGTCGTCGCCGTCCGACAGCACCACCAGCACGCGCTTCTGATTCGCCGCACGCTCGAGATGCTCGAGGCCTGCGATGACCGCATCGTGTAGCGCCGTCCTTCCGGCCGGGTGGTACCTGGAGAGGGCGGAGTGGAGCAGCGACTGGCGGCTGGTAAACGGCACCGTTTCGGGCAGTCCAAACTGCACGTGCTCGTTGAAATGAATCGTGAAGAGCTCGTCCTCAGGGCGTGCCGTCCTGGCGAACGCCTCGCCACCGATGAGTACCATGTGGTTCCGCGAGATCATCGATCCGCTGTTGTCCAGGACGAGCCCAACCGCGACGGGCACGTCGGCGCCGCTGAAGACAGAAATCGTTTGCCGCTGGTTATCCTCGATGACGTGAAATACGCTCTGAGGCAGATTCGGAACCGCATCCGAGCGGCGATCGAACACGTTTACGTGGAGCACGACGACATCCGTCTCCGATCTGAACGTCGTTTGATCGCTCTGGCTGGGCTGTTCCTGTGCCGTGTGGGCCTGCGCCACGGTACACACCACGGCCGCCGCGACAATACACCACCGACTGAAGCGTTGATGCAATCTCATTGGTCGTACCGTGATAGCTCACGTACGGCGAATGACGGGTGCGCCGTGCGCACCCATCATTCGTCTTGTAGAGTCGAGCTCCACTGACTATGCCCGAAACACCCGGAGCCCTGCGGCCCCCATCAACGACAACACGCCAATCAGACCAAAGAGCGGAAACGGGCTGGCTGTGCTTGGCAATTCGGTCCGTTCAACGGGCTCATTCTGCGCGACGGTCGATTCGAGCCGCACATTGCCGCTATCACGAGCAGCAGGCGTCTGGTCCGCCGCGGTGACGCGCGCCTGCGGCGGGGCCGGCGCGGCGTCCGCTCGCGCGGTGCGCGATTCGGGTGCCGGCTGCGGTGCTGCGGCACGCGCTGCAGCTGCCGGGGCGGTCACCGGGCCGTCCTCGGTCTTGACGGTCGCACCGGTGCGTGCCGCGATACGCTGCGCCTGGTCCTTCGGATAGATGAACTCCTTGCCGATTTTTTCGCCCGGGTAGTACCAATACTGCACCGCCGGGGTCGACGCGGCGTTCGTTTCCCGGAAGGTGACGACGGTATCACCGGTCACCTCTGGGCGCTCCGCGGACACGAATAGCCACTGGCCAAGCATCTTCTGTTCGTCTTCGGACAGCACCTGGACGACGTTTCGGCTCGCATTGTCTGCGACCCTAAACACGTACTTTCCAGCGTCCAGTCTAAGGCCCGGTAGCTCTATCGGGTTGCTGAAGGTCATGATCGTCTTGTCACGAGTGTCGGGTTGCTGCGCGGCGACGTTCGGCGCAAGCGACGCGAGCGCCATGACCGCCATCGCCGTCGCGATCGTCATCATGCGTTTCATGGGTCCTGTCTCCTCTGGCTTGCACTCATTCCAACTCAAATTGAGTACTTCGCTGAGGGGGGAGCCTTTATCCACC
>Ga0247825_10002545_pt1 | contig 12025 bp, 8 predicted proteins | sample 13C_Vanillin_Day_FD_194413 | JGI IMG/M metagenome (GOLD analysis project Ga0247825, IMG submission 194413) | Soil microbial communities from agricultural site in Penn Yan, New York, United States - 13C_Vanillin_Day48 | ecosystem: Environmental > Terrestrial > Soil > Agricultural land | place...
GACTTCATGGAAGTGCTGCGTCGGCTGGAGATCCCGCTCGACGCACTGGCGGATGCCGGCGTGCGGGTCTGCAAGCTGGGGCTGACGTTCCCGGTCGAGCCCACGCGCATGGCCGCGTTTGCGCAGGGGCTGCGCGAGGTGCTCGTGATCGAGGAGAAGGGCGCCATCGTCGAGACGCAGCTGCGCGACTTGTTCTACAACCTGGCGCAGCGGCCCGCGATCCTCGGCAAGCGCGACCTCGATGGCGCGCCGCTGGTGTCGGCCCTGGGTGAGTTGCGCCCGTCGCGCCTGATCGAGCAGGTGGCGAACTGGCTGGCCCGCCATCACCCGGCGCTGGACCGGCGCGCACTGGTGCGCGATTTCGTGAGCCCGCAGCTGCTGTCCAACGCGGGCGATGCCGTGAAGCGCCTGCCGTACTTCTGCGCGGGTTGCCCGCACAACACCAGCACCAAGGTGCCCGAGGGCTCGCACGCGCAGGCCGGCATCGGCTGCCACTTCATGGCCAGCTGGATGGACCGCAGCACCGAGGGCCTCATCCAGATGGGAGGCGAGGGCGTGGACTGGGTGTCGCACGCGATGTTCACGCGCGTGCCGCACGTGTTCCAGAACCTCGGCGACGGCACGTACTACCACTCCGGATACCTCGCGATCCGCCAGGCAGTGGCGGCCGGCGCCACCATGACCTACAAGATCCTGTTCAACGACGCCGTGGCCATGACCGGTGGCCAGCCGGTGGACGGCAACATCACGGTGGACGGCATCGCCCGGCAGGTCGAGGCCGAGGGCGTCGAGCACGTGGTGGTGCTCTCCGACGACATCGGCAAGTACAAGGGCCGGGAGTCTCGTTTCCCCGCCGGCACGCAGTTCCACGACCGCGCAGAGCTCGACGCCGTCCAGCGGCGCCTGCGGGAGCTGCCCGGCGTCACCGTGCTCATCTACGAGCAGGCCTGCGCGGCCGAGAAGCGGCGCAAGCGCAAGAAGGGCACGCTCGTGGATCCGGCGCGCCGCATCTTCATCAACGAACAGGTTTGCGAAGGCTGCGGCGACTGCTCCGTGCAGAGCAACTGCGTCGCGGTGCTGCCGCTGGAGACATCGTTCGGGCGCAAGCGCAAGATCGACCAGAGCGCCTGCAACAAGGACTACTCGTGCGCCAAGGGCTTCTGCCCAAGCTTCGTCGGCGTGCTGGGAGGCAAGCCTCGCAAGCAGGCGGGGGCGCTGGCCGGCGCCGACGGCGTGGATGTGTTCATGCGTCGCGTCGATGCCCTGCCGTTGCCGGCCCCTCATGCATGGACCGGCCCGTACGACCTTTTGGTGACGGGCGTGGGGGGCACCGGCGTGGTCACGGTGGGGGCGCTCGTGACGATGGCTGCGCACCTGGAAGGCAAGTCCGCGAGCCAGCTCGACTTCATGGGGTTCGCGCAGAAGGGCGGCGCGGTGGTGAGCCACGTGCGCCTGGCCGACACGCCGTCGCGGCTGAACCAGGTGCGCATCGACACCCAGCAGGCCGATGCCGTGGTGGCATGCGACCTCGTCGTCGGCGCGTCGCCCGATGCGCTGCAGACCGTGCGCCACGGCCGCACGCGAATCCTCGCGAACACGCACGAGGTGCCGGTCGCCGAGTCGCTGCGCAACCCCGATGCGACGCTCAAGGTGCCCGAGCTGCTGGCGAAGCTGCGCTTCGCCGCCGGCGACGAGAACGTCGAGACCCTGGACGCGCAGGCCCTCGCCGAAACGTTCCTCGGCGACTCGATCGTGTCCAACATGCTGGTGCTCGGCTATGCCTGGCAGCGCGGGCTCGTGCCGGTCGGGCTGCCCGCGCTGATGCGCGCGCTCGATCTGAACGATGTCGCCGTGGCCAGCAACAAGCTTGCCTTCGCGCTCGGTCGGCTTTCGGCTGCCGACCCCGCAGCATGCGAGCAGCTGCTCGGTGATTCGAAAGGCGACGATGTAAAGGGGCCCGAGGATCTCGATGCCCTGGTGCGCCGCGGCGTCGAGCACCTGACCGGCTACCAGAGTGCTGCCTACGCACGCCGGTTTGCCGAAACGGTCGAGCGGGCGCGCCGTCGCGAGCGCGAGGTCGCGGGCGATGGCGCGTTGCCGTTCACACGAGCGGTCGCGCAGAGCCTGCTCAAGCTGATGGCCTACAAGGACGAATACGAAGTCGCCAGGCTCTACAGCGACGGCCACTTCCGCCGGCGTCTGGAGCAGCAGTTCGAAGGCGACGTGAAGCTCGAGTTCTACATGGCGCCGCCGTTGATCAGCCGGGCGCGAGACGGCAAGCCGCCGCGCAAGCTGCGGCTCGGGTCATGGATGCAGCCGGCCATGAAGCTGCTGGCCCACGGGCGTGTCCTGCGCGGCACGCCGCTGGACGTCTTCGGCCTGACGGCCGAGCGCCGCATGGAACGCTCGCTGGTGGAAACCTACACGGGTCGGATCGACGAGCTGCTCGCCGGGCTGTCGCCGCAGACGTTGCCGATCGCGACGGAGGTCGCGCTGGTTCCGCTTCAGATGCGTGGCTTCGGCCACGTGAAGATCGGCAACGTCGCGCTGGCGCGAACTCGAGAGGCCGAACTCCTGCACCGTCTCGACCCCGAGCGGTATCCGAGGCCGGCGCGCGGCCGCGAGGCGGGGCAGCTCAAGGGAATCCGGGTCACGACGGAGGCTTGAGTGACTGTCTCTGTATGCGCGACAATGTGTATTATGTCAAATCACGATGGAACCGTCCGGCCTGTTGTCCCAGCACCGCGCTTGGCGCCCTCTAATGCTCCCGACGGGCTGACGCCCGGATGGCAGTGAGCGTCGTCCGGGTGGTGCTCACGTCTGCATCCAGCTTCAGGTGAAGCAGCGTGGGCCGGCCCGACTCCAGGAACGCCTGCAGGGCCGGCTCGAATTGCGCTGTCCGGTCGACCCGTGCCGACTCCCATCCGTAGGCCTTCGCCAGCGCGCAGAAGTCGGGGTTGAAGAGATCGCTACCGCTCACGCGGCCGGGATAGTCGCGCTCCTGGTGCATGCGGATCGTGCCGTAGGTGCCGTTGTCGACGACCACGCTGAGCAGGCGACCGGCGCCATAGCCCGTGGCCGTGGCGAGCTCCTGGCCGTTCATGAGGAAGTCACCGTCGCCGGCGATGTTCACCACCGTGCGGTGCGGGGCCAGCAGGCTGGCCGCCACCGCCGCAGGCACGCCATACCCCATCGCGCCCGACGTGCACGCGAGCTGCGTGCGGCCGTGGTGCTGCAGCCCCGGATAGCGCACATAGCGGTGCAGCCAGCCACTGTAGTTGCCCGCCCCGTTGGTGTAGACGGTGTCTTCCGGCAGCAGGCGCTGGATCGTCTTCATCACATGCGCCAGGTCCATCGGCTCCACCGGAGACGCCTCCAGGTTGGCGGCGTAGTCTGCGTTGGCGGAGCGCGCCCAGTCGGTCCATGCGGGAGCCGTGGGCGGCGGCAGCGCCTCGAGCGCGGCGGCGGCGCAGGCCATCGAGGCCTGGAGGGTCACGTCGGCGGCATAGACGCGGCCCAGCTCCTCGGCCCCGGCGTGGATGTGCACCAGCCCCTGCTTCGGGCGCGGCACCTCCAGCAAGGTGTAGCCCGAGGTGGTCATCTCGCCCAGGCGCACGCCGATCGCGATCACGAGATCGGCCTCGCGCACGCGTTGCGCGAGCTTCGGGTTGATGCCGATGCCGACATCGCCCGCATAGAGCGGGTGCCGGTTGTCGAAGGTGTCCTGGAAGCGGAAGCCGCAGCCCACGGGCAGGCTCCAGCGCTCGGCGAAGCGCTGCAGCGCCATCGCGCTGTCGGCCGTCCAGCCGCTGCCGCCGGCGATCACGAGCGGGCGCTTCGCGGCCTCCAGGCGCTCGCGCAGGGCCGCCACGCCGGCCGGGTCGGGCCAGGCGCGCGCGGGCTCGATGCGAGGCAGCACCGGCGCGGTGGTCTGCGTGGCGAGCATGTCTTCCGGCAGCACGAGCACGACCGGCCCGGGGCGGCCCTGCAGCGCCGTGCGGAAGGCGCGCGCCACGTACTCGGGCAGCCGGTCGGGGTCGTGCACCTCGCCCACCCATTTCGCCATGCCGAGCGTGCCGGGGCCGAACATGTGGCGGTAGTCCACCTCCTGGAACGCCTCGCGGTCGCGCTGGTCGCTCGCGACCTGGCCGACGAACAGGATCATCGGCGTCGAATCCTGGAACGCCGTGTGCAGGCCGATCGCGGCGTTGGAAGCCCCCGGCCCGCGCGTGACGAAGCAGATGCCCGGCCGCCCGCTGAGCTTGCCCTGCGCATCGGCCATGAACGCCGCTCCGCCCTCCTGCCGGCACGCGATGAAGCGGATGCGCTCGCGATGCTCGTGGAAGCCGTCGAGCGCGGCCAGGAAGCTCTCGCCCGGAACGCCGAAGGCGGTGCCGATGCCCTGCTCGATCAGGCATTCGACGAGGGCGTGTCCGGCAAGGCGTGTTGTCATGGGACTCTCGCGGGGCTTCCTGTGATGGGGCCATTGTGGAGCAGGCGCGGCGCCTCCGGGTTCCTGCGGATGGCCGCAATTCACCAGTTGGTGAATCATCGCCGGCATGAGCAAAGCCCTGGCCGCGACCTTGCCGGATCCGCCCCGGCCGCGTGACGCCGAGCGCTCGCGCGAGGCCATCCTGGACGCCGCGCGCGACGAGTTCGCGCAGCACGGGCTCGGTGGCGCGCGGATGGACCGCATCGCCGAGCGCGCGGCCGTGAACAAGCGGCTCATCTACTACTACTTCGGCAACAAGGACGAGCTGTTCCTCGCCGTGCTGGAAGACACGTACGCGGGCATCCGCGAGGCCGAGCGCGCGCTGCACCTGACCGACCTGCCGCCGGTCGAGGCGGTGCGCAAGCTCATCGAATTCACCTGGAACTACTACCTCGAGCACCCGGAGTTCCTCACGCTGCTGAACAGCGCGAACCTGCACCGCGCCGAGCACCTGGCGCGCTCGGATCGCGTGCGCGAGATGAATTCGCCGCTCATCGCCACTCTCGGCGAGATCCTCGAGCGCGGGCGCGTGGAGGGCCACTTCCGCGGCGGCGTGGACCCGGTGCAGCTCTACATCTCGATCGCCGGGCTCGCCTATTTCTACCTGTCCAACCGCCACACGTTGTCGGCCATCTTCGGGCGTGACCTGATGGCGCCGAAGGCGCGCGCGCAGCGGCTGTCGCACATGACCGAGGTCATCCTCGGGTATGTCCTGAGGGCCTGATCGCCACGCTCGCCGCACATTCACTGTTTGGTGAATTAAACGAGGACCAAGCACCATGACCCTCAAGCTCCACACCCTGCTCGCGGGCGCCGCACTCGCCGCCGCGGCCACGGGCGCCGCGGCGCAGTGGCAGCCGAGCAAGCCCATCACCATCATCGTCCCGTGGGCTGCCGGCGGCTCCACCGACCAGGTGACGCGCGTCACCGCGGCCGAGATCGAGAAGGTGCTGAACCAGAAGGTCGTGATCCTGAACCAGCCGGGCGCCTCCGGCTCGGTGGGCACGAAGAACGCGCTCGAGGCGGCCAAGGATGGCTACACCAGGACCGCGGGCGCGGCGAAGGACCTCGGCACCTACAAGGTGCTCGGCATGCTCGACACGTCCGCCAAGGACTGGAACATGTACCTCAACGTCGCGCACATCGCCGTGGTGGGCGTGAACGCCGATGCCCCGTACAAGACCATGACCGAGCTGATCGCGGCGATGAAGGCGAAGCCCGGCCAGGTGTCGGTGGCCACGGCCGGCGTGAACTCCAGCGGGCACTCGGCCATCGAGGCGATCGCAAGCGCCACGGGCACCACCTACAAGCACGTGACGTACGACGGCGGCAACCCGGCGGTCGTGGCCACGGTGTCCGGCGAAACGCAGGTGACGACGCAGCTCGCCGCCGAGCAGACCGACATGATCCGCGCCAAGAGGATCCGCCCGCTGGCGGTGGTGGGCGACAAGCCGCTGGACATCGAGGGCTTCGGCACGGTGCCGCCGCTGTCGCAGTTCCTGCCCGGCTTCAAGGACCCGATCAACTACTTCGGCATCTTCGTGCCCAAGGGCGTGCCGGCGGAAGTGACGGCCGCACTCGACAAGGTGTGGGGCGCGCAGATCGCCAACAACGCCGCGCTGAAGAAATACGCGCAGGAGCGCGGCGCTCTGTTCGCGCCGATGCACGGCGAGGAGGCGCAGAAGGCCGTGTTCCCGGCGATCCAGTCGTACGCCTGGACGCAGTCGGCGGCCGGCAAGGCGAAGGTGTCGCCCGACACGGTCGGCATCCCGAAGCCCTGAGTAGCAAGGAAGCGCACATGGAATCGGGCGGCCGCACCGCCCGCTCCGACCTTCTCGGCGGGGCGGGCTGGATCGTGTTCGGCGCGGCCATCGTGGCGGCCGCGCTGAGGATGGACCGGTTCGAGGCCATGGGGGCGACGCTGTACACGATGCCCGGCTTCGTGCCGGCGATCTTCGGCAGCGCACTCGTGATGCTGGGCGCCGTGCTTGCACTGCGCGGGTGGCGCCGGCGTGCGGCGTCGCAGGAGGCCGAGCCCAAGATGCTCAATCGCCGTGTCGTCCTGATGTTCGTACTCTCGCTCGTCTACACCATCGGCTTCATCGGCCGCACGCCGTTCTGGCTCGGCACGGCGCTGTACATCGCCGCCTTCATCTTCCTGTTCACCGACGACACCCGCACGCTGCCGCGTCGCGCCGCGCTCGCCGCGACCGTGGCCGTGCTCACGACCGCGACGGTCGTCGGCGTCTTCGAGCAGATCTTCCTCGTTCGCCTGCCCTAGGGTCTCGCGATGTTCGAAGGACTCTTCGCGTTCGGCCGTTCGCTGGCGCACTTCGGGACGCCCGAAACCATCTTTCTCGCGCTGGTGGCCTCGCTGGTCGGCGTGGTCATCGGCGCCCTGCCCGGCCTCACCGCCACGATGGGCCTGGCGCTGATGACCACGCTCACCATCCGTCTGCAGCCCGACCAGGCGTTGCTGATCCTGATCTGCACCTACGTGGGCGCCATCTACGGCGGCTCGCGCTCGGCCATCCTGCTCAACATCCCGGGCACCCCGGCGTCCGCTGCCTCGTGCCTGGACGGCCATGCGCTCGCGCGCCAGGGCCTGGCCGGCCGCGCGATGGGCATCGCCACGTCCGGCTCGGTGCTCGGCACGCTGATCGGCATGGTGGCGCTCGCGTTCTTCACGCCGGTGCTCGGCAACTTCGCGCTCAAGTTCGGCGCCTATGAGTTCTTCTGGCTCGCGCTCTTCGGCGTGATCATCGCCGGCACGCTCACCGGCGACGACCCGCTCAAGGGCTGGATCGCCGGCATCGCGGGCCTCTTCGTCGCCACGGTCGGGCAGGAGGCGCAGTACGCGTACGAGCGCTTCTCGTTCGGCGTGCGCGATCTCGCGGGCGGCATCCAGCTCGTGCCGGCGCTGGTCGGCGCCTTCGGCTTCGCGGAACTGCTGGTGGCGATCAAGGAGCGCCAGGAGCCGGTGAAGATCAGCCCCTTCGACACCGTCGTGCCGCGCATCGCGGACGTCGTGAAGTACTGGCGCACCATCGTCCGCTCGGGGCTGATCGGCACGGGCATCGGCATCATCCCGGGCGTGGGCGAGGACGTGGCTGCGTGGTCGTCCTACGCCGCCGCGCGTCGCGCCAGCAAGGAGAAGGAGCTTTTCGGCAAAGGGTCGGTCGAGGGCCTGATGGCGGCCGAGACGGGTGACAACGCCTGCGTGCCGGGCGCCGTGATCCCGGTGCTCACGCTGGCGGTGCCCGGTTCCGCGCCGGCGGCCGTGCTGCTGGCCGCGATGATCATTCACGGCATTCGGCCGGGGCCGATGATCATGGTGGAGAACGCGCAGTTCGTGTACGACGTGGTGGCGATGATGCTGTTCGCGACGATCGGCATCTTCTTCTATGGGCTGACGCTCACACGGCTGCTGGTGCAGGTGCTGCGCGTGCCGCAGCACATCATCGTGCCGATCATCTTCGTGCTGTGCGCGGTGGGCAGCTTTGCCATCTCGGGGCGCCTCTTCGACGTGTACGTGATGCTCGCGTTCGGCATCATCGGCTTCGTGCTGCGCCAGTTCAACTATCCGATGGCGCCGCTCGTGCTGGGCATCGTGCTGGGCGACCTGCTCGAGAAGAACCTGCGCCGCGCGCTCGTGCTGTCGGACGGCGACCTGTCGCCCTTCTTCACGCGCCCGATCTCCGGGCTGCTCGCAGCGATGCTCATCGGCACCGTGGGGTGGAAGCTCGTCGGCAGCCGCTTCCTGCCGCGCAGGAGCGTCGCCACGTGAAGCTTGCGCTGTGCAACGAGGTGCTGGCGCGCCGCCCGCTGGCCGAGCAGTGCAGGCTCGCCGCCGCTCTCGGCTACCAGGGGCTGGAGATCGCGCCCTTCACGCTGGCAGACGATCCGTCCACGCTCACCGAGCGCGATGCGGCCGGCTGGCGCGAAGCCGCGTCGGCGCACGGGCTCGCGGTCTCGAGCCTGCATTGGCTGCTCGTGAAGCCGGCCGGCCTTTCACTGACGAGCGACGATGCCGGCGTGCGCGGGCGAACGCTCGACCTGCTGCGCCGGCTCATCGCCGTGGCCGCCGCCGCCGGTGCGCGCGTGCTCGTGCACGGCTCGCCGACGCAGCGTTCGCCCCAGCCGGGCCAATCCGCGGCCGAGGCGCTCGCGCGGCTCGAAGACGCGCTCGCCCAGCTCGCCCCGGTGGCGCGAGACGCCGGCGTCGTCTATTGCATCGAGCCGCTGGGCCCAAGCGAAACGTCCGTGGTCAACACCGTGGCGCAGGCCGCCGCGCTGGTCGACCGCGTCGGTTCGCCCGCGCTGCGCACCATGCTCGACATGAGCGCGGCGAGCCAGTCGGAAGCGGAGCCGCCCGCGCAGGTGCTGCGCCGGTTCCTCGCCAGTGGGCACATCGCGCACGTGCAGTTCAACGACCGTAACCGGCGCGGGCCCGGCCAGGGCGAGACGCGCCATGCCGAGGCGGTCGAGGAGCTGCGACGGGCCCGGTACGACGGCTGGATCGCGGTGGAGCCGTTCGAGTACCTGCCCGATCCGCTGTCCTGCGCCGCGTTCTCGGCCGGCTACGTGCGCGGCCTTCTGGAGGTGACGTCCCGATGAACGCCTTGTCCCTGCGCGTCCGCTCGGTCGAGCTGTACGAGCGCCCCGTCGTGTTGCGCCTGCCGTTCCGCTTCGGCGCCGCCACCGTCACGCGGTGCCCTCAGGCCTTCGTTCGCGTCGAGGCCGACGTGGGCGCGCAGCGCACGGTGGGTGCCACCGCCGAGCTGATGGTGCCGAAGTGGTTCGACAAGTCGCCCGGCCTCACGCACGAGCAGAACTTCGAGCAGCTGCGCGAGTCGCTGCGCGTCGCCCGCGAGGCCTACCTCGCCGAGCCGCAGCCGATGGCGCCGCATGCGCTGTCGCTGCAGGCGGGCGACGCAGCCGTCGTGCGCTGCGTGGCGCTCGGGCTGCCGCGGCTGGCTGCGCAGTTCGGCGCCGCCGAGCTCGACAAGGCCGTCGCCGACGCTGCGCTGCGCGCCGCCGGGCTGGACTTCGTCCGCGGGGTGCGCGCGGGCGTGCTCGGCGATCCGCACGCTTCGCAGCTCGCGCTGCAGGCGCCGGCGCGCGTCAACCTGCGCCACACCGTGGGCATGGCCGACCGGCTGACCCACGCCGACCCCGGCACGGACCCGCGCGACGGCCTGCCGGCCACGCTGGACGACGCTGTCGCCGAATACGGCCTGCGCTACTTCAAGCTCAAGCTGGCCGGCCAGGCCGGGGCGGACCTCGACCGCCTCGCGCGCATCGCCGCGGTGCTGGACGTCAACGCGCGCGACTGGCACGTGACGCTCGACGGCAACGAGACCTTCGACAGCGCCGACGCGCTCGCCGCTTGGTGGCGCGCCTTTCTCGCCGACCCGCGACTGCGCGTGCTGCGCCAGCGCACGCTGCTGCTCGAGCAGCCGCTTGCGCGCCGCGTGGCGCTGGCCGAGGACATCCGCCCGCTGGACATCGGCGTGCCGGTGATCCTGGACGAATCCGACGACGACGACGATGTCTTCGAGCGCGGCCTCGCGCTCGGCTACCGCGGCATCTCGAGCAAGGCCTGCAAGGGCCTGTACCGGTCGCTGGCGAACGCGGTGCGCGTGGCGCGCGAGCCGCAGCGCCTGCGGCTGTCCGGCGAAGACCTCACGTGCCAGGCCGGGCTCGCCGTGCAGCAGGACACCCTGCTCGCCGCGAGCCTGGGCGTGACGCACATCGAGCGCAACGGCCACCACTACGTGCGCGGCTTCGGGGCCGCCCCGGCGGGGGAGGCGCGCGCGTTCGCTGCAGCCCACCCCACCCTGTACCGCGCCGACGGCGACGCTGCGGTGCTCGCCGTGCGCGACGGCCGGCTCGACCTTTCCAGTCTTCACGTTCCCGGCTTCGCGAGCTCGGCGCAGCCATCGTGGCAGGACCTCATTCCATTGCACTAGCCTCCAGGAGCCCCTTCCCATGGCCACCCGCAGACTCGGACTCATCATGCACGGCGTGACCGGCCGCATGGGGATGAACCAGCACCTGATCCGGTCCATCGTCGCGATCCGCGCGCAGGGCGGCGTGCCGCTGTCGAACGGCGACCGCGTGATGCCCGACCCGATCCTCATCGGGCGCAACGCCGAGAAGATCGAGGCGCTCGCCCGCACCCACGGCATCTCGCGCTGGGGCACCGACCTCGCCGCCGCGCTCGCCGACAAGGAAGACACGGTCTTCTTCGACGCCGGCACCACGCAGATGCGCCCGACGCTGCTGGCGCAGGCGATCCGCGCCGGCAAGCACGTGTATTGCGAGAAGCCGATCGCGACGAACCTGAACGAGGCGCTGGAAGTCTGCCGGATGGCGCAGTCCTCCGGCCTCAAGCACGGTGCGGTGCAGGACAAGCTGTTCCTGCCAGGCCTGCGCAAGCTCGCCCTGCTGCGCAGCGCCGGCTTCTTCGGCCGACTCCTCTCGGTGCGCATCGAGTTCGGCTACTGGGTGTTCGAGGGCGACCTGCAGCCGATCCAGCGGCCGTCGTGGAACTACCGCACGGAAGATGGCGGCGGCATCATCCTCGACATGGTGTGCCATTGGCGCTATGTGCTCGACAACCTCTTCGGGCCGGTGAAGTCGGTGTCGTGCCTCGGCGCCACGCACATCCCGAAGCGCTGGGACGAAGCCGGCGAGCCCTACCGCGCCACCGCCGACGACGCGGCCTACGCCACGTTCGAGCTCGACGACGGCGCGGGCGGCACGGTCGTCGCGCAGGTCAACAGCTCGTGGGTCACCCGCGTGCGGCGCGACGACCTCGTCACGTTCCATGTCGACGGCACGCACGGCTCGGCGGTGGCCGGCCTCACCGATTGCCGGAGCCAGTCGCGCGTGAACACGCCGCGGCCGGTGTGGAACCCCGATGCGCGGCAGACGATGGACTTCTTCGACCAATGGCAGGAGGTGCCGGACACGCAGGTCTACGACAACGGCTTCAAGGTGCAATGGGAGCACTTCATCCGCCATGTCGTGGAGGACGCGCCCTACCGCTGGACGCTGCCCGAAGGCGCCAAGGGCGTGCAGCTCGTGGAGGCCGCGCTCAAGAGCTGGAAGGAACGCCGCTGGATCGACGTCCCTCCGCTGGAAATATGAACCCCCCCGAAGCGCCTTCGGCGCCTCCCCCCAGGGGGCGCCTCCGGCGGACCGGCAGAGCCGGATCCGCGGTGGCGCTTGATGAATGAGCACGTCGGAGCACCTGCCATGGAACTGAACCTGCCCACTTCGAAGGGCGCTTTGGAGCGCTACACGCTGCGCTCCAGCGAACCCATCGTTCCTCCCGCCGGCGCGAGGTTCAACCGCATCGCCTACTCGGCCGCGCACGTCGTCGCCGACCCGCGCGCCGCCGTGGATCCCTGGCTGCAATGCGCGATCGACTGGGACACCACCATCGCCTACCGCCGCCGCCTGTGGTCGCTCGGCCTCGGCGTGGCCGAGGCGATGGACACCGCCCAGCGCGGCATGGGGCTGGAC